>Ga0315912_10002122_pt1 | contig 21888 bp, 14 predicted proteins | sample VfabasoilMG_FD_204469 | JGI IMG/M metagenome (GOLD analysis project Ga0315912, IMG submission 204469) | Garden soil microbial communities collected in Santa Monica, California, United States - V. faba soil | ecosystem: Environmental > Terrestrial > Soil > Garden | place: USA: California...
CGATCCGCTCGGCCGCTTCGTGCTGGTCACGGGACCCTACGATTCCGAGCGCCGCAGCGTGTCGCTGACGCGCGTGGACCTGGCCGGCGACGCCGCGCACTGCAGCCAACTCCCGCTCGAACAGGCCGGGGACGTGCCGGACACCACGATCACCGCGGATGGGCGCACCACGTGGTTCCAGTTCCTGCTGCCGCAACGCCGCACCGCGGTCGAACGCTGGAACCTCGACGATTGCACGCGCATGGCGCGCCTCGAGCTCCCCAGCGGCGGCATGCCCACGAAACTGATCGCCTCGGGCGACGGCGTGATCGTGCGCGGCCTGCAGCCGGGCAAGCTCTCGCTGATCGGCGCCGACGGCAGCCGCCGCGACGTCGGCGGCGGCGAGGGCTACATGTACGAGTTCGCCGTCAGCGCCGACGGCCGCCTTGCGGCGCTCGCCCGGCGCAACAGCGTGCAGCTGCTCGACCTCGTGCGCGACGAATGGCTGAGCGCACCGCTCACCGCGCCGATCGCGGGCAACGACGGCATCGCGAAGCTCAGCTTCTCGCGCGACGCCACCCGCCTGCTCGGTCGCTCGGCGAAGGGCCGCTGGCTGGGCTGGCAGCTGCCGATCGCGACCGCCTCCACGGCCGAACTGAAGCAGCTCGCCGGGCTGCTCGACCCCAGCGGTACCGACCCGCTGCCCGACGAGGCCACGCTGGCCTCGCTGCGCGAGCGCCTGCGCAGCGGCGACCCGGCGATGGCGGGCGCACCGCCGGCGTCCGCGCAGGCCATCGGCGCACCGGTGCGGCTCGCCGCCGCGCCGGCATCGGCGCCCGATCCGCGCTTCCTGCCGCTCGACCTGGCGCCGGCGCACAACGTGCCGCTCAACGGCGCCTGGCCGCGCAACCCGATGATGGGCGGCGACCTGGTCACGATCGCGTCCGGCGCGCAGCGCCTGCTCGGCGTGGACTGGCGCGTGGAGGGCGGCGTGCAGCTCAGCCACGGCAGCATGGCCAGCACGTTCCATCCCTCGACGCCGCGCAGCAATCCGATCCCGGTGCCCGACGTGCGTGCGAGCCGCGTGCACGTGCTCGCCTTCATGCACATCCCGCTGCGCGAGAATCCCGATCCGCGGCTGTTCGGCCGCGTCGTGCTCACCGGCGCCGATGGCCGCGAGACCCCGCTCGAGATCCACGTCGTCACGCACGTGGTCACGCACGGCCAGTTCGACCGCGCGGCGCCGGGCGCGCGCGTGGGGTGGATGGGCGTGGGCAGCGCCTATGTGCGCGACGGCGATGCCACCAGCTCGCAGACGATGTCGGCGCTCTACGCCGTCAACCTCGAGGTGCCCGCGCACGTGGGCCCGATCCGCAGCCTGCACCTGGACACCCTGGACGGGCCGATCGAGGTGCCGCTGTTCTTCGCGGTCACGCTGGAGAAGGCGGGCGGTTAGGGCCCTCGGCGCGCCCAGGGTGCTCCGTCACCGCCGGAGTTGCCCAGGCACGGGAGAGCCAGCTTGCTCGGCTCGGCCCTCGCGCGGACCCAGCGGAGCAAGTTCCGCCCTACGACGATTCGCGCTCTTCCGGCCTCAGCGCTTGGGCTGCGCCGCGAGCAGTTCGTCGAGCAGCTTGACCAGGCCCTCGCGGTCGTAGGCGTAGGGCTGGTTCTCGTTCATCTGCACGGTCTTCTCCAGCGACTTGCGCACAGTGATCTGCGCCTCGCGCTCGTTCGGCACCACCATGTAGCGGCGCTGCGGCGCGGCATCGCCCAGCGCATGCACGAGCGCGGCGGACACGGCGTCGGGGTCGCCGAAGTTCGAGCGGTCCTTGGGGCGCGCGAGGAAGCCCTTCCACTCCTCCGCATAGAGCGACTTCGACAGGTCCTGCCCCTGCGACTCCACGCGCCTGGCTGCCGCGAGCGTGATGTCGGACTTGTAGTTGCCGGGCTCGATCACGCTCACGCCCACGCCGAACTTCTCCATCTCGGCCGCGAGTGCATCGGTAAACGCCTCCACCGCGTGCTTGCTCATCGCGTAGGGGCCCGAGAGCTTGCCCGCGAGCGTGCCCGAGATCGAGCCGGTGGTGACGATGCGTCCCTTGCCCTCGATCAGCAGCGGGGCGAAAGCGCGCGTGACGCGGTGCACGCCGATCACGTTGACCTCGAACTGGTCGCGCAGCTCCGACTCCGCGATCTCGATCAGCGGTCCGATCGCGGCGATGCCGGCATTGTTCACCAGGCCATGCAGGCCGCGACCGCGCTCGCGCACCGTGTCGCGCGCGGCATCGACGTCCGCCTGCGAGGTCACGTCGAGCTTGAGCGCCTCGACGTGCTCGAGCTTGCCCAGCGCCTCGAGGTCCTGCGGCTTGCGCGCGCCGGCGTAGACGAAATAGCCGGCCTTGGTCAGCGCATCGACCATGTTCCGCCCGATGCCGGTGCTGGCGCCGGTGACGAGCACGGCCTTGCGCGCGGGCGGCTGGGAGGCCGACTCGTCGTCGGCATTCGCGACGGCGGCGATCGGCAGGATGGACAGGAGCGCGAGCAGCATGGCCAACGGGCGGTACGGGAGAATCATGTCTGGTGTCCTTTGTGCGCGTGGGCGACGGCGCAATGGGTGCGCGGAGACCGAGCGTACGCGATTTCCCCGGTTGGCGATGCCGCTGCCACCTGTCGACGTGAAGCGCCGGACCCGCGGACGCCACCCCTGGCGGCAGGCAGGTTTCGCGACCTGCGATGGCCGTCGCCCGGGTTCGGGGGCCGACGCGGGCGCGGCGCGCCGTCCAGGCGCTGACAGCCTTGCGCGCGCATGGGTAAACTGAGAGAGGTCGCCACCTTGAACATCCGCATGCCGTCGACGAGAGAACTCCGGATCGCCCTGGTAGAAGACGACGCCACGCATGCCGAGCTTTATTCTGCGTGGCTGGGCACCGCGGGATTCAAGGTGACGACCTACGTCTCGGGTGCCGATTTCCGCCGGCGGCTGGGCGCGGAATCGGTCGACGTCGTCGTGCTCGACTGGGAGCTTCCCGACACCACCGGCCTCGACCTGCTCGATTGGCTCAAGCATTCCCCGAACGCCAGCCTGCCCGTCGTGTTCCTGACCGGGAACGCGGAGGAATCCGACGTGGTCGCGGCCTTGCGCGCCGGCGCCGAGGACTACGTGGCGAAGCCGGCGCGCCCGGGCGAGCTGATCGCGCGCGTGGAGGCGGTGGTGCGCCGCTCGGCCTCGGTCGCGAGCGAGCGCGAGGTGCCGATGATCGAGGCGCCGCCGTTCCAGCTCGACCCGGTGCGCCGCCGACTGCTGATCAGCGGCGTCGAACAGGACACCACCGATCGCGAGTTCGAGCTGCTCGCCTTCATGTTCCGGCGCGCCGGTCGGGTGATCAGCCGCGAGCTGCTGCTCAAGGAAGTGTGGAACCTCTCCGCGGACGTGACGACGCGGACGGTGGACACGCACATCTCGCGCCTGCGCAAGAAGCTCGGCCTGGGCGGGGAGAACGGCTGGCGGCTCTCGTCGGTGTACCTGCATGGGTACCGGCTCGAGCGCCTGAGCGAACCCCTGTCGACCGTCGAGCCCTCGCGCGCAACCGTCGCCTGAGCGCCTGTGCCCGCGGATGCGAGGCGCGCACTCGCGTCCGGTTCCGGGTGCGGGCGTACCGCCCGATTGAACATTGTTTTCAGCGCCTCGGGTGCGCGCGCGGTAGCGTCACGGTGCGCGGCGACGATCGCGCACGCGGCGGGAACGACAGGAAACGGACGCGGATGGCCGAGTCGAACCAGGGTCCCGACCGCGACGCCACCGGCAGTCGCGCAGCCGTATCCCTCGACCCGGACATGGTGGCGCAGCTGCGCCAGCTCGAACGCCTGACCCGGCCCGGGATCGTGGCGCAACTGGTGGCGACCTACCTCGACAACAGCGCGCGCCTGGCCGAGGCCCTGACGGCGGGCGTGGCCGCGTCGGACCTCGACGCCGTGCGTCGAGCCTCGCACAGTCTGAAGTCCACCAGTGCGAGCATGGGTGCGCTGGCCTTCTCCCGGCGCTGCGGCGAGATCGAGCGGGCCGCGCGCGAGGGACGGCTCGTGCTCGATCGCGACACCCTGGCGACGCTGCTCGACGAGCATGAAGGCGTGCGGCTCGCGGTCACGGACCTCGCCGAACGCGGGCGCTGATCCGGATCGGCAGAGGCGGCGCGACGGTCTCGCGGCCCCGGCATGTCACGACGCCGCACCGGCGCCGGGTGCCTGCCACGCCGCACGAGTCAGCCCGATGCCACCGGCCTGTCCGCCCCGTTGCGCAGGGTGGCCGCCACGAGCACCGCGGACAGCTCGTCGATCCGTACGGGCTTGGCCACGAAGTCGTTCATCCCCGCCTCCGCCATGCGCTCGCGGCTGCCGTCGAAGACATGGGCCGAGACCGCGACGATCCATGGTCGCTCGCGCCCGCCGCGAAACCGGCGGATGGCACGCGTCGCCTCGAGGCCATCCATGCCCGGCATTTCCACGTCCATGAGGATCAGGTCGTAGTCGGTCTCGCGGGCGCGCGCGACCGCCTCCTCGCCATGGGTGACGTGCTCGGCCCGGTAGCCGAGTGATTCGATCATCAGCGAGAGGATGGCGGCATTCACCGGATTGTCCTCCACCACCATCAGGCGCAGGCTGCCCTCGGGCCGTGACGTGGATGCCGAACGGTCGTCGACCGGGGCGACCGGACCGGCGGCCTCCAGTCCGCGGCGGACCGGTCCCGGTCGCACGGGATGGCCGAGCCGGCGCACGGCCCGTCCCAGGCGCTGCTCGAGCGCCAGGCACCAGTCCGACGAATCCGACAGCGCCAGTACCTCGAGTGCCGGGCCCGCGCCCACGATGTGCTCGAGCACGGGAAACGCCGCCGCGCCTGGCTCGTCGACCACGACCGTGTCCCAGGGCTCCGCATCGGATCCCGGCCCGGCCACGAGCGCGGCGCCGAGCGACTCGAGCTGGCAGGCGAGTGCATCCCGGGCGAACGGGTCGGCGACCACGAGCCAGACGCGACGACCCGTCCACGCACTCGGCGCGCGCCTCATCGGCGCGGGGTCCGCCCACGGCATGGCGAGCCGTACCGCGAAGGTGGCACCGGCGCCGGGGGCGCTGCTCACCTCGATCTCGCCCTGCATGAGGTCGACCAGGCGCCCCGTGATCGCCAGACCCAGGCCGGTCCCGCCATGCCTGCGCGTGGTGGAGACGTCTCCCTGCCGGAACGATTCGAACAGGCTGGCCTGCACCTCGTCGGACATCCCCTCCCCCGTGTCGCGCACCTCCAACCGCACGTGCGCGACGTCCTGGCGGTCCTCGACGTCCGCCTGCACGCGGACGCCGCCTTCGTGGGAGAACTTGAGCGCGTTGGAGAGCAGGTTCACGAGGATCTGCTGGAGGCGCATCGGATCGCCCAGCACCGCACGCGCGGCATCCCCTCGCGCGCAGGCCACCAGCCTCAGGCGGCGCTCGCGCGCCTGGGGCGCGAGCAGCTCCACCGCCGCATCCACGCAGTCCTCGATCGTCAGCGGGATCGACTCCAGTCGCAGCTTGCCCGCCTCGATCTTGGAGAAGTCCAGGATGTCGTTGATGATCGCGAGCAGGAACTCGCCACTCCGGCGCAGCGTGGCCACCAGCGCCCGCGCGTGCGCATCCATCACCGCGTCCTCGAGCAGGCGTGCGCTGCCGAGCACGCCGTTGAGCGGCGTGCGGATCTCGTGGCTCATGATGGCGAGGAAGCGGCTCTTGGCCTCGGAGGCGGCGCGCTCGCCCTCCATCGCCTGGCGCAGGCGCTCGTCGCGCCGCCGCTCCGCGGTGATCTCGCGCGTGACCCCGACCAGCAGGTGGGTGTCGTTCGCATGCACGCGCTGCCCGAGCAGCAGGAACCAGCGCCAGCGGCCGTCGGGATCCCGCAGGCGGTACTCCAGTTCGCCCAGTTCGCGCCCCTCGCGTACCTCCATGATCAGCGTGCCCAGGCTGTCGGAGTCCTCGGCTTCGAGCAGGCGTTCCCACTGTTGCAGGGAGCGCACGGCGGTGCCGTAGAAGTCGTGGTCCAGTTCGTCGCCGATGCGCTCCCCGGAATCGAGGTCCAGGGTCCAGAAGTTCAGGCGCGCCGCTAGGCCGGCCAGCCGGCGCAGGCGCTCGCTCTCGGCCAGTTCGCGTTCGGCGATCCGGCGCGCGGTCACGTCGATCGCGACGCCGCCGATGGCCACGACGCGCCGCCGGGGGTCGAGCTGCGGGCGGCCGCGCGCGCCGATCCAGCGCACGGCGCCGTCGGGACGGACGATGCGGTACTCGCTCTCGTACGCCGTCCCGTTACCGATCGCGCGGAGGAAGCACTCCACGTCCCGCGCCCGGTCGTCGGGATGGATCAGCGCCACGTGCTCCGCGCGCGAGGTCGGGCTGCAGCCGAGCACCATCTGGTCGCCGACCGCGACGCGGGACCCGTCCACCAGGCTGTGTTCCCACGCGTACATCTGCGCGGCCTCGAACGCGAACAGCATGCGCTCCTGGGAGTCGCGCAGCGCCTGCTCGGTGCGCTTGCGCTCGGTGATGTCCCAGGCCACGCCCGACACGCTCGCGACCGCGCCGTCGCCGCCGCGCTCGCTGCGCCCCACCGCGTTCAGCCAGCGCACCTGGCCGTCGGGTCGCACCACGCGGTACTCGTGCCGATAGTCCGAACCCTCGTCGATCGCGGCCTGGAACACCGCGCGGGCTTCCGCTGCATCGTCGGGATGCAGGCGCGCGTCGATCTCCGCCGCGCTGCGCGGACGGAACCCGTAGAGCTGCACCTCGTCGCCGTAGGCGCGACGGATGCCGGTGGCGACGTCCCATTCCCAGATCACCATGCGCGCGCCGTCCAGGGCGCGCCACAGGTGCTGCTGGGTGGCGCGCAGCGCCGCCTCGGTGGTGCGCTGGTCGGTGACGTCCTGCAGGACGCCGTAGAGCATCCCCGCCTCCTCCCCGGCGCCCCGGACCCGCCGGCCCTGCATCATCACCGTGCGGGTGCCGCCCTCGGGATCGCGCAGGTCGAACTCCACGCGCATCGGCTCGTCGTGCGCGAGCGCGAGCGCGTGGGCGTGATCGAAGCGCGCCAGGTCGCCGGGCAGCACGTCCTCGCGCAGGGCGGCCCAGGTCGTGGTCTCGCGGCCCAGCACATGCCGGGAATCCCCGCTCGACTGCAGCCGGCCGGTGGCGGGATCCAGGCTCCAGCTGACCATGCCGACCGCGCGCAACGCGTCCTCGAGCCGCCGCGTGGCCTGGGCCAGGGCGAGTTCGGCCCGCTTCTTCTTGTCAACGTCGCGGCTGACCAGGATCACGCGCGCGTCGCGACCCGGATCGTCGGCCCGGAGGGTGAATTCCTGCCACCGCCACTGGCCGTCCGCGTCCGCCAGCCGCGCCTGGATCGACGCGGTCGCCGACGCACCGTCCACCCGCGCCTGCGCGAGGAACTCCGCCATGTCCCCGCGCTCGTCGGGATGCACGCGCGGCAGGAGATCGGATGCCTGGGGCTGGCCTTCGATGCCCGGGTCGGCCGACGGTTCCGGGCGGGCCTGCCACAGCGTCACCCGGGCGATGTCCAGCGCATGACGAAGGACCCGGTGCAGCGCCTCGTCGCGCTCGCGCATGCGGCCCATGACCGAGACGCCCAGCCCGCCCAGGGCCCCGATCAGTGCCACCGTTTCCCACAGGAACAGGGCGAGGTTGAACGGCGTGGGCACGTGCAGGCCGTCCAGTATCGTCGGCGTGCCGGTGAACTGCAGCGCGCCGCGCACGAGCAGCAGGAGGGCGGTGACGCCCTGGAAGAACGCGATCACGCGCAGCCCCTGGTCGGCGGGCTGCGCACCCGCATCGCTCCAGCGGCCCAGCGCGACCGGCACGATCGGCAGCAGCATCGCGCCGTAGACGAGCGAGAGCAGGCCGATGCGCAGCGGAATGTCGGTGTGCGCGTCCTGCAGCAGCAGCACGATCGCCAGCACCACCGGTTGCCCGAGGTGGCACGCGAACGCGGGCATCCTCGAGCCCGCGAGCCGCCGTGCCGCATCCACCCGCAGCGCGAGCGAGAGGCTGACCAGCAGTTCGGAGGGCAGGCGCAGCGCGATGCCCGCCTCCGAGTCGGCCGCGAGATAGAGCGCGAAGCCCCCCGCGGCGCTCAGCATCGAGGCGGCCCAGATTCCGGCAGCGGTTCGGTGCGAGTCGGGGAACCGGCTGCGCGCGGCGAGCAGGCCCAGTCCGATCGCGAGCGAGAGGAGGACCAGGACGGCGACCAGCGTGTTGACGTGCATCCCTTGCCCTGCCTCCATGCTGGTTGCGTGCCCGCGCGCCGGCGACGCGCGCGGTCGCTAGCGCGATCCGTGGGCGTCCGCCGACATCCCCGAAAGGGGCCACGCCAGGCCGATGGCTGCGCGCCGGTTGCCGCCTCCGGCGTCGCCGAGGCGCGCGACGCCGATGGTCCCGGGCGCGACCGGCATCACGCGTAGGTCCTGATCGCCTCGAGCACCTGCTGCGAGGCATAGGGCTTGGCAATCAGCGTGCGGCCGCCTTGCAGCTTTGCCCACGTCTGGTCCGCCCTGTCGTTCCGCCAGGAGGAGAACAGGACCGGTATGCGCCGCGTGCGCTGGTTCAACTGCAGCTGCCGACAGGCCTCGAAGCCATCCATGTCCGGCATCGCAAGATCGAGCAGGATCAGATCGGGCGGATCGGCTGCCGCGCGGGCCAGCGCCTCGGCGCCGGTCGAGGCGGTCAGGCACTGCCAGCCCTGCAGGTCCAGGATGGCGCGGAGATTCGCGATCTCGGCAGGTGATTCGTCGACGATCAGGATCCTGCCCATGCCTTGCTCCCTGCCGACCCGGCGCGCTCCGCGTCCGGATCGCCCGATCCGACACCCGTTCCCGACCGTCGCCCGGGCCACCTGCGAAACCCGATCGCACGCGGACGCCCTGGACGCACCCGAGTGCCGCGACCGGGGTCGCGGTGCGCAGGTCCGATCGCCGGTCGCGCTGATCGAGAGGGTCCAGTGTAGGGAGCGCGATGCGCCAGGAACGTCCGCGTGACATTGGTTTCGGATGTCACAGGACGTTACGTCGCGGGCCCCTCGACGCCGCCCGCGGGCGACGGGCAGGCGGGCGATGCCGTTCCGCGCACCGGCCGGCGTGACATTGATTGACAGACTCGCGGCGCGCGAACGACCTCATCGTGGCTACTGTCCTCCGCTGGCCCAACAGGCCCGTCGAACCGCGACGGGCCGTCCGGATTCGGCGATGAGCAGATCGATCACCCTGGGCCCGCACCACCGCATCCTCGTCAGGGTCGTGAATGGCGCCTGGGCCGATGCGATGGCGCGCATGGTCGCGGCGACCGGCTGCACGCCCGTGCGCCTGGATTCGCCTGCCTCGGCCGAGGGCTGCGTCGCAGTGCTGAGCACGTTTCCGCCGCCCGACCCCGATTGGGTCCTGCCGCTGCCGGTGCTCTGGGTGGTGCACGATCCCGCGGACTTCGCGCTGCTGCCCGAACCCGGCGGCGAGCTTCCGAGCGATGCGGTCTCGTGGCCGGTCTCGGTGCCCTGGCTGCGGTGGCGGCTGCGACAGCTGATCGGGGATGCCGAGCGCAGGCTCGAACACGAGCGGTTGTCACTGGCCCTGCGCGCGGCCCGCATGAACGCGTGGCAGCTCGACATGGAGACGCGGCAGCGCACGCCGGGCGCCAACGAGCAGGCGGTGTTCGGCCAGGTGTTCGAGGACCAGGACGCCTTCGCCCGCAGCGTGCATCCCGATGACCTGCTGCCGATGCAGGCGAACGAGGCCGGCAGCGAGATCGAGAACCGCGACTTCGACCAGTGCTTCCGGATCCGGGACCCCGGCGGCGGCTGGCGCTGGATCCGCAGCTTCGGCCGGGTGCTGGCCCTGGGCGGGCGTCGGCTCTTGCTGGGACTCGACACCGACATCACCCACGAGCGCGAGGCGGCGGAACGGAGCGCGGTGCAGACGCGCCACCTGCAGCTCGTGCTCGATGCGGCCGACCTCTACACCTACGAGTACGACCTCGCCACCCATCGGCGCGTCGCGAGCACGCGCGATCCCCCGTTCTACGCGCGCACGCCGCGCGACGTGGACGAGGCCCTGCACGGCGTACCGCCCGAAGACCGGGCCCGGGTGCGCGAGGCGGTCGCACGCATCTGCTCGGGACGGTCGGAGCACGAGTCGGTGGAGTACCGCATCGTCGATGCCGATGGCGACGAGCGCTGGCTGCGCTCGGTCGCGCGCGCGGTGCAGCGCGGACCGGAAGGTGCCCGCCACGCGATTGGCGTGTTCTGGGACATCACCGAGCGCAAGCGCGTCGAGCTCGAGCTCGCGCACACCACCGCTCGCCTGCGGCGCGCGCTGGAGATCGGCCGCATGGTGTGCTGGGACTGGGACCTGGTCGGCAACGTGCGCACCTCGATCGGCCCGGTCGAGGAGATCCTGGGCGACGATCCCGGGCCCGGGATCGACGCGATGCAGGCGCGCATCCATCCCGACGACCGGGTACGGGACGAGCAGCGCTGGAACCACGCGCTGGCCACGCGCACGACCTACCTGAACGAGTTCAGGTTGCTGCATCGGGACGGACGCTCGGTGCGCGTGCTCTCGCGCGGCGAGCCCGCCTACGACGCCGACGGCAGGCCCGTGCGGATGTCGGGCGTCGGCATGGACATCTCCGCGCACGCCGAGCTTCGATCCGAGCTGCTGGAGACGAACGCGCGCCTGCTGCGGGTGCTGTCTGCGATCCACGCGATCTACTGGGACCTCGACCTGCGCACGGGACGGCGCGTGGGCATCGGGCCCGAGCTCGAACTGCTCGGCACGCGACCGCAGAGCCGCGAGGAGTTCGTGGCGCTCATCCATCCCGCGGATCGACCGCGAACGCTGGCGGCCATCCAGCAGGCGGTGTCCGAGAACAGCATCTACGAGTCCCGGTTCCGGGTCGTGCGGCCCGATGGGACGACGCGATGGGTGCTGAGCCGGGGCACGGTGGTGCGCGGCAGCTCGGGGGAACCCGAACGCGTCTCCGGCATCGTCATGGACATCGACGCGCTGATGTCGGAACGCCAGGCGCGCGAGGCGCAGGCGCTGCGGCATGCGTTGGCGCTCGATGCGGCGGGCATGAGCGCCTGGGAGTACGACCTGCACCGCGGCACCCGCCTGAACGGCCCGGGCGACCCGGCGTTCTACGGCTTCGAGCCGCGCTCGCTCCAGGACGTGATCAACGTCGTGCACCCCGACGATGCGGGGGGCCTGCGCGCCGCGATCGCGCTGGCCGCCTCGTCGGACCAGCAATGCTCCGCCGAATTCCGCGTGCCCGCGAGCGAGGGCGGATGGCGCTGGCTGCGCGCCGTGGGAATGCGCGAGTGCGACGCCTCGGGCATGGCCACGCGCATCTACGGCGTGACGCACGACATCTCCACCAGCCGCCGCCAGGCCGAGCTTCAGGAGGAACTGCTCGACATCGCACGCGCCGGCGACGAGGCCAAGACCCGCTTCGTCGCCACCATGTCGCACGAAGTCCGCACGCCGCTGAACGGCGTGCTCGGCATGGCGACCCTGCTGGCGGCCACGCCGCTGGACGCGCGCCAGCGCGAGATGCTCTCGGCCCTGCGCGCCAGCGGCGAATTGCTGCTGCAGCTGGTCGACGACGTGCTGGATTTCGCACGCCTGGATGCCGGCGCCCAGCCCGTCGAGCGCGTGGCGTTCGACCTCGCAGCCTGCCTGGAATCGGCCGTGACCCTGTTCGCCAGGGACGCGCGTTCGCGCGGACTCGCGCTCTCCCTGGTGCTCGACGCCCGACCCGACCTGCGCGTGGTCGGCAACGAACGGCGCATCCGCCAGATCCTGATCAACCTGCTGGGCAACGCCATCAAGTTCACCGGGCAGGGTGGCGTGCGGGTGCGCGCGTCGTTCGACCGTGCAGGTCCGGGCGTTGCCCGCCTGCGCCTGGAAGTGGCCGATGACGGCATCGGGATCGAAGCCGACGCCCTCGAGCGCATCTTCGAACCCTTCGTCCAGGCGGACGCGTCCACCACGCGCCGCTTCGGCGGCAGCGGCCTGGGCCTCGCGATCACGCGCAGGCTTTGCGCGGCGCTCGGCGGCAGCGTGACGGCGCGCAGCGAACCCGGTCGCGGTTCCACGTTCACGGTCGAGGTCCCGGTCGTGGTCACCGGCAGGCGTGGCTTCGTCCCGAGCCTGCAGGGCGCACGCGTGCAGCTGATCAGCGCGGCCTCTCCGATGCTGCTCGATCCGCTGGCCGAGCAGGTCGTGGCGTGGGGACTGGCGGTGGAACGCCTGACGCCCGACACGTGCATGGCCGGCCCGACCGATGTACCGCCGGCGGTGGTGGTCGTGGACGCGGCGCTGGCGGAGACCCCGTGGGTGCTGGCCGCCGGTACGGCGCGGGCGCACGTGGTCACGCTGGCCGACCCCGGGGACGCGGACGCCGATGCCGCCGCGTTGTCCTGGCCGGTGATGCCCTCGCGCCTGTTCGAGCGGATCCATGGCGGCATCGGGCCGACCCGGGTCGATGCGCCTCGCGTAGACGACGTGGCGGCGCCGGGGACGGCAGGACTGCGCATCGTGATCGCCGAGGACAACGATCTCAATGCGCAGGTGCTCTCGCTGATGCTCGACTCGCTCGGCCACGGCAGCACGCGCGTGCGCGACGGCGCCGAACTGCTCGACACGCTCGCGGGCGCCGAGTACGACGTGGTGTTGCTCGACATCGAGATGCCGGTGATGGACGGCCTGGAGGCGGCGAAGCGCATTCGCGCCACGCGCGGCACGCATCCCTATCTCGTGGCCACCACCGCGCACGTCCTGGACGACGCCCGCGTGCGCCTGGGCGCCGCCGGCATCGACGACTTCGTCGCCAAGCCGGTCCTGATCGATGGGCTGGCCGCCGCGTTGCGGCGAGCGGCGGGCGGACGCGCCTGATCCGCAAGCGCTGGACGGCGCACGCGGATCACGCGCAAGAGCACGGGAATGCACCCGTCACGAATCGTCGTGCGGGATCGATGCACCATGCGGCAGGCACCACCGTCGGGCGACGGAAATGCCGTCGTCGCGATGCACGGCGGCATGGCGCGGATGCCGCGCCGCATCATCGCGAGCGCGATGTCCGGGCGTTGACGTGGCCTTCACGATCGCGATCGTTCTTGGAACATTCGTTGACTCGACCCCGTTCGAATGCGCGTGATATCCAGTCGCCCAGGCTGGAATGTCGTGCCACGCGATGCGCTACCGGATCCCCGGATCGGGGCGCGCGGATCGAGTGAAGTCGGCGTTCGACGACGCCTGTAATGCTGGAACCAACCACCTGTCGCTGCAGACGGGACGGGGGAGTCATGGGTCGCGCTGCACCGATGCAAGCCGATACGTTCGAAAGCCGCGATGGCACGGCGGATGCCTTGCGCGTGGCGATCGACCTGCCCAGCGGCCGGCGCCGCCATGTCGAGTTCCTGCTCGACATCATCGAGGGACGCGCGCTGCGCACGCTGCAACTGGCGCGCGCGACGCTCGAGCGGGCCGACGTGGTGGTGCGCGAACTGCGCGCGAGCGGCGAGGCGCGCGCCCTGCTGCGCGTGGACGACCTGCGTGCGGGATCGGACCACGGCATCACGGTGGAGGAGCCCCTGCGCCTGGCGTCGCTGCAGTCCGCGCTCGAGCGCGCGCTGGCGTTCCATCGCGATCCGGGTCGCTCAACGGGTGCGCACGGGCCGCAGGCCGTGGCGCTGCTCTCGGCCTGGCGCCAGCACCGCAACGGGTCGGCGGGCCTGCTCGTGCGGCGCGGCGGGGTGGAGCTGGCGATGATCACCGAGCGCCCGGAACGGCGCTGGACCTGGCTCGTGCCCGCGCAACCGGCGCGGTGGAACCTGCTCTTCCCCGAACACGAGACGGTGCCGATCGAATGCGTGCCGCAGGACTGGGCGCATGCGCCGCGCGACGGCGACGTCGAGAACCTCCAGGCCATGCTGTGGCGCATCGCCGAGCAGTCCTCGCCGCGCGACTGGCTGGCGCCGCTGCATGCCGATGCGCGAGTACGCCTGCGCGCCTGGCCCTACCTCGCGGCCGGCGGGCCGATCAGCTACGACCTGGTGCTGCGCCGCCTGCGTGCCGGTACCGCGAGCGTGCGCGAGCTGCTGGCGCTGCCAGGCGTGGATGCGCGCGACGTCACCCGGTTCCTCAACGCCACCTTCGCGCTCGAATCACTCGTCGTCGACGCGTCCACGTCGGACGTGGCCGCGCCGAGCGCAGCGGTCGAGCGCCACGATCTCGCGCCGACGCGAGTGGACGGCGCGTTCCTGCGACTGCTGGGCTCCATCCGCCGCGCCCTGGTGCCGCGATGAACCTCATGGGCGAGACCAAGATCGTCTTCTGCGGCCCCATGGGCGCCGGCAAGACCACCGCCATCCGCGCGATCAGCGAGATCGATCCGGTCTGCACCGACGTCGAAAACACCGACTTCGAGGAAAGCGACAAGGCCCAGACCACGGTCGCGCTCGACTACGGCGAGACGACGCTGCCCGACGGCGAGAAGCTCAGGCTGTACGGCACGCCCGGGCAGCTCCGCTTCGAGTTCATGTGGGACCTGGTCGCGAACGGCGCGCTCGGCGTGGTGGTGCTGATCGACAACAGCCGCCCCGCGCCGCTCGCGGACCTCGACCGCTACCTCGACGCGTTTCCCGTCCTGGTCTCCGAAGGGCGCGTGGTGGTCGGCATCGGGCGGCTCGACGGCCCCGGGCGTCCCGGCGTGGAGGACTATGCGGACCACCTCGAGCGTCGCGGGCTGCTGGTCCCGGTCGTGCCCTCCGACGTGCGCCGTCGCGACGACGTCTCGCAGCTGCTGAACGTGCTGTTCCACCAGATCGAGGTGTGTGCGCCGCCGACCACGGGAGACTGGCAGGACTGGCAGGACGAGGCGGTGCACCCATGAGCAGCAAGGCGCTCCCCGCGTCGGTGAACGACGAGATCGCGAAGGCGCTCGCCGACCTGCGCGCCAACACGCCCTCGACCATCGGCTGCGTGGTGTCCACGGTCGACGGCCGCCTCGTGGCGCAGCAGGTCGACAACGAGGCCGATCCCAAGCGCATCGCCGCCATGGCCAGCGCCATGGTCGCACTGGGCCAGACCATCGGTCGCGAAGTCCGTATCGGACGCTCCGAATTCGTGGTCGTGCACGCGGTGCACGGACTGTTCGTGCTGCAACGCGTCCCGGCCAAGCGCGACCTGCTGGTCGTGGGACTGGTCGCCCGCGCATCGGCGACGCTCGGCATCGCCCTGCACCAGATCGGGAAGGCCACGACACGCATCGCCACGGCGATGGACGAGTGGCTGGAACGGCAGCGACTCGAAAACCCCGCAGTCTGAACGACCGCAACGTGCCCGCCGGTCGCGGGCCATCACTGGAGATGTTCCCTTGGCTACGCTGGACTTGTCTTCCCTCAACTCGATCGAAGGCTTCATGGCCGCCGCACTCGTCGACTCCGACAGCGGCATGGCGCTCGCGAAAACCGGCGGCAGCACGGTCGACCTCGATGTCGCTGCCGCCGGCAATTCCGACGTCGTGAAGGCGAAGCGGCGCGTGGCGAGCGCGCTCAAGCTCAACGAATCGATCGAGGACATCCTGATCTCGCTGCGCGGCCAGTACCACATGATCCGCCCGCTCGAGAAGAACGATAAGCTCTTCCTCTATGTCGTGCTCGACCGCGGCAGGTCCAACCTCGCCATGGCCCGGCACGAAGTGCGCAGATTCGAGCAGAACCTCGACTTCAGCTGAGGATGCCGCACCCGCCGGCGCGACGGCCGTCCCCGGGACGGCTCGCGCACGGAGGCGGATACGCGGGTTTGCGCGCGTCAGGACGGGACGGGGACGGGCACCGCTTCGCCGTCGAAGCGCGAGAGGGCATGGCGAAGCTCGTGCTCGAGCTCCTCGACGGTCACGGGCTTGCGCATCCAGGCGTCCGGTTGCTGTCCCGGGGCGAGGGTTCCGGGCGGCCGCGCCTGGGAAGCGCTGACCACGACGATGCGCGGTGCCCGAAGCGATCCGTCGGCCGCTTCGGCTTTCCGGATCGCGGCGATCAGGTCCGTGCCCAGGCTCGGTCCAAGGTGGAAGTCGACCAGCAAAAGGTCCGGCAACAGGGCACGCCAGCGCGCCAGCGCATCGGCGAGCGTGCCCGACACGTCCGCATGGGCGCCCAGCGACTGCACCTGGGCCTCGAGCAGCTCCGACATGAACGGGTCGTCCTCGACGATCAGCACCCGGCCGACCCGGCCCGACGCGGGGACTTCCGCCGCCACGTGCTCGGTATCGACCGGCCGCGCCAGCGGCAGCGTCAGCTCGAAGCAGGCGCCGCCCGCACCCTCGTCGGGCTTGAGCACCAGGCGTCCGTCCATGCGTTCGGCCAGCTGGCGCGCGATGGTGAGTCCGAGCCCGACGCCGTGCGCGCGCACGTGCGCGGAGCGTCCGCGCCGGAACGGCTGGAACACGCGCTCGCGTTCCGATACGTCGATGCCGGGCCCCGAATCGAGCACCGAGACCACCACGCCGGGGCCGTTCGCGCGCCTCGCGACGATCCGCACCTCGCCTGCCGTGGTGAACTTCACGGCATTGCCGACCAGGTTCCACAGGATCTGCCGGATGCGCAGGGCGTCGCCGACCAGTCGCGCGGGCAGGTCCGGCGCGCACTCGAGCCGTAGCGCCAGGCCTTTGCCGGCCGCGTCGAGCGCATGCAGGTCGCGGATCTCGCCCAGCAGCGCCGCGAGATCGAACGGCGCCGGATGCAGGTCGACGCGCTCGCGCGCCAGTTCCACCGCGTCGAGATGCTCCTGCGCCGTCTGCACCACCGCCGCGGCCGCCGCGCGCGCGCTGACCAGCAGGCGCCGGCCGGCGACGTCCTGCATCCGCTGCTGCGCGAGTTCGAGCAATCCCGAGAGCGCCGAGAGCGGATTGCGCAGTTCGTGCGCGGCCCGTGCCAGCAGGTCCAGGCGCAGCGTCTCGTGCTCGCTCAGCTGCCGGTTCAAACGGCGCAGGTTGCGCACGTACCAGGCGCCGAGCAGCACCAGCGCCACGAGCGCGAACAGCGCGATGCGCCAGCGGTCGGCGCGCGCATCGGCCAGTGCCCGGGCGCGCTCGACCCCCTCCGTCTCGAGCTGCCTCAGGCGTGCATCGCGTTCCAGCGCTTCGATGCGCTGGCGCTGGCCCACGGCTTCCAGCCGGGACTGCAGTCGCGCACTTTGCGCACTCGCGTCGTGCGCGGCCTGCGCGCGCGTGAACGCGACGAGCTCGCGGGCCACCTGGGCCGCCGCCGGCGCCCGCCCGAGCGCGGCGAGCAGGTCCAGGCGCGTCTCGAGCAGGTCGCCGACCAGGCGCTCCGCGTCGAGGGCGCGCGCATCGGCCAGGGCGCCGTCGACCACGGCGAGCGCCTCGCCCGGGCGCCCCAGCGCGGCAAGCGCGCGTGCCCGGTTGTTGCGCGACGAGATCGCGTGCACGCGCTTGCCGTGGCGTTCCTCGTAGGCGAGCGCGCGCGTCGAGGCTGCGAGCGCCTCGGCGGGTCGGTTCTGGCGCAGGGCGAGGTCGGCGAGGTTGTCGTCCATCATCGCCACGCCACCGTCGCTGCCCGCCCGTGCGAAGGCCTCGCGCGCGAGGCGCCCATGCGTCTCCGCCAGGTCCAGCCGTTCGCGGCTGGCGAATGCGAGCAGCAGGAGGTTTTCGGCCCTCGCGTACTCGAGCGTGCGTCCCGAGGCCGCGAACTTATCGGCGGCGCGCTCGCAGGGCACCTGCGCGGATTCCGGCTGGCCGGCCGTGACCAGCGCGTCGCAGACCTCGAGGTCCGCGACCGATGCCCAATAGCCGCCACCCTCCGCCAGCGCCGGGAGCGCGCCCTCGATCCGCGCCAGGCCTTCGGCGGTGTCGCCGGCCTCGATGGCCGCCTGCGCGCGGAACACCGCCGCGAGCGCCGCGGCACGCGGACCGGGCTCGCGCGCCAACCGGTCCGCCAGCTCGCCCACGCGCGGGCGATCCATCCACTGGGCCGCGCGTCCCATCGACAGGAGCACGTGCAGACGCTGCCCGGGATCGTCACCGATCTCGGCCAGTACGCGCTCGCCCTCGGCGAACCCGGCCTGCGGGTCGTCGTAGGCCAGCCGGAACACGCGATCGGCCTCGGGGGACTGCGCACGGGCCACGCCGGCGACGAACACGGCGGCAAGAAGGAGACATCGACGCATCGGACGAGCATTGCAAATGGCGCCGAAGTCGTCGAGTACCGGCCTCCCGCGGGGTCCCGCGGCCGAGGTCCTCGTTGACCTGCCCGGGACGACCGAGCGCAGAACCCTGATCGGAAGCGTCCCGACGCCCCGCCTTCGCCACGGAATGCCCAAAGGGCGTTCGACTCTCAGGCCTGACGGATCGGGCGTGCCCGGATTCGCGTCCGAACCGCGTTCCTCCCCTGCATGCCGGCCAGAACGCTCCGGACAAGGACGGGTTCCATGTTCCACGCCATCTCGATTCCCCTGCAGCCAGACCGGCCCCCCGGCCAGCCGGGTGCCCCCGCCGGAGGCCCGCCATGACCCTCGCGCTGACCCTCATGGCCGTGCTCGCCACCGCCGCGCCGCCGCGCTTCAGCGGACAGGCCGCGCTGGAACCGCCGCAGGCGCGCAGCGCCGATCAGCGCTTCGAGCTCAACGCCGACCTCCTGCCCGGCGATCGCGCCCAGGCCGGCGGCCGCTTCGTGCTCGATGCCCGCCTCGACGCCTCCGCCCAGGCCAAGGCCACTGCCGCCACCGATGCCTGTGCCGCCGTGAGCGGCACCGTCTTCCAAGACAGTTTCGAATAAGGGATCCCGCCATGCGTCCGTATCGCCTCGCTACCCTCATCGCCCTCGCCCTGATCGGCACCGCCGCGCACGCCGCGCCGTGGACCTACCGCGGCTCGCTGACCGACGGCGGCCAGCCCGCGAACGGCACCTACGACATCCGCCTCACCCTGCTCGATGCCAATGGCAAGCGCGCCGTCGTGGGTCCCGTCACCTTTGCGGACGTAAAGGTCGACAACGGCAGCTTCGCGCTCGACGTGGACTTCGGCGCGGATCTCTCCAATGCCTCGGCGATGAAGCTCAAGACCGAAGTGGGCGAGCACGGCGCGAACTTCGTCGCGCTGGGCGAACCCAGCACCTTCGATGCCAAGGCCACCCTCGCCGGCGTCTGCTGGGACACCCAGGGCAATGCCGGCACCAGCGCCGCCACCGACTTCATCGGCACCACCGACAACCAGGCGCTCAAGCTCCGCGCGAACAACCTGCGCGTAGGCGAGTTCACCGCACGAGGGCTTCCCGCCGACTACGGCGATGCGCCCAGCGTGGCGCTCGGTTCGGCCGCCAACGCGGCCAGTGCGACGGGCGCGACGATCTCCGGAGGGGGCTCCACCCGGGATGGCGGGGGCAACTCGTGCCCGGAGTGTGCGAACAAGGCGCAGGGCATCTTCTCGACCGTCTCGGGCGGGAACAGCAATTTCGCCTCCGGTGACTACTCGAACATTGGCGGTGGCACGAGCAACACCTCGTCGGGCTCCGCGAGTGCGGTCCTGGCCGGGATCGACAACGTCGCGTCGGGCACCTACAGCACCATCGCGGGAGGAGCCCTCAACGAGGCCAAATCGGAGAACAGCTTCGTCGGCGGCGGCCTGGGTGGCAAGGCCAACGGATACAGCTCGGTCTCGGCGGGAGGACTCAACAACTGGACCGACGCCTCGAACGGCATGGTGCTCGGCGGCGTGCAGAACTGCGCAGGCGGCACGTCGTCCTTCGCCGGGGGATCCCGCGCCAAGGTGCGCTCCGCCAGTACGCTCCAGGCTCCGCTCTGCCTGCCGGTATCCGGCGATTCGAACGGCGACGAGGGCAGCTTCGTGTGGGCGGACTCCAGCGTGAATGCCGATTTCGCCTCCACCGGACCCAACCAGGTCGCGATCCGCGCGGTGGGCGGACTGCGCTGGGGCGGCACGGGCGTGGGCAGCACCACCAGCCCCGCGTACATCCACCAGGTCAACACCTCGAACAACACCTGCGATGGCGGCAGCGCCGTGGCGAACAGCCGGACGGTGCTCGACCACCCGCTGCTCAATGGCAACCCGAACGCGGTGATCACGATCACGCCGAACTTCGGCCTGCGCAGCGCGGGCGTGTCGCCGCCGAACGCGCCGCTGGGCCTGTACTACAGCGACATCGTGAACGGCTCCTGCGCGGGCAACGGCCGCTGGATCGTCTACCAGTTGACCGGCTCGCCCGCGGCGCTGAGCAACGGCGCGCGCTTCAACGTCTGGTTCGTGCTGCCGTAGCGCGCGCACGAACCCGCCCAGGGACCCGGACACAACCGCCCGGGTGCCGCGAACACACCAGGACGCCCCCATGCATCGCCGACGCCTCGCTACCCTCATCGCCCTCGCCCTGGTCGGCACCGCCGCGCACGCCGCGCCGTGGACCTACCGCGGCTCGCTGACCGACGGCGGCCAGCCCGCGAACGGCACCTACGACATCCGCCTCACCCTGCTCGATGCCAATGGCAAGCGCGCCGTCGTCGGTCCCGTCACCTTTGCGGACGTAAAGGTCGACAACGGCAGCTTCGCGCTCGACGTGGACTTCGGCGCGGATCTCTCCAATGCCTCGGCGATGAAGCTCAAGACCGAAGTGGGCGAGCGCGGCGCGAACTTCGTCGCGCTCGGTGAGCCCAGCACCTTCGATGCCAAGGCCACGCTCGCGGGCGTGTGCTGGGACACCCAGGGCAATGCCGGCACCAGCGCCGCCACCGACTTCATCGGAACCACCGACAACCAGGCGCTCAACCTCCGGGTCAACAATGCGCGCGCGCTGGTGATGGATGCCGCCTTCAACTCGGCAAGTGGCTCTCCGAACAACACCTTCGAAGCGAACAAGAAGGGCCAGACCATTGCCGGAGGCGGCCTCAACACGAATACCTGCGACCCGAACAGCAATTCCCCCTGCTCCAACCGGACCAGTGAAGACTACGCCACGGTCTCGGGTGGCCTCGCCAATTCAACGGCCAGTTACGCTGGCGTGATCGCCGGTGGCTTTGGAAACAGCACCAGCGGTTTCTACGCCGTGATCGGGGGAGGGACCACGAATTCCGCCGGACCGACTGGGGTGGTCGGAGGCGGGGTGCTGAACTCGGCCGTAGGTGCGACCTCCACGGTCTCCGGCGGCTACAGCGGCAAGGCGCTCGGGGTCTACGCCGTCGTCCCTGGCGGAGCCGAGAACTGCGCAGGCGGAAACTATTCGCTTGCGGCCGGGTCTGGCGCGAAGGTACGCAGCGCCACGGGCGCGCCCGCCAGCTGCGGGGTCACCTCGGGCGACGCCAACGGCGACGAAGGAACCTTCGTCTGGGCGGACACCAGTTCCGGGACGCCATACGCCAGCTCCGGCGCGAACCAGTTCCTCGTCCGCGCCGATGGTGGCATGGCGCTGAACGGGCAGCCGAGCAATCCCGATATCGAGATGACCGTGCAGACCAACTCCGACGCCGTGGATTTCGCCAACCTGCATCTGCGCCAGCGGGGAACGCTCGATGGCATCCTGATCAGTGCCGGCGGCGGAAACGCATCGAACAACGCCGGATTCTTCATCGACCACTACGACGGCACCGGGCAGGCCCGACGGCTCGCGCTCAACAGTGACGGCAGCGTGGTCATCCGTTCGAACATTCTGCAAACGGCCAGCGGCGTGAGCATGGCGGCGAACGGTGGTTCGTGGACCAGCCTCTCGGATCGCAACGTCAAGACCGCGATCGAGCCGGTGGATGCCGAGGCGGTACTGGACAAGGTGATCGCGCTGCCGGTGAGCACCTGGAGCTACACCGCGCAGGG
>Ga0315912_10002123_pt1 | contig 21887 bp, 26 predicted proteins | sample VfabasoilMG_FD_204469 | JGI IMG/M metagenome (GOLD analysis project Ga0315912, IMG submission 204469) | Garden soil microbial communities collected in Santa Monica, California, United States - V. faba soil | ecosystem: Environmental > Terrestrial > Soil > Garden | place: USA: California...
AGTGGGTGCGCTTCGGCGGGGTGCTGGGGAACTAGTTCTCCAAATCGGACTCCGGGGATAGACTACCCCGGAGTCCGAGGAGGAAGCTCGATGCAAGGCCTGATGATGGACACGCCGCTGCTGGTCAGCGGCCTGATCCAGCACGCGGACCGCCACCACGGCGGCACCGAGATCGTGTCGAAGACCGTCGAGGGTAGCGTCCATCGCTACACCTACCGCGACGCGCATGCGCGCGCCCGCCGCCTGGCCAATGCGCTCAAACGGCTCGGCGTCAGCCCGGGCGACCGGGTCGCGACCCTGGCCTGGAACGGCTTCCGCCACTTCGAGATCTACTACGCTGCCGCCGGCTCGGGCGCGGTGATCCACACCATCAATCCGCGCCTGTTCCCGGAGCAGATCGCCTACATCGCGAATCACGCCGAGGACAAGGTCGTGTTCTATGACACGACGTTTGCGCCGCTGGTGGACAAGCTCAGGCCCCAGTTGAAAAGCGTCAAGGCGTTCATCGCGCTGAATGAGGCGTACGAGGACATTCTTGAAAAAGAATCCTCCAACTACGACTGGCCCGTCTTTGACGAGAAGACTGCCGCCTGCCTTTGCTACACCTCGGGTACCACCGGCAATCCCAAGGGCGCGCTCTACAGCCATCGCTCGACCATGATCCATGCGTATGCCGCCGCGCTGCCCGACACGCTCGACCTGTCGGCGCGCGACGTGGTACTGCCGGTGGTGCCGATGTTCCACGTCAATGCCTGGGGCCTGCCGTATTCCTGCGCGATGGTCGGCGCGAAGATGGTGTTTCCCGGCCCGCACCTGGATGGCACGAGCCTCTACGAGCAGTTCGAGGCGGAGGAGGTCACCATGAGCGCCGGCGTGCCGACGGTCTGGCTCGGGCTGCTCAACACGATGAAGGACAAAAAGCTGCGCTTCTCGACGCTCAAGCGCGTGGTGATCGGCGGCTCGGCCTGCCCGCCGGCCATGCTCCGCGCCTTCCAGGACGACTTTGGCGTGCAGGTGCTGCACGCCTGGGGCATGACCGAGATGAGCCCGCTCGGCTCGGCGGGCACCTTCAAGGCAAGACACCTGAAGATGGCGAAGGCGGAGCGCGACGCCTGGCAGTACAAGCAGGGCCGCGCGATCTACGGCGTCGACATGCGCATCGTGGGCGAGGACGGCACCGAGTTGCCCTGGGATGGCAAGGCCTTTGGCGACCTGCAGGTGCGCGGACCCTGGGTGATCCAGAGCTACTTCAAGGCGGAGGGCGGCAATCCGCTCAAGGACGGCTGGTTTCCGACCGGGGATGTCGCGACGCTGGACGAAGACGGCACCATGCATGTCACCGACCGCTCGAAGGACGTGATCAAGTCGGGCGGCGAGTGGATCAGCTCGATCGACCTCGAGAACATCGCGGTGGCGCACCCGGCGATCGCGGAGGCCGCGGTCATCGGCATCCAGCATCCGAAATGGGACGAGCGGCCGGTGGTGGTGGCGGTCAGGAAGCCGGGCCAGGACGTGTCGAAGGAAGAGCTGCTGCGCTTCTACGAGGGCAAGATCGCCAAGTGGTGGATGCCGGACGACGTGCTGTTCGTGCCCGAGCTGCCGCACACCGCGACGGGAAAGCTCTCCAAGCTGACGCTGCGCCAACAACTCAAGGACTACAAACTTGATCGTCGTTGAGACCAGGGAACGCGTCGCGCGCATCGAGCTCGCGCGGCCCGACAAGAAGAACGCCCTCACCGCCGAGATGTACGCGATGCTCGCCGCGGCGCTCACCGCGGCGCGCAACGATCCCCAGGTGCGCGCGGTCCTGCTGCACGGCAGCCGCGATTGCTTTACCGCAGGGAACGACCTCTCGGATTTCCTCAAGCGCAAGCCGGGCGAGGGTTCCGCCGCATTCGCGCTGTTCGAAGTCTTGCCGGTGCTCGAAAAGCCAGTCGTCGCCGCGGTGAACGGTCCCGCCGTCGGCATCGGCACCACCCTGCTGCTGCATTGCGACCTCGTGTACGCGGCGCCGGGCGCGCGCTTCCAGCTGCCGTTCGTGCCGCTGGGCATCGTTCCCGAGTTCGGCTCGACCTTCCTGCTGCCGATGCTCGCGGGCTACCAGCGCGCCGCCGAGTTGCTGCTGCTCGGCCAGCCGTTCGCGGCGCAGAAGGCGCTCGAAGCCGGCATCGTGACCGAAATAGTGCCACCGGAAAAATTGATGGAACATGCCCTTCAAGCTGCAGCTTCGTTGGCGGCGCTGCCGCCCGAATCCATCCGCCTGACCAAGAAGCTGATGAAGGCCCGCCATGCGAAGGCGGTGGGCGAGCAAATCGCCGAGGAAGGGCGGCTCTTCATGGAGCGCCTGTCCTCGCCCGAGGCCAAGGAGGCCATGAGCGCGTTCCTGGAGAAGCGCAAGCCTGACTTCTCGCGCTTCTAATTTCTTCGCGGCACTGCTGGTAGCGGTGGACGTCGGGCACTACCACGCCGAGCCCGGGGTCATCTCGGCGAGCGGGATCGCGGAGTTCGAATACAACCTGAAGCTTGCCGTGGCGGTCGGAAAATCCCTCGAGGAACAGGGCTTCGCGGTCCGCATGATCGGGGACAAGGGCAAGCACGTGTTCCTCAACCACCGCACGCGCGATGCCGCGGGCGCGGACCTGTTCGTGTCGATCCACCACGACTCCGTGCGCGAGCACCTGCTCCCCCGGCGCGATGAATTCGCGGGGTTCTCCCTTTTCGTGTCGCGACGCAATCCACACCCGGAAATAAGTCTCGCTTGCGCGAGCGCGATCGGCTCGCAGCTGCGTGCCGCCGGCTTCACGCCGTCGCGCTATCATGCGGACCCGGTGCTGGGGGAAAATCGCCCCTTCGCCGACGAGGTCAACGGCGTGCACTACTACGACAATCTTGCGGTCGCGCACAGCGCGAAGATGCCTTCGGTGCTGGTGGAGGCGGGCGTGCTCATCAACCCGGCGGAAGAGCGCATGCTGGCGCGCCCCGAGAACCGGAGCCGCATTGCCGCGGCCATCGCGCGCGGCGTGGGACATTGCCTGAAATGAGGCGTCTCGCTTATGGCCTGCTGCTGGCGGCGCTACCGGCGCACGCCGACCTGTACCGCTGGATCGATCCTCAATCCGGGTCGGTGAAGCTCTCCAATGTCCCGCCCGCCTGGTATGGCGATCCGCTGAGGGAGGCGCGCTCGCCCGCCGTCGAAGTAGTCCCGTTCAAGCCGCTCGGCAAGCCGGCTGCCGTGGCTGCCGAAAAGCCGGCGGCGCAGGCCTCGCTCTCGACGCTGGAAGAGCGCTGGCGCTCGATGCTCCAGACCGTCACCGGGCTTCCGGGGCGCGCGGATTTCGACCGTGCCGGCCAGGGCCTCCAGCAGCAGGTGCAGGCCTATGAAGCGGTACGCGCGGAACTGGACCGGCAGGATCCGGGCGGCGCGGCGCGCCGGCGCGCCGAGGAAAGCGGCATCGTGGAGCGCCTGCGAAAGGGCCTCGAAGCGCAATTCAGCCGATGAAGATCCGCGAATTGCAAGGCCGTGTCGGCCAGGAGGTGGGCGTCTCGCCCTGGGTGGAGGTCACGCAGGAGCGCATCGACGACTTCGCGAAGGCGATCGGGGATTTCCAGTGGATCCACGTCGACCGCGAACGCGCCAAGGCCTCGCCCTTCGGCGGCACCATCGCGCACGGCTTCCTCACCCTGTCGCTGCTCTCGCATCTGTCGGAGATGACTTTCTCCTACGAGGAGCGCCGCATGGGCATCAACTACGGCCTGAACCGCGTGCGCTTTACCGCGCCGGTGCCTGCCGGGGCGCGCGTGCGCGCGCGATTCACGCTGGCGAAATACGAACCGCTGGAGGGCAACGGCGTGCAGCTCACCTGGAACACCCTGGTCGAGCTGGAGGGCGCCGACAAGCCTGCGCTGGTGGCCGAATGGCTCGGGAGGCACTACTACTGATGCGCTGGAAACAGAAACCGCCGGGTTCCAACTGGGGCGAATTCGGTCCCGACGACCAGCGCGGGCGGATGAACTACGTCACGCGCGAAAAGGTGCTGCAGGGCGTCGCCGAGGTGAAGGAGGGCGTCAACTTCAACCTGTCGCTGCCGCTCGACTATCCGGGCGGCAATGTGCTCAATCCGCGCCGCAACCCGCCGCGCCTCGCGGCGACGCTGCGCGACGCCGGCAGGAACGCCGGCAAGCAGAATTTCTGCTATCCGTTTTCGGAGGACAACCCCGACCTCACCGACGTGGTGTGCGACGACGTGGTGCTGCTGACGCTGCAATACTCGTCGCAATGGGATTCGTTCGCCCACGTCGGCAGCCGCTTCGACGCGGACGGCGACGGCGTGGCGGAGATGGTGTTCTACAACGGTTTCAAGGCCGGAAAAGACATATCGCCTTCCACCGGTTCTGCTTCTTCTGAACCCTGGGCAAAGTACGAGGGCTCGGAGGCAAAGGTGCTGGGAATCCAGAACCTCGCCGAGCACGGCGCCCAAGGCCGCGGGGTGCTCATTGATTTGCACGCGCATTTCGGGCGCGAGCGGCGCGCGGTGACGTACGACGATTTGCAGAAAATCCTGGAAAAGGACCGGGTCGAGATCGAGAAGGGCGACATGGTCTGCCTTTACACCGGATTTGCGGACGTCATCCTCGAACTCAACAAGCAGCCCAATGCGAAGCTCCTGCATGGAACGTGCAGCGGGCTGGACGGCCGCGACGACAAGCTGCTGCAGTGGATCTCGGACTCCGGACTCGCCTGCCTGATCGCCGACAACTACGCCGTCGAACTGATCCCCACGAGCATCTTCAAGCCCCGGCCGCACGCCGCCATGCCGCTGCACGAGCATTGCCTGTTCAAGAACGGCATCCACCTGGGCGAGATGTTTTACCTGACCGGACTGGCGCGCTGGTTGCGCGAGCACGGCCGCAACCGCTTCCTCCTCACCGCGCCGCCACTGCGCCTGCCCGGGGCCGTCGGATCGCCGCCCGCGCCGGTCGCTACCGTATGAAAGTTGCCATCGTTACCGGCGGCAATTCGGGTATGGGCGAGGCCACGGTCAACGAATTGGCGAAGCGGGGCTGGCAGGTCGCCGCGATGGCGCGTACCAAGGTTCCCAGGGCGTTCCAGGGTGATGTTTCCCGGGATTCAGACTGCCGTCGCGTGGCGAAGGCAGTCCTGGACAAGTGGGGCCGCATCGACGCGCTGGTGAACAGCGCCGGCACCACCAAGTTCGTAAAACACGACGACCTCGAGGGACTCTCGGCCGACGACATCCTCGGCATCTTCAGCGTGAACCTGGTCGGCCCGTTCCAGATGATCCGCGCCTGCGCGGGCGCGCTGAAGGCTTCGCGCGGCAGCGTGGTCAACCTGTCGTCGGTGGCCTCGCTCCTCGGCACGGGCTCGTCCATCGCGTACGCGGCGTCCAAGGCCGCGCTCGACACCATGAGCTTCTCGCTCGCTCGCGCGCTCGGGCCCGAGATCCGGGTCAATGTCGTCGCGCCGGGTTACGTCAAGACCGCCTGGCAGGTCTCTGCCCACGGCGCCGCGGGTGCCGACGACCTGGAGCGCCGCTACGCCGAGAGGGCGCCGCTCAAGGCGGCGGCGCGGGCCGCCGACGTCGCCGACGCGATCGCCTGGCTGGTGGAGGGCGGGCACGCCGTGACGGGACAGATCGTCTATGTCGACGGCGGCATGCACATCGCTTCGCCGCGTTGAGGCAGTTCGACACCATCATCGTGGGCGCAGGCTCGGCCGGCTGCGTGCTGGCGAATCGCCTTTCTGAAAATTCGAGCAGAAATATTCTGTTGATCGAGGCGGGGCCGCGCGACCGGGATTTCTGGATCCACGTGCCGCTCGGCTACGGCAAGCTGTTCGCGCGCCGCGACGTCAACTGGAGCTACGAGTCGGAGCCCGAGCCCGCGCTGAACGGCCGGCGCGTGTTCACGCCGCGCGGCAAGGTGCTGGGCGGCTCCTCGTCGATCAACGGCCTCGTCTACATCCGCGGCCAGGCGGAGGACTACGACGGCTGGGGAATTCCGGGCTGGGGCTTTCGCGACCTCCTGCCGTACTTCATCAAGGCGGAGAAGCAGTTGCTGGTTTCGGATCTCGAGCGCCACGAGCTTTGTGATGCCTTCATCGAATCCGCCGCCTCGCTCGGCGTCCCGCGCAACGACGATTTCAACGGTGTGCGCCAGGAAGGCACCGGATACTACCGGGCCACCGCGCACCACGGCCGCCGCCGCAGCACCGCCACGGCTTATCTGCGGGAAGCGGAGCAACGCGCCAACCTGCAGGTCGAAGTTGATGCTTTGGTGACCAAAGTGCTTTTTGAAGGCAATCGAGCTGTTGGTGTTGAGTGCAATGGAAAGAAGTTTTTCTCTCAGAAGGTCATCCTGTCGGGAGGATCCTTCAATTCCCCGCAACTCCTGCAGCTCTCCGGCGTCGGCCCGCGCGCGCTTCTGGAGAGCCACGGCATTCCCGTGGTGCACGACTCGCCCGGCGTCGGCGCCGAACTGCAGGACCATTTCTACGCGCGCACGTTCTGGCGCTGCCGCAAGCCGATCACGCTGAACGACGACATGATGAGCCTGTGGCGCCAGGCCGCGATCGGTCTGAGGTACCTGCTGCAGAGGAAGGGCCCGCTGACGGTGTCCGCCGGACACGCCGCGGCGTTCGTGCGCACGCGCCCGGAGCTCGCGCGGCCCGATGCGCAGATCTATTTCATCAATTTTTCGACGGCAAAGCGCGGCGGTGTGCTGCATCCTTTTTCCGGCTTTACCTGTTCCGTGTCGCAGCTCCAGGTGGAATCGCGCGGTTCGGTGGCGATCCGCTCCGCCGATCCGCGCGAGGCGCCCGCGATCCGCTACAACTACCTCGCCACCGAGCGCGACCGGCGCGTGATGGTGGAGGGCCTGAAGTTCATCCGGCGCATCGTCAATGCGCCGCCAATGGGCGACTACGTTGACGCAGAGGTCCAGCCCGGCCCGGGCGTGCAGAGCGACGACGAGTGGCTCGCCTACTGCCGGGAGAACGGCGACACGGTGTTCCATCCGACTTCGACCTGCCGCATGGGAACCGTGGTCGACGAAAAATTGGACGTCAAAGGCACTACCGGACTGAAAATAGTCGACGCCTCGGTAATGCCCTCGGTTCCCTCCGGCAATATCAATGCCGCGGTCATTGCGCTGGCCGAGAAGGCAGCCGACCTGATGAAAGCGGATACTTGAGCGATGTGGGAAGGCGCGGCGATTCTCCTGATCCTGGCCGGCTTGGCTCTCTGGGCCGACAGCCTGCGCGCGCGCGAGCGCGCCATCCAGGCCGGCCGTTCGGCCTGCAAGCGGTACGACCTGCAACTGCTTGACGACACCGTGTCGTTCACCCGCCTGCGGCTCGGGCGCGATGACGAGGGGCAGTTGAAGATTGCCCGCACCTATACGTTTGAATTTTCCGATACGGGCAACAACCGGCGGCACGGCGCGATCGTGATGCTCGGGGGCGAGCTCGCCGACCTGCAATTGGAGCCGTACCGCGTGCAATGAGCTGGCTCGAGGGAAAAATCATCCAAAACCGGCAATGGACGCCGAGCCTGTTCTCCCTGCGCGTCGAGGGCGTGAAGCTGGCGTTCGAGGCCGGGCAGTTCGTGCGCATCGCGCTCGAGATCGGCGGCGAGCTCGTGGCGCGGCCGTTCTCCTTCGTCAATCCGCCGCAGGACCCGGTCCTCGAGTTCTACGGCGTGGAGGTGCCGCAAGGGCCGCTGTCGCCGCGCCTGGCGCGGCTGCGCGCGGGCGACGCCCTGCAGGTGGCGTCCAACCCCGCGGGATTCCTGGTGCTCTCGGAATTGCCCGAGGCGGAAACCCTCTGGCTCCTGTCCACCGGAACGGGCATCGCGCCGTTTCTCTCTATATTGAGGACGCAGGCGCCGTGGCGGCGCTACCGCAATGTAGTGCTGGTGCACGCCGTGCGAAAAGCCGAGGAACTGGTCTACCGCGACATGATCAAAGAAACCAAAGCCAAGTACGTCAGCATCGTCAGCCGGGAATCGCACCGGGGTTCGCTGGCCGGCCGCATTCCGGCGGCGATCCGCGACGGCACGCTCGAAGCGGCGGCCGGGCTGCGCCTTTCGCCGGAAGCCTCGCAGGTGATGCTTTGCGGCAATCCCGCGATGCTGAAGGACGCGGCCGCGGTACTGGTGGAGCGCGGCCTGCGCAAGCACCGGCGCCGCACGCCCGGGCACATCACCGTGGAGAGCTTCTGGTGAAGCGCCTCGCCTGCATCCTGATCCTTCTTGCCGCGCTCCCGGGCTGCAGCACGGTGCGCTTCGCCTACGACAACGCCGATACCTACCTGCGCTGGCGCGCGACGAGCTATCTCGACCTGCACGGCGCCGCCGTGGACGAACTCGACGATCGCATCGACAAGCTCCTCGCCTGGCACCGAACCCAGGCGCTGCCGAAGTACGTACGCCTGGCCGACGATGCGGCGCGCCGGCTCTCGCGCGGGCTGTCGCGCCAGGACCTCGAATGGGGGTACGATGCAATCACGGTGCAGGCAAGGGAGAGCCTGCGCGCGGCGGCGGAACTCGGGGCGCCGATGCTCGACCGGCTGACGCCGGCGCAAATCGTGCACCTGGAAGAACGCCTCGCCGACGACAACCGCAAATTCGCGCGCGAATTCCTGCGCGGCAGCGAAGAGGAGCGCCGGAGCCGCCGCGCCCGGCGCACCGAGGAACGGCTGGAGGACTGGGTGGGGAAACTGTCGCAGGCGCAGGTGGAACGCATCCGGCGCTTTTCCGAGCGCGCGCCGCTTGCCGACGAGATGCGCGACCGGGACCGCAAGCGCATCCAGGCCGAGGTGGTCGCGATGATCCGCGGTGCGCAAGCCACCGACCGCCTGCCGGACTTCGCCGCGAACTGGCAGCGCGGCCGCGACCCGGCATTCACGGCGGTGAACGACCTCTGGCGACAGGAGGTGATCTCCCTGCTGCTCGATGTTGAGCGCACGCTGACCCCCGAGCAACGCGCGCGCGCCGTCGCGCATCTGAAGCGCTATTCGCGCGACATGCAGGCGCTGGCGGCGAGGGGCGAGCCATAGGCAATCTCATCGAGTCGCCGCCGGCAGGCTACGCCGGGCGCACCCGCTATACGCAACTCGAATACGAGGCGCTGCTCGCCAACGCCTGGATCGGCATCGCGTTCACGCGCGACCGGCGCTTCTTCCTGTGCAACCCGAAGTTCGCCGAAATGTTCGGCTGGGGGCCGGAGGAACTGATCGGGCAGCCGGGCGAAGTGGTCTACCCCAGCGCCGAGAGCTATGCGGCGTTCGGCCGGATCGCCGGCCCCATCCTCTCCGCCGGCAGGCAGCTCGACCATGAGTGGGAAGTGCGGCGCAAGGACGGCTCGACCTTCCTCGCGCGCCTGATCGCCAAGGCGATCGACGCGCGGAATACGCAGCAGGGCACCGTCTGGATCATCGAGGACATCACCGAGAAGCGCGGGGCGGCCGACGAGCTGCAGCGCGCCCTCGCCGAGAAGGAGCTGATCCTCGGCAACGCCACCGTCGGCATCGCCTTCGTGCGCAGCCACGTGATCCAGCGCAGCAACCGCTACCTCGAGGAAATGATGGGCGCGGCCGCCGGCGGCCTGGCCGGCAAGCGCGCGGCGGCGTTGTTCGCCAGCGAGGACGAGTGGCGCCGGGCGCTGCGCCGCGCCCAGGAGGAAACCGTGCCGGGCGGCATCCACGTGGCCGAGGCGCGACTGCGGCGCCAGGACGGCTCGACCTTCCTATGCTCCATGCGCGGCCGGCGCATCGACGCGGGCGACGCGGAGCAGGAGTGGATCTGGAGCTACGAGGACGTCACCGTCGAGCGCGAGGCGGAAACGCGCGTGCAGCGCGCGCTCGAGGAGGAGGAGCTGATCCTGGACAACGCCACCGTCGGCATCGCGTTCGTGCGCGACCGCGTGATCCAGCGCTGCAACCGATTCCTCGAGGAGATGGTCGGGGTCGGCCCGGGCGACCTGGTCGGCCAGAGCAGCTCGGCGCTGTTCGCCTCGGTCGAGGACTGGACCGAGGCCGGCAATCGCTCGACCGGCATCCTGCCGGGAGGCACGTTCGTCGGCGAGGCGCGCTTCGGCAAGCGCGATGGCACGACCTTCATCTGCCGGGCGCGCGGCCGGCGCATCGACGCCGGCGACACCGACCAGGAATGGATCTGGAGCTACGAGGACGTTACCGCCGAGCGCGAGGCCGACCAGCGCGTGCAGCGCGCCCTCGACGCACTGGAGCGGGCGGTCGCCGACCGCACCTCCGAGCTGCAGGAGGCGCAGGCGCGCGCGCAGCACCTCGCCGACCACGACGCGCTCACCGGCCTGCCCAACCGCCGCCTGCTGGAGGACCGCCTCACGCAGGCGCTCGCGCTCAGCCAGCGCAACCGCAAGCAGACCGCGGTGATGTTCGTCGACATCGACCGCTTCAAGGCGATCAACGACTCGCTCGGCCATGCGGCGGGCGACGTGCTGCTGAAGGAAATCTCGCAGCGGCTGGTGAACCAGCTGCGCGTCGGCGACACCATCTGCCGCATCGGCGGCGACGAATTCGTGGTGGTGCTGCCCGAGGTGAAGCGTTCCTCGGACGTGGCGCAGGTGGCGCAGAAGGTGATCGAGCAGCTGGCGCAGGCGGTGCCGATCGAGGGGCGCGACCTGATCGTCACCGCTTCGATCGGCATTTCCGTGTTCCCGGACGACGGCGAGGATGCCGAAACGCTGATCCGCAACGCGGATGCGGCAATGTACGCCGCGAAGGAGCTGGGACGCGCCAACTACCAGTTCTTCACCGCGCAGATGAACCACGCGGCGTCGCACCGCCTGGCGCTCGAGAGCGAACTGCGGCGCGCGCTCGGCAAGGACGAGTTGCGCGTGCATTACCAGTGCATCGTCGAGGCGCAGAGCGGCCGCGTCGCGGGATACGAGGCGCTGGTGCGCTGGCAGCATCCGGAGCGCGGCCTGGTGATGCCGGTGGAGTTCATCCAGCTCGCCGAGGATACCGGCCTGATCCTGCGCATCGGCGAGTGGGTGCTGCGCGAGGCCTGCCGCTGGGCGCGGCGTCCCGGCGCGGCGCCCGACGTGCAGGTGGCGGTGAACCTTTCGCCGCGCCAGTTCAACGACCCCAAGCTCGCCGAGATGGTGGCGCGGGCGCTCGCGGACACGGGGCTCGCGCCGAACCGGCTCGAGCTCGAAATCACCGAATCGACCGCGATGCAGCACACCGACGCCACGCTCGCCACGCTCGAGAAACTGAAAAAGCTCGGCGTATCGATTTCGATCGACGATTTCGGCACCGGCTACTCGAGCCTGGCCTACCTGCGGCGCTTCCCGGTGGACAAGCTGAAGATCGACCGCACCTTCGTCGCCGATGCGCCGGCGGACAAGGAGCAGGCGGCGATCATCTCCGCCATCGTGGCGCTGTCGCACGCGCTGGAGATCAAGGTGGTCGCCGAAGGCGTCGACGCCGAGGCGCAGCGCGAATTCCTCGCCCGCAGCGGCTGCGACTACATCCAGGGCTTCCTGGTCGGCAAGCCCGAAGCGGAGTGAGCGCGGCAACGTTTCGCAGCGGCGCGCGCGCCGGCCTGCCTGTGGTGCTGGGTTACCTGGGCATCGGCATCGCCGCCGGCGTGGTTGAGCGCTCGGCGGGCCTGTCCTACGCCGAGGTGCTGCTCCTCTCGACGGTGCTGTACGCCGGTTCGGCGCAGTTCGTCGTTGCCTCCATGCTGACCTTGGGCAATCCGGCGCCGGCAATCGTCGCCACGGTGTTCCTGCTCAACCTGCGCCACCTGCTGCTCTCGGCGGCGCTCGCCCCGGCGCTGCGGAAAGTCCCGGCCTGGAAGAACGCCCTCATCGGCCTGCAGCTGACCGACGAGACTTTCGTGGTCGCCTCCGGCAGGTCCACGCTGACCGCGGCCTGGATGGCGGGCCTGAACCTCGCGGCCTGGAGCACCTGGGCTGCGGCGAACCTGCTGGGAGCGGCGTTGTCCGGCGCCGCGGGCGATACGCGCGCCCTTGCCTTCGCATTGCCCTGCATGTTCGCCGGGCTGCTCGTGCTGCAGGCGAAAGCGGTTCAGGAGCGGTGGGTTCTCTTCGCGGTGCTCGGCGTGTCCGCCGCGGTCGCCGGCGTTCTTCGGCTCGTCTCCCCCGGGCCGCAGGCCATCATCCTTTCCACCGTTCTCGGGGCGACCGCAGGTCTTTTCGCCGCGCAATGGACATCCGCCCCGAAATCCTCGTCCTAGTCCTCGCCTGCGCCCTGGTGACGGTATTGCCGCGGGTGCTGCCGCTCGTCGTGCTCGCGCGCGTCCAGCTGCCGGCCCTCGTCATGGATTGGCTGCGCTACGTTCCCCTTTCGGTGCTCGCCGCATTGCTCACCTTGGAATTGATGGGGACCGGCCTGGCGGGACTCATCGCCATCGCCGCCGCGCTGGCGATCGCATGGGCCTCGGGAAGCCTGCTGGGAACGGTGGTCGCCGGCGTGGCGCTGTTCCGGCTCCTCGCCTAGGTGGAGCGCGGCGGTTTCGCCTTCAGCGCCTCCTCCAGCTGCTTGATGCTGAATTCCACGCCGAGCAGGTTCGGGTTGGCCTCGAGCGCCTTGCGGAACCAGGCGAGCGCCAGCTCGGGCTCGCCGAGCGCGACATAGATCTCGCCCATGCCGGCGAGCGCGCCGAAATGCCCCGGATTGCGTTTGAGCACCTGGTCGCAGTCGGCGATCGAGCGCTGGAACTCGCCCGCCAGGTAGTACACCGTGGCGCGGCGGTTCCAGCCTTCGGCGAACTCCGGCCTTTCCTTGATGACCGAGGTAAATTCCTCGATGGCTTCCGCATGCCGTCCGGCCTGCATGAGCTCGGTGCCGCGGGCCATGCGGGCGTCGATCCGGGCGTCGCCCGAGCGGGCCCACAGCAGCCAGAGCCCCTGCTCGGCAAAATTGCGCACGAACGGGCTTTCGTCACGCAGCCGTTCCTGCAGCAGCGGGGTATCCGCCATGACGCCCAGGTTGGCGAGCCAGGTGATGGCCTCCGCGCGGGTCGCCGCATCCGGACTGCGCAGGGCCTCGAGCGCCGCGCCGCGCGATTTCGGCGGCTCGGGGAATGCAGGACCTATTACCGCTGTTAACGCAGCGGCAAGGAGTACGATATGGACTCTCAGACGGGAGAACATGGCACCATGAAAACCACGTTTCGTTGGATCATCTTAGCCTTTTCGCTGGTTTCCGCCAGCGCCTACGCCGCCGGCTCGCCGGACCCCGCGCCGGTACCCGAGAAGAAGAAGGACTCGGTGCTGGAAGGCTACCAGCAGGCAAGCGCCCGCCAGGATTGGAACGCCGCGGCGGCGGCATTGCGGGGCGGCATTGCGGCCGACCCGGCCAACGCCGAATACCACAACCTCTATGCCTATTCGCTGCGCAAGGGGCCGAATCCGGACATGAGCGCCGTGTTCAAGCACTACAACGAGGCGCTGCGGCTGGATCCCAAGCACAAGGGCGCGCACGAGTACATCGGCGAGGCCTACCTGATGGTCGGCAACGTCGCGAAGGCGAAGGAGCACCTGAGCATGCTGGACAAGCTTTGCTTCTTCAGCTGCACGGAGTTCAGCGACCTGAAGAAGGCGATCGCGGCGTTCGAAAGCAAGCAGGCGTCGCGCTAGCATGGTCCACGTCGTCGCGGTGATCACCGCGAAGCCGGGCATGCGCGAGAAGATCCTGCAGGCGTTCCGCGCCAACGTGCCCGCGGTCCGGGCCGAGAAGGGCTGCATCGAGTACGGCGCCGCGATCGACGCCGACCCGGCGGCCTCGTTCCAGACCAACTGGGGTCCGGAGACCTTCCTGGTGATCGAGAAGTGGGAAAGCATGGACGCCCTGAAGGCGCATGCCGCCGCGCCCCACATGGCGGCCTACGGCGCGAAGACCCGGGAGTACATCGCCAACCGGGTCATCCACATCCTGCAGCCGGCCTAGGCAGGAAATCCCGATGCGCGCTGTCGTGGCGGCCGTGCAGCTGCCGGCCGTGAGCGACGTCGAGTTCGGCGCATCGCTGGCGGAGCTTCGCCAGCTCGCCAAGACGCTGGGCTTCGAGGTCGTCGACACGTTTACGCAGAAGCGCGCCGGGTTCGACAAGGCGGCTTACTTCGGCACCGGCAAGGTGGAGGAGTTGAAGCTGCTCAGGCAAGAGCATGCTGCCGACCTGGTCCTCATCGACCACGAAATCTCTCCCTCGCAGGCGTTCAACCTGGAGAAGGAGGTGGGCGGCGCGGTGATGGACCGCACCATGGTGATCCTCGAGATCTTCCACCGGCATGCGAGTTCGCGCATTGCGCGCGCGCAGGTCGAGATCGCGCGCCTCGGCTACATGGCGCCGCGCCTGCGCGAAGCGGCCAAGCAGGCCGGGCCCAAGGACCGCGCGCGCAGCGGCGTTGGCGGGCGAAGCGGCGGCGAGTCGCACGGCGAACTCGACCGGCGCAAGATCCGCGACCGCATGGCCGAGCTGCAGCGGGAGCTCGATGCGATGACCGCCGGGCGCCAGACGCAGCGCGCGCGGCGCACGGAGCGGCAAGGGCTCGCGCGCGTGGCGCTCGTCGGCTACACCAACGCGGGCAAATCCACGCTGATGCGCGCTCTGACGGGCAGCGAAGTCCTGGTCGCCAACAAGCTCTTCGCGACGCTCGATACGACGGTGCGCGCCCTGCATCCCGAAACGGTGCCGCGCGTGCTGGTGAGCGACACGGTCGGCTTCATCAAGAACCTGCCGCACGGCCTCGTCGCCTCGTTCAAGTCGACGCTTGACGAGGCGCTCGAGGCGTCGCTCCTGCTGCACGTCATCGACGCGAGCGACCTCGGCTTCGAGCGGCAACTCGTGGTGACCGAGGAGGTGCTCGCCGAGATCGGCGCGAAGGACGTGCCGCGCCTCCTGGTGTTCAACAAGATCGACTGCGGCGGCAGCAAGGCGGCGCTGCGCAAGCGCTACCCCAAGTGCGTCGTGATGAGTGCGCGAAAACCGGGGGATGTCGCGAAGCTGCGCGAGACGATCCTCGCGTTCTTCCGCAAGGGCCTCATCGAGGCCGAGCTCTACCTTCCCTGGTCGGCGCAAAAGTTGCGCGGGGAGATCTTCGCCAACTGCGAGGTGCTCGAGGAGCGCGCCGGAGACGAAGGCACTTTCTTCCGCATCCGCGGCGAGTCTGAAGCCGTCAAGAACCTGCGGAAGCGGCTCGCGCCTTCGTCTCGATCAGCTTGACCAGCGAGTAGAGCGCCTGGTTTGCCGGCGTCGGCACGCCTAGCGCGGCGCCTTTGCGCATCACGTAGCCGTTGAGATGATCGATTTCCGTCGGCTTGCCGCGCGCGAGGTCCTGCGCGGTGGAAGAAAATTGCCTTGGCATGGCCTCGGCGATCTTGTAGGTCTTCGCGGGCGTGTCCGGCGCCATCTGCACGCCGCTCGCCTTGGCGACCGCCAGTGTTTCCTCGACGACGTCCTTCATCAACGCGCGCACGCCGTCGCCCTTGATCATTTCGCCGTAGGGCAACTGGGTGATCGCCGAGATGGCGTTGTAGGCGCAATTCACCACCAGCTTCGCCCACAACTCGCCGGCGACGTTGTCTGAAACCGTTACCGGGACTCCCGCGCCTTCGAACCAGGCCTTGATCTGCTCAAGAGGAATTTTCCTGTCGGGAGAACCGATGACCAGGTCACCCCGTCCATGGTGCTTCAGGTGTCCAGGGCCGGCCATTTCGGTGGCGACGTAGACCACGGCGGGAATCACCGGTACGGCGACGCGCGACTGGATGCGCTCGGTGTTGTCCACGCCGTTCTGCAGGTTCAGCACCACGCTCGCGGCATCGAGATGCGGCGCGATCTGCAATGCAGCCGCTTCGGTGTCGGTGGATTTCACGCAGAAGAGCACCAGTTGCGCGCCGCGCACCGCCGCAGGTTCCGTACTGGCCTCGACGCGGATGTGCTCGTGGAACTTCAGGCCCTCGAAATGCAATCCGGCCTTGCGGAAGACCTCGACGTGCGCCTGCCGGCCGATCAGCGTGACCGGGTGGCCGGCGCGCGCCAGCATGCCGCCGAAGAAGCAGCCCACCGCGCCCGCGCCCAGCACGGCAATCCGGACCATCGGTTCAGCGCTTGCGCGCCAGTGCCGCGCCGGCCGCGAGCGCCTTGAGCTTCGCCCGCGCGATGTCGCGGCTCATCGGCGCCATGCCGCAGTTGGTGCAGGGGAACAGGTGCTTCGCCGGCACGTATTTCAGGGCCCGCTGGATGGTTTTCTCTACCTGTTGCGGCGTTTCGACGACATCCGAGGCGACATCAATGACGCCCACGAGGACGTCCTTCCCCTTCAACAGGCCCAGCAGTTCGACGGGGACCTTCGAATTGATGCACTCGAGTGAAATCTGCTTGATGCTGCACCTGGCCAGCGCCGGGAAGATCTCCTCGTACTGGCGCCATTCGCCGCCCAGCGTCTCCTTCCAGTCGAGGTTCGCCTTGATGCCGTAGCCGTAGCAGATGTGGACGCAGGTGGTGCACCGGAGCCCCTTGGCGGCGCGCTCCAGCGCGGCGATGCCCCAGGTCTTCACGTCGCTCATGTAGACGTTGAACGCCGGCTCGTCGAACTGGATCACGTCCACGCCGTCCTTCTCCAGCGCGCGCGCCTCCTGGTTGAGCAGCCCGGCGAAGGCCATCGCCAGCTTCACCTTGTCGCCGTAGTGGCGGTCGGCGATGGTATCGACGATGGTCATGGGGCCCGGCAGGGTGATCTTGATCTTCTTCTTCGAGTGGCTTCTCATGACCAGCGCTTCAGTCTGGTGCACGCGCCCCTTGAGCCGGAGAGGCCCGACGACGACCGGCACCATGGCGTCGTAGCGGTTGTTCCGGATGCCCATCTTGACCTTGTGCTCGAAGTCGATGCCCTCGACCGACTCCAGGAAGCCGTGCACGAAGTGCTGGCGCGACTGCTCGCCGTCGCTGACGATGTCGATGCCGGCGTCTTCCTGCTCCTTTAGCCAGAGCAGGGTGGCGTCGCGCTTGGCCTGCGCCAACTCTGCGCCGCTGGCGCGCCAGGCGGGCCAGAGCTTGTCGGTTTCGGCCAGCCAGCCCGGCTTGGGCAGGCTCCCGGCGATGGTGGTTTGGAACATTTCCCCCCTCCTTTGCAAAGTCCCCGGATTAAAGTCATTCTATGTGCTGCAGACAGGGGTCATTGGGCAGTGTTAACCGGGTTAGGGGGCATAAATGGTCAGACTGATGGTAGCGGCGGCGGTTCTGGGTCTTGCGGTTGGCGGTTCGGCGTGGGCGCAGGTCAAGCCCTGCGAAGAGCTGAAATCGGAGATCGACGCCAAGATCAAGAAGAACGGCGTCACCAAGTTCACGCTCGAGATCGTGGCCGCCGACGCCCAGGCCGATGGCAAGGTCGTCGGCACCTGCGACGGCGGTGCGAAGAAGATCGTCTACAAGAAGGGCTGAGTAGAACGCTACGGGCGGGGCGGGCGCATGGGCAGCAGCCAGGCCACTGCGGCCAGTTGCAGCGCCGCCAGGATCGCCAGGGCGACGGCGTAGCCCTCGGGCGCGTAACGCCCGTCGGCCGCCGGATAGAACCTCAGGACGGCGCCCACTCCCCACTGGAACGCGAACGACAGCGCGAACATCAGCACGTTTGACGCCGTGTTGACGCGCCCGGTCATCGCCGGCGGAAACAGCGGCGTCAGCAGCGAGTAGGCGAGCGAGGCCGAAATCGCGGTAAAGCCGTAGACGGCAAGGACGACGTCGAGTCCGGTGCGCACCCCGGCGGCGAGCAGCATGAACATCGCCAGCGACACGCAAAGCCCCAGCTTGAACATCGTCATGCGCGAAAGCCCCGCGCGCGCCAGCCGGTCGCTCGCCGCGCCGAAGAACACCGACCCGAGCGTATAGGCGGCCGCGGTGACGAGCAGGTAGTGGGCAACGGCGGGTCGCTCCTGGTTCGCGACGTCGTACAGCCAGGGCGCGAGCCACAGCCCCTGGAGCGCAAGATAGCCGGAGTGGCACACCACCAGCGGCGCCGCGATGCGCCAGAACGCCACCGAGGCGAAGATCTCGCCGAAGCCGGCGATCTGCGCACGCAGCGTCTGGCCTTCCCCCGGCAGTTTCTTCTCCGGCACCACCACGAAGATCAGCAGCGCCGCCGCGACCGACAGGCCGGCGAGGACCATGAACAGCGCGCGCCAGCCGAGCGGGCCCAGCAGCGCCTCGGCGGGCGCCGTGGCCGACAGCCCGCCGATGCCGCCGGCGGCGAGGTAGAGGCCGTTCAGCGTGGCGAGGCGCGACAGCGGGAACCACAGCGTGAAAGCCTTGATGGCGCCCATCAGGCAGCCCGAGACGCCCAGGCCGATCAGCGCGCGCCCGACCGAGAGCATGGTGAAGTCGCGCGCCAGCGCGAAGGTCAGCGCGCCTGCGGCGGCCACGCACAGCAGCGCCGCGACGACGCGGCGCGGCCCGTAGCGGTCGAGCAGCACGCCGAGCGGCAGCTGGAACGCCGCGAAGGCGAGCAGGTAGGTCGCGGTCAGGAATCCCAGGTCCGAGGGGACGAGCGAAAACTCCCCCGCCAGGTCGCGCGAAATCACCGCGTTGACGTTGCGGAAGAAGAACGACAGGAAGTAGCCCGCGGCGAACGGGCAGAACACCACGAGCATCGCCCGAGCTTCCCAGCGAGCCCCTTTGGCGGGTACGCTAACCCCCATGAAGAAACGCCTCATCGTCGGCATCACGGGCGCCACCGGCGCGCACTATGGCGTCGAGATCCTGAAAATCCTGCAAAAGCAGCCGCGATGGGAGAGCCACCTGGTGCTCTCGGACGCCGGCGCGCTCAACGTCTGGCACGAACTCAAGCTCAAGCGCCGGGAAGTGGAGCGCCTTGCCGGCGTCGCCTACCACCCGAAGGACATCGGCGCGGCGATTGCCAGCGGCTCTTTCCAGACCGCGGGCATGGTGATTGCGCCCTGTTCGATGAAGACCCTTGCCGCCGTGGCGCACGCGCACGCGGACGACCTCCTGTCGCGCGCCGCCGACGTGGTGCTGAAGGAACGGCGGCGCCTGGTGCTGCTGCCGCGCGAGACGCCGCTCAACCTCGCGCACCTGCGCAACATGGTGGCAGTCACCGAGATGGGCGGGATCGTGTTCCCGCCCGTGCCCGCGTTCTACGCGGCTCCCCGCACGATCGAGGACCTCGTCGCGCACACCGTGGCGCGCGTGCTCGACCTCTTCGACATCGCCTCCCCGCGGCTCAAGCGCTGGCAAGGGATGAAAGGAAGTCCCGCAGCGCGCGATTGAACGCCTCGGGCTGCTCGACGTTGGCGATGTGCGAGGCCTGCGGGATGCTGACGAATTTCGCCCCCGGGATGCTCGCGCCGATGTGCCTGGTGCCGCCCGCGGCGCCGTCGGCTTCGCCGGTGATGGCGAGCACCGGCAGCTTGATGTCCTTCAGGCGCGCGGTGGTATTGAGGCCCATGATGGCGCGGCCGCAGCCGATGAATCCGGCGGCAGGCGTGTCGGCGATCAATTTCGCAATCCTCCGGGCCTCAGGAGTAGTCCTGAAAGGCAGAGTGAACCAGCGTTCCATCGTGGAGTCGACCAGCGCGGCCATTCCTTTGGACTGCGCGACCTGGATGCGGTCTTCCCACTGCTTGAGCGCTTCCGGCGGCTGCGTGTGCGTGGTGTCGGCGAGCACCATGGCGGTGAACGGCCCCGCGCCGCGCAGCGCGATGGTCTGGCCGATCATGCCGCCGATGGACAGGCCGCAGTACACCGCCCTGTCGATTTTCAACTGCATCATCATGGAAAGGACGTCGTCCGCCAGCAGGTCCAGCGTATAGGCCGTCGCCGGCGCCGAAGTCTGGCCATGGCCGCGCATGTCGTAGTTGAGGATCTGGTAGCGGTCCTTGAAGGCCGCGACCTGCGGATCCCACATGCGCACGCTGCAGGCGAGGGAATGGCTGAGCACCAGCCACGGCGCGCCCACCCTGCCATGGACTTCATAGTTGATCTCGATGCCGTTGACCTTCGCTTTCATGCCGCCTCCGTTACCAGGGGAATCATCATCTCGTCGTCGCTCGTGCCGCCATGATTGCCGATGTGCAGGTGCCGCGACTCGCCGGGGGTCCAGTCTTTCACGGTATGGCGGCCGCGCATCAGCAGCGTGACCTCGCCGATGCGTTCGGCGAAGCGCGGGTGCGGCGTGCCCGGGCCGAACCAGCCTTCCTCGACCAGCTCGCCGCTCGGCCGGATGTCGGCCCGGTCGCCGAAAAAGTCGCGCGCTTTCTGAATGAATCCAGGCGCATCATGGACGTGGCAGTAGGCGACTCGCCGTTCTCCGCAGAGCGGAAATTTGAGCAGCGAAGCCAACGGCGGCGGCAGATCCAGGGATTCCCCGGCGGCAACGTCGACAAAGCCGTGGTCCGCCGTGGCGATCACGAGCGTCTCGGTTCCGGCAAGGCGCGCGATCAGGTCTGCGTAGGCCGCGTCGATTTTCTCGAATTGCGCGAAGGCCTCGGCGCTCTCCGAGCCGAAGCGGTGCGAGGTCGCGTCGAATTCCGGCCAGTAGGCGTAGACGAATTTCCGCTCGGCTCCCGACTTCACCGCTTTTTCGACTTCGAGGACCAATTCCTCCAGCTTCTGGTACGCCCGGCGCTCGGCGCCCCGGGTGTGGCGCAGGTTGTAGTCGGAGTTGATTATTTCCTGGTAGGTCACCACGATCGAGCGCACCGGCAGCGTCTCGAACAGCGATGGCGTGGGGAAGGCGCGCTCCGGCGAGTAGCCCTTGTCGCGCAGCGGGATATTTTCGCCGCGCGTGCGAAAGGGCAGCGGCGCGGCGACATAGCCGGCTTCGCCGAAGTAGCTGAACCAGCCGGTCAGGCCGTGCTCGAGCGGCGTCGCGCCGGTGTAGGACGTGGTGATCGCGGAGGCGGTGGTGGAGGGAAACACCGAGGTGATCGGCGGCTGCCGCCGGCGCGCGAGTTCGCCGCCCGCGCCCCGGCGGCGCAGGTAGTTGTCGCCGAGTCCGTCCACGATCAGCAGGACGATGTTTCTCGCGTCCGCCAGTTTCAAGTCCCGCAGCGGCGCGTGCAGCGCCTGCCCGCCGCGCGCCGCGACGATCGACGCGATCAGGTTCACAAGGCTGCCGCCGGCATAGTCTGGAAGCATGGGGAGAGCGGGATTTTAGAGGTAGAATCGATTCACCATGCGCCACGAAGTCCACGTTCACGCCGATATCCCCATTCTCGAAGGTGTTTCGCGCCGCCAGCTCGAGCAGGCGTTCGCGCCCTTGCTCGAATACCTGGATGCCGACGGCATTGCCGAGGTGAAAAGCCTCGAGGCCGACGAGCCCGGCATCCGCTTCGACGAGAAGGAACTGATCCTCTACGTCTGCTGGACCGGCGAGATCGGCCGCAGCTTCCACCTCGCGCTCGACGCCGCGCTGGAGAACCTCGGGCCGTTCTGCTACGAGGCGGTGGAAATCGACGTCACGCTTTATCACGAGAACGGCGAGCAGGAATCGAAGCTGCTGTTCGCCGGCCCCACGCCGCAGGCGATCCACGAGGCGCAGCGCCGCTGCATGGTCGAGGACGTGGCCGCGATCCTCGGGCGCCAGTTCGAGAAGGACAAGGTTGCCGAGGCGACCGCGCTGGTCAACGACCTGTTCGACCGCGACTGGAAGGACAAGGCGGCGCAGCCGAAGAAGCCGGAGCGCGCCTTCGAGAGCTACGCGCGTCCTTCCCGGAAAAACCTGCACTGAGTGGCCGCACCGAAGTACCCGCGCTTTGACACGCTGGCGCTGCATGCCGGCCAGACGCCGGATGCGGCGACCGGAAGCAGGGCAGTTCCGGTCTACCAGACGACGTCGTACGTCTT
>Ga0315912_10002124_pt1 | contig 21885 bp, 18 predicted proteins | sample VfabasoilMG_FD_204469 | JGI IMG/M metagenome (GOLD analysis project Ga0315912, IMG submission 204469) | Garden soil microbial communities collected in Santa Monica, California, United States - V. faba soil | ecosystem: Environmental > Terrestrial > Soil > Garden | place: USA: California...
CGAGAGCTTCTATCAGCCTTCGCGATTGCGCTTCCTTGTCGACAACAAGCGGCTGTACGAGTTTGAAATCGCCAACGCTTTTTTTGAACCGCTGATCAAGTCCTTGCTCCGGTTGTATGGCGCGAGCCTGTTTACAGACTTTGTACCTGTGTCTGAAAAGCAGATCGCGACTTTCATGAACACAACGCCAAAGTCAGTCAGTACCGGGCTGAATCGGCTAAAGGAAATTCAAATCATAGCATTTGAATCTGCTTCCGACAATCCGCGTGTTACCTTCCTCACGCCTCGCCAGGATGCCAATCGCCTGCCGATAGATGCTGCCCGGCTTGAAGGACGCCGAAAGCTGAGTATTGCGAAAATGGAAGCGATCACGAACTATGTTGAGCAGACAAAGCGTTGCCGGATGCAATTGCTGCAGGAATATTTTGATGAGCCGGACACGAAGCCGTGCGGTACGTGCGACGTTTGCATCGAGGGGCGAAAGAAGGAAAACCTGAATGCACTGAAGGACTATCGGTCACAAATCAGCTACCTGTTAAGTAAGCAGCCTCTCCCTGTGGATGCACTTGAAGACGCCGTGGATCCCAAAGACAAGGAGTTGTTCCTCGAGGCAGTCAGGGACATGCTTGACGAAGGATTGATTGTGTATGACGAGAAGTGGATACTGAAGCCACACGAACGAACGGCGAAAGTCTCAGGAAAAAAGAGCTAGTCGTACAATCGGCTAGCCAAGCGCCTTGACTCCCGGCAGCACCTTCCCTTCAAAGTATTCCAGCAATGCGCCGCCGCCAGTTGAGACATAACTTACTTTTTCGCTGAACCCGAGTTGGGCAACGGCTGCCGCCGAATCGCCGCCACCTATAAGGGAAAACCCACCCTTTGCAGTAGCGCGAACAACCGCCTCTGCGATTTTCTTGGTGCCGTTTGAGAACTTTTCCATTTCGAATACACCCATGGGGCCGTTCCACAGAATCGTCTTTGAGCTTTCGACGACCTTGGAAAAAACGGTAATGGCCTGTGGCCCGATATCAAGCCCCATCCAGCCCTCCTTTATGTTCGTGTTCATCGACGTCTCGGTGTTGGCATTCGCATCAAACTTGTCGGCGATGATTGAATCGATGGGGAGGTGAAGCTCCACGTTCTTTGACTTTGCCTTCCTGATGAGTTCTTTGGCCAGGTCCAGTTTATCTTCTTCAACCAGCGACTTGCCGACGTTCCCGCCAAGGGCCTTATAGAACGTGTAGCTCATGCCACCGCCGATGATCAGGTGATTGACTTTGTCCAGGAGTTTTTCGATGATGAGGATCTTGTCCGATATTTTGGCACCGCCCATGATGGCAACAAACGGACTCGCCGCGTTTTCCATCACCTTCTTTGCATTGTCGAGTTCGGCGGCCATCACATAGCCGGCACATTTCTCCTGGAAGAACTGGGCAACAATTGTTGTTGACGCGTGTGCGCGATGCGCCGTTCCAAACGCGTCGTTCACATAGAGATCTCCCAGTTTCGAAAGTTTTTCGGAGAATGCCAGATCGCCTTTCTCCTCTTCCTTATAGAACCGGAGGTTTTCCAGGAGAAGTACTTCGCCCGGTTTCAGTTGGGCCGCCTTTGTTCCCGCCTCATCGCCGATACAGTCGTTGGCGAATAGTACCGGCCTGCCCAGGAGTTTTTCGGTTGTCTTGATGGTGTGCTTCAGGGAATATTTATCCTCAGGTCCGTCCTTTGGCCGTCCAAGGTGCGACATGAGAATGCAGCTTCCGCCATCGCCGAGGATCTTCTTGAGTGTAGGTATTGTGGAGCGGATGCGGTTGTCGTCGGAAACATTGAGGCTCTTGTCGAGCGGCACGTTGAAATCCACACGGATGAGCGCTCGTTTGTTCTTGAAACTGATGTCGTTGATGGTTTTCATGGGCGCGAATTTAGATAATAGTCGTCAGACCATCCCAAGGCTCCGGCGACTAATGACCGGGGGTTGACTAGTCTCCAAAGGAAATTCCGAGACCGCGCGCGGCCTGCACGAGATAGGAGTCCTTCTTGACAAAATTGTAATCGCGGACAGCCTCTTCAAGTGATATGGAATCGATTGTGTTATTCTTGTAGGTCACCATCTTGCCGAACTTTCCGGCAAGCGCAAGCTCGAAGGCCTTCACACCAAAAAGTGAGGCGAGCACGCGATCAAATGCCACCGGCGTTCCGCCGCGCACTGTGTGTCCCAGAATGGTTTCCCTGATCTCAGCTTTTACCCCGGCGTCCTTTAGCTGTTTGGACAACTGGTAGGCGACACCGCCCAGGCGCACGTGCTCGGATCCTTTTTCAGCGGCGGATGCGGTTACAGCACCTTGTTTCGCCTTCGCTCCTTCGGCGATCACAATATTCGCAAAACCTCGCCCTTTCTTGTAACGAAGCTCAATACGCTTAACGAGTTTTTTGACATCGTATGGAATTTCAGGGATAAGACAGATTTCGGCGCCACCGGCGATGGCAGTGTGCAATGCGATCCATCCGGCGTCCCTTCCCATCACCTCCATGATCATGACGCGATGGTGGCTCTCGGCTGTGGTGACAAGTTTGTCGAAACTGTCTGTTGCGATCTGAACGGCTGTTTGGAATCCGAACGTGACATCGGTTGATGAAAGATCATTGTCGATTGTCTTCGGCACGCCGATGATGGGTATCCCTTTGTCGTAGAGAACTTTTGAGATTCTCTGTGAACCGTCGCCGCCAATGTTGATGACGGCGTCCAGGTGCATCTCCTTCAGCTTCTTCACAAGTTCGTCCGACCTGTCCACAAATTTTGTTGTGCCATCGGGTTGTGTTACCGGAAACTTGATGGGATTTGACTTGTTGGTTGTCTTCAGGATGGTTCCGCCCTTGACATGGATCCCCGCTGTTCTGCGTGATGTCAACCTGATGATTTCCTGGGGATTGCTGTACACGCCGTTAAACCCTTCGACGCTTCCAAGCACCTCCCAGGTTTTCTCTTTTCTTGCCCTCTTTGCGATGCCCCTTATCACAGCATTCAACCCGGGGCAATCGCCGCCGCCGGTGAGGACCAGAATTTTTTTTGTCTTTTCCATTTCAGATTTCGCGTTAGACCGTGTATGAGAACCGGCGATGTATTGTTTCTGCAAAATAGCCAATTCCCAATGTCCGGAAACTGTTCTCCTGTCTATCTTTCCAACATGCCGAAACTGATACTCACCGTTATACTCCTTAGCTGCCTTTGGGCGTCAGGGCAGGATGCAGGATCTATTGCCGGAAGACTGGTTGACAATGAAACAGGGGAACCCGTGCCATTTGCGACGATCAGAATCATGGGCAGTATGCTTGGCGTCGTGTCCAACTCAAATGGAGATTTTCAGATACCGGGGAGAATCGGCGGGAGGCGCGACACGCTCCAGATTTCCTGCATCGGGTACGCCACCAGGACAGTCAGCACCTCGTCATTCCATGAAGGTGTCAACATCCTGAAGCTCAGCCAGGCTGTCACCCAGCTTGACGCCGTGACGATCAGCGCCAGGGACAGTCGACGAAAAGAAAAGCAGGGCCTCAGCGCATACAGGATCGTGAAGACGGCCATTCATAATATGAGTGCCAACTATCCGGCGGAGCCGTTTTCGTATGTTTCATATTACCGCGACTATCAGCTCCGCAGGGGCGACTACATCAATCTCAATGAGGCCCTGGTTGAAGTACACGATGGCGGTTTTCAAACCGATGATCAAACGGAGACCAGGATCAACCTGATCCAATACAGGGAGAACACGGATTTCCCGAGGGACTCAGGCACGGCTGTACCCTATGACAACAAGCCGGCGAAGTTCTACAAGGACAAGAACAAGTATGTACCGAATGCAATCCTTCCGCCGTTGGGCGGAAATGAGCTAAGTATCCTGCGGGTACACGATGCGATCAGGAACAGCAAGGTGATGTCATATTCGTATGTGAATGTTTTCAGTATGAATTTCACGGAGAATCACTCCTTCAAACTGGAAAAACCCGTGCTGTATGATACCCTCGCGTTGCATTGCATTTCCTTTGAATCGAATTATGCGGCCTCCGGCGCCAGGAATTTTGCCGTGGGAAAAATCTATATCGGCGTTACTGATTTTGCAATCCACAAGCTGGAGTACAGAGGCTATAACAAGACCATGAGCGAGCTTCAGCTTATGTATGAAATACAGGTTGAATATGCCAGAAGGGGCCCGTCGATGTACCTTAACTACATCAGCTTCAATAACTTCTTCAAGACACACAATGAGCGCGAGTTCAAAGTGATCGACATCACATTCGACAGGGCGAAGAGCGCGTTTCTGGTGAAGTTTAACTCCAAACCCGACCCTGTATCAGCCCTGGATACGTCGAACTACGACTTTCGTATCGGAGATGAGCCAATCAAGGTTGAACGCGTCAAGCTCTTGGACAACACAAACGCACTCCTTTTCGTGGACGAAAAGATCGGCAACACGCTTGAGATCACGATTGCCAATTCGCCGTCCAAGTTGAAATTCGGGATCACTAATGTGAGAGATGTCGACAACCGGGAGCTCGACAAAGTGATGAATACTACTCTCTATCAATTCCGTGAGTTGTTCGTGCAGAAGTTGAACCCTCATCCGGCGCCGCATCAGCCTGTTGAATATATAGATCGACAGAAGCCATTGGGCGCGAGCAAAATCTCGGCAGTGTCAGACGGCAGTCAGGGCTATTGGATGAATACGCCGTTGCAGGATGTTGGCGCGGGAACCGGGAAGGGTCCGAAGTGATAGACCCTACTTGGCTGAAGCTCTTCTCAGGCGATCGTTAATGGCTCTGCCAATGCCTTCATCGGGAACGAACTCGGCAAGGATAAGGTCAACCGGAGCGCGATCGAGCTCGCGGAGCGCTGCGAAGAAATTGCGCGCTGCTTCATGAATGTTGCCTGAAGGTGAGAGAATATACTGATGAGGCACCTGATAGTCCTTCTGGTACGACATGACGGCCACCTTTTCGAAGTCGATCATGTTGATCGCCCGCTCCAGGTCGACCGTGAAGACGCGCTTGCGGGGCGCGTAGTGCGATTCAAGTTGTCCCGGCGCAAGCGGGTTTGACCTTGAATGGATCGCTACGTCAACCGGACCAATGATCTCCTCCAGGTTTTCTATGCTTAGTCCGCCAAGTCGATGAACCATGGGCCGTTTTTCGCCGAAACCAACAATGGTTGACTCCATGCCCACGGTGCTCGGACCTCCGTCAAGGATGTACTTGATCTTCGTGCCGAGTTGCTCGTCGACGTGCAGGGCTGTTGTAGGGCTCACATAGCCAAACGGGTTTGCGCTTGGCGCAGCAAGCGGAAATGCCAGTGAGCTGAGAAGCTCGTGGGTAAGCGGATGATTTGGGCACCGGATGCCGACAGTTGCAAGTCCGGAAGTCACCATGTCGGGGATGATGCTTTTCTTTTTTAACAGCAGGGTAAGCGGGCCCGGCCACAGGTGGCGGGCGAGTTCCTGGGCTGCGTCGGGCACGTCCGTCACATACTTGCCGAGTTGTGTGAAATCCGAGATGTGAACGATCAGCGGATCGAACGAAGGCCGGTCCTTGACTTCAAATATCTTCGCGATCGCCGGCGTGTGAAGGGCATTGCCCGCAAGTCCATAGACAGTTTCGGTGGGAACAGCGACGAGTTCGCCGCTTTGAAGAAGCTTCTTCGCCACCTGGATGTCGCGTCCGGTTTCGGCCATTTAGGAATAGGTCTAAAGCCCTAAATTTGGCCGTAATTCCTGCAGTAAACAACATATGGAACCACGACGGTTAACCAAATTGGAGACAACTTTATTCAAATATCATGAGCAACAAGACCAGGTCGATCCTTAGAGCAATTTCAGTGGTACTCGTATTACTTTGTGTGGCGATGAGCCTTCACTGGGTAGTAATTCCTTCCCTGAGCGGCTACGTCTTCTGGATTGTTATCGCGGGGTACGGCCTTCTGCTGGTAAGTTCGAAATAGTCTTGTCTCTCAGGCGAAGCACGGAGCGTTCGCTGTTGTATTGTTCAAGCGCATCCATTGGAATCCACCGCAGGTCAGTCGATTCATCACTGATCGTGAGCTTGCTGCCTTCGTCTGCCACCAGCAGGAAGCGAACGTCGAAATGCTCATGGGCCGGAAAGTTTTTTTTCTCTGGAATGGGATGGATGTCAATGTCAAACCATGAGTTGCCGACAAGTTCAAGTTCCGCAACACCTGTCTCCTCCTGCGCTTCGCGGATGGCAGTGTGAAAGATATTCTCGTCTCCGTCGGCGTGTCCTCCCGGCTGAAGCCACCGTCGCAATGAGCCATGCCTGACCATCAATACGTTTGTCCTTTGCCTGTTCACTATCCACGCGGACCCAGTCAGATGACCGGGCAGGTGGTTGCGCTGAAAACAGCCGGGTTGTTTGAGGAGATGAAGAAATCGCGGAACGTAAGCCGACTCCTCACCATGAACTGTCACATATCTTTCAAGAGATTCGACGAGCGACTGACGGGAGGTCATTCTATGATAATCGTCACCTTGTTGATTTTCTTTGCTTCAAGCTTGCCGGTTTGCTCGCCCGCAGCAAAATTGTTTTTGTCGCCCTTTCTGGCCAAAACATAGTAGGAGATCGCCTTGAGGTCCTTGAATTTAGCCACTCCCTTTTTGTCGGTCACACTCTCAGCTACTGCATTTTTTTCCGCGTTGTAGTCTTGCTCATTTTCATAAAGCTGGACAGTGACCCCTTCCTCGATGTTTCCCAGTTCATTGCGAATGGTGACGCTCATCTGCGTCTTGATGATCTGGAAGCTCAGCAGCATGAAAGCCAGGAGGGTGAGTATCGATGTTGTTCTCATGATCAAATTTTCTTGGGCTAATTCAGGAGAATGCAAGTCCGTTGCCCCTCTCTGACCAGCGTGTTGAGGTTTACTCCGTCTAAGGTAATGGTATGTACCTAGCAATTCAAGTACCCTACCTGAGGAGCGCCACACCGCCCCGCTGCTCCTGTTGTCCCAGGTCCGGCCTGAAGGAGCTCACAAATCTGATTATGTATGAGTAGGTGCCGGGAGGCGCTGGAATGCCTGCGTTGTTGTTGTAACCGCCATTCCATTTGAAGTTTCTGTCACTGGATGTGTATACCATTTCTCCCCATCTGTTAAAGATAAAGATGAGGAATCCGTCGTCCTCAATGAACCTGCTGAGCACCCAGAATTCCGCGTTGGACAAGTCCGGCGCCAGGTCATTTCGAATAGTACTCGATGGTCTGAAGGCATTGGGCGCGTCGATGCTGGGGATACATTCACTTCGTACATCGGTTTCATCAGTTGCCTTGCAGTCGAAGCTGTTGGTGAGTTCCACCTTGTAAATACCTTCACTGTCGGCGGTGTAAACCCGCTGTGTGTAGCCGATCGACAAATTGTTTATAAACCAGTCGTAGGCGTCAAACGGCCCCGGATCCAGGTCGATGCTTTTTGTTTCCGGATCGTTATTGTCCGGATCGTTGCAAATGACGACCCTGTTTGGCAACTGGCCCTCGGGAATCGGTGCCCTTGTGATCTGAAGCTTGAGGTCTACCAGGCATATGGCCTTCGTTATTTCAACCGTGTACTCACCTTCGCGAGTGTCAGTCAGCGACGATGCAGTTGCGCCCGGAATCGCCTGGTTATTCAGCAACCAGCGGTATGCGACACCCGGCGTTGTAGTGGCGACCGTGAGCGTGATCGGCTGATTGTCATTGCAGGGTGGCGTAGAGGTCAGCGTGGCTACAATGGGACCGACAACAACCGCTTTAAGTGGTGCCGATGCCGGGGTGGTACAACCGCTTTGAGGATCAAAAATCTCTGCGGCGAAGTTGACGTTGTGGTCAGCCGTCGTGAGCAGGATCTGGCTGCCACCCAGTGTTACGTCAAGTACTCCGTTGCGATACCAGCGATATACAACTCCGCTTGTAGGAGGATTGGCGGTCACGCGCACAGTAGATTGACACCCGTCACTCTGGGAAAGGGTAGGCGTGATAATGTTGCCGACGTTCAGCGTTGTACTGGATGTGGCTGGGCAAATCCCCGCACCGGTTGCCACAACAGTGTATGTGACTGTTCCGGCATTCGGTGTCAGGTTGATGAGTCCGGGATCAGTAGCAGGCGAGGGCTGCAAGAATTGGCCAGGAGGGTTGCTTTGCCAGGTGTAACCAGTTGCACCGGTGGTGCCGGCTCTCAAGGTTCTTGCGCAGAGATCCGGTGTGAAGGACACCGCCGGCGATGGGTTGGGAGTGACCGTTATGTTGTCGACTTGTGTGCAATTGTTGTTGTCTTTTATCTGAACCGAGTAAGGACCAGCAGGCAATGCCGGAGTAATAAATGGACTTGTGGTTGGAGCAGAGGGCCCCGTGACAGCAAGAGTGGTTGAATTAGTGAATGTGAGGACGTATGGCGCGACGCCGCCCGAAACTGTATATCGAAGGGTGACAGCACAAGGATCGACAAGCGTAAATCCAGTTGTCAATGTGATATCCGTCAAGCCCGTCGTCGCAGAAATGGTACACCCGGAAATCTGATCCTGCACCACAGCCGAGTATGTGCCGGCAGTGAGGTTTGGAAGGGTGATCGTCGAAGGAGCCAGTTCGTCTATGCCATTCACATTACCACCGGGGCCGGAAATGAAGTAGGTGTAGAGCGGTCCGCCGGCCGGCGTTGAAGCATTCAACTGCACCGTCACCGACCCTGTCGCCGTTCCGCATGACGTGGGGTTGACGCCGCTGAATGTAAAATTTGGCGAGACATTGACGGTGTAGACCTTGTCTTCCGTTATGGTACACGTGGTTACCGGATCTGTCACACTGACCTGATAGGTGAAAACGCCCGGCGTGGTGACATCGACGGCCTGGGTGGAGATCGTACTCGCCGCGGCGCCGTTGATGGTCCACTGATACGTCATGCCCGGGTTACCTACGTCAAGTGCCGGTGTGTTATTGTCCTCGCAGATGGTCAGGTCAGGACCGAGGTCAAACTGCGGTCGCAGGTCCGACACAAGAAATTGCCCTATCACCTGGCAGTTGTTGCTGTCGGCAACAAGCACATATGTTACCTGCGGTTCATTCACGACGATGGTTTCGGTGGTGTCACCGCTGAGCCAGAAGTAACGAAGGTTGGGCGCATCGGTCGGGTTGGCATCAAGCGTGACAGGTCCCGTGCAGAGCACAGCCCCGACTGTTGGATTAACCGGAGCCTGGTTGATGGTAAAGTTTCTAACCAGTGTTGTATCCAGTCCGCAGCGGTTCGTGAGCCGCATCGTTGCCGTGTAATCGCCAGCGGTGAGCAACAGTTTAAAGCTTGCCTGGTCGCCTGGCGCCGGGGGTCCCACGTTGAGGCCGGCGGCATTTTCAACACGCCATAGAAACTCGTCGATCTGATCGGTGGGGACACCTGTAATTTCCGTGGAGTCTCCTGTACACGTGCCGGCTACGAGAATGTCGGGGCCGCCGGAGGCACTTGAATTCGGTTGTACAAAATTCGGGAGACCGAGATTGCTGTTTGTTCCCGCCGCGAGTGCAAAGCCGGCAAGGTTGAAGCCCGAAGTAGCAGTGGTATCTTCGTTTGGAAGGATGGTTCCCAGCGATGTATTATGAGCTGCGTCGTTTGTGGCCACATAAACTTGACCGTCAGGGCCGGTTTGAATAGCACCCAAATCCGCAGTGACGGGCAAGCGCTGCTTGAAGTGCGGCAGGCCAAGGGAGTCTATTGAGTATTCGAAAATTGAAGATGAACCGCCTGCCCTGTGTGTTGCGAAAAGCTTGTTGCCGCCAGGAGAGAACTCAAGGCCATATATATGCCCCGCAGGTTCATTCAGGTTGATGTCGCGGTAGTTCGAGAGCGTGCCAGTCGTGTCATTCAGATGGAACAACTCGATGTGATTGCCGGTACCGGGCGTAGACAGTGGAACGGCCAGCGTATTGCCGGGCCCCAGTTTCATATAGCCCTCTCCGTTTTCTTTCGAGGTGAGCGAATGATCGGACCCAATGCTCGTGTAGACCACGTCCCCGATGCCGGTTGTTGAAATCGGGTAAGAACGAAAGGTGCTGTTGCCATACTCATGCACGACCAACCATTGGCCGTTGGCCGTGATTCGCTCCGTACATTTTGAAAAGAGCAGCACGCTTTTCTTGATCACCCGGCCATTGCCGGCGTTCTGCTTCAGATCGAATAACGAATAGCTTAGTTGTAGGGAGTCGGTTCCGTTGATTGCCTGAGTGGTAAAGATGTAATACAATGTCTCATCACCTGGCACAGCAACGATCAGGGCAGATTGCGTTGACGCCGGGTTTCCACCGATGTTGGTGTCAATAACGGTGTGTGTCTGATCGTACACGGTCGAGCCGTCCGTATAGAAAATAGTCTCGCCATTCCGGTCGCATACTATCGCGCAGCCTTCGGGGGCGATCATTGCGCTCTCATTCAGCGCAAGCGGAGGACTGGTAGCGGAAGTAGGATCGGGCATGCAGTCGTCCGTGGGAGTGGACGGCACATGCGGCGTGAAATCAATCCCCGCCTTGTTGCCGAAGTACCATTTGTTGTATATCTGATCTTGCGCACCGTACTCACGAACATTCACTCCCGCATAACCGCTGCAGCCGCTGGCGTCGGTGATAATCACATAATAGTAGCCTGCGGAGTCAGGGCGAATGGTGTCGCCGGTATCTCCGTTGGACCAGACGATGGACGTGGGCGTTCCTCCCTGAACAGTTGCCTTCACTGAAAAGAGCGTCTTTCCGTTTCCGGGAGCGTTCGAGATCGGCGGAGGGAATTCACAATGACAGGCAGTAGTGTCTGTCGTCATCTGTATCTGCAGGGGAAAATCGTTGATCGACACTGTTTGAATGGCGCTGTCCAACTGACCGCCATAAAACGCGAAAAGCCTTGCGTTGTATGCGCCGCCGGCTGTATAGGTGTGAATGGGTCCCCAACCCCTTGCGAAAGAGCCATCGCCAAAATCCCAAAAGAGGCTGTCAGCACCGGGTGATACTTCGGGAAAGAAGGCTGTGGGAGAATTCGCGCAAGACCCGGCTGTTGTGAAGCTCAGTGTCAGATCGACGGTATCGACGGGAAGAAAAGAAGGGAATTGCATCCCATTGAAGTCTAATGCACCGAACGGAGACGGATCATAGTTTACAGCAGGGGCGACGGTGTCAGGTTTGTTAATCCTCCCGAGGAGGAATGCGCCTCCCGATGCAGCCTGGTACAAATGATAGATAAAATTATCAGGAGCCCGCTGAAGTCCGTAGCTGCGGACAGCTGAAGCAGCTGGCAGGACGGGCGCTTGCGTGATCGTTGAGTTTGTGTAATCGTATTGGAAGATGTTTGCCGGGAACCCGGTTTCTCCATAGCGTGAGAGGTAGAGATATTGCCCGGATGGACTCCACTCAATATCATAGATGTCCTGGTTGCCTGTTGCCGCATAACCGGAATTCACGATCCTGCGATCGAACGAAATGGCACCCGAGGTTGGATTGAAGCCGAGGATGATCGCATCTGTACTCGGATCTTGCGGAGCGACAGCAATTTTCCGCAGCACTTCGTTGTACCCAAGATGCGCCGCGGACGTGGGCAGTCCCGCAACGCCGACAAAGTCAACGGTGGTGAATGTCCCGGTTGAGAAAGAAGTGGCATCGATATATGTGGCCGAAAAATTCTGTGAATTCAATTCCTGCGTGATGAGCCAGAAATCGTTCCCGTTGGCATGGGGGACGGTGATCATTCCTTCAGCCCTTGGCGCCGAGAAGGTGATCGCAATGTTTTTCTTTGTCACATCCACGTCGCCAAAAGCAGGAGAAGGAAATCCTGCATTGCCGAAGAGGTTCATATCAACAACTGTAAAAGAAATTGCTCCACCTGTGGGATAGTTCGCGGTGTTTGTGAAGATGTAGTACTTGCCGGGCTGTCCCGGGATTCCACAAATAGCCGTGGGCTGATTGCCTGCTGTATTTCCGTTGAGACCAGTGCCGTTGGGCATTGCAGTATGGCTGATGTCAAAGACTTTTGAGCCATCGGTGTAGAACAGCAAATTGGCATTGTCCTTATCTGAGGCCACGGAACTTCCGCCTGTACCGAAGGGATTTGCCTTGTTATTAACTACTGAACCGGCGTGGGTGACCCTGTTGAACTTGAGCCCCCGCGGGCCGTTGCCGAAGTACCAATTGTGGCCTGATAGGGTTTGGGCCTGTCCAGCAAAGCATGCGAGCATCAGCGCCGAGAGGCAGGATAGTCGTGTTATTGCTGTTATGCTAGAAGCCATCATGCTGCCACAAACCCATCGACTTGTCTTGAGGTGATAGTGTCACTAAACTAAACGCATAATCCCTCTAAAATATACAATTTGAGGCAAAATATCGTTAAGGTGACGGCAACTGAGGGTGGTTGGCAACGCGCGATCGGGCAGTAAAACACCGACCTACTCATGCCAGGTACGTCATGTTTTCGATAAGTGGAATATTCCTTTTAATTTGCTTAGATGGATCAGCCGAAAAACGCGAGTAACTTGAAATATGCGGGTCTCTTGCTCGCCGTATGCGTGCTGATTACAGGCCCCGAGGCACGTGCCCAGGATCCTCAGTTCTCACAGTTTTATGCCGCGCCGCTTTACCTGAATCCCGCGTTCGCCGGATCAACAAACCAGGGCAGGGCTGGAATAAACTATCGCAATCAATGGCCGGCAGTTGATGCAAACTATACGACCCTTTCGGCATTTGGTGACTTTTACCTGGAGGACTACAACAGTGGAATTGGCGCCATACTCACACGGGACTACGTCAATCTCGTCGGTTTGCAGAACATCAGCTTTGCCGCACAGTATTCCTATGATCTAAGGATCATGAAGGGGCTTTCGTTCCGGCCAGGCATTGAGGTTGGAATAACAAACCGGTCGATCAACTTTGGGAAACTGGTATTTGGAGATCAGTTGAACCCGGCCGATGGTACGATAAGTGGAGTCACAGACGAGCAACTGAGCGGCAACAGCAAATTTTTTCCTGACATTTCAACGGGGGCGCTGTTCTATACGTCGCGTGCCTGGCTCGGCGTTGCGGCGCATCATCTCACACAACCCGACAACTCAATCTCCGGAGAGACGAGCAACCTGGATATCAAATACAGTGTGCATGGCGGATATAAGTTCTTCCTGAAGCCCGGCGTAGTGGGAAGCGGCATATATGCGAGGCAGAGTGAGCGAAGCATCGCGCCTGCGGTTCAATACAGGCACCAGGGGCCATTCGATCAGATGGATGTTGGGGCATACTTCACGCTTGAGCCATTGCTGCTTGGCGTGTGGTATAGAGGTGTTCCATTTAAACAGGTCAATGGATACTCAAACAATGAATCAATAGTTATGCTGGTTGGCATGACGATCATGAAGGGAACGGCCGAGAGGAGAGATGTATTGAACATCGGATACAGTTTCGATTATACCATTTCGCAACTCGGCCCTGGCAGCGGCGGCGCGCATGAGTTCAGCCTTGTCTACTCCTGGCCTATCCGCAATCCGCGCAAGCCGCCAAAGGACAAGATGGTGATTCCGTGTCCTGATTTCTAGGAAAGAAGTTCAGAGTTCGGAGTTCAGAGTTCAAAGTTCAGGGTTCGCCCTTGACTCTGAACTCTGAACTCTGAACTTTGAACTCTAAACTTTGAACTCTCAACTCTCCTCTCCTCCTCCAACGCGGCAAAAATTATCCACCCCGATGTGCACAAGTGCATCTCCCGCATTCACGACAGGGTTGTTGTTCAATCCCACGACGTGACCTGTCGCCGGTGCTTTGATTGTCTCCTTGAACTCACCGAACGGATCCGTCAGCGTGCCGACGACACTATCCTTGTCGATAATCTGTCCGCAGGCAATGGCCGGTTGGAAAAGTCCTGCATTCCTGGCTCTGACCCACGATGAGCTCCAGATGACTTTGTTCGGAACTTTTGGTGCTGGCGCTTCGTCGATCATGTGAAGGTGCTTCATCAGGCGCAGGGTTCCGTCCACGCCTTCTTCAATTGCGTCCCGGTCGAGGCGCATGGATTCGCCACCTTCGTAGACAATGATATGCTTTCCTTTTTTGGAAGCGGTGAGCCGCAGGGAGTGAGGCCGGAACGGTGCGTCTAGCGTGAACGGAGCGTGGAATGCATTGGCCAGTTCCACGTTTCTGTCATCTTTCATGACGCAGCGCACCTGTGGATAGTTCGTTCTCATCGCGCCGCCGGTGTGGAAGTCTACTCCGACGTCGATATACGGAATGATATCATGTGTAACGTGCCATGCGACCCGCGCCGCGAGCGAACCACCCTTCGTGCCGGGGAATGACCGGTTGATGTCCTTGCCGTCGGGCACATCGCGTGAATAGTTGAGGAAGCCATACACATTGATAATCGGCATACAGATGACTGCGCCTCGCTTCACCTTGTTGTGACCTGCATCAAGTATGCGTCTCACGATCTCCATGCCGTTGATCTCGTCGCCGTGCATGCCGGCCATCAGCGCAAGCGTGGGCCCCGGTTCTATCCCGCGGTACACATAAATCGGCGTGTCGATCTGGGTGTGGGAGGGAAGCCGGGCAATGTTGATTTTGATCTCCTTGAACTCACCAGGCCTGATACCTGTGTCGGCAATGGTCAGGTCTTTCATAGGTCGGGCGTGGAGGGCATCACGCATTTACCTTGTCCTTTTGTATTTTCTTTTTGCCGGCGTTTTCCTCCATGTATCTCATGATCTTGTCCGCGATGTCAACTTTTGTCGCTGCTTCTATGCCTTCCAGGCCGGGGGACGAGTTCACTTCAAGTATCAACGGTCCCCTGCTCGACTGTATCATGTCGACTCCGGCAACGCCAAGTCCAAGTTTCTTTGCGGCAAGAATTGCCGACGCCTTCTCATGGCGGTTCAACTTATACACAGCTGCGACTCCGCCGCGATGAAGGTTCGAGCGAAACTCTCCTTCTTTTGCCTGACGCTTCATAGCGCCAACCACTTCGCCATTTACCACGAATGCCCGTATGTCGGAGCCCTTCGCTTCCTTGATAAACTCTTGTACAATGATCCTCGCGTGCAAACCGTGAAAAGCTTCAATCACGGACCTTGCGGCTTTTTTATTTTCCGCCAGCACAACACCGAGTCCCTGTGTTCCTTCAAGAAGCTTGATGATAACCGGTGCCCCGCCCACCGCTTCGATCACGCCCTCGGTGTCTCTGGAGTAGTCCATGAATATGGTCTTTGGCATTCCCAGACCCGCCCGTGAGAGGATCTGCATGCTGCGAAGCTTGTCCCGGGCACGCACCAGCGCCTGCGATTCGATCGCACTGAAGACTTTCATCATCTCGAACTGCCTGACAACCGCAGATCCGTAAAATGTGACGGAGGCCCCAATGCGGGGGATAATCGCATCGAAGTAATCCAGTCGCTTGCCGTTGTACCAGACCATCGGGTTCTTCTTCTCGATCAGCAGCACGCACTTCAGGTGATTGATGATCTCAACCCGATGCCCCCTTTTCTCACCGGCTTCTTTCAGGCGGCGGGTTGAATACAGTTTGGGATCGCGTGAAAGGATGGCTATGTTCATAGTACGGTCTTCAATTTACAACAAAGGCACAAAGTCCGGCGGTCACAGGCTCACGTCGAACCATCCTTCAATTTGCTGTCAAAATACAGGTCCTTTTTTGTGACATCGATGATAAACCGGTCGCGCAGGATCTTCCTTCCCAACAGGACCGGGAATCGCAAGGTTGCCCTGTCGCTCAGAGAAAACTCAGCTCGGATCTTCCTGTCGAAAATCTTGATTTGGGTTTTGATGAAGTACCTAAGTTCTGTCTCACCGAAAGAGTTGCGGATCTCCCGCTGTCTGAATTTCTTAAAGGTGAAAGTCATTCCCTTGAATTCGGGTCGCTCCCTGTCTACAATTGTAAATTCAAGCTTGCCGTCCACCACAACAGCGCTGGAACAATGTATGCAGCAGTTGTACGCGCCCGTGTCGATCTTTGCGTGCACGTTGAACAGCCCAAGCCTGGGAAGATCCACGCGGTCGGAACGGCCAAGGGTTTGCATGCGGGTGAAAATATAAAGCTACGAGTTTCAGGCCGCGAACCTGCCTGAAACCCGTAGCCTTTTGCCGCGATCCTGCAGGCGTCTTGGTTTCAAAACTGAGACACTGCCTGCATCGGGGTGAACTAGATCTTTACAGGAACTTTTACCAGCGTGGTTTCCCAGGCGATGTTCATCGTCTTGTTCTCAACCTCGTCGTCAAACCAGATGGTGAAGGCCTCAACTTCAGAGCTGGATGTACCGGCAGGTACCTTAACCCTGGCGACATCCTTGGACTGCTCATAAGAGTAAGCGCCCCAGGTGTCCAGCTTGGTATTGAAGATGATTGTCCACTCCGCCTTGTCCGGGATGGCGTACATGGTATACGTGCCAGCCTTGATCAGCTTGTCGCCGAATGTCATGTCCTTGTACACTTTTATCTCAGTTGCTTCATTGGCGCCCAGCCTCCATACTTTGCCGTAAGGCTCGGTGCCGCCAAGCATGGTTCTTCCTTTTTTCTGCGGGCGACCGTAGATCACCCTTGCGACGGCGTCACCGTTTCTTCCACCGACTCTCATGTAAGCGATGTCTGCAGGGCTTGGATCCAGGCCGGGAGCGCTTTTCTGCGCTACCACCAGAGAGGGTATGATCAACAGTGATACGAGTGCGAGGTACAAAACTCTGATTTTCATAAGGTGTGTTTTGGTTTAATGATTAATTCCTTGTTTGTAACGTGAGAGGCCAACTACGGTTGTATTAAACAATTTCCGGACCATTAACGCTTGTTCATCGCCTGCATCACCTTCTTCGGCCCGCCCATTTTGTTCATATTCTTCATCATCTTCCGCATTTCGTCGAATTGCTTCAGGAGCTGGTTCACCTGCTGGATCGTGGTGCCGCTTCCGTTCGCAATCCTGTTTTTTCTGCTGGGGTTGATAATGTCCGGGTTCGCCCTTTCTTCAAGGGTCATTGACCGGATGATCGACTCAACAGGCTTGAATGAGTTGTCGTCTATGTCCACGCCCTTCATCGCCTTCCCCACGCCAGGAATCATGCCCAGCAGGTCCTTCACGTTCCCCATCTTCTTGATCTGCTGAAGCTGCGATAGAAAATCCGTAAAGTCAAACTGATTTTTGCGGAGTTTTCGGTTGAGCCTCTCCGCTTCTTCGGCACTGAATATTTCCTGCGCCTTTTCAACGAGGCTCACCACATCGCCCATGCCAAGTATCCGGCTCGCCATTCGGTCCGGATAGAAGCGGTCAATCGCCTCCATCTTCTCGCCGGAACTGATATACTTGATTGGCTTGTCGACAACCTTGCGTACGGACAGCGCAGCGCCACCACGTGTGTCACCGTCCATCTTGGTGAGCACAACGCCATTGAAGTTCAGCCTGTCGTTGAACGCCTTGGCAGTGTTCACTGCGTCCTGACCTGTCATAGAGTCAACGACAAACAAGGTTTCGGATGGTTTCAGCGAATCCTTAAGGCGGGCGATCTCATCCATCATCTCTTCGTCGATGGCCAGACGACCGGCCGTATCGACGATCACGATTTGTGCAGCGATCTTCTTCGCATGATCAATTGCCGCGCGTGCAATCTTTACCGCGTCTTTATTCTCGGGTTCGGCGTAAACCTCCACGCCGATTTGTCCACCCAATACTTTTAACTGGTCAATGGCCGCCGGTCGGTAGATGTCGCACGCTGCAAGCATCACCTGGCGTCCCTGCTTCTTAAGGTAGCTAGCGAGTTTGCCTGAAAATGTTGTCTTTCCTGAACCCTGAAGGCCTGCAATCAGGATCACGGCGGGACTGCCGCTGATGTTAATGTCCTCGCTTTGTCCACCCATCAGGCGGGTGAGCTCGTCGTTCGTAATCTTAATGAGCAACTGCCCCGGCGAAATCGCCGTGAGCACGTTTTGGCCAATCGCCTTGTCCCTGATTTCGTCGGTCACCTCCTTGGCAACCTTATAATTGACGTCGGCGTCGATAAGCGCCTTGCGGATTTCCTTGACTGTGGACGCAACGTTGATCTCCGTGATGCGTCCCTGTCCCTTCAGTGTCTGGAAGGCTTTCTCCAGCTTCAGACTTAGACTGTCAAACATCTTCTTTTCCTCTTTTTGCGGGCTGTAAAATTAGGTTTTTTTGACTGGCTTCCCACCGCCGGCTGTGTCCGGAATTTGGAGGAAGCCCGCGTCAATTTTCAGATCTCCTGGGAGGTCTTGCGCTTCATGAGCAGAGACGCCTCTCTCATTGCCTGATCCTGGTTGATAAACGGATCGGTGAGCGTGACAACCCTGGAGATCCCTATTTTCGCTAACTCAATTTCCCGCAGCTCACAGATTCCACACACAGCGATCACCTTCTTGTTGAATCGCCGGGCAGTCGTAGCAATTGTTCCTACAACTTTCCCCGACAGAGTCTGAGTATCAATCTTGCCCTCGCCTGTAATGATCAGGTCTGCATGTTTGATTCTTTCTACCAAATTGGTGACTTGCATGATGTAATCCATTCCACTTCGGATCGTTGCATTCAGGAATACCTTCGCGCCCGACGCAAGTCCTCCGCCCGCACCCGCACCGGGAAAGTCAGCTGCGAGTTGAAGAGAATCCCTGACAACCTGCTCAAAATTTCTTAGTCCAAGGTCCAGCAGTTCGACAGCTTCGGCGGTAGCACCCTTCTGCGGCCCATAAGTGTGTGCTGCACCTCCTGGTCCATACAGGGAATTGTTCACATCGCAAAGCGCGACAAAAGTTGTACTCGCAACGAGCTCAGATACTTTTGAAGAATCAATCGTGTTTATGAGCGCAAGATTGTTTCCGGTTGGTTCAATTACTTTTCCTGACTTGTCGAGAAATTGATATCCCAGCGCTGCGGCCATTCCAATGCCTGCGTCATTCGTTGCTGTGCCGCCTACGCCAAGTATGATATTCTTGACTCCTTTTGCGAGCGCATGTGCGATGAGTTCTCCTGTGCCCAGCGTTGTTGTACGCAGCGGGTCACGTTTTGCAATCGGAAGTAGCACGAGCCCTGATGCCTTGGCAGATTCGATGAATGCCGTCAGGCCATCGCCGCTTAGTCCATAGGTTGCAATAGTTTTTTCAAACCCCGGACCCGCAACCTCTACGCTCACCGTTTGCCCTCCCGTGTGAGTGGTGAGCAGCTCGCAGGTTCCTTCCCCACCGTCCGCCAGGGGCGTGACGTCTACTTGGGCGGCGGGATATCTACTAAGGACGCCTTCGCGTATAGCTTCACACGCTTCCACAGCCGTTAGCGAACCTTTGAACTTGTCGGTCGCGATCAGAATGTTCATGTCGACAGGAGGACGGTGATCATGTCCTGAATGGAAAGTAGGGAAAAACCTCTCCAGACTTGAAGTCGCTCTTCTCCATTGGCAGTTCCAGGAATCCGTCGACGGTTGTGAGGTTGGTGAAATCTCCAGAGCCGCCGCCGGCATCGGGCATCGCCACCAGCCGGCCTGCCTCGAACCTGACATTAACCTGCAGGAAGTACGTGAGTTGTGGTTTGAACTGGAAGTCTGAACCAAGTGTCGCGGAAGAGGCAGACGGTGTGAGGTGCAGGCTCCTTTCAATCCACGGCTTCACATAGCGATAGAAGCACATGAATGTGGACACAGGATTTCCCGGCAACGCAAAAACTGTTTTGCCATTTCCTCGTCCAAACCACAACGGCTTGCCGGGTCGCTGGCTGATCTGGTGAAATTGTTTTTGAACGCCGTTCTTTACCAGGGCATCAGGTACATAGTCGAACTTTCCTTTCGATACACCACCACTCATGATGATGACGTCGTGCTCATCGAGGATGCGGCGCACGTTTTCGGCAATCGTGTTTACATTATCTGAAAGGTGTAACATCGATGCAGGGATGCCCATGGTCTGCAAAGCGGCAGAGAGTGCATGACCATTCGATGTACGCAGCTGCCACGGCTCTGGCTTGACATTCACAGGGACCAGTTCGTCGCCGGTGCTTACAACGGCCACGGATGGTGTCGCGTAGACCTTGACTTCGGTCAGTCCTACGGATGCGAACAAGGCAACTTCGGCCGCCGAAATGCGACGGCCTGGAGATAGCACTACGGATCCTTTTATGGCGTCCTTTCCTTGATAGTGAATGTTCTGCCCGGCGCTGACTTCGGCAGTTTTGACTGCTGCCTTGCCATTGTGAATGCTGACGTCCTCATAAGGAATTACCGCATCAGCTTCGTGAGGAACAACGGCACCTGTCATGATCTCAACGCACTGACCGGGATCTTTGAGTGCTGCAGGACGAACTCCCGCTGGTTGCACACCGACTATATCGAACTCCCTGATCCCTTTCGCAAAGGAAGCTGAATGTATGGCCACGCCGTCCATGGTGGCCCGGTTGAAAGGTGGTAAATCTCGGTCGGCCGTTACTTCAGTCCCAAGTACCATTCCCAGCGCATGGTCAAGGCTGACGCTGATCATCGCCGGTTGATAATGGATCCTGTGAATGATATCGTCTGCTTCCTTTACAGAAATCATAATATGGTCTCCAGGGTGCTTGCGAACCGGGGTTGTTTCTGCAACTTTGCCTGAGCCTTCTAAAAATACTAATGAAAACCAGACTTTCTCATGTTGATGCCAAAGGCAATCCCTCCATGGTGAGCGTTGGCGAAAAGTCAATTACAAAACGCGTGGCCCGTGCGCAGGCAACCGTTCACCTCGGCAAGGAGATCATGTCGATGATTAGTCATGAGGATATCATGACAAAGAAGGGACCTGTGTTTCAAACCGCCATACTCGCAGGCGTGATGGCTGCGAAGCAAACCTCCACGTTGATACCCCTTTGCCACCCGCTCGGACTTGAGGATTGCCAGGTAAATATCACGCCACTTAAGGAGACCGTGGTTATTGATTCATCGGCGGAGGTGCATGGCAAGACAGGAGTTGAGATGGAAGCCCTGACTGCAGCCACCATTGCAGCGTTGACTATTTATGACATGTGCAAGGCCCTCTCCTTCGACATCAGGATCACGGAAGTGAAATTAATGGAGAAGAGCGGCGGAAAGCGCGAGTTCAAGCGCAAGTCACACGACTAGGGCCGGATTCAGAATGTCTGCTGAATAAGAACTGTGGTGATCCTGCGCAGACTCAATTAAGCGCCGCAATCGGCCGGGCCGACACCCATTCTTCACCGTCCTCAAATACTTCTTTCTTGAAGATAGGTACGTTCTCTTTCAGCTTGTCGATGATGAACTGGCAAGCTTCGAAAGATTCTTTTCTGTGTTTTGTAGACACCGCTACAGCCACTGCCACTTCTCCGGGCTTCAGCGTTCCTACCCTGTGGCTCACGGCCCACCCGAGAAGAGCCCACCGGTGTGCCGCCTCATCAATGATCTTCCGTGTCTCCGTCACAGCCATGCTTTCATAGGCCTCATACTCCAGCCACACGACTTTTTTGTTGTGAGCCATGTCCCGTACGGTCCCTATAAAAACATTAACGGCTCCCGCACCGCGTGCAGAAGCCGTTTCGATGACCTTGTGGACATCGATTGGCTTTTCGGTGATTTTGATCATGTCAGTAGGCGTTTGATGAGTGAGTTGAATCTAGAGAATTCGACTGCCGATTCAAAGGAAATTTCCTCCAATCTGGGCTAGCCGCCACTCACGGGCGGGATGAGGGCAATTTCATCGGTTTCACTCAGCTCCGTGCTGTCGCTGGCATACTTGAGGTTAACTGCGATAAACAAAGACCGCATTTCGAGAAGTTGCGGCCAGGTCCTCAGCAGCCCGGTGCGCAGATCGCCGACGGTTCGGCCAGCCGTTTCAAGGGTCACTTCCCTGCCGCCCATAATCTCCCGCGCCGGACCGAATGTT
>Ga0315912_10002125_pt1 | contig 21884 bp, 24 predicted proteins | sample VfabasoilMG_FD_204469 | JGI IMG/M metagenome (GOLD analysis project Ga0315912, IMG submission 204469) | Garden soil microbial communities collected in Santa Monica, California, United States - V. faba soil | ecosystem: Environmental > Terrestrial > Soil > Garden | place: USA: California...
ATGCCGGCGGTGATGCCCGAAATGCAGCGCGTGGTGGTCGACGTGAACGGCTGGGCGACGCCGGTGGAATTCCTTCAGCTGTTCGCCGTGGGCCAGGCCGCGCCCGGACCCAATGTGCTGATCGTGAGCCTGATCGGCTGGAAAGTGGCCGGACTCGCCGGCGCGCTGGTCGCGCTGTTCGCGGTCTGCGGCCCCGCGGCGATCATTTCCTGGTGGGTGTCCGACCTGTGGGAACGCTTCAAGGATTCGCCCTGGCGCGTGTCCATCAGCCTCGCCATCGCGCCGCTGGTGGTCGGCCTGATCCTATCCAGCGGCTTCATCCTGTCGATGCCCATGGGTCTCGACTGGCGCACCTCGCTGCTCGCCGCCGCCAGCGCGGTCGCGTTCCTCGGCACCAAGGTGAACCCGCTGTGGATCCTCGCCGCGGGTGGGACGATCGGCGCGCTTATGCTTTCGTGAAGACCTGCCGCTCGCGGCTCGCGAGCAGCGGCACCGCCTCGTTCAGGTATTTCTTGAAATGCGGCGTTGCCTGGTGCGCCTCGAACGCCTTCTCGTCGTCGTAGATCTCGTACAGCAGGACCTTCGCCTTGTCCTTCGGGTCCACCAGCACGTCGAACTGCCGGCAGCCGGGTTCCCTGCGCGCCTCGCGCGCGTTTTCCAGCGCCATTTTCATCCAGCGGTCGATGTTCTCTGGCTTGATGCGGATATTCACGACGAGCACGAAGCTCATAGGCCCTCCTGTTTGGGAGTAATCTAGCGCAAAGGGGAGGGAAAATCATGGAGACCACGCAACCGAGACTGCTGTTCCCGGGACTGCAGTCGTTTTACCGCTGTGTCGAGCCGTTTTCCTATGTGCTGGTCCGCGTCACGGTCGGCCTGATGCTGATCCCGCACGGCTGGCCCAAACTCATGGCCGGCCTCGGGCCTACCGCCGCCAATGCGCTCATGAAGCGGGGGATCACGCCAGCCGAGCCGCTCGCGGTGGCGCTGATCGCCATCGAAACGCTGGGCGGCCTGTGCATCGCGCTCGGCCTCTTCACGCGTTTCTGGGCCGCGGCGGCGACCATCGAGATGTCGGTGATCGTCTATCACCACCTGCCGAAGTTCGGCTGGACTGACCGGGGCTACGAGTATCCGCTGATGTGGGGGCTCATCCTGCTCGCGGTCGCGCTGCGCGGCGGCGGACCGTATTCGCTCGACCGCAAGATCGGCAAGGAGCTCTGAGCCGCATTTGCTATAATCCGCGCCCTTCGCGCCCGTAGCTCAGATGGATAGAGTACCTGGCTACGAACCAGGGGGTCGTGGGTTCGAATCCTGCCGGGCGCGCCAGACAAATCAAGAAGTTCGAGAAAGGGGCCAAGCGCCCCTTTTTCATTTGCCCCCAATTTGCCCACGCTGAAAATCCAGCGTCCCCATGCAGCCCCTCAACTCCTATGCCACGACCCGCAGCATCGTGAGGGGTCGGCTGTCGGTAGCTGCGCTCTCAAGGAGCTTTACCGCCTCCAGGAGCTCGCCTACCTCCGCGGCCGAGTAGTGCGTCGTGATGTTGCCGTTCTTGTGTCCTAGGACGTCCTGGCGCGTTTCAAAGGGCACCTTCAAGGCCCTCAGGCGCCGGCCCACCGTATGCCGCAGGTCGTGAACGTGGAGCGTCCTGAATCCCTCCGGGCAAGTTCGCCCGAATCGCTCCTCGTACATCCCTGCTGCACGCCGCCGTGCCGACTGCCACGCCGTGTTGTTCATGGTCTCGATCCCGTGCCCTCGGTAGGAGAACACGTACTCGGGATGCTGGCCCCGTACTGCATCCACCACCTCGCGCGCAATGCGGTTAAGCACCACCACTCGCGCAATGCGATTCTTCGGTCTTGGAATGACAAAGACCGAAGTTCCGAGCTCTTCCACTTGCTGCTCCCAAGCCCAGCGAAGCCCACAGACTTCTCCATCCCGGCAGCCTGTGTTCACCGCAAAAAGCGCCATTCGTCCCAGGCGATCGGGCAGCTCCGTAAACAGCAGGCGCTGCTCGTCCCAAGAGAGCGGGTAGGGGAGCCGCTGATCGGTCATCGGCAGCAATTCGATTTTTGGCGCCTGGGACAGCCAGGTGAGCCCTGTTGCGTCGTCTCGCCACTTTGTTGCGGCGAGATTCAGGACTCTTCGGGCTACGGCAAGCTTCAAGTTGATCGTCTTCGTCTTGTTGCCTGCCTTGAGTCGCGCCTTTACGAATGCTGCCAACGTGCCGTCGTGGACCCGGTCCAGCTCCAGCATCCCAATGAACTGATCGAGTTCCCTCAGGAACGACGCGTCATTGGACAACGACGCCTTTGGCTCAGGTCTCGCTTGTTCGATCTCCAGGTAGTGGGTTGCGGCTTCACGAAACGTGCGCTTGGGCCTGACCCCGAACATCACCCCTTGGCGGATGTCCGACACCCGCTTCAGGTAGTAGGCTTCGGCTTCCTCGCGCGAGCACCTTCCAATGCTCTCGTAAATCGCTCCATGCCCTTTGATCCGCAGGCCATTGATGTGCCAGTGGCCGTTACGCTCTCTGAGCCTCGGGTACTTTGTTCGCCCCATGTGTCATCTCCTTTCTCGAAGATGGGGCGGCGTCCGTTGCGGGACTTATGGTCGTCCGCCCAACGGTCGAGGTCAAGGCGGTCAAAGGCGACTCCCTGGGTGCCGATCGGAATGGCCATCAGCTGGGGCCGCACCTCGCGATTGAAGCGATTGCGGTCCATGCCGAGATAGCCAGGCGCATCCCGAAGGCGAATGAAACGGGGAGGAATTGCCGCCACGCTCGCTAGCCTGCCCTTACGCGGAAAAGGCAATGCAGGCGACGAAAACGCAGCCGGCGACGATCCTGGCGCCACTGACATTCTTGTTGCACGTTGTATTGCATGTGCCAAATCCGATTAATTGCTTCCAATCCGGAAAGCACAAGGCAGCACGACTTGATACGAAACGCGCCACCGAGTGCAATCCGGGCCCATTACAGCCACGTTGGTGACGCGCTCCGTCAAACTGCAGAAAGCCCGATTGGGCTCGTAGAGGGGCAGGGCATTGTCCTGCCATCTGCGGCAGCGATAGTGACGATCTTGCTGGCTATCGCTGTACTACGCCGTACGCTATGCGCGGCTCACTTCACGGCGCAACAAGACACTAACTTATTTCTATTGGACGGGTCAACTTGCTTGCTCGACGACGATTTGGAAATTCTTATTCCAACTTTCTTCTGACGTTAGATTTGAGGGAGAACTTCGAAACCATCAGCAACCTGGCAGGTTCTAAGCAGGTTGGCTCGAGGTTCTGACGAGGTATTGGGTAGGTTGTGCCAGGCGGCGCGAGCGCGAGGCGCGCGTACGTCGGCTTGGTGAGCGGCGCGAGCCTCGGGTACGACTACTTGAGCAGGTCTTTGAGGGTCTGGAGCGAGTGCAGGAGTTGCCCGCAAAGGTGGTCGACATGACCTCGCGGGGTCTTATGCTCGCGCAGGAGCTTTGCGCGCAGCTTCTTCGCCTCTTCGCCGCCGCTGTGCGCACCACTCAGCTTGGAGCGCTGGGCCTGCAAGTCCAGCAGCGGCTGAATCACCTCGCTAACCACCGACTCATCCGTCCCGGCAACAGTTAGCGCTTCTTTCGCCCATAGGATGGAGCCCCATTTCGGGTCGTCCTTCCCGCCCACGTCCTTGGCGCGCTTCTTGAAGAATTTCTTCTCCAAGCCCTCGTTGATGACCTTGGCTAACGTGCTTACAACCTCACCCCAAGCCTTCGCGGAATTGGTAAGGGGGTAGTGAAGCTGCTTGGCCAAGTCCGGCTCGCGGAGTGTGAACCAGGCGACGTCGGCCGTGTGCAGTTGGTCAATGAGGTACTGGAGGTCTCGCAGGCTATCCGGCTCCATGTCCCAGTCGCCCTCGAAATCGGTCTTGTACGCGCGCTTCGAGATGGGGGCTTTTGGTTCCTCGTTGAACGACTTCCAGTAGACCTGCTCGGAATGCGGCAAATCGCCGAGATACTTGATGTAGGTGTGCACTTGCCCGGCGGTGTTCACGTCGTACGTCTGGAGGCTCCACGAGTTCCGGCAGGTGATGGAACGATGCTCCAGCGAGTACTTTTCGGGATCGGCCTTGTATTTTTCGAGAACAGCCGCATTGAAGAAAACCGGCGAGGTATGAAAGGGGAGTGGCGAATCCTTCTCGAAATACGACGCGATAGCTTCCGGTGCGCAGCTCACCGGCGCGACGCGCTTATTTTTCCAGTCCTGCGTGATGAACGACTCGTACTTCTTGGGCTGACGCTCAAGCTGGTAGAGATATGCACCGTACTCCCGCTTGGTGCGTTGCGGCTTGATGATCTGGACGCCGCGAAAGTAGCTACTCGGTCCGCCCACGTGGGCATGGTAGAACAGCCCGCGTTTCCGGTCTCTTTCGAGTTGCTCGTTGCGATTGTCGCTCCAGCCGTGGAAATTCTCTGGGATGACGGTGGAGTCGAACATCTGCACCAGCGCTGTGCCGGTCGCTGACATGTGCATTTCGAGGACATCGCGACGGATGACGATGCAGGTCGCTGTGCCATAGCCGCCGCGTCCCTTCTCCTCGGTCAGCACGACCAGATCCTCAATGTCTCCGTCGTCGTCGAACTTTGACCAAGCGTGCCGCTCGGGGATCCAATGCAGTCCATGAGCGTGAACTAGGAACTGCGTGATCTCGTAGTAGTGCTTGTCTTCTGAGCGTCCCTCGAAGGACCGGCCGAAAACCAACTGCTGCGCGTTCTTCAGCGTGTCGACTCTGAGGCCTTCGGGCTCGTGGAACTCCACGCGAGGCGGTTCCCCTCCGCCCCACGTCAGTCCGCAGCTCCACGAGGTATACGGATTGCCGCTCCAGTGGGTCAGTTGGTCATCCGCCTCCATTTTCGGAACGTCCGAGGCCGGGACTAGGACGGAGTGCAGGAAGAAACTGTTTCGATCAAATGCCGACCCATACAGCATCAGCCAGTCGCCGGTTCGTTGCTTCTCGAGCAATTCGAGCAGTGCGTTCTGCTTTGCGTGAGTGAGCGCGGTCTTTTCGTCCTTCGGACGGGTTACGACCGCGAGAAGAAGTTCGAGGCTCATGACGGCCGCAAGCCTACCAAAGGAGGCCGATGCTGTATAGATTAACAGCATGGACCTCCCGACCGACCTTTGCGCGACGTGCCGCTACGTGCAATCCGAGCTACAGCGCTACACGGCTCAGCCTTGGGACGTGAGCTTCAGTTGTTCGCTGCGCGCTCAGCCTCTCGCCCCGCGCGCGCTCTACTGCAATCGCTATGAGCGCGAGCCGGGAGCCGACTAGCTACTTCTAAATTAGATGCCGGTTGTCCCCCGTCCGATATGCGACGCGTTGCCAACCGCAATGAGCGCGAGTCGGGATTTCGCGCCTCCCTCTGGCGCGTCAATTCCGTCAGGATGCCGTGCCGTCCCTATACTGCCAACGCGCAGCCGATATAGGGGGAAAGTGGCCCGATGAAGATCAAGACCAAGCGAATGTTTTCCGGTGTCAGCCCGTACCACAAGTACGACATAGCAATCGGCCAGGTGGAAACGGCCATTCGGCTCTTTTTGACGGATGGTTGCGACATGTTTTCTGCCCTGACGCTAGCAGCGGCTGCTGGTGAGTTGTTGCATCGGTTAGTGCTAAACGCAGGCAAGCGCCCGTTCGTGGACTACGTGGTGCGGATCAATGAATTCCAAGCACCGGGAAAAACATCCGCTCGCTCCGCAATCATCAGGCATATCCATGAACTTCTCTTCATAAATCGCTTGAAGCACTACGACTCGAAGGAATCCGAACTCGTGGAGTTCGATGTCGAGGAGTGCGCTCTCGCGGCGATTCTGAAGGCAATCGCGGACTACCAGACGCTGACAGGCAAAACGACAACGGCGATGCACGCCCTACACCTCTGGTGCTACAAGAACCTCGATTCGCCGGAAATGATGGAACGTTGGGCCAAGGTGCCGGATGAATTGAAGGAAACCCTAAAGAAGCTAGACGTGAAACCAGGCCGCTAAGCCCGTTCGGGTGTCGGGTCTGTGTCGGGTAAGTGTCGGCATGACAGAATCTCCAGCGCTAGATGATTGCTCACGTAGATAACCAACGGGAGCACACCAATGACCATCAAGATTTCCGGCGACGTAGTTCGACAATTGAGGCTCTTGCGTGGCTGGTCGCAAGACCACCTTGCCCATTTGATTGACCGCAACGTCCGTACCGTTCAGCGCGTCGAGGCATCCGGCATCTGCGACTTGGAGACGCGCTCCGCACTCGCCTCTGTGTTTAAGGTTGAGTTGGCGCAGCTCGATGGCGATAAGAAAATCGAGCAGGCAATGTCGAAGGTCGATGATGGACTGCTCTACTACTGGCGGGTAAAGAGCGGGCGAGACATCGTCGATATCTTCTTTGACGCTGACGGGCATCAATTCTCGAACGAGGACGCACGCTCAGCGGAGGACGCCGAATATGTGGCGTCGTTCGTGCAGTACGTCCACGATTGCTCCGACATCTGGAATGATATTGAGCCGGGTTATAAGGTGCAGCAGACCTTCGAACTTGGCGAAAAGCTCAGAGACCTTGAGCGCAAAGGCTTCAGCCTCTTTGGACTCCGAACGAAAGGAAAAACGTCGGTCAAAGCCGGGGCAGACACCAAGCAGCTTGAGATGGAGGTCGGACACTTCCACATTGCATACGCCGACAGCGAGAGGATCGTGGTTCTCGACGGCAAGAAACGGCGATGAGCAGGAACCCCGACCCCGCAATTACGCTGTACGGCGCTGAGTTGGCCCTTGCGCGCCGCTATATCGAGCAACACGACCTGCTGAATCAAGCCCAGGGATTCGAACCCCGGTTACCGCCGTGAAAGGGCGATGGCTTAGTGACCAACTAAGGTGTTTCTAATTCGTTGGTCGGTGGTTCGAATTCGCCACGACCGACCAAACTTCTCAAAGATATAGCGCAACGCGGAGCGATCCCGCGTTGTTAGAGCGTGGAAACTCGTGATGAAAAGATACGTTGGTCGCACGAGTGTAGACTGCCGCGCATGAGTGAGCCTTCTATTGCGCGGTCCGGCGAGCGAGCGAAGCCCTGGAATCGCTTCGATCGAATGGAGTGGGCGGGCGCGTTCGGCGATCTGGGCACGCTCATCCCTTTCGTCGTCGCGTACATCGGCGTTGTAGGGATGGATCCATTCGGAATCCTCTTTGCCTTCGGCATCGCGCTCATCGTTTGCGGCGCCTACTACCGTACGCCGATGCCCGTACAGCCGATGAAGGCAGCGGGTGCGGTTGCGGCCACACAAGCCGCGCAGACCGCCACGATCACTTCGGGCGCGGTTGTAGGAGCCGGACTTGCCACAGGGGTGATCTGGCTCCTTCTCGGCATGACGGGGACGGCACGGCGTCTGGCCGCTCTGGTTCCGCGCTACGTGGTCATTGGCGTCGTCCTCGGATTAGGCATGGCGTTCATGCTTGAGGGCGTGAAGATGATGGCAATCGGCTGGTTGATCGCGTCGATTGGCCTGATAGGGACGCTCCTGCTCCTGACCAACCGGTCCATACCGGCAATGTTCCTGCTGTTGCTCTTCGGCGCGGTATGCGGCGTGATATCGGAACCCGCCCTGATACAAAAGCTCAGAGAAACGACGATTGATTTCCGGTCGCCTTCGTTTGCCCTCCTGGATCTGACTTGGAACGATTTCTTGCTCGGGTTCGTGTTTCTCGCGCTTCCTCAGTTGCCGCTCACGCTGGGCAACGCGATCATCGCCACAGCGGAAGAGAACAACCGGCTGTTTCCAGATCGGCCCGTAAACGAGAATAAGTTGTCGACGTCGACGGGACTCCTGAACCTCGCGAGCGCTTCGGTCGGTGGGGTCCCGATGTGCCACGGGGCGGGCGGAATGGCCGGTCACGTTGCTTTCGGAGCGCGTACCGGCGGCGCAACCGTTATTCTGGGGGTGATTCTCCTGGTACTCGCCCTCTTCTTCAGCAGCTCGGTACAGACGCTGTTCGCCGTTCTGCCGAAGGCTATTCTCGGCGTGATCCTTTTTCTTACGGGCGCTCAGCTCGCGCTCGGATCATGCGACTTCAGCAAGAACAAGGGCGAGCGCTTCATCACGTTGATCACCGCCGCCTTCTGCATTTGGAACGTCGGTCTCGGCTTCCTGATCGGGCTCGCTGGTGCGTTTCTGAACAAGCGCGGGCTTCTCAAGCTCTGAATCTTTCGCGAGGGTCTATGAAATTTGGAATCGGATTATTGTTTCTTTGTTTGGCGGCGACCGCTGGCGCGCAGCATGCGCAGCCCTACACGGGCCAGGAGAAGCGCGATATCAAGGCGCTCTCGGATCAAGAGGTAAGTCAGTACCTCTCGGGGGCGGGAATGGGTTACGCGAGGCCTGCCGAGCTCAATGGCTATCCCGGGCCGATGCATGTCCTGGAATTGGCCGACCAGCTTGAACTCAATGGGAGTCAAAGATCAGCGATGAAGAACCTCATGGATCGTCACAAGGTGGAGGCTCGCGCAATCGGCGCGAAATACGTGGAGGCAGAGCGGGCGATAGAAGCGCTTTTTCGATCCGGCAACGCGGATGCCAAAGTGCTGGCGGTATCGGTGGACCAAGCTGCGCGGCTACAAGGGGAGTACCGCTTGTCTCATCTCGAAACACATCGTCGCTCGCTGGCGCTGCTGACGCCGGAGCAGGTTTCGAAGTACGCGATGCTCCGTGGCTACTCCGGAGAGGGTCAGCACAAGCACTAAGCAATCGTAGAGCGCTGGCCGTAATTGACGGGCCGTGGCGAGTGAGGACAGGACGGCTAGTCAACTACCTGGCCTGACACGCTCCACTTAACCAGCTAGGGGACTAGTGGCCACCCGAGAATTCGGTACAAGGCGACTAGAAAACCGGCACAAACGACCTAGAAGCAACCAAGAAAATGGGTAGAAACGGAATAGAAACTAGAGGCTGGCCAATTGGCGATAACCCGCAAATGCCAGTGCGGCTGGCGGGACGAGAAGCGCTTGAAAGATGGGCGACAGGCCGAGGGCTGTCGAATTGATCAGCAGTACCGGCATAAGCCCTGAATAAGCCCAATTTTCCAGGATTGACGTATTGAGCCATTCGCTGAAGACGGTATAGGCGACCGTGATCGCCACCATTCCGACTATCACCGCAGTCCGCGTAGGCGTTGGAACAAACAATAGGCTGAGGAGGAGGGCGCTTGTGCCGATGAGGATATCGCCCACCGTGCAGTGCGCGACGACGAACGCAAGGTAGCCCGGGGTCGCGTCGCGCCAAAGCGTGTAGAGCGGCAGGTGCGCCCATTCCCAGATCAGACTTAGCACGGCGAGCCACGGCACGAACCTGAGAGTGACCCAGCGCCATAGCGCTTGGTCAATCGCCATCACAGCCGCGTTTTCCGCAAGCGCAGGGCGTTCATGACCACCGAAACTGAACTCGCCGCCATGGCGACCCCGGCGAAGATCGGCGAGAGCAGCAGCCCAGTCACCGGGTACAGCACGCCTGCCGCGACCGGGATGCCTAGGGCGTTGTAACCGAAGGCGAATACCAGGTTCTGGCGGATATTGCGCATCGTTGCGCGCGAAAGCTTGATCGCCCGCGCGATGCCGCGCAGGTCGCCTTTCACCAGCGTGACGCCGGCACTTTCCATCGCGATGTCGGTGCCGGTGCCCATCGCGACCCCGACGTCCGCCTGCGCGAGCGCCGGTGCGTCGTTGATGCCGTCACCGGCCATCGCCACTTTCCTGCCCTCCGCCTGCAGGCGCTTCACGTGGCCGGCCTTGTCGGCGGGAAGCACCTCGGCCAGGACTTCGTCGATGCCGAGCTGGCGGGCCACCGCTTCCCCCGTGCGGCGCGAATCCCCGGTCAGCATCACGATGCGCACCCCCTCGCGCTTGATCATCGCAATGGCCTCGGCCGTGCTTTCCTTGATGGGATCGGCGACCGCGGCCATGCCCGCGGCCCGGCCATCGATCGCATAGAACACGACGGTCTTGGCCAGTGCCCGCCATTGGTCTGCCTGGGCGGCAAACCGCTCGACGCCGATGCCGGCGAGAAAGGCCGCGCTGCCGACGCGGACCTCGCGGCCATTGACGCGCGCCGATACGCCGAGGCCGTTGGCCGCCTGGAAGCCTTCTGCAGGGGGCGGTGCGATGCCGCGCGCCTTCGCGCCATCGACGATGGCGGTGGCGATCGGGTGCTCGGAGCGTTGCTCGATCCCGGCGACCAGCGCCAGTGCCTCGCTTTCGTCTATCCCATCCGCAACGAAATCCGTCAGCGCGGGTCGGCCGAGCGTCAGCGTGCCGGTCTTGTCGATGACGAGTGCATCAATCTCGCGCATGCGCTCGATCGCCTCGGCATTGCGAAAGAGAATGCCGTTGAGCGCGCCTTGACCCATCGCCACGGTGATCGAGATCGGCGTCGCGAGGCCGACCGCGCAGGGGCAGGCAATGATGAGCACCGCGACCGCGTTGAGAAGGGCGAAGGCGACGCGCGGCTCCGGCCCGAAGAAGCCCCAGACGAGCGCTGTGACAATGGCGATGACGACGACGACCTGCACGAAATACGCGGCGATGATGTCCGCGAGCCGCTGGATCGGCGCGCGTGTTCGCTGGGCCTCGCCCACCATGTGTACGATCCGCGCGAGAAGCGTATCCGAGCCGATGCGCTCGGCCCGGAAGGCGAAGGATCCGGACTTGTTCAGCGTTCCGCCCGTGACCCTGTCGCCCGATTTCTTCGCGGCCGGCACCGGCTCGCCGGTGATCATCGACTCGTCCACGTAGCTCGAGCCTTCCGTCACAGAGCCGTCCACCGGCACCTTTTCCCCGGGCTTCACGCGAAGCAGGTCACCCGCTTTCACTTCGGCGAGCGGCACCTGCTCCTCGGAGCCGTCGGGGCGCAGACGCCAAGCCAGGTTCGGCGCGAGTTCGAGCAGCTGCCGGATCGCCTGGCTGGTCTTGCCCATCGCGCGCAGTTGCAGCACGTCACCCAGGATCACCAGCGTGACGATGACCGCGGCGGCTTCGAAATACGTGCCGACTGCGCCGTCGTGCTCCCGGAACACCTGCGGGAAAATCCCGGGCATTAGCACCGCCGCAAGGCTGAAGAGATAGGCGAGCCCGACACCCAAGCCGATGAGCGAGTACATGTTGAGGGCCCATCCGCGCAGCGACAGCCAGAACTTGTGCAGGATCGGCCAGCCAACCCAGAAAACCACTGGTGTGCCCAGCACGAACTCCACCCAGCCTCGCTGGCGCGGCGCGAGGCCGAGGGGATCGTGAATACCCACCATCGGCGACATCGCAAGAAACACGAGAGGAAGCGACAAGGCAATGCCGAACCACAGGCGCCGCGTCAGGTCACGCAGCTCGCTGTCGTCGGCGTCTGCAGCCGAAGCTCCGATCGGCACCAACGCCATGCCGCAAATTGGGCAACTCCCCGGCGCATTGCGCACAATTTGCGGATGCATGGGGCAGGTATATTTCGCGCCCGTGCTTGCGGGCACAACCGTCGTCGGCGCTGCGGCGTGGTGATGAGAATGACCGTGATGTCGGTGCGCTTCTTTATCCATTGCAATTCCCCGTCATGTGAGCAATTTCATACCTAAATCCTATGGACGTTGACGCGAACATCATGGGGGCGGGCACCGAGAAGGATTGATCCATGTCATTTGACATCAGGGTTTGCGTGCGTTCCGCATCATCTCGGCGCGGGTCTCAACCAGTTCGCGCGAGGTCCAGTGTTTTTTGAGATAGGCCAGCACGGACCAGATTTCGTCGTCGGAGAGTTTGTCGCCGAACGCCGGCATGTCACTCTGGTAATCCCGCGGCGCATAGGGGGGCACCAGCCCGCGCTTCGTAATGCCAAACAGAACGTCGTCGGTGTGGTGCCAGGTATGGCCGCTCTCGTCGTGCGGCGGCGCCGGCATGCGACCGTTCGGCATGCGCCGCTGCCAATCGGGCTGGCCTTCAAGCTTGGCGCCATGGCAGGACATGCAGTGTTGCGCGTATACCTTGGCACCGAGAGCTACCTTCGCGCCGTCGCGTGGATCCGCACGCGGATCCTCCGCAGGTGCGTCCGGGTTGCCGCAGCCGGCGAGCAGCACGAGCGCTATCGCCTCCAGCAGGCTACGGGCAGGATGGCTTGATCGTTTCACTGATTTCCTTGGGCGAAGCAAAGATGATCGAAGCACGGTCACCCTGCATCCCCGCGCCGACGGCTACCGGCTTTCCCGGGGTGGGGCCGAGCTTGCTCGAGTCGGACTTGAAGCGAAGGTTGAATTCCCAGATTTTCTGGCTCTTGCCGTCGGCTGTTTCCACCGTGTACGTGTCGCCGCAATACCGGATCGAAGTGACCTGGCCGGCTGGCGGCGCTTTGCGAAGATCGGGCCTTGCGCCGCGCATTGCCATAGGACCTTTTCCCCCTTGCTGTGCCTGAGGCGCTTTCTTTTCTTCAACCGATTTCAGGTAGGCAATGAGGTCCTGGCGATCCGCAGGCTCCCGGATTCCTGAAAACGTCATGCTGTTTCCCGGTACAAATTTCTCGGGGTTGGCAAGCCACCGGTCGAGCGTCGCCTCATTCCATGTAGCTCCGGAGCGAAGCAGCGCGTCTGAATAACGGGCAAAGCCTTCCGCGGACCCGGCGCGGTGGCCGTACACCTTCGCCAGGCTCGGCCCGGTCATGTGTTCGCCCGCTTGCGTGGAGTGGCAGGCGGCGCACTGCCGGAAAAGCTGGGCGCCGCGCACCGAGTCTCCGGCTCCGGAAGCAATGCCGCTGAGGCTGGCAAGGGCAATGGCGAAGCAATACTTCATTTGGAGCCTCCCTTGGCAGTCCCGGTCTCGCCGCGCTCGGCAATCGCCGACCAGACCTTCCCCCCATCTCTCGATAAATAGACGCTGCGCTCGAAGGTGGCTATCGCGTACTCGCTTCTGCGCACCGGGTTCTGCGCGACGTAGGCAACTGCGTCGTTGACGAGCGCCGGCAGGGCAATCCTTGTCGCTTTTCCTCCCGCGAGCGCAATGCGCGAAAGAGCGGCGCGCCCGTCGTAACTGCCGTACCAGAGGTCCTTGCCATTGAGGTCGAAGTGCGCCGCATATCCTTCGCCTCCCGATGCAATTCGAGCAAAGCGCTCGCCGGAGTCCCGCGAAACAAACAAGCCCTCCTCAGTAGCGATGGCCACGATCGCCGGATCGTCGGGATGTACGGCGAGTGCGCGAGGTGCGCCGCCAAGACCCGCCGCCTGCGCATCCTTCCAGGAAAAGCCATCGCTCAGCGTGTAATGCAGACCGGCGCGCTTCATGCGGGAGCTGGGCGCCGGATTCCAGACGTATACGGCGTTCGTGTTCCATCCAGTGGCCAGAAGGTGAAAATCGCTCTCGCCCTCTAGTCCCAGCTTGTCCCAGGTGCGGCCGCCGTCCTTGCTGCGGATCAGGCCGAACGGGTTCACCAGGCCGGAGCCATGCGCCGGATGCCCGCTGCTATAGAGGTGCCGCGCCGTGGCCGAAAACCCCATGTAGTCGTGCTGCGGCCCGGGCGCCTTGGCCCATTTGCCGCCGCGATAGACCGCGAGGCCGTGATGGCTGGGAATCATCAGGTCCTTGCCGTCGGCGCTATACGCCAGTCCGTGGACATGGATCAGGACCAACGACGACTGGCCCCAGGCGGTTGCTTGCCCGAATAACAATGCAGCAATCAAAATCAGCGTCGAACGGATCATTGCGCGCGCTCCACGCGGCGCAAGACGAACGCGCCGCCTTCGTTGGTTGCCTCGAACTTCACCTTGTCGCCGGCCTTGACCTTGTCGAGAAGCGCCGGATCGGCGACGCGGTAGACCATGGTCATCGGCTGCGGCATGTCGAGCGCCGGCAGCGGCCCATGCCGGATGGTGATTTTCTGTGCGTCCTTGTCGACCTTGCGAACCTCCCCGTCGTAGGGAAGCTGGGCGCTCGCGACCCCCAGGAAAAAGACCGCGGAAGCCATAACGAACAGGCGCTTCATTTCACCACCACCTTTCCGAGCATGCCGGCCTCGAAGTGCCCCGGAACCAGGCAGCCATAGTAGAACTCCCCGGCCTTGGTGAATTGCCAGACCACGTATTCGGTCTTGCCCGGCGCGACGTGCGCCATGTACGGCTCGTCGTGCTCCATTCCCGGGTACTTCTTCATCAACTCGGCGTGCGCTTTCAGGCCTTGCATCGTGCCGAGCACCATTTCGTGCATCAAACGCCCCGAATTCTTGACGCGAATGCGTATGGTTTCGCCTTGTCTAATGGTCAGCTCGGCGGGTGAGAAGCGCATCTTGTCGCTCATGTCCACACGCACGACACGCGTTACTTTCTTCGGATCGCCTTCACGACCGAAGTCCGTTTCCTCTGTCGATATGGCTCCGCTCGCCTTTTTTTCATGCTTTTCGTCGCCATGCGCATGGACGGTGCCGCTTAGAGAAAAAGCGACCAGAGCCGCGACTAGCTTGAGGATCATTTCAATTCTCCTTTTGCATCGCTCAGTGTCCGGAGTGGCCGGACGGTTTGCGAACCCGCAGCTCGGAGGGTGCGTTGGCGGCAGGCTTTGCAGTACGCACCTCCGGCGACGTTCCGGTCCATTCCGCGGCGACCGAGCCCTTCGGGTGGGCGTACCAGCCCGGATCACGATAGTCATTGCGCGCAAGGCCATCGCGCACCTTCACCACCGTGAACATCCCGCCCATCTCCATGGCGCCGAAGGGGCCGGTGCCGGACATCATCGGCAGGGTGTTGTCGGGCAGCGGCATTTCCATCGCGCCCATTTCCGCCATGCCGCGCTCGCCCATCGCCATGTAGTCCGGTACGAGGCGCGCGATGCGTTGCGCGATGTCCCGGTGATCGACACCGATCATCGTCGGCACCTTGTGGCCCATGGCATTCATGGTGTGATGCGACTTGTGGCAATGAAACGCCCAGTCTCCCGGCTCGTCGGCGGCGAATTCGATGGCACGCATCTGGCCCACCGCGATATCGGCGGATACCTCGGGCCAGCGCGCCGTCTTCGGCACCCAGCCGCCGTCAGTGCCGGTGACTTCGAACGCGTGCCCGTGCAAGTGGATGGGATGGTTGGTCATCGTCAGGTTGCCGATGCGCACGCGCACGCGGTCACCCTTGCGAACAACCAGCGGATCGATGCCGGGGAATACGCGCGAGTTCCACGACCACAGGTTGAATTCCGTCATCGTGGCGACCCGCGGCGTGTAGCTCCCGGGATCGATGTCATACGCGTTGAGAATGAAAACGAAGTCACGGTCGACGCGCATGAATCCCGTGTCCTTCGGGTGCACGACGATGGATCCCATCATGCCCATTGCCATTTGCACCATTTCGTCAGCGTGCGGGTGATACATGAAGGTGCCGGATTTCTTCATCCGGAATTCGTAGACGAAAGTCTTGCCAGACGGGATTTGGGGCTGGGTCAGTCCGCCGACGCCGTCCATTCCGTTCGGCACCAACATGCCGTGCCAGTGAATCGTCGTGTGCTCGGGAAGCCTGTTGGTGACGAAGATGCGGACGTTGTCGCCCTCGACACATTCCAGCGTGGGGCCTGGCGATTGGCCGTTGTATCCCCAAAGATTGGCGGTCATGCCGGGGGCGAGCTGGCGTTTCACCGGTTCGGCCACCAGGTGGAACTCCTTCCAGCCATTGTTCTGGCGCCAGGGGAGCGTCCAGCCATTGAGGGTCACTACCGGCTGATACGTACGGCCGGTTGCTGGCGGGAGCGGGGGTTGTGTTCCGGATTTGTCCTGGCTAACTGGCTCGGGTAGCGCGCCCACGGCCGATCGGCTCACCAATGCTGCGCCGAGCAGGGCGCCGCCGGAGGCGCGCAGGAAATTGCGGCGCGTATTCATGGCGTCCCTCCATGTAGCGCCAAGCCGAGGCTCGCATCGGCCACCCAGTAGTCGCGCAGCGCTTCGATGTAGGCATTGACCGCGGCGATTTGCTGGCGCGCGTCAGCCAGAAGCTCGAACACGCTGATCAGCATGCCGTTGTAGCGCAGCAGGTTTTCTTCCGACACGCGCTTTCGAAGCGGTACTACTTCCTCGCGATAGTGGCGTGCCAGCTCGAAGCTTGCACGATAGGCGGCGTAGGCTTCGCGCACTTCGGACTGCGCCCGTACCGCGGTATCTGCGGCCACGTTGACCGCCTGCATATAGGTCGCCTGCGCGCGGGCGTTGGCGGCTTGCCCCCAATCGAAAATTGGCAGGCGTACCTCCACGAAATAGCCGGTCTTGAGCGGCTGCCCTGTCTCCGTGGTGTGGGTGTAGCCAAGCTCCAGCAGGCTCAGGTAGCCGGTCGCCTTGGTCAGGCCGAGGGAGGCGGCAATGCTCTCGGCAGATTTGAGACTGGCCTGCACGTCGAGGCGCTGGCGCAGCGCACGCGCCTCGAGTTCGGTTTCGTCGCGAGCGGAACCGGGCAAGTCCGGCAGGCGTTCCGGCAGCTTGAACGCGATGTCCTCGCCCGCGAGACCCATGAAGCGGGTCAGGCGCTCGCGCTCCGAAAGCGCTGCCTGGCGAGCCCGGCCGACCTGCGCCCTGGCTTCGGCGGAGAAGGCCTGTTCCAGCGCCTCGTCGAGCCGGCTGAAATTTCCGGCCGCGGCCATGCGGCGCGCGAGCTCGGAACCGGCAGCGGCAGACTCGCCCACTTGTTCGGCATAGCGAGCACTTTCCCGGGCTGCAAGAGTGCGGTAGTACGTGCGGCGTGCCTCGGCTGCGAGACGCAGCGTGCCAGCCGCAACGTCCCGCTGCGCTATCTCGAATCGCTTGCGCTCGATGTCGGTTCGCCAACGCATGGTGGCCAGGCCGAGCACATCGAACATCAGGGTCCACTCGACTTCGATGTCGTTGCCCCGGCGCGAACGGCTGATTGCGAAGCCAGGATTGCGCAGCCGGCCTGCCTGGACGAGGTCGGCCTCCACGATCCCAAGTTCCGCATAGGCCGCCTGCAAGCCCCGATTGTTGAGCAGCGCGATCTCGACTGCCGCGTCGGCACTGAGTGGCGCCGCGAGCAATTCCTTGACCCGGCTGCGTGCATCCTGCGCTTCCTTCTCCGAGCGCAGCCAGCGCGGCTCGACCGCAATGCGCTCACGCGTGGCGGACTGCACAGACGAAAATCCGCCATCCCCGGATAGAGAGGCGCACCCCGCGGCAAACGCCGCGAGGCCGTACAGCAATAGCTTCATCATGATTCCTCGACGTCATAGACGCGCTCACGCGCGCTCAATGCGGCGCGCTACGCGCGCCACGCCCTAGTCAGACGTCAGAGGGCGAGCGGAGGTCGGTCGAGAGTGTCCGGCTGGATACCGGAGAAAGTCTTGGGCAGGGCGCCGGAAACGGAAGCCGTTGGAGCTTCCGGAAGGAAAATCCTGTCAAACGATGCAATTGCCGCAGCCGCACAGCAGGCGACGCAAGGACCGCAATGCGTGCCTTTCGCGTGGTTGTGGTCGTGGCCGTCGCCGCTGGCATGCGAATCGCCGTGATCGTGATCGTGATCGTGCTCGGCGTTGGACGGCGCGTCATGGTGGCCAAGCGCCATGCATTGGCCGGCGCTCACCGCCAAGGCGCCCTGGAGGGGCACTAACGCCGTGAGTAGAGCAACCACCAGGAGCCGGGCAAGCTTCATTTTCGCGGGTCGATCTTACCTTAGCTTTGAGATGTCGCTTGGAATTGCCCTGGATTTGCCCACATCCACAAGGATTCGTTATGCTTCGTGGTGCAAAGAGCAACGGACGGTCGCCCCTAACTGTTTGAAATTGCTGCTCGCGTTTTCTGGTTCCGAATCTACGAACCAGGGGGTCGTGGGTTCGAATCCTGCCGGGCGCGCCAGTCAATCCGCGGGTTGCAGCGATGCAACCCGTTTTCATTTAAAGCGTCCGACCTTGAGGTAGGATAGGCCGGAGCGTCTCCATGGGATCAAACTCCAATTGCAGTCGCCCGCCATCCTAAGGGAGGATGGACGATCCGTACCGCAGAAACCTATAACGACGAAATCGTAAGGCTGTTCCTGCTGGCCGCCGCGGTCTGGGGCATCGTCGGAATGGCGATCGGCGTTTATGTCGCGGCCTTGATGGTATGGCCCGACCTCGATTTCGGCATACCCTGGCTGTCGTTCGGCCGCCTGCGCCCGAACCACACCTTTGGGGTGATCTTCGCCTTCGGCGGGTCTGCACTGATGGGGACCTGCTACTACGTTGTTCAGCGCACCGGCCACACGCGGCTCGCGTTGGGCGGTCTCGCCAAATTCACGTTCTGGGGGTGGCAGCTCGGCTGCGTGCTGGCAATGGCGACGATGCCGTTCGGCCTCACGCAAGGCAAGGAATACGCCGAGCCCGAATGGTTCATCGACATCGCCGTCGCCATCGTCTGGATCTCCTTTGGCGCGGTGTTCTTTGCGACGATCGCGAAGCGGCGCATCCCGCACATCTATGTCGCCAACTGGTATTACGGCGCCTTCATCATCGCCGTCGCGCTGCTGCACGTCGTCAATAACATCGCGCTGCCGGTGTCGTTGACGAAGTCCTATCCGGTCTATGCCGGTGCGGTCGATGCGATGGTGCAGTGGTGGTACGGCCACAACGCGGTGGCCTTTTTCCTGACCGCGGGCTTCCTCGGCATGATGTACTACTTCGTGCCGCGCCAGGCGCAGCAGCCGCTGTGGAGCTACCGCTTTTCGATCGTCAACTTCTGGGCGCTGATCTCGATCTACATGTGGGCGGGCCCGCACCACTTGCTGTACACGGCGCTGCCCGACTGGGTGCAGTCGCTCGGCATGGCTTTCTCGCTGATCCTGCTCATGCCGAGTTGGGGTTCGGCGGCCAATGGCCTGATGACGTTCAACGGCTCCTGGCACCTGCTGAAAACCGACCCCGCGGCCAAGTTCATGGTCGTGTCGCTGGTCTTCTACGCGGCGGCGACCTTCGAGGGCTCGATGATGGCCATCAAGACTGTCAACGCGCTCTCGCACTACACCGAGTGGACTGTCGCGCACGTGCACTCCGGCGCCCTGGGGTGGGTCGCGATGATCACGATCGGATCGCTCTATGCGATGGCGCCGCGCGCGCTGGGCCGGCCCGCAATGCACTCGCGAGGCGCGATGGAACTGCACTTCTGGCTGCACATCGCCGGCGTGCTGCTGTACGTCTTTTCCATGTGGATTGCGGGAATCACCCAGGGCCTGATGTGGCGCGCGACGGACGCCGGCGGCGCGCTGACCTATCCCTTCATCGACAGCCTGGTCGCGATCAAGGGGCTGTACGGCGTGCGATGGTTTTCCGGCCTGCTCATCCTTGGCGGCATGGTCGTCATGGCCTGGAACCTCTGGCACACCGCCGCCGCGGCGCGCGCGCACCTGATCACGCCGATCCCGGTGCCCATTCCGGACCCCGAGCCGGCGCAAGTGCCGGCGCCGCTTCCGGCGAAAGCCTGAGGGGGCGCGACGATGGGCGGCTACAAATACTTCGAGGCCGTCGAAAAGCATGCGGGACTGCTCGGCATCCTGATCCTCATCATGGTGACCTTCGGCGGCCTGGCCGAGATCACGCCGCTGTTCATTCAGGCGCATTCGGTCAGCCCGGCGCCGGGGGTCAAGCCCTATGACGCTCTGCGCCTCGCCGGCAAGGACATCTACGTGCGCGAGGGCTGCTACCTCTGCCACTCGCAGATGATTCGCGCGCTGCGGGCCGAAACGCAGCGCTATGGCGCGCATTCGACCGCCGCCGAGTCCGTGTACGACCGGCCGTTCCAGTGGGGCTCGAAGCGTACCGGTCCCGACCTCGCGCGCATCGGCGGCAAGTATTCCGACGACTGGCAGCGGCTCCACTTGCTCGATCCGCGCGCGCTCGTGCCGGAGTCGAACATGCCGGCCTATCGCTGGCTGGCAAGGGCGAAACTCGACGGCAGCGATGTGCAGGCGCGCCTGCGTACGCTGCGCAAGCTGGGGGATCCCTACACGGATGCCGACATCGAAGGAGCGCCCAAGGCAGTCGAGGGCAAGACGGAGCTCGACGCGCTGGTCGCCTACCTGCAGGGGCTGGGCAAATGAGCCCGATCTGGGGGCAGGTCATCGGGGTTTTCACGCTGATCGTGATGCTCGCGTTTATCGGGATCTGGATCTGGGCGTGGCATCCGCGGCACAAGCGCGAGTTCGATTCGCTTTCGAGGCTGCCGCTCGAGGATAGCGGGAGCATGCGGGAGGAGGGGCGATGACCGGGTTCTGGTCGGCGTGGGTGATCGTCCTTGTTGTCGTGACGCTCGGGATTTCCACGTTCCTGTTCTTCTGGGCGCTGCGCGTGGAGATCCCGACGCAGCCCGATGGCACGACCGGCCATGTGTGGGCGCACGGCGTGCTGCGCGAAGCGGTGCGGCGCCTGCCGACCTGGTGGGTCCTGCTTTCGCTGGCGTCGATCATCGCCGGCGTCGGCTATCTCGCGCTCTATCCCGGATTTGGCAAGTACGCGGGCACGCTCGGCTGGACCTCGGACGGCGAGCTCGCGCAACGGCAGGAGGCCAACCGCAAGCTCGAGGCGCCGCTGATCGAGCGCATCCGCGGCAAGCCGGTCGAGGCCATCGCCGAGGATCCGGAGGCGCTCCGCGCCGGTCGCGTGCTGTTCATCGACCACTGCGCCGGCTGCCACGGCCGCGATGCGCGCGGCAACCGCACGCTTGGCGCGCCCGACCTCACCGACCGCGACTGGCTCTACGGCGGCGATGGCAAGTCCATCCTCGCGAGCATTCTGGACGGCCGCACCGGGACGATGCCGCCGTTCGGCAGCGGGAAATCCGAGCAGGAGATCAGGGACATCGCGCACTACGTGCTCAACCTTGCGGGACGGACCCACGACTCGCTGCGCGCGGAATTCGGCAAGCCGGATTTCGCGGCTTGTGCCGCCTGCCACGGTGGCGACGGCAAGGGCAATGCGCAACTCGGCGCGCCGAACCTCACGGACGGCGTCTGGCTCCGCGGCGACGGCATCGAGGACATCGTGGAGACCATCCGGAACGGCCGCAACAGCGTCATGCCCGCGCTGCGCGGCCGGCTGGGAGAGAACAATGCCTCGCTCGTCGCCGCCTGGGTCTACGCCCAGCGGCGCTAGGTGGTTCCGGCAGCCAGTGCTCTGGCTCGCCGCGTTCATCTTCCTTGCCATTCTGGCAGGCTGCATCGCCATGATCGTGCTGGCGTCGCGCAATGCGGATATGCCGGTGGAGACGAGGGGCCCCAAGGTCATGAGAATTCCGGTCGGATCCCAGGCCGGCGTCCGATGAACGGCGCCTGCTGGCATTGCGGCGAGCCGCTGCCGCCGAATCCGCCGCACGCAAGCGTTTCCGGCATCCAGCACGCGGTGTGCTGCAACGGTTGTCGCGCGGTGGCCGAATGGATCGCGGACCTGGGACTCGCAGACTACTATCGATTGCGCACGGGCCGGGCCGTCCGCGCACCGGACTCCAGCGAATCCGAGGCGAGCGCGGCGGCCTTTCTGCGGCCCGAGCTGTCGCGCCATTTCGTGCGCACGCTCGCCGACGGCCGCAGCGAGGCGATCGTCCTGATCGACGGCATGCATTGCACCGCGTGTTCCTGGCTGATCGAGCGGACGCTCGGGCGCCTTCCGGGCGTCGTCGTGGTCAGCGTTAACGCGGGTGCGCGGCGGGTGCGAATCGTATTCGACGCAAATTCGCTCCCGCTCGCCAGGATCGTCGACGCCCTCGGGCGCGTCGGCTACCGAGCGCTGCCGCTTGACCGCGAAGCACTCGACGATACGCGCCGGCGTGAAGCCCGCGACGCACAGAAGCGCCTCGCGGTCGCCGGCTTTGGCGCGATGCAGGCGATGATGTATGCGAGCGCGC
>Ga0315912_10002126_pt1 | contig 21873 bp, 16 predicted proteins | sample VfabasoilMG_FD_204469 | JGI IMG/M metagenome (GOLD analysis project Ga0315912, IMG submission 204469) | Garden soil microbial communities collected in Santa Monica, California, United States - V. faba soil | ecosystem: Environmental > Terrestrial > Soil > Garden | place: USA: California...
AGACGATCTCCGAGAAGGAGGTCTTCGAGAAGCACGGCGGCAAGACGCCGAAGGGGCGCATCCTCATCAAGGACCGCATCGCCGACAGCATCTTCCAGCAGATCCAGACGCGCCCCGGCGAGTACATCGTGCTCGCGCTGCCCAACCTGAACGGCGACTACATCTCGGACGCGGCCATCGCGCTCGTCGGGGGCTTGGGCCTCGGCCCGGGCGCGAACATCGGCGACGAGGCGGCCATCTTCGAGGCCACGCACGGCACCGCCCCCAAGTACACCGGCATGGACAAGGTGAACCCGGGTTCACTCATCCTGTCGGCCGTCATGATGCTCGAGCACATGGGCTGGAAGGAGCCGGCCGAACTCATCCTGCGCGGGATGACGAACGCCATCGCCAAGGGCTGCGTGACCTACGACCTGGCGCGCCTGATGGTCGCCGAGGGCCGCAAGGACGTGACCGAGGTCTCGTGCTCGGGCTTCGGGCACGCCGTCATCGAGATGATGTGAGCGACGGCTCGAAGCGGCAGTCGCGGAAGGCACAGCGCTCGCTGCCGAGCAGCGGGCTGCCGAGGGGACCCGTGGGCTGGAGCTGCTCGAAGCGGCAATCGAGGAACAGTCCGTCGTCGAGGTGGCGGAAGCCGGCGTCGAGCCACTGCAGTCGCACGCCGTAGAAGCGCGCCAGGGCCTTGCGCGCGGCAGGCGCCCCGTGAGAGCGCCGCATGTCGCCGAGCAGCGCGTCGGCCGGCAGCCCGAAGACCGCGCCCAGGCCCGGCGCGCGGCCGAGGCCGCCGAGCAGCTCGCCGCCCTCCATCTCCACGCGATAGCCGCCGCGCGCGGCGAAGAGCGGACGCCCGCGGCCCCCGTCGAAGCCGACCACGCGCACGCGCTGAAGCGACAGCTCGAGCCGGCCGCTGGGCAGGTCCACGAGCGCGCCGCCCTGGGTGTCGAGCGTCAGGTCACGCAGCGTGAGGCGCAGCACGTCGCCCGGCGGCGAGAGGTCGGAGAGCCGCAGGCGCGTGCCGTCCATGCCCGCGCCCTCGAGCACCACGTCGGTCGGGAAGGCGTCACCGGGTGCGCCGCGCAGCCGCGCCTCGTCGAGCAGGAAGTCGCCCGCCGGGAAGCGCAGCAGCAGGTCGCAGACGAGCGGCTCGCCGCCGGCGGCGAAGGCGGGACCGTCGGCGAATGGGCTGCGCGTGCGCGGGACGGGTCGCGCGAGCGGCGCCCCGCGGTCTTCGACGGCCGTGGCCACGCGGGCGACCCCGCCCGGGTCCACGCCCGGGATGCTCCCCGAGGCCGGGTCGGCGGCCGCGCGCCCGGCGGGCCGATCGACGGCCGTGGCCGCCGGAGCGCTCACGACGGTCCGGCCGACGGGCGCGGGCTCGGCGGGGCGCGTCGAGGAGATGCCCGAGCCGCTGCCGAGCGGCTGCAGCCAGGCCGAGCCGGCCAGCACTCCGAGCGTGACGCCCACCGCGAACGTGAGCAGCACCCGGACGATCACTCACACTCCTCCGCGGCGGTACGAGCGCGGGCATGCTAGCACGCAGCACGCACGGCCCGGCCGGACAGGAAGCTGCGCCTTTCTCGGAGGACGGGCTTGCAATCGCACCCACTGCTCAGCACTTTGGCCGCGACGCCGCGACCGGCGCCCACCCTCCGGCAGCCGGCCCCACCCCGATCGAGACTGGCCCCCTGGTCCGCGTGAACACCGAAGCGCTCCGACACGCCGGCGTGGTCCCCTACCGCTGGCGCAAGCGGCGCATCGAGGTGGCCCTGGTGACGACCTCCGACGGCACGCGCTGGATCATCCCCAAGGGGCGCATCGACCCGGGCGAGACGGCGCCGCAGTCGGCCCGGCGTGAGGCGGAGGAGGAGGCCGGCCTGCGCGGCGAGCTGCACGCCGAGCCCCTCGGCCAGTTCGACACGCTGAAGGCGCGCGGCCCGGTGGGCGTGACCGTGTTCCTGATGCGCGTCACCCAGGAGCTCTCGCGCTGGGACGAGGACCACGTGCGCCACCGGCGCTGGCTGCGCCCCGAGGCCGCGGCGCGCGAGGTGCGCGAGCCGCAGCTGCGCGCCCTGCTGCTCAAGGTGCGTCGCCTGGCGTCGAAGGGCTGAGCGCGTCGGCCGGCGCGGCGCGCGCGTCGTCCGCCAGCAGGGACAGCATCGCGTCCACCGCGGTCGTCGGCGCGGCGCAGCTGAACTGGCGGCAGACGTAGGCACGCGCCTCGCCCTGCGCCGAGGGCGTCATGCCCTCGAGATAGGGCGCGAGCGCCGTCAGCTCGGGCTGCTCGCCCGGCGGACGCAGGTGCACGACCACCGGCAGGAGGCCGCAGCCGTCGAGCGCGGCGCGCAGCGCCCGCGTGTCGGCGGCCGACGGGTCGCCGGCCAGGACGACCTCGTAGGCCGGTCCCTCGGCGAAGTCGGCCGCCAGCAGCAGCTCGGCATGCTGGCTCGGCGCGGCCGCCACCAGGGGTGCGGCGGCGGCGAAGGCCTGGGCGGCGAACTCCTCGTAGCGCGTGTCGCCGGTGAGCCGCGCGAGCAGCAGCAGGTCGAGCGTGGCGACCGCGTAGCCCGAGGGCAGGGCGCCGTCGTCCAGCTCGCGCGGACGGAGCAGCAGGTCGTCGCGCCCGGCCGCCGCCAGGTAGAAGCCGACCTGCGGGCCGCCCCAGAAGTCCGCCAGCATGCGCTCGGCCAGCTCGACTGCCGCCGCCAGGTAGCGGGTCTCGAAGGTGGCCTGGTGCAGCGCGATGAGCCCGCGCACCAGGAAGGCGTAGTCGTCGAGCACGGCCGGGAGGGCGGCGTGGCCGTCGCGCCAGCGTTTCTGCAGCCGGCCGTCGGCGCCGCGCAGCTCGGACAGGACGAAGTCCGCCGCCTGCCGTGCGCGCTGCACGAGGTCCGGTCGCTGCAGCGCCCGCCCGGCCGAGGCGAAGGCCGTGATCATCAGCCCGTTCCAGTCGGTGAGCACCTTGTCGTCCCGCAGCGGCCGCGGGCGCAGGGCACGTGCCGCGAGGAGCCGCTGGCGCATCGACTCCACGCGTGAAGCCAGGGCGGTCTCCGTCAGCCCCAGCCGCGCGGCCTGGCTGGATAGCGGGCCGAAGGGCGCCAGCAGGTTGCTGCCCAGGGGCTCGCCGGTGCCGCCCGGCGGCGCCTCGGGCAGTACTTCGGGCAAGTGGTCCTCGGGCAGGTTGCCCTCGGGTCGCGCGCCGTAGAGCCGCAGCGCCAGTTCGCCGTCCTCCTCGCCGAGCACGGCCAGCAGCTGCGCCGTGGTCCAGAGGTAGAAGCGGCCCTCCTCGCCCTCGCTGTCGGCGTCCTCGGCCGTGGTGAAGCCGCCGCCCGGATCGCTCAGCACCTGCTGCACGTAGGCGAGCGTCTGCTCCACCGTCTGGCGGAAGTCGTCGCGCCCGGTGGCCTGCCAGGCCTCGAGGTAGGTGAGCGCGAGCAGCGCCTGGTCGTAGAGCATCTTCTCGAAGTGCGGCAGGAACCATTCGGCGTCGGTCGCATAGCGATGGAAGCCGAAGCCGACCTGGTCCCACAGGCCGCCGCCGCGCATCTGCTCGAGCGTGTACACGACCATCGCGAGCGCCTGCTCGTCGCCCGTGCGCCGCGCGTGCCGCAGCAGCAGGCGCCAGTGCTGCGAGAGGGGGAACTTGGGTGCGCCCCGCAGCCCGCCGTGCCGGCTGTCGTAGTCGGCGACGAGGGCCGCCACGGCGGCGCGGCGCAGCGAACCGTCCACGAAGCCACTCGCTGCGGCCGGTGCGTCGGCCGGTGCGTCGGCCGGTGCGTCGGCCGGTGCGTCGGCGGGTGCGTCGGCCGGCGGATGTGCTGCGGGCGGCTCCTCCTGCGGCACACTGCGCAGCGCGACGAGGTACTCCTGTACCCCGGCGGCCGTGTCGAGCACGGCCTCGCGCTCGTCGTGCCAGGCGGCGGCGAGGCGCGGCAGCAGCTCGAGCAGGCCGGGCCGGCCGAAGCGCTCGTGCTTCGGGAAGTAGGTGCCGGCGAAGTACGGCCGCCGATCGGGCGTCAGCACCACGGTCATCGGCCAGCCGCCACTGCCGGTCATGCCTACCGTGACGCTCATGTAGATCTGGTCGACGTCGGGCCGCTCCTCGCGGTCGACCTTGATGGCGACGAAGTGCGCGTTGATCAGCGCGGCCACCTCGGCGTCCTCGAAGCTCTCGCGCTCCATCACGTGGCACCAGTGACAGGTGGAGTAGCCGATCGAGAGCAGGATGGGCTTGTCCTCCGCGGCCGCGCGGGCGAAGGCCTCCGCCCCCCAGGGGTACCAGTCCACCGGGTTGGCCGCGTGCTGCAGGAGGTAGGGGCTGTGCTCGAAGACGAGCCGGTTCCAGTCCGGGCCGCCGTCGGGCGGCAGGGCCTCGAGCGCCGCGGCGGACGGCAAAGGACGGCGCTCGGCGGGAGTTGCGGCAGCCGGCGCGCGTCGCTCGGCGGGCGTCAGGGCAGCGGCCGGCGCGCGTCGCTCGGCGGGCGCCTGGGCGCTCGTAGCCACGGCGACGGCGAGCAGCAACGCGAGCGGCGCCGTGCGCCAGGCGTTCCCGTGTGCTCCGCGTCGCTCCATGCTGGCCTGCCTCGCTGGCTCCGCGCCGATCCGGGAAGAGGCTCGGGGCGCGTGCCCGTCGTCCGCCCGACCGGGCTAGCATGCCGCCTGTTGCGACGGAGGGCGATGGTCATGAGACGCGGCGCGTGGGGTGCACTCTCCGGCGTCACCCTGCTGGTGTGCCTGGCCGTGGGCTGGCTGCTCGCCGACGATCCGACACCCGACCCGCCGCCGAGGAGCACGGACGCCGCGCGCCCCGAGACGGGCGGCCCGGGCACGGGGCGCCTGCCCGTGCCGCCGCCAGCCGAGGCGCCCGCACCCGTGGCGCTCGAGGAGCCGCCCGGCGACCGGCCGGCCGACCCGGTCGCCGTCGCGACCGCCACGCTGCACGGACGCGTGCTGCGAAGCGCGGACGGCACGCCGGTCGCCGGAGTGCGCGTCACGGCCCTCGCTCCGCGCGACGAACACCTCGCGCTGGGCACGAGCGATCCGAACGGCCACTACAGCTTCGAGCTGCCGGGCGACACGCTGCTGGCGGCGGTGCTCGCGGGCAGCGGACCGGACACCGTGGGCGTGCGCGTCGAGCTGGCGCGGCGCCTGCCGCCCGGCGCGGCTTGCGAGCAGGACCTGCTCGTGGGCAGAGGCGGCAGCCTGCGCGGCTGGGTGGTGGACGAGCGCGGGCGACCGGTGCCGGGCGCCGAGGTGTTCGGCTGGAACCTGCCGTCCCACCGCGTCGGCCTCGCGGCCGGCACACCCGTCGAGCGCCGCACGCTCAGCAGCGCGGACGGCGAGTTCACGCTCACCGCGCTCGGGCCCGAGTTCACGCTCGCTGCGTCGGCGCCGGGCCATGCCGCGCTCAAGCTGCTCTGCGGGCGCGTCGGCGAGGGCGTCGTGATCGACGGCACGCAGCCCAGCGGCACGGCACCGGGAGGCCCGGGCGAGCCGAGCGCGCTCACGATCGTCCTCTCGCCCGCGCGCACGATCCGCGGCCGCGTGGTGGACGAACGCGGCCTGCCGCTGGCTGGCGCCACCGTCATGATCCCGATGCAGTGGAACTCGCTGGAGCCCTCGTTCACGACGGCGCTGGAAGTGAGCCGCTGTTCGCCGCCGGTGCGCCGGCAGGTGAGCGACTCGGATGGCAGCTTCGCGTTCGAGGACTGCGGCAGCGCGGCCTACCTCGTGAACGTGCGTCACCCCGGCCACCTGCCCTGGGAGGGCAGTCACCAGCCCGGCGACCCCGAGTTGCTGGTGACGCTCGCCAACGGCGCGCATCTCTCCGGCCGGCTGCTCTCGGCGGTGGACCAGCGCCCGCTCGCCGGCGCACGCGTCAGGGCCATCGGCGGCAGCGAGGGCGGCATGTCGGGGACGTCCGGCGAGACCGAGACGGATGCAGACGGGCGTTTCGTCATCGGCGGCCTGCAGCCCACCGGGCAGGCCTGTGTCGCCGCGCTGGCCGAGGGCCACTCGGTACACGTCGTCGAGCCCATCGAGTTGCCGGAGCTTGGCGCTGACGCGCTCGAGCTGCTGCTGCCAGCCGAACGCACGATCGCCGGCGTGGTGGTGGACGGCAGCGGCGCGCCGCTGGCCGACGTCCCGCTGTCCATCGAGGGCGACCGGATCGTGCAGGGTGACGGCACGCGCTTCACCCCACTTCCCACCTGGGAGCGGCGCTTCTGGAAGCTGGACCGCACGACCAGTGACACCTCCGGCCGCTTCCGGTTCGGCCAGCTCTACGACGGGCAGTTCAAATTGCGCGCCGAGCACCCGCTGGATGCGAGCGTGTTCGTCACGTCCACGACCCGCTCGGGCGAGAGCGAGCTGCGGCTCGTGCTCGACACGGGCGCCATGCACGGCGTCACCTTCACGGGCACGGTGCGCGATGCCGTCACGCGCCAGCCGATCCCGTCCTTCAACGTGACGCCCAACGCGCGCGACGCGCACGGCGACTGGGTCGGCTTCTCTCGACGCTTCGACGACCCGCAGGGCGCCTTCCGCATCGGCGGCCTCGAGCCCGGCACGATGATGCTGTTCGTGGACGCGCCCGGGTACATGTTGCAATCGTTCGGCGAGCAGGAGTACGCGGCTGGTGAACACGTGATCGAGGCGCTGCTCGAGGTTGCCCGCACGGTCGAACTGCGCGTGCTCGACCGCCAGCGCCGGCCGGTCTCGGCCGATCTCCTGTTCCTCACCGCCGACGAGGATGTGCTGTGGGTGCAGCCCGGCCAGGGCATCTCCTCGACGATCATGCACACGAATGAGGACGGCTGGGGGTCGTACCGCAACCTCCCCGCCGAGCAGCTCGTGCTCGAGGTGCGGTTCGGCATGGACCTGACGCCGCAACGCTTCCCGCTCGACCTGCGCACGGCGCCCCTCGGGCCGCTGGAGTTCGTGCTCGACCGCTGCCTCCCGGTGGACGTGCACACCGTCGTCGTCGGTGGCACGCCGGAGCTGGCCGCTGCGCTCGAGCACGCAGCGCCCGAGCAGGCCGAGCCCTTGCTCATGGCGGCCTTCACCGACGGAAAGGCCTGGCCGCTCGGGAGCGCGTGCCGGCTCGAGGCGCGCGCCCCCGACGGCCGCCTGCTGGCCGAGCACACGTTCGCGGGCCCCGGCCCTCACGAGGCCTGGCTCGATCTGCCGGAGGAACCGCTCGAGCTGCGCTTCACCGCCGAGGGCTACACGGACCTCGTGCGCCGCTGGGTGCCGCCTGCCGCCGCCGGCACACCCGAGGGTGCGCCTTCCGCGACCGGGAGTGATGCCGCGGGCGGCCAGCCGTCGGCAGGCGAACAGGCCATCGAACCCGTGCTGGCGGTGCTCCTCCGCCGCTGAAGCCGGGCAGCACGCGGGCCGTTCAGGCCACGAGCGGCCCACTGCCCGCCGCTGGTCGCCCGCCTACGGCACCACGAAGAACAGGCCGTTCGTGCCCGCGAAGCCCTCGGGTCCGGCCGGGTCGACGCACCACCACTGGAAGCTGAACATCGCGCCGGGGAAGTTCTCGAGGTCGGCCGGCAGCGCCGCCGTGCCGCCCACGAAGCCGAGGGCGTTGGTCGGCGCGACGATGCTGCTGAAGAAGTTGGCCACGAGGAAGGTGCCGCCGAGCCCGGGGATGGCTGCCTGGCCGGTGCCGATGAACAGGAAACCCAGGGCGTTCGGGCGCGCGGCCGAGATCTGCACGGAGAGCGGGCCGCCGTTCACGGCCTGCACCGTGCCGGAGAGCAGCGGCGGCTGGCCGCCGAAGCCGGGCGTGCCGACGCCGTAGGACACGAAGGCCGTGTCGATGGCCGGCGCGAGCCCCAGGATCTCGACGTCGTCGAGGTTCCAGCCGCCCAGCTCGAGCCCGCCGTCCGTGACGAGCCGGAACTCGACCTGCACGCTGCTGTCGTTGTCGGCCAGCGTGCCGATGTCGAAGTCGACGAAGCGCCAGGCGTCGTCCACGGTCTGCGTGGCGAAGGGGTTCTCCCAGACCTGGCTGCCGTCCACCGTGATCGTGGCGTGGTCGTACTCGCTCTTCTCCACCGACAGCCAGCGCCGGAAGCGCAGGTGCGTGTGCGTCGCGCCGGCCAGGTTGAAGACCGGCGAGCGCAGCACGTTGTCCACGCTCGGCTGGTAGGCGCCGTTGAAGTTGCTGTTGCCGAGGTCGTTGCCCCATACGCGGCTGCCGGAGAAGGCCGCCGGCGGGTCGAAGGACTTGCCGGCCGGCACCTCGTGCTGCCAGTCGTCCTGCGTCAGCAGCTGCTGGTGCGTCCAGCCCTCGTCGGAGAGGTTCTCGAAGTTGAAGAAGGCGTAGGTCGTGCGCTCGCCCACGTCGTAGTGGAAGGGCTCGGCCGCGCCCTTGGCGGGCCAGGTGTTGACCACGCCGGCCGGGTTCTGCGCCTCGAAGTAGTAGGACACGATCTCGGGCGAGACCACGCCCGGCAGGCTGCCCGACCAGACGCTGCCCGCGCCGTGCGCGAGCGCGCTGCTCGACCAGCTCTGCCCGTCGTTCGTGGACCAGAACACGCGCACCTGCGCGACGCTCGAGGCCAGGGCCGTGACCGACACGGTCACCGGCACGCTACCCTCGTGGCGCACGAGCACGAGCGGCGCGTGGCTGAACTGGAAGAGCGGCAGCTGGAAGGGCGGGAAGCCCTGCGCGCCGAAGCCCGCGTCGATGGCCGCGAAGTGCGGCGTGCCGTTGGCCAGGTTGGCGTCGTTGTCGTCCAGCACGAGGAAGTGCTCCTCGATCGTGGTGCGCACCAGGATGTCGTCGTAGGCGCGCCACCACGAGAGCACGAGCTGGTCGGCGAGGGCCTCGCCGGCCGCCGCGCCGAGGCTGGCCTGCAGCTGCGCGCGCACCTTCCAGATGGCGCCCATGAGCGGCTGCCCGTCGGCGTGGCTCTCGCCATAGCAGCCGAGGTTCTCGTCGCCGCAGAAGGGGTTGGTGTTGAGGCCGCTGCGGATGAAGTCGCCCGGGCCGCCGAAGTCCTTGCCCATCACCGGGTCGTCGCCCACGAACATGGCCCAGACGTCGGCGCCGCCCTCGCCCATGCCGAAGAAATTGTTGCCGTGGCCGTAGAGGTCGTTCATCCAGTGGCCCAGCTCGTGCCACACGACCGAGCTGTAGGCCGTGTTGACGCAGCCGCCGCCGGCCAGGAAGAAGTTGATCGAGACCCCGTCGTAGTAGGCGTTGCAGGTGTCCTGGATGTTCGTGTTGCTCAGCACGGGGAAGTCGAGCGTGGTCTCGGACGGGTCGAGCGACAGCAGGTAGTCGCGCATGAGCTGCACGGCCCGGTGCGCGTTGACCTGCGCCGTGGTCTCCTCGGCCTTGCTCGGGTTGAGCGTGAAGGTGGAGGGCACACCCGGGCTGACCGACTGCGCGACGGTGTGCTCGGCGCCGTTGCTGTTCATGACCGTCGACCAGTTGCCGGCGAGCGAGGCCGTCACCGTGAGCGCGCTGTTCACGCCTGGGAAGGTGAACTGCCCGGCGGCGTTGGTGAACACGGCCGGCTGCCCGGGCGCCGTCATGCGCACGTCCTTGAGCGGCAGCAGCACCTCGGGGTCGCTGCCCTGCGGCAGCAGACCCGGCTGGACCCAACCGCGCACCGTGCCGGTGAGGTCGAAGTCGTGCACCAGGCTCTGGCTCGAGAGCACCAGCGGCCGGTCCTGCGCGGCGATCAGGATCTCGCGCGCGGCCGGCAGCGTGCCCGGCGCCGCGTCGGCGTGCAGCCGGAAGGCGTAGGCCGGGCCCACGGGCAGCGCCGCCTGGCGCACATCGGCCAGCGGCCCCCAATAGAGGTAGTCGACGAACTCGATCGAGGCGGCCTCCACGCCGGCGTCGGCCAGGAAGCGCGCGCGGGCGGCGGCGGCGGCAGCCTCCAGGCTCACGCTGGGAGCACTGTCGCGCCCGGCCAGCAGCGCCTGCGCCGAGCTGTCGAGGCTGAGCACGCGGCCCTCGCTGTCGAACAGCACGTGCACGCGCCCGAGGTGCACGCGCAAGCCGTCCACCACCTGGTCGAAGACCACCGCGAGCTTGTCGGTGGAACCCACCCGACCGAGCGGCAGCGTCTCGATGCCGACCAGTTGCAGCTCGCGCGAGCTGATGCCGAGCATCTCGCCCAGGCTGTCCACGAGGTCGCGCGCCGCGCGTTCGAAGGAGGCCGGGTCGCCCGCACGCGCCGCCGTGGCCAGCCCGCCGCCGTAGAGGTGCTCCGGCACGCCGCGCGCCCGGTCGAAGCGCACGCGCCACTCCGGGCCGTGCTGCGCCACGAAGGCCTCGGCCGCCTGCGCCGGTCGGAAGTCCGCCGGGCCCGGCAGGGCGCCGGGAGCCGGCGCGGCGGCGGGCGCGGGCGGCGCGAGCTGGGCGCCGGTCGCCGGCGCGAACAGCGCCGCAGCGACGACGAGGGGCGCGAACCAGGAGGAGCGGGCGACAACGGGGGCGCGCGAGAGCACGGCAGGGCTCCGTGTGGGGAGAGAATCGGGGCGGGGAGGCGCACGAGGGGAGAGTGCGGCGCCGCGCGGCGCTTCGGGCGCGGCGCGAGTGGCAGCACTCTAACCCACTTCGGGGCTCGTCGTGCCTGCCTGAGGACGCGTCGAAACCGCCCTGCACCCGCCGACCCGTTCCAGCCGCGCCGCCCCGCCTGCCGATGAGGCCGCACCGGCTGCCGGCGTCCGGCGATCGGCAGGGTCTCGACGAGAGGCGCGCGACGATGGGCACGGTGGCGGGCAACCTGCTGGCGGCGTCCAGCAATCCGGTGCAGGCCTTCTTCGAGCAGGCGCAGGACGCGCGGCAGCGCGAGCGCGCGGCGCTGTGGTGCGCGGGCCGGACGATCGACTACGGCACGCTCGCCGGGCGCGTGGCGCGCGTGGCGGGCTGGATCGCGGCCAGCCGGCCATCGGCGGGCGCGCGCGTCGGCGTGCTGGGCGGGCGCAGCGCCGCGGCGGCCACGGCCGTGCTCGGCTGCACCTGGGCCGGCGTGACGTACGTGCCTCTCGGCGTGAAGCATCCGGCGGCGCGGCTCGACGCGCTGCTGGCGCGGGCCGAGCTGCACGCGCTGCTCGTGGACGCCGAGGGACTGCAGCGCCTGCAGGGTGGCGAGCTGCCGCACGCGCCGACCGCCGTGGTCGTGCCGGAGGACGGGGCACTGGCGAGCACCCCGCTGGCGGAGCCGGCCGTCGTCGAGGGCGAGCACGTCGCCTACATCATGTTCACCTCGGGCACGACCGGCGCACCCAAGGGCGTGATGGTCACGGCCGGCAACGTGTCGCGCTTCCTGCAGGAGATGCCGGCCTTCTTCGACATCGGGCCGGGCGACCGCTGCTCGCAGTTCTACGAGCTGAACTTCGACGTCTCGGTCTTCGACCTGTTCTTCGGCCTGGGCCGCGGCGCCAGCCTCTACATGCTCTCGGACAAGGACCGGCTCACGCCCGTGCGCTTCATCCAGGAACACGCGCTGGACCTGTGGTGCTCGGTGCCCTCGGCGGCCACGCTCGCGCGACGCACGGGCCAGCTGAAGCCCGGCTCGCTGCCGTCGCTGCGACACGCCATGTTCTGCGGCGAGGCGCTGCCCGGCAGCGTGGCCGAGGCCTGGCGGGCCGCGGCGCCGCAGGGCGTGCTCGACTGCCACTACGGCCCGACCGAGACGACCATCGTCTGCACCGGCTTCACCTGCGACCCCGAGATCAAGCTCACGCCCGAGCGCGGCTGCGTCTCGATCGGCAAGGCCTACGGCGGCATGCTCGCCGCGCTGGTGGACGAGCAGCAGCGCTTCCTGCCGCCGGGCGCGGCGGGCGAGCTGGCCTTCAGCGGGCCGCTCGTCTCGGCCGGCTACTTCCGCGACGCGGCCCTCACGGCGCGGCGCTACCCGACGCTGCACCACCCGCAGTACGGGACGCGCCGCTGGTACCTCACCGGCGACCTCGCGCGCCTCGACGAGCAGGGCGACTACCACCACCTCGGGCGCGTCGACAACCAGGTGAAGGTGCTGGGCCACCGCATCGAGCTGGAGGACGTGGACAACAACCTGCGCCAGGTCGCCGGCAGCGAGCTGGCGGCCTGCGTCGCCTGGCCGCTGGTGGACGGCGCGGCGCAGGGCCTCGTGGCCTTCGTGAGCGGTTCGGCGCTCTCGGCAACCGAGATCGGCGCCGCGCTGCGCGAGCGCCTGCCGCCCACGATGACGCCGCGCCGCGTCGTGCTGCTGCCGTCGATGCCGCTCAGCGCCAACGGCAAGCTCGACCGCCGCGCGCTCCTCGACCTGCTCGAGTCGCAGGCCGTCTGACGCCATGCGCCTGCGGATCATCCCGGCCGTCGAGCAGGACGCGCGCGTGGTGGCCTTCGCCCAGCGGCCGCTCGGCAAGGCGCTGCTGCTGCTGCTCTTCGGGCTCATGCTGTCGGCTTCCGGGCGCACCGACGCGCCGCAGCTCACGGCCGTGCTCGCCGTGCTCACGGCCTTCCCGGCCCACCGGCGGCCGCTGCTGGTGGCGGCGACGCTCTACTGGCTCGTGCGCACGGCCGGCTTCGACTGGGCCCTGGTGCAGCGCATCGCGCAGCAGCAGGGCGTCGCAGAGTCGCTCGACCTCGGGCGCCTGCAGCTCGTGAGCATCGGCGGCGCGCTCCTGTGCTGCGCCGGCTACTACGCGCTGGCCCGCGCCCTGGCTGCCCGCGGGGCCATGCGCCACCCGGTGCTCAGCCTGCTCGTCGTCTACCTGGCCGCGGCCTGCGTCGCGTCCTATGCGCCGCTCGACGGCGGCACGCGCACCATGCTCTGGGCGCTGCTCATCGTCTTCGGGCAGTACCTGTGGTTCCTGGGCTACTCGCTGCTCGACCTCTCGGCGCGGCAGACGCCGGCCTTCGCGCTGCAGCTCGGGCACTACCTGCCGTTCTGGGGCGGCAGCGCGACGCCCTTCCCCAAGGGCGCGGCCGCGCTGCGCAAGATCGAGGCGCGCGACGGCCGGGCGCTCGCGCTCTGCCAGCTGAAAGGCTGCAAGCTGCTGGCCTGGGCGCTCGTGCTGTCGGCCGTCTCGGCCACCTGGGAGCTGTTCGCCTACGGCCGCGGCGGCGTGCTCGCGGACATCGTGGAGGCGCGGCTCGGCTGGCTGCCGACCCTGGCGCTGCCGCAGGTCGGCGCGGCCATGGACGCGCTGGCCGCCGGCCACCCGTTCGGCGGCGCCCTGTCGTGGGCCAGCCTGCTGGCCGACTTCATCAGCAAGCTGCTGGCGCTCTCCGTCTGGGGGCACGTCATCGTGGCCACCTGCCGCATGGCGGGCTTCGCCGCGCTGCGCAACACCTACCGGCCGCTGGCCGCGCGCTCGATCGCCGACTTCTGGAACCGCTACTACTACTACTTCAAGGAACTGCTGGTCGACTTCTTCTTCTATCCGGCCTTCCTGCGCTTCTTCCGCACGCACCCGCGGCTGCGGCGCGCCTTCGCGACGCTGGCGGCGGCCGGCTTCGGCAACGCGCTCTACCACTACCTGCGCGACGCCGAGGTGCTCGTCGAGCGCGGCCCCTGGGGCGCGCTGCTCGCCTTCCGCTCGTACCTGGTGTACGGCCTGCTGCTCGGCGGCGCCGTCGCGCTCTCGCAGCTGCGCGCCGCTCGCGCGCAGGCGGGCACGGCGGGCACGGCGGGCACGGCGGCCACGGCGGCCACGTCAGCTACGTCGTCCCCGACCGCCTCCTGGCGCGACGAGCTGTCGCGCGCGCTCGCGCCGGTCACGATCTGCCTCTTCTTCTGCCTGCTCGGCGTGTTCGACGACCCCACGCGCACACGCAGCCTCGGCAGCCAGTGCTCCTTCGTGCTCTCCCTCCTGGGCTGGAACCCGACCCCATGACCACCCGGCACCGCAACGACCCGCACACCCCCGACCGCGAGCGCGACCTGCGCCCCGGCCTGCGCCTCATCGTGCGCCAGCTGCTCGACGCCAAGGGCGACCGCACGCCCTTCGGCGACGACGAGCCCCTGCTCACGGGCGGCCGGCTCGAGTCGGTGGACGTGATCGAACTCGTGATGCACCTCGAGCAGGCGCACGGCGTCGACTTCAGCACGCGCGCCTTCGACCCGGACGACTTCGACTCGGTGGCGCGCATGGAGGCGCTGCTGCAGAGGTAGGAGCGGCGGGTCGTCCCGTGCAGGCAGGGCCGGGCCCGGACGGCGACATCAGGGTCTCGTCTGGCTCCGCGGCGGCCCGCCCGCTGCGCCTGAGGTACCCCTGGCCGCGCACGGTGCGGGCCCCAAAGTCGCTGCGACGAGACCCTGATGTCGCCGTCCGGGCCCTTCGTCGCGGCGCGCGAGAAAGGCACGGTGCGCCCCATGGCGGCATGGCGGCCCGGCACACCGCGCGAGACGGCCGCTTCACGTCCTAGCCCTTCCAGGCCGGGTGCGGCGCCATGACCACCAGCAGGCTGGCCGGGCCGGCGCCGTCGTTCAGCACGCCGTGCTCGACGCCGGCCGGCGCCACGGCGGTGTGCCCCGCCGCGAGCACGCGCGCCTCGGCGCCGATCTGCACGCGCACCGTGCCGCTGAGCACGTGGTAGACCTTGTCCGAATCGGCGTGCGCGTGGGCCTTCTGCGCCTGTCCCGGGAGCAGGCAGTAGACGTCGCAGAACAGGCGCGCCGACTCGAAGAGGTTCAGCTTCTGCAGCTTGTCGGGCGCGTAGCGCGCGAGCGCGGCGGTGTCGTGGAAGGGGCTGGACATGGAGGCTCCCCGGCGGGTGCGCGAGCATAGCCGGCCGCGCCGCGGACTGTCGCCCCTTGGCCCCGGCGCCCGCACGGTATCCTCGCGCACCATGTCCGCACCGTCGAACGCCTGCCTGTGGGTCGACCTGCTCGACCCGGACGCGGAGGCGCTCGCCCGCGCGTGGCCCGAGCCGCTGCACCCCGAGGTGCTGGCCGTGCTGCTCGCCCAACACGTGCACCTGGACGAGCCGCGACCCAAGTTCGAGTGCCACGGCAGCTACGTCTTCGGCGTGCTGCTGCTGCCGGTGGCCGTCAAGCACGAGAACCGCGTCTACTCGCGCGAGGTCGACCTGCTGCTCGGCGAGCGGCTCGTGCTCACGGTGCGGAAGACGCCGCCCGACGGCACGCCGCTGGACCTCTCGCGCCTGCGCGAGACGCACCGCGACCCCACGGCCGGCATGTTGGCCTGGCACATCGTGGACGAGGTCGCCGAGGGCTTCCTCGACCTGGTCGACGACCTCCAGGAGGAGATCGACGAGCTCGAGGACCACATCGACGACTGGCCCGCCGCCACCATCCGCCAGCGAGTCTCCGCCCTGCGGCACGACCTGCTGCACATCCGGCGCACGCTGGCCCCGACGCGCGATGCGGTGCGCGCCGTGATCGACGACCGCATCGAAGTGGAGGGCGGCGAGCTCTTCCCGCACGACGTCGAGCTGCACTTCGGCAGCGCCTTCGACAAGCTGCTGCGCGCCAGCGAGGGCCTGGAGACGGCGCGCGACCTCATCAGCGGCGTGCGCGACTACCACCAGTCCAAGGTGGCCCACGACCAGAACGAGGTCATGAAGCGGCTCACGGTCGTGGCCTCGATCTTCTTGCCGCCGACCTTCGTGGTGGGCGTCTACGGCCAGAACTTCGCCGCCATCCCCGAGCTGGGCTGGACGCACGGCTACGCCTTCTCGTGGGCGCTCATCGTGGCCAGCACGCTGGTGCAGCTCGTCTACTTCGGGCGCAAGGGCTGGCTCTGAAGCGGCGCGCGCCGCTGCGGAGGGCTGCCGCCGGGAGGCAGCGACGACAGCTCCGGCCCCCTCGCCCAGCAGCCCGTTGAAGAAGTGCTCCGCGGGCGGAAGCGATGGATCTCGCATCGGATCGAGGCGCCGGACCGCAGGCGAATCGGTGATTCGCCGAGGATCCGGCAACGAAGAGCCGGCGCGAGAGACGCGCTTCCACGCCCGGATGACTTCTTCATCGGGCTGCTAGAGCGGATGCCGCTCGATGCGGCCCGTGGCGTGCTCGTCGCCGAGGCTCAGGTAGAGCTGCCCCTCGGAGACCGACATGCCGAGCGCCGTGCGCCGTTGCAGGCGCGCCACGCAGAAGGCGATGAGGCTGCGCTCCAGGCTGAACAGCTCGATCGCCTCGGGGCGGTGGATGCGCTGGCCGGCGAGCTGCCGCAGCAGCAGCTCGGGGTCCTTGTGCGTGTAGACCACCACGCGCGGGGCCGCCTTGCTGGCCTTGTGCAGGCGGCGGGCGTCGGGCGCGCCGATGTCGATCCATACGGCCAGCGCCCCGGTGAGGTCGCGCACGGCCAGCGCCGGCTCGTCGGGTTCTGCCAGGCCCTTGCCGAAGGCGATGCCCTCGGTGCATTCGAGCCCGTAGGCCAGCACGCGCGTCACGAGGTGCTCGGGCGACTCGGACGGGTGGCAGGCCACGCGCAAGGCCAGGGCCTCGTACACGCCGCGGTCGACGTGCGCCAGGTCGACGTCGAACTGATAGATGGTGGACGAGAGCGCCATGGGGCCGGGGAGTCTACGCGAGCCCGGCGGCGCACGTCGCCCGCGCCGGTATCATCCCCGCGATGAGCGAGGGAGGTCGGCGCCGAGACGTGATCGCCTGCTGCCTGCGCGTCGTCGCGCTGCTGGGCCTCGCGGCCGGCGCCGGGGCCGCCCTGGCGCCCCCCCTGCCGGACGACCTCCTGGCGCAGCTGCGGCGGGAGGGCGTGCTGCGCTGGGGCGCCGACCAGGAGGGCGGCGGACCCTTCGTCTATCCCCGCGAGGACGATCCGGACACGGTGACCGGCTTCGAGGTCGAGATCGCCGAGGCGCTCGCGGCGCGCCTGGGGGTCGTCGCCCGGTTCACGCAGGGCCAGTGGGACCGGCTGCCGGACATGCTGCGCACGCGCAAGATCCACGTCGTGCTGAACGGCTACGAGCTGACCGAGCCACGCCGGCAGGTGATGCTCGCGAGCCGGCCGTACTACGTCTACGGCCTGCAGCTGCTCGTGCGGAGCGACGACGCGGGGCTGCGCTCATGGGACGACCTGCTGCGGCCGCGTGCGGGCAGCCCGCGCCGCGTCGGCGTGCTCACCGGCTCGGCGGCCGACGACTACGCCAGCGAGCACTGCGCGGCCGTTTGCGAGGTGGTGCGCTACGACGGCAACACCGACGCCATGCGCGAGGTGGAGACGGGCAAGCTCGACGCCACGCTGCAGGACACCCCGATCGCGTCGTTCTACGCCAGCCGCTTCCCCGGGCTGCGTCCGCTCGGCGAGCCCGTCGCGCCCGGGACCTACGTCATGTACGTAGCGGCCGGGGAGACGGCGCTGCACGCCGCGCTCGACGAGGCGCTCGCCGGGCTCATCCGGGACGGCGGGCTGGAGGCCATCCTGCGCCGCTACGGCCTCTGGAACGCGCAGCAGGAGCAGCTCGCAGCCGGCGGCGCGACGGGCGAGCTGCGCGCGGTCTCCCCCGGCGGGCCCGCATTCGTCACGCTCGGCGAGCGCCCGCGCGGCTGGGCCGTCGTGCGCGACTACGGCGGCGTGCTGCTGCGCTCGGCCGGGCTCACGGTGGTGCTGGCCGTGCTCTCGTTTCCGCTGGCCATCGCGCTGGGGCTGCTTGTGGCGCTCGGCCGGCTCTACGGCTCGCGCTGGCTGCGCTGGCCGCTCGCCGCCTACGTCGAACTGCTGCGCGGCACGCCGCTCATGCTGCAGCTCTACTGCGTGTTCTTCCTGCTGCCCGAGGTGGGCATCAACGTGCCGGCCTTCTGGACGGCGGTGCTCGGCCTGGCCATCAACTACTCGGCCTACGAAGCGGAGATCTACCGCGCCGGCCTGCAGGCCGTGCCGCCCGGGCAGATGGAGGCCGCGCTCGCGCTCGGCATGTCGCGCGGCCAGGCGCTGCGCCGCATCGTCGTGCCGCAGGCCGTGCGCATCGTCATCCCGCCGGTGGTCAACGACTTCATCGCGCTCTTCAAGGACACGAGCGTGTGCTCGGTGGTCACGCTGGTCGAACTCACCAAGCGCTTCTCGGTGCTCTCGATGAGCACGCAGGCCACGGTCGAGCTGATGCTGCTGACGGCCGCGCTCTACATGGCCATGAGCTACCCGCTGGCGCGGCTCGCGCGGCGCATCGAGACGCACCTCGACCGGGGAGGGGCACAGGGCACAGGCGGCAGCAGTGCCAGGGGCGGCAGCGGAGGCGGGATCGACGGCGGGACCCGAGCATCCAGCAAGACCAGCGGTCAGGAGGCGCCCGCGTGATCACCGTGCAGGGACTGGCGAAGCGACACGGCGAGCTGCCGGTGCTGGAGGGCATCGACCTCGAGGTGGCCGAGGGCGCGGTGGAGGCCATCATCGGGCCGTCGGGCGGCGGCAAGAGCACGCTCCTGCGCTGCCTCAATGGCCTCGAGCGCTTCGAGGCCGGCGAAGTGCGCATCGGCGCGCTGCGCCTCACGCCGCACACCTCGCCGCGCCGCGACGCCGCGCTCCTGCGCCAGGTGCGCCGGCAGCTCGGCTTCGTGTTCCAGCAGTTCCAGCTCTTCCCGCACCTGAGCGTGCTCGGGAACCTGGTCGAGGCCCCGATGCACGTGCTGGGCCTGTCGCGCGACGAGGCCGAGGCCCGTGCCCGCGCGCTGCTCGAGCGCGTCTCGCTCTCCTCCAAGGCCGACGCACGCCCGCATCAGCTCTCGGGCGGCCAGCAGCAACGCGTGGCCATCGCGCGCACACTCGCCATGCAACCGCGCGCCATCCTCTTCGACGAGCCCACCAGCTCGCTCGACCCCGCCATGGCCGCCGACGTGCTCGCGCTCATGGCCGAACTCGCGCGCGACGGCCAGACGATGCTCGTGGTGACGCACTCCATGCACTTCGCGCGCCAGGTCGCCAGCCGGGTGCACGTCGTGGTGCAGGGCCGCATCGTGGAGAGCGGGCCGCCCGAGGCCGTGCTCGAAGCGCCGCAGCAGGCCGCGACGCAGCGCTTCCTGCGCCAGGTGGTGTAGGCGTGCCTGCCGCGGCTCCTCGAGTGACCACTCCCACTCACTGCACCGGCTGGGTCTCGAGGATGCTGAACGTCACGCCGACCGCGTAGCCTTTGGTCGACGTCGGGAAGGCCACCTTCGGCAGGTCGATGGTCGTGCCGCTCGGCGGATTGCTCCAGTCCAAGTTGGCATCGCGGTGCAGCAGCACGCCCCCCTGCCCGCTCACCCACACCTCGGCGCCGTTGCCGATGACCTCAACGTCGTACAGGTCTTCCTCGATGGTCAGGCCGTACTCCTCCAAATCGACGAGGCCGAAGCGAAAGCCTGTGTAGACCCAGACGCTGCCGTCCTCGCCCACGGCGATGGCATTCGTACCGTCGCCCCACGTCTCGACGTCGTAGATCGTCTGGCCCGTGGCGGCGATCGGGATCTGCGCCCAGGCTCCTGGCGATGTGGCTCCATTGGTGGTCTTGAACACTCGGGCCAGCTCGCCGACCACGTAGCCCGTGCAGGGTGTGGCAAAGGACACGCCGTGCAGTTCGGTCGCCTGGCTGGGCGACGACTGCACCGTCCACGACGCGCCTGAATCGGTGGACTTGATCACCAGGCCGCCCGCGCCCACGGCATACGCGGTCTCGGGCTGCGATCCGTTGCAGGCCGCCTCCGCCACGATCGTCACGGCGTTGAGCGACACGGTCGCTGGGTTCACGGGCGTCACTGGGGCGGGGGCATTGAGGATCTGCGTCCACTGCTCGTACTCGGCGCCCGCACCGCCGTCGGTGATCGCGATGAAGGCCCTGCCGCTGCCCGGAATGGACCCGCCCAGCAGATCGCCCACGGCGATGCCGGCCGTGTGCGCAGCGTTGAAGGCGAGCGCGTTGATCTGGTAGGTGCTGCTCAGCTCCCAGTCCCTGTCGGCGGGCGTCCAATCGACGCCGCCGTTCCCGGTGTAGAGGATGTCGAGCAGTTGACCGCCCACCACCCCCTTGATCACGCTGCCCGACGCGAAGAAGGCGGCGTCGGTCGGGCGCCGGGGCCACTTCGAGCCCTGGTCGATGAGCGAGCCGTTGGATGCGTTGTAGAGGAGGATGCGGCCGAAGGCGCCGGCGATGACGGCCAGATCCTCGCTCAGCTTCGCGATGACGCGCAGCAGCGGCTTGCCCTCGATGTCGTCGTCGAGGATGCCCGGCGGCTCGAATTCGACGACCACTCCGTCCGTCTCTCCCGTCGGCGTGATGGCAGTGCACGCGACGCAGGGATCGAAGTTAGCCCGCATTTCTCACAGCGTTCGTCGCGAGGTTGCGCCAAGTCGTGTATGGCAAGGCGTTGGGTCGGGATCGACCGGAGGCGGCCTGTTCAGGCCGCTGAGGATGGAGCGCGATCCAACAACGCAGCCAGGCACGACTTGGCGCGACCGCAGCAGAACGCTGTGAGAAATGCGGGTTAGGATTGCCGGAACTCACGTCGTACACCTGCGACCCATAGCCGACCCCCACGGCCCGTGGGGGCGAAGCCTCCGGATCGAGGACGAGCACGTCGTACAGCGTCGAGGGGGCGCACTCGGCCGGAGTGTGTCCCTGGAGGAACTCGTAGTCCGTGAGTTGCACCCAGTCGTGGGTCCAGATTCCGTCGGTCCGGTAGATGTAGCCGCGCTGGTTGGCGGCCCCGCCGGCGAGATACGCGCCGGTCGCCGGGTTGGACGGATCGTCGAAGTCGAGACCCCACCATTCGATGTTCCCGTTGATGTGCCCGGTAGCGGCCGGACACGGATCGACCCCTCCATCCGTCGTGACGTCGATAGGGGTCCAGCTCAGGCCCCGGTCTGTCGTGGTGTAGATCGTCTTGTACTCGGACGCGATGATCCCGTAGTTGAAGTCATCCTCGAAGAAGTGGACATCGTAGGCGTCTCGCGGACTTGGGCTCAGCACGAAGTTCAGCTCGTCGACAGCCGGCGCGATGCTGGTCCAGGTCTCGCCGCCATCGATGGTCTTGAAAATGGCGCCATCCTAACCAGCCGCGATGCCTTCCTCATAGAACGTGTCCGAGAACATGAAGATGTCGTACAGCCTTGCGGGCGCGCCGAGGGCGTCGAACATGCGGTTGTCAACAGGATCAGGGAACCCAGGGCTGGGCTTGTTCAGGTAGCTCCAAACTTGACCGTCTCCGTCCGTCGACTTGAGCACCACACCTCCGTCCCCGACGGCCCAGATATCGATGAAATCCGAGTTGGGGTCCTGGACGAGGAACATCCCGCGTAGGTCGACGCGGATCTCTTCGTAGAGTGCCGCATCGGGAATGGTCGCCTCGAGCCAGTCGTCGCCGCCATTGAGTGTGTACCTGAAGTGCGCGTCGGCCGAGAGGAACCCCTTCTCGGTGTTGACGAACACGGCCCCGCCGTACTTGCCTCCCTGAACATGTCTCCACTCCAGAGACTGGGCGGCCGCAGGCATGAGGCACGCCAGCAGCATCGCCACAGCCACGCCGTGCAGGGCCGACGACATGTAATCTCGATTCATAGTCTCCTCGCTTCTTGTGAGTGGGAACTACTTGGAAAACAGCAGCAACTTGTTCGACGCGCTCCAGCCGCCGGGCGCACCTGCATCCTGGATGCGGGCTTGCGCGGTGATGCGCAGCCCGGCCGGCAGCGCTGGCCACGGGAACGTCAGGTCGATGATTCCCTGGGCATTGGTCACCAGCAAGACGCCGAGGCCCGACGGCGTGATGCCCGGTCCACTCCCGAGCACCGGCAGGGCACCGTGGGACGGGATCGAGAGCACCAGCGTAGCGGGCACCGAGGGGGCTCCTCCGACAACCCGCAAACGCGTGGGCGAACCGGGGGTCAAGTCGCCAGCCCCTGCGAGATTGGGTGTGTCGTCGCTGCCGGCGATGCTGCCGCCGAGGACACGCCACGGAGCCATCGGCATCG
>Ga0315912_10002127_pt1 | contig 21873 bp, 20 predicted proteins | sample VfabasoilMG_FD_204469 | JGI IMG/M metagenome (GOLD analysis project Ga0315912, IMG submission 204469) | Garden soil microbial communities collected in Santa Monica, California, United States - V. faba soil | ecosystem: Environmental > Terrestrial > Soil > Garden | place: USA: California...
AAACAAAGCGGTGAGCAACAGAATAATTGATTTCATGAGTTTTTTGAATTGAACCTCTAAAATGCGTTGCAGCATTTTAGGAAACAAGTTGTTTCTATATCACTCCTTTAATTCAATTGTCAATAAAACTCAGCCAAAAAGAAAATCTGTGTGATTACCTTTCGGGCAGACAAAAAATCCTAATTTTGATAAAAAGCTTCTTCATGCGCTGGCGCATACAATTCTTAGCCGGGTTACTAATCATTACCATACTTTTCTCCTGCGCCTCAACCAGGCAATCGCGGAACAAAAAACTTGACCCCCGCAAACCCATTCCTTGTCCGCATAAAGACTGTTAACTTTTATCATGCGGAAAATTATCATCGCCATTGATGGTTATTCGGGTTGTGGTAAAAGCACCACAGCCAAAGAGGTGGCCAAAATTTTTAATTACCGTTACATCGATTCCGGGGCCATGTACAGGGCCGTAACCTTATATTTCCTTGAGCATCATGTGGCCATTACCAATCCCAAAGAGGTGGACAAAGCTCTTGATCAAATTAAAATTTCATTTCGCACCAATGCCACCGGAATAAATGACACGTATTTAAACAACCTTAACGTAGAATCCGAAATCCGCGAAATGCGGGTGGCCGACCAGGTGAGCGAAGTAAGTGTTTTGCCCATTGTGCGAAAAGCTATGGTGGAGCAGCAAAGAAAAATGGGTAAAGAGAAAGGCATCGTGATGGATGGCCGCGACATAGGCTCCACGGTGTTTCCACAAGCTGAATTAAAAATGTTCTTGACCGCCAATATTTTTATTCGCGCCTATCGCAGGCAACAGGAATTAATGGATAGTGATGAACTTGTTGATATCGAAACTATTGTCTCCAACCTTCAAAAACGTGATCAAATAGACAGCACCCGTAAGGAAAGTCCGCTCATCCAGGCTAATGATTCAATATTATTAGATACATCGCATATCACTATTGATGAACAAGTGGATGAGGTGGTCCGGTTGGCTGTGAGCAAAATTCTTCGGTAAAAAGTAATGATTATCGGCAACCTTGATTTTAGATATAATTATAAGGCACCTAAAAGCACTAAATACTTGTCTGGCTCATATAATTTGCCAATTTTGCCCGGCCAAATAAGAGCAATTCACACATATTGAATTATGGGCAAATTTATTCGCTTAAATAAGGGTTTTTCCATCAATATGGCCGGTAAGGCCGCTCCGGTTGTGTCGGAAATTGAACCTGCCGATACCGTATCTATAAAGCCCACCGATTTTCATGGATTGTACATGCCAAAAGTAATGGTAAAGGAAGGCGATCCGGTGAAAGCCGGCACCCCTCTGTTCCATGATAAGAAATTCGAAAATTTTATGTTTACCTCACCCGTGAGCGGGGAAGTGGTAGGGGTAGTGAGAGGTGAAAAGCGAAAGTTGCTCGAAATAAAAATTCTGGCCGATAGAAAAAACGAATTTGAGAATTTCAAAAAATATTCGGTTTCGGAATTAGCCCATACCCCCGTAGGGGAATTAAAATCCCAGCTTCTGAATTCAGGCGTTTGGGCAAACATCATTCAACGTCCCTATGGATTGGTGGCCGACCCAACAGCTACACCAAAAGCTATTCACGTCTCTGCTTTTGATTCCAGCCCGCTTGCACCCGAATACAGCATATTGTTTAAAGGCCAGGATCATTTTTTCCAGGTTGGTGTCGACATTCTGAAAAAATTAACGAACGGTGCTGTTCATGTGAATGTGCACTCCGCCATGGAAATCTCTACTGTGTTCTCGCAGGTGAAGGGAGCAGAAGTAAATAAATTTTCAGGCAAGCATCCTTCGGGATGTGTGGGTGTGCAAATCCACCATATTGACCCGATCAATAAAGGCGATATTGTGTGGACCATCAATCCGTTTGGTGTTATTCAAATAGGAAAGCTCTTTTTAAATGGTGTTTACGATGCCTCCAAAATTGTAGCAGTAACCGGCTCGGAAATAAAGAAACCCCAGTATTATAAAACAGTAACAGGCGCTTCCGTAAAAAAATTGCTGGCTAATAATTTAAACAGCGAGCATGTGAGGTGCATCTCCGGAAACGTGCTTACCGGGACAAACATTGGAAAAGAAGGTCACATTGGATTTTTTGACCATCATATCTCTATAATACCGGAAGGTGACTATTATGAATTTTTAGGTTGGATACTTCCTTCCGTAAAAAAATTAAGTTTCTCAAGAGCATTTGGGTTGATGTCCTTTTTATTTCCCAACAAAGAATACAAGTTGGATTCCAACACGCATGGCGAGCCCAGGGCTTTTGTGCAGACGGGAGTGTTTGAGAGAGTAACGCCCATGGATATTTATCCTGGTCAATTGCTTAAGTCGATATTGGCTAATGATGTGGATGAAATGGAAGAGCTGGGCATTTATGAAGTGATTGAAGAAGACCTCGCACTTTGCGAATTCGTGGATATTTCAAAACATAATGTGCAGGAAATTCTGCGTAATGGAATTGAACTAATGAGAACAAGTTAATGGTCAGACGTCTATACAATGAAGTTCATTAGAAACCAGATGGATAAAGTCAAGCACCACTTCGAAAAGGGTGGCAAGCTTGAGAAGTATTTTTATGCCTACGAGGCTTTCGATACTTTTTTATTCGCACCGAATACCACGGCCCCGGCAAAAGGTGTACAGGTACGCGATGCCATAGATTTGAAAAGACTCATGATGACGGTGATCATCTCCATGGTTCCCTGTTTGCTATTCGGAATTTGGAATGTTGGTGATCAACATTTTCTTGCTCTCGGACAAGCGGCTTCGTTGGGCGATAAGATCAAAGTTGGATTAATTCAAGTGGTGCCCATTATTGTAGTAGCTTATGGAGTGGGCTTGGGAATTGAATTTGTATTCTCTATTTTCAGAAGGCACCCGGTAAACGAGGGGTTTTTAGTTACCGGTATGTTGATTCCACTTGTTATGCCACCCGATGTTCCACTTTGGCAGGTGGGGATGGCAACCGCATTTGCCGTGGTGATTGGAAAAGAAGCGTTTGGAGGCACCGGCATGAACGTGGTGAACATTGCCTTAACGGCCCGCGCTTTTTTATACTTTGCTTATCCACAACAACTTTCCGGGGAAGTTTGGACTTATATCGGTGAGGGTGCCAAAGTGGTGCAAGGATATTCTGGCGCCACACCATTAGCTATTGCCGGTCAATCTACGGGTGATGTGGTAAACAATTTAAATTCTTTCGGAGCTGGTTGGGCCGATGGCATTTATACTTTTAAAAATATGTTCCTCGGGTTTATGCCCGGCAGTATTGGCGAAACATCTACACTCATGTGCCTGATTGGTGCAGCAATCTTAATTGCTACAGGAGTGGGAAGCTGGAAAATTATTGTGAGCGTATTTGCGGGTGCTTTTGGCTTGGGCTTACTGCTCAATGCGATCGGCACGAACCCTTTCACTCAAATGCCTGCGCACTATCATTTAGTGATGGGTGGCTTGGCCTTTGGTGCTGTGTTCATGGCCACCGACCCGGTTACGGCCTCACATACCGAAACTGGAAAATGGATTTATGGATTTATGATTGGAATTTTTACTGTGCTGGTGCGGGTGTTTAACCCCGCCTATCCGGAAGGAATTATGCTGGCCATTCTGTTAATGAATGTGTTCGCGCCACTCATCGATTATTTTGTAATTGCTGCCAACAAAAAACGTAGATTGAAACGTGCGACAGTCTAACCTCTATATTATTATTTACTCCGCCATTCTCACCATTGTGTGTGGTGGTTTGCTGGCCCTTGCTGCCGAAGGTTTAAAAGAGCGACAACAGGCCAATATTGACCTGGAGCAAAAGAAAAATATTTTATCAACAGTAATTACGTTGAGCGAAACCGACAATGTGGAGTCTATTTATAATAAGCGGGTGAAGGCTTTCGTGATTGACTACAATGGAAATGTGCAATCAAACCTGGTCGCAAAAAATATTGTGGTTGCGGCTGAGTACAAGAAAGCCCCGCAAGACAGGCTTCTACCGGTTTATGAATTCAAGAAGGAAAATGATTCCACCCAGGTAGAGGCCGTAGTTTTGCCTGTTTATGGCTACGGACTTTGGAACAGCATATGGGGTTTTGTGGCATTGAAAGCTGACTTCAATACCATTCGTGGTATCTCATTTAAACATGCTGGTGAAACCCCTGGCCTTGGAGCAAGGATTGAATCAGAAGAAATTCAGGATCGCTTCAAAGAAAAAATGATTTTTGAGAACGGGGCTGTTGTTTCAATTGTTATGCAAAAAGGTGAAGGACACGATTACAGCAACGACAAACATAAGGTGGACGGCATGTCCAGTGCGACATTAACGGGAAAGGGCGTAAATAATATGTTGCTTGATTATTTTACCTGCTATCAGAATTACTTAAAGAAAAATCAACCTAAACAATAAGGTTATGAGTACTGCAGTAGCCGAAGTAGTTGTGGAGAAAAAGTCTGAACCACTTTTCTCCAAGAAGAATAAAAAACTTTTAACCAATCCATTGGATATCGATAATCCGGTTACGGTTCAGGTATTAGGAATTTGTTCATCCCTGGCCATTACCACACAAATGAAGCCCGCGTTGATCATGTCGTTTGGCCTCGCAGTGGTTACGGCATTTTCAAACCTCATTATTTCGATGATGCGAAATACTATTCCTTCCCGCATCCGGATTATTGTTCAATTGGCCATTGTTTCGGTTTGGGTTATTATGGTGGATCAGTTATTAAAGGCATACGTTTATGATGTTTCCAAGTTCATGTCCGTCTATGTGGGATTGATCATAACGAATTGTATTGTAATGGGTAGGCTGGAGGCATACGCGATGGGCAACCCGCCATGGGCTTCTTTTCTTGATGGATGGGGCAATGGTTTTGGTTACGGAATAATTTTAATGATACTGGCTTTTGTGCGGGAGCTGTTTGGCTCCGGTTCACTGTTTGGATTTAAAGTTTTTTCAAGTCTTGGCATTCCCTTTACCGGCAATGGTTTACTGTTGTTGCCGGCTGGAGCTTGTATTTTGTTGGGATTGATTATCTGGGTGCAGCGGTCGTTGAACGGATATAGAGAAGCATAATTATTTATATATGGAGAATTTGATCAACATAGGCATCAGGTCGGTCTTCATCGACAACATGATCTTCGCTTACTTTCTGGGGATGTGCTCTTTCCTGGCCATATCTAAAAAAGTAAAAACGGCCATTGGCCTCGGTGTGGCTGTAGTGTTTGTTGTAGGCGTAACGGTTCCTATTAACTGGCTGGTTCAGGCATATGTAATGAACCCCGGTGCGCTGGCTTGGTTGGGCGATGATTTTAAAAATGTGGATTTGGGATTTCTCCAATTCATCGTGTTTATCTCTGTAATTTCTGCAGTAGTGCAGCTTACCGAAATGGCTGTAGAAAAATTTTCACCGGCTCTTTACGGTACGTTGGGAATTTTCCTCCCGCTGATCGCAGTGAATTGCGCGGTGTTGGGTGCTGCGTTGTTTATGGTTAACCGCCCGTATAACCTGGCGGAGGCCACCATGTTCGGATTTGGATCGGGACTTGGCTGGATGTTGGCCATCGTGGCCCTGGCAGGCGTGCGGGAGAAAATGAAATACTCTAATGTACCCGCTCCGCTTAAGGGTTTGGGCATTACCTTCTTGTTAGTAGGATTAATGTCGCTTGGGTTCCTGAGCTTCTTGGGATTTTCAGTATAAGGAAAGAGTTAAAAGATAATATAACGCTAAAAGCTCCTGAATTTAGGAGCTTTTTTTGTTTATGGTTGAGAGGGTTGGGCAAGAACCTCCTCCAGCTTCTTTAAGCGTGCCTCCAGACTTTCTTTCAGTTTTGCATTTTCTTCTGCCAATCGCTTCAGTTCTTGTTGCTGACTTTCAATAATGGTTTGCTGTTCTTGCATGGCTTTGATCAGGGGTACAGTAAACTCAGCATATCGCAACCCGTAGTAACCTTGGTCATTGTTTGGCTTGTCTACTCCGCTAAAGTCGAAACCAAGTTCTTTTGCTGCTTTCTCTACTTCTTGTGCTATCAGGCCGGTTTGCAATATTTTTTCCTTAACCAATTCAGATTCCCTGGATCTGATATTGTCTGGGGTTTTCATAAACCTGGCCATGCTTTCCATATCAAGATGATAAGTAACCGGGCGTAATTTCATAATGAATGAAAGGCCAGACACATCTTCCTTAATATCTTTTTTGAACCGGCCATCGGAGACTACCGTAAAACCAACTGCTCCATTAATGCTGGTAATATTGGCATCGCCCAAGCGGATCATATTACTTGCCGTTACCTGGGCATTGTAGCCGATGGCAGTGGAGTTGGAGTAGTTTGTTCCAGATGAAAAGGCATTGTACCCTAAGGCTAAGTTTGAATTGCCAGTTGTGTTGGCTTGAAGGGCAAACATGCCGAGTGCACTATTGTGTTCACCTGTTGTATTGGAGTGTAGCGAGGAGTATCCATCTGCAGTGTTCCCTTCGCCTTCTGTATTAGCTGAAAGGGTCCAAACGCCTGTTGCTGTATTGTAATAACCGGTTGTGTTAGACTCAAGGGAGTAGATGCCGTGTGCTGTATTATAGTAGCCAGTAGTATTCTCCAATAAGGCTTGAGTTCCGATTGCAGAATTGAGTTCACCTGTTGTGTTGCTAGAGAGTGCTGAATTCCCAATTGCGATGTTGAATGATCCAGTGGTATTTGAAAAAAGGCTATTCGTACCAATCGAGGTGTTTTGATTGCCTTCGGTATTGTTAAAAAGAGCCTGATCTCCAATGGCAGCATTATCTGATCCTATTGTGTTTCTATTCATGGAGCTATTTCCCACGGCTGTATTGCCATTTCCGGTTGTATTTGAAAACATTGCAGTACTTCCAATTCCTGTGTTTGACAATGCAGTATTAACCCTTCCTGCATTGTTGCCGAAGAATACGTTGCCTTGATCTATTCGCCCTGCTGTCACATTGCTCATTTTAAAGTTTAGAGGCACGTTATCTATTGTGCCAATAAAATTTACTCCGTCAACTGTTCCTGAATTCCCGGTTAAACTCCAACCGCCAGCCCCCCAACTGGCCAAACCATTCGCATCAGATGTTAATACTTTGCCAACACCTTGAGTGCCATCCGCAATTTTAATCTTGCCGGCTATGTCAAGTTTGGCTGTTGGGGCGGTTACGCCAATGCCAACATTTACAGCGTTCGCGCCTGTGCCACCTAGTACAAGCGAATTGCTAGCTGTTACTTTCGATTCATAACCAATAGCAGTTGCGTTGGTGAGTTGAGTGGTTGTGCCCGGGCCTGAATTGTAACCAATAAAAGTATTATTAGACCCTGTTGTATTTGAGTTTACTCCATTGACTCCTGCCTGATATCCAATTGCCGTATTGTTCGAACCACTTGTATTTTTAAACAGAGCATTACTTCCAATTGATACATTGGCACTTCCTATTGTATTCGCATTTAATGCTCTGAACCCTGTGACAGCATTATTGTTACCTATAGTATTTGCTGCAAGAGACTCGCTACCCAAGGCAGTATTTTGATCACCAGTATTATTAACTAGTGCAAAACTCCCAACAGCGGTGTTTTGAGTTCCTGAAATATTATAGTTAAGTGTAGCATCCCCAATTGCTACATTTCGCGACCCAGTTATATTTTCGGATAAGGCCTGTTGTCCCACTGCTGTATTTGCCCACCCCGTGGTATTTGCAAATAATGCACTGGCTCCAATGCCAGTATTGGCAGGTGACAAGTTTGAATACCCAGCAAGGTGACCAAAAAAAACTGGTCCGCCTTGTTCAAGCCTTCCAGCGGGCTCATTAAAAACTTTAAATATTAAAGGCTTAATATCAGTGGTTCCAATAAAATTTGTGGATTCATCTATTCCTGCATTTCCGGTAAGTCCCCATCCGCTTCCACCGCCACTAGGGGTTATCCAACTGGCTAATCCACTGGCATCGGAGGTAAGTACTTTCCCAACACCTTGTGTGCCATCCACAATTTTTATTTTACCGGCAATGTCCAGTTTAGCCGTTGGCGCGGTTACGCCAATGCCAACATTGACGGCATTGGCGCCTGTTCCTCCCAGAACGAGTGAGTTGTTTGCAGAAACGGTTGCTTGGTAACCAATGGCCGTGGCATTAGTTAATGCTGGTGTGGTGGGATTTGCATTGTGCCCTATAAAAATATTGTTTGAGCCTGTTGTATTCACATAGCCGGCTCTATAACCAAGAGCAGTGTTATAAAACCCATTGTTTACATAAAGGGCCTCATAACCTACACCAGTGTTTTCAACTGCAGTTGTATTGTAGTATAATGTGTTAAAGCCCAAAGCTGTATTGGACGCTCCAGTTGTGTTTGAATAAAGGGAATATGCACCAATTGCGGTATTATAATTTCCATTGTTGTAATACAAGGCGTTTACTCCATTAGCTGTATTGTAATACCCAGTAGTGTTGGTATAAAGCGTTCTAAGTCCAGTTCCGGTATTGGCGTACCCCGTAATATTTACGTTGAGAGCTTGTGCTCCAATAGCTGTATTCCAATTCCCAATTGTATTTGCACTAAGAGTTTGAAAACCGAATGCGGTATTCCAGCTTCCATTGGTATTTGCGGAGAGGGCAGAATGACCAAAACCGGAATTATTTATGTCCACATTAATACGGCCAGCTTGGTATCCGAAAAAAGTTGGTCCGGTCGGATCAATTCTTCCGGCTGTTTGGTTATTAACCCTCACTGTTAAAGGAATGTTATCGGTTGTTCCAATAAAATTTGTTCCATCGACAGTACCTGCATTTCCGGTAAGTCCCCATCCACTTCCACCGCCACTTGGGGTTACCCAACTAGCCAATCCACTAGCATCGGAGGTAAGTACTTTTCCAGCGCCCTGTGTGCCATCAGCGATTTTTATACTTCCGGCTATATCCAGTTTAGCCGTTGGCGCGGTTACACCAATGCCAACATTTACAGCGTTCGCGCCTGTGCCCCCTAGTACAAGCGAATTGCTAGCTGTTACTTTCGATTCATAACCAATAGCAGTTGCGTTGGTGAGTTGAGTGGTTGTGCCCGGGCCTGAATTATACCCAATAAATGTGTTATTGGATCCTGTTGTATTTGCGTTCGATGGATTGGCAGTATAGCCAGCGTTGAACCCAAATGCTGTGTTGTTGTTTCCATTCAGATTACCATAAAGTGCTTGTGAACCGACTGCAGTATTTTCCTTTCCACTGCCGGGTCCTGTACCCTTAAGTGCCCGGAAGCCAATAGAAGTATTATCTGAAGCGCCACTATTTAACATTAGCGACTCAAAACCTATACTGGTATTGCGCGAACCTCCATTGTTGGTTTGCATAGCAAAATAACCGACAGCTGTGTTTTGATCACCACTTGTTTGGACACCTAGAGCGCTATTTCCAAGTGCAATATTATAGCTACCGGATAAGTTGCTGGCAAGGGAAAAACCTCCGAAGGCTGAATTGAATCCGCCTGTTGTATTTGATGCCATAGCCGAGGCTCCCATGACTGTGTTTGCTGACCCAGTTGTATTGGAATTAAGGGCAATGTATCCTAAGGCTGAATTTGAGTTCCCAGTTGAGTTAGAAACCATGGTTAATGCACCAATAGCTGTATTACCCTGACCTGTGGTATTTGCAGATAACGTTGCACTTCCTAGGGCAGTATTGTATGGTCCAGTAGTGTTGCTTGTCAACGAATTTTTGCCGAAGGCTGAATTGCCAAAGCCAGTTGTATTACTAGCCAATGAACTTGTTCCAACAGCCGTATTGGATGTGCCGGTTGAGTTCAGTGACAACGAAGCGTAACCAATTCCAACAGCATCAATCGAAGTATTCACATTTCCCGCAAGGTGACCAAAAAAAACACTTCCTCCTGATACAATTCTCCCGGCTTTCTGCCCATTTACTTTAAATGATAGTGGAACGTTATCCGTTGTTCCAATAAAATTTGTTCCATCAACAGTCCCGGCATTTCCAGTAAGTCCCCATCCTGAAGAAGAACCTGGTGTTGTCCAACTGGCCAATCCACTGGCATCGGAGGTAAGTACTTTCCCAACACCTTGTGTGCCATCCGCAATTTTTATTTTACCGGCAATGTCCAGCTTAGCAGTTGGTGCGGTTACGCCAATGCCAACATTAACAGCATTGGCACCTGTTCCTCCAAGAACAAGTGAATTGCTTCCGCTAACTTCTGCCTGGTAACCAATTGCTGTGGCGTTGGTTAGCTGAGTGGAAGTACCTGGTCCTGCATTGTAACCAATAAATATGTTGTTTGAGCCTGAAAGGTTGGCATTGGAAATGGTACTTGTAACACCCGCCTGATATCCAATAGCAATATTTTTTGAGCCAGTTGTATTTCTTTCCAATGCCCCGTATCCGGCCGACACATTTTCATTCCCAGATGTATTAAAATATGAGGCGTTTGCACCTATTGCCGTATTAAATGAACCTAGGTTGTTGGTCAGTAATGATTGCTGACCGAATGCGGAATTAAATTGCCCGGACGTATTAGCAAAGAGAGAAGAATGCCCAGCCGCTGTATTGTAGCCACCCGTTGTGTTGGAGCCAAGCGATTCTGTTCCGGTGGCTGTATTAAAACTCCCACTGGAGTTTGAGTAAAGAGAAAGAAACCCAGAGGCCACGTTGTGACTTCCGGTCGTATTACTCAACAAAGAATTGAATCCAATAGCCGTGTTACTATTGCCGTCCGTGTTATTCTGTAGGGAATAACTGCCCACGCCCACGTTATTGATTTCAATATTGTTCGTTCCTGATTGATATCCAAGAAAAATTGAGCCCCCAACCTGAATCTTCCCCGCATTTACATTGTTTACCCTAAGTGAAAGAGGTATGTTATCCGTAGTCCCAATAAAATTTATTCCATCAACAGTTCCGGCATTTCCTGTAAGGTTCCATGCGTTGGCTACGGAGCCAGGAGGGCCTATCAACGAAACACCTGCTGGCCATGCTCCGGCCGCTTTAGGTCCAAATAAAGTACTTGTAGTTGTGTTGATGTAGAACTCGCCATTAACCCCTGTTCCCGCAGTCGGGTTTGTTGTTCCGTTTAAAACATTCAGGCCATTCGTTCCGGCAGTGCCTTGTGGGCCTGCTGTTCCGGCTGCTGCGTAAAGTGCATATGGTACACTGAGCAACTGTGAAGTGCCCATGCTTGTATAGTTTGTTCCACCTGAAAAGTCTGCTTCAACCTCAATGAACTTTGGTCCGGATCCCCAGGCTATAGCCAAAAAATTTCCGCTGATGACAGAGCCTTCGCCAATAGAAAGTGTAAACAATCCAAACGCATTGGTTGTGGCTGCGTGGGTTTCACGGTACACGATTGAACCTGTTTCAGTTTGATCGTGGATACCAATGCGAATGCCTACGGAGGTATTGGCCAATATCTCGCCTAAACTATTTCTGGCTATTGATTGATATTTAAAACTTTGGGGAGCCTGCCCAAGGGTTGTTTCTGTAAAAAGAAAGGCAACAATTAAAAAACTAAAAGAATAAATCCGCTTCATAATACGGGAGTTAATTTTTGATGATTTTGAAATAAGACTTTTTTCCTGTTTCCTGATTATAAACAAGCAGTAAATAGATTGCGCTACTAAACTTATGGATATCGAGTTGGTAGATAAGATTGCCATTGGTTGTCACCGATGCTTCAATCAAGAGTTGACCATGCAAATTTGAAAGCTCCAGGGAGTACTTTGTCTGAGTGGGTATTTTGATGAAAAGAAAATCAGAAGTAGGATTAGGATAGACCGTAATTCCGGTTTCAACCAAAGCACTATTAGCGGGTTGGTGGAAACCTTGAGTTAAATAACCAGGACCGCTAAAGGTTTCAACGGCAATTTCACCAATCGTCCAAGCCAGGGAACCTTGTTGCGATTCTGCGAAAGTGCCAGATGTTGCGATCACATTGGGAGATAGCGTTTGTGCTTCCAGCAGATAGTGGGTAAACAGCAGCAGGACAGGCAAAAGTTTAGAAAGAGGCATTTTTCAGGGAATCAAAAATAGAAAGTATACTCAGAGTAAGCTAACGCACTGCATTTATTCAGCAATTGCGTTATTGGTTACCTCATGAGTCATCAATTAAGAAGCTTTATTTTAAAATAAAAAAATCAAGTGGTTTGGAATAACAAATATTTAATGCCATTGATTGCGGATAATCGTCAGCCTTACTCACTTTTGCACTACAAACCCTGCATTTTATGAAAACCCTGGCCGGAAAAATTATTCGCTATTTCTTTAATGGAACTCTGTTTATTGTTCCACTCCTGGCCACGGGCTACTTTATTTTCATTGCTTTCCAGTGGTTGGACAGCCGCCTCAACTTGCCCTACCCGGGTGTTGGCTTTGCCATAATTCTTTCAGCCATCACCTTATTTGGATACTTCACCTCCAACTTTGCCTTCAATACATTCTCAAACTGGTTCGATCATTTGGTCAATAAAATACCATTAGTAAAACTGATTTATTCGTCCGTAAAAGATTTAATGGCAGCGTTTGTAGGGGAGAAAAAGAAGTTTAACAAGCCGGTGCTTGTCACGATCAACAAAGAAAATACCATTCACCGCATCGGGTTTATTACAGAATCTGATTTGAGTGAACTGGGCTTGAATGATATGGTAGTGGTGTATTTTCCTCAGTCGTATGCCTTTGCAGGCGACCATTTTATCGTATCGAAAAGTAATGTTAAACCGTTGAACATTCCGGGTACCGTAGCCATGAAATTTATCGTGTCGGGCGGGGTAAGTGGGTTTAAAGAGGTATAACTAGAGAAGCATAGAGCCTTGGGCGGAGACTTGGATGCAGAAACTCGGGATGGGATGCACTTACTTTATCTCGGAAGCACCAGGCATATTATCCATTGAATTAGCAGCGTTTGTTACATTCTTGGGGTTTCAGAATTTTATGTTTTTCACTTAATATTGGTCGTCATGATTAAACTGTCGCCCGTTTTGTTTTTTAAAGTCAGTTGTTCTCCCTGAATTTGAAATTCGAATTCTCTCCAGTTAAAAACATACCCCAGTTGTGTTGGAGTGATTTTGCATTCCGGATTTGTTGTCCAAACTATTTTTTCTCTAAAACCATCATATACAAGTTTGAACCTATTGTCATTGACTAAGTAAATTCCCGTGAATTTGTGCTCCTTGAATGACATTATTAACTCCCCCTGGTCGGCAAACTGAAAGGTGAATGAACAATTCTCTGTCCCGTTGGTGTCGTTAAATTGTGTCGTGTAGGATGAGTCCAATATTTTTTCACTGTAAATTTTTCTTAGCGTCCATGTTTTATTCTGTAATGCGGTTGGTATAGTCTGAGTCTGCAGTTCCTTTTTTGAATAGAGACTTGGCCCACACTCAATCAATAGGAGTAAAGTAGTTAAAGACAAGGTCGACTGTTTAATCTTCATCCTTAGTCCAAATGTTTACGAATCTAATTTCATTCGTTCTTTAATACGATCGGACAAGCGTAACGCAAAAGCCACTAATGTCAATGTGGGATTAGGCGCGCCTGCGGTAACATAACACCCTGAGCCAGCAACGTGAAGATTATTTATTCCATGTACCTGGCAGTGTATATCAACAACGCCTTTTTTCGGAGTTGTACTCATTCGCGTGGTGCCCATATGATGCCAGCCCGCATTGGTGGACTTGGGAAAGCTGTCGTCATTTTCGTTGACCAGAAAATCGTGCAACTTAATTCGCGCAATACCCGCCTTGCCTACTTCCCGGGCAATGATCTGGTTGATTCTGCGAAGGCTCCGCTTGTCCAATGGAGTAAGTGCCCAATTGAGATTGGCGAGAGGCACACCCATGGCATCTTTCTTCTCACTCAAGGTTACTCGGGAATCGGGATTGGGCGACTGTTCCATACGCGTGAGGAAAGTGAACGCTCTGGAGATTGCGCCTTGATTTTGCGTTTTTGCTTTCTCTTCCGCATCGCTCCAACTTTTGAACATGTTATCAAGTGATTTTCTCGGATCCTCATTTTGCCAGGTGTCGATTCTTGGCGAGGTCTGTCGGGCACGGGCAGTTGGTTGAAGCCCGCACGTTCCGTTCAGGATTTTTTCTTCCCGCTGTATTTCTTTGCGAATGGCCAACTCATTCCAGAACATTAATGTCTGGTTAAAAATATTCAAATCGGTAGGGAAAGGTTTTAGCAGCCACATTTCTGCCGTATCTACTTCCAGGTGCTCCATGAAATATCTGCCAACCAAATCGTTGTCATTCCCAAGACCTTTTTTTGCCTGTTCATTTGCTGCAAGCAGCATGCGGGCATTCTGTATCGCACCCGTGGCCAACACAAAGTGTTTCGCGCGAACTTTGTGGGTGTTATTCGTATGATTTTTTACTACAACTTCCTGGATCGAATTAACCGACTCATTGGCCATGATATTCACAACAGTGGCATAGGTGTATAAGTGAATATTGGGACTGTTTACGATCTTGTCTTTATAGACAGGCTTAATGCCACCTTTCCAGCCGGCTACATTACTAAGTTGCCAGATTTTATTCCAGATTACTTTTTCGTCAAGCGGAAATGGATTTAGATTGGGTGCTTGCTTTTGCCAATAGGTAAGATCATAATTATACGGACCAAGTTTCAGAGGCTGATGTGCTTTTTCATAATAAGGATCAAGATCCTTTCTGGTAATAGGCCATTCACTATCAGGAACCCAATCACGTTTTTCAAAATCGATTTCGTCAAACGGAGAGCACATTCCGGCCCAGTGACCTCCCGTGCCACCAAACATAGAAAGTCTCGTTGATCGCAGTGGAAAGTATCGCTGCCCTGTACCTTCGCCAGCTAAAAAATCCTGAACCTTATCGTCATATTCAAACCCGCCACTTTCAAGAAGAATAATTTTGTATGGCGTGTTCATCCAATCCATGGCCATGCTCAGGCCTGCAGGCCCGGTTCCGATAATGCAAATGTCTCCTTCGATGATGCTGTTGGCCGGTAATTTTCTTGCGTCTATATGCATAACCTCAGGCTTTTTGATTTAGTAAATGATGAAGGGCACATTGGCGGGCTTCTGTTTGTGAAAGCACCCACCCATCGATGATGACCGTTTTTCCTTGCGAAAAATCTGCTTGGGTCATCTCTGCCAATTTATCGAACGATTGATTGGCTGGATCTAAGAAGAGCGCTCGCGCAAGCGCACGCTCGCTGTTTTCCTCGTGGAATTTTTCTCTGTACTTCGATCCTATGGATAGAATGGTTGCTTCATCCCAGATAAGGGAAAGTAATTGAGGGCTGCTTAACTTTTTATTATAGTCCGGAATGCTATAAAAAAAATGATTAACAGCGGGAATAGAAACGGCAACAACTCCGGCTGATGCGAGCAACACGAAATTTCGTCTTTTCATTGCGTGAGGGTTGAATTAATATTCAATATTTTAATTGTCCACGAAAATAGATTTGCGCAAGCGAAAGTCCTAAATTTTAAACTTGTCTATTATTGCCCATTGTCCGCCATTTTTCTGTTGAATTAAGCTAATCTCTTTAAAAAATAATTCTGTTGGTAATGGGTGTGTTTTTATTTGTTCAAATATTCTGTCTGTGCATGTTGAGTTTCTTGGGTGCATTAATGTTACATGTGCTCTGTGCTGTCGGGGAGTATCAATCACTCCCTTTAAAATATTTTTTCTCAACTCATCAAACTGTTTGTTCTCTGTCGATCCGGGAAGCAAAACTCCTTTACCGTCTTCAAATCTGTCAACCTGGTCAAATGTAATTTTTAAGGGATTGGGGAGCTTTATAGATTTTATGTTTTTAATTACTTTATCAATAGCAATAATTTCATCTTCTCTGCAAACAGTCACGTGAGCTGAAATTATTTCATATTGAGCTGGATTAAATTCCTTTCTTATCTTCTCAATTATTTGCAAACTGTCCTGAATGAATAACGTTAGTTGTTGTCTCACTTAAACTATTTTGTCATTGTTAGCGAATCCTACTTTAAAACTTTTGTCGATATTATCTACGAAGCAATGCGAATGGCCTTGGCAATGAAGCGAAGTGGAATGCCAAGACCGACCAGTTACGTCCCTGTCCCTTGCGACAAATGTAATAATGAAACTGAAACTTAATTAAGACACCGCGCCCGGCAATTGTGCAAACCTTGTGTTGAGCGCTGGGCGTTTTGTCGACCGTTATAAATATTGTCAGTCGTTGTCGGTGGTGAAATGTTTGGAGTCAACCGTTAAGTTGTCGCTTGTTGAATCCAGGTCAGACGAACGCCCTGCACGACCAACTCTATTTGTTTTCTTGTTCTTTTATCCTTCTTCTTCCGTTTAGTTGAATGGTCAAAGAGTCAATTAATTGTCTGTTAACTGAAATCAAAGCCGGAGCGGAGACAATTATTAGTAGGTAGCCGTATGATAATTCTGAAATTGCTGAGCCATCTAAAATACTTGAGAATAGATAGAACTCTCCAATCGTCAGTACGGCATTAGCAGTTATCTGTCCCAAAGTCCAACTTAGATTAAACTGGCCCCTCAGATAATAAAAAACTCCAAGTCCAGCAGCAAAGCCGATTATTACTCCAAAACCCATTCCCTCTTCTCTACTACCAATTACTGTAATGGATAATATTGTTATAACAACTAAAAGAACTGTAAAGGTGAGAGCGACTGTTAAAAAGTCAATCATGAAAGTTTTTAGAGATGAATTGTCATTGTTAGTCATTTTTTTCTAAACATTTGTGGACGTTGTCCTGGCAGCCTTGTGCACAACGCTCGGCTACAAAACGTATGCGTTTAAATATCTACATCTTTGTCCCACGTTGCTGACGAAATTTAGCAGCACACACTTTAATAACCTACAATATAGCATATGTTTTATGGGTATTGTTGGCAGATGTGGCGATTTTTGTCAGTCATTATTTATTTGAAAAACTAATCCCAAACTTATCAGTATGAGTTTATCATTCTCGTCAGTCGCTTTGATTATTCTCCTATAGTCGTAATCAGTTGTTCTGTAAGTTGCTACATGATTGTTGTTCTTGAACAATTTGTTATGATCGTCAAAAAGTCGCAAGTCAAATTTGTCTTTATCAATACTAAAGGTCCAATGTGAATTATGGTCGACATATTTTAGTTCAAAGTCAATGTTTTCATTGATTACCTTTATTAGGTAGCTCATGTCATTCGTCTTCCAAATTTTACCAACTCTGCCCTGCTTTAAATAAAGTACTTGTTCTTTTGCTCTATTGAATATTTTGCAAAAGTTTCCTCTTCCCCATAAATACATCGAATATCCACGATATGAATAGTCGGCATTGTCGTTTTCATATATAAGAAATCTGCCCCACCAATTTCTTCTTATCATTATCTCCATAAGTCAACTTTCTAAATTGTCAACCGTCACCGGCCATTGCCTACAACGTTTTAGCTATAAGGTGTGGCGGTACACCTAAATATAAAAATTAATCATCCAAAGTGCTGCCATGACTTATAGCTTTTGTTATGTGCTGGCTTTCTTCGAAACAAACGAATATCCAATACTTGGTAGTCGTCCTTCAGTTATGTCAACTTCTCGTATCAGCCCTTTTTCAAGTCCTTTGGAGATAATGAGTTTTGTAAAATCTGTTTCTCCAATTCTTCTGGCTGTTCTTCTAATTGAATCCTTGTCGATGATTGAATCGAGCTCTAGTTTCTCCAACATGACATGCCTTGAAATATCTAGCCAATGCCGAATAGCGTTTTCAAACTGTTGTCTTGTAAATATTTCACCCAATTCGCGACTTTCAATCATTACACTATTAACAACGTTATAATAACTTGACTTGTCCTCAAGTGTTTCTTTGAAATCATCCAAAGCGTCTTTCATTCTCTCCGTCATAGCACTAAACAGCAAGTAGTATATGCTCGAGCCAAAAGTAATGACGGTAAAGGCAATTGAATAAGTCGGATTGTCACCTATAACTTTTTCGAAGACAGGCAAGATATTACTTGTTGCAAGGGCAATAGCTGCGGAAAAAACTCCAAGCAGTTTCGTTACAGATTGCATTTGCTTAAACCTATTCAAAGAGCGTCTTGTCGCTCGGTTAAAAATTGCATCACTCTGGCTTTTGTACTCTTGCCTTTTTACAATTTCAGCGTTGTCAACCTTAATTAAGTCAGCAACTTTTCGAATCACAGCTAGACTAGTACTGATGCTATTTATTTGTTTAATGACGACTTCACGTGCTGTGTTTAATTCTACCGCCTTTTCATGATTGCCGGTCTCTTTGTCAGGATGGTTCTCTTTAATCAAAGACTTATACCTCTCCTCCACTTCTTCAATAGTCGCAGTTTCAGATAAATCTAAAATTTTGAAAGCTTCTTGTGGGGTCATCGATTTGGTCTTAAAGCTTGCACATAACGTCCGGATATGTGCTACTGCACATATTTCCCTATGCAATAAAAATACAGAAAATGGTTTTATGTTACATCAAAACCGTTTTCAAAAACCCGGGCGCTTTTCTGTTTTTTGAAATTTGCTCGTAGGCGTAAGTTATGTTGAGCAGACCCCCTTCATCGTAAGCCTTTCCAAAAAATGAAATCCCTACCGGAAGATTTGAAACAAAACCCATCGGCACGGTAATGTGTGGGTAGCCCGCGATAGCGGCAGGAGAGGAAAAGCCATACCCGGTTGAGTAATCGCCATTCACCCAATCAATGCACCATGAGGGGCCATACGTGGGGCCGGCAATAGCGTGTAGCTTAAATTCGTTCAGCGTATCGTCTATAGCATGGCGGCAAGTAGTGAGTATTTTTTTTAAAGCATCCTGATATTCTTTTGTATCGAGGTTTCCCTTGGTCTCCGCCTCCTCCAAAATATCTTGTTTGAAGTAGGGCATGGCCTTCGCTTCATTTTGTTTGTTAAAAGTGATCAGCTCACCGAGCGATTTTACTTTTCCAGTAGCGTTGGACAGGTATTTGTTCAGTCCATCTTTAAACTCGTATAACAATACGGTGTATTCATCCGTCCAGGTGTCTTTCATCTTTTCGAGGAAATCAACCTCAATAATTTCCGCCCCGACACTTTTCATTTGTTCGATCGCCTTTTGAAGGAGGCTGTCAATTCCTTCATGATTTTTTAAATACGATTTCTCCATACCAATACGCTTTCCACGCAAACCATTGGCGTCCAAAAAAATAGTGTAATCAGTTTGAGATTTTCCTTCGCTGGTTTTGGTGATGGCATCTTGTTCGTCAATGCCTGCGCAAGCGCCAAGCAAGATGGCGGCATCGCGAACGGTTCTCGCCATTGGGCCTGCGGTGTCTTGCGTAATGGAAATCGGAATAATACCCGAGCGGCTCCAAAGGCCAACCGTTGGTTTAATGCCCACCGCTCCGTTGATAGAGGCCGGGCAAACGATGGATCCATTTGTTTCGGTGCCAATGGCTACTGTGCAAAGGTTGGCAACCACGGCAGCGCCTGAACCGGAACTGGAACCACATGGGTTCCGATCTAATACATATGGATTCCTGGTTTGTCCTCCACGGCTGCTCCATCCGCTGGCCGACCGGTTTGATCGGAAATTAGCCCATTCACTTAAATTGGTTTTCCCTAAAAGAACAGCACCGGATTCCCGAAGTTTTTTAATAATGAATGCATCGGTTGCAGCCTGATTGCCTTCTAATGCAATTGAACCAGCCGTGGTTAACATTTTGTCGCCTGAATTAATATTGTCTTTGATGAGGACAGGAACACCGTGCATGGGGCCGCGCACCTTGCCCGATTTCCGCTCGGCATCCAATGCATCGGCAATAGCCAGGGCATCGGGATTGACTTCTATAATGCTGTTGATGGTTGGCCCACTCTTATCAATTTCCTGAATGCGGTTTAAATACATTTCGGTGATGCTGCGTGAAGTGAGCTCACCGCTTTGCATTTTCTTTTGTAATTCATCGATCGTGATCTCGTTTAATGCAAAGGCATTCTCAGTAAGCGACTCACTTTGGACTTTATTCTCAGACGATTGGGTACAGGCCTGCAGAATAATGGGTGCGGCAACACCCAGGGAAGTGTTTTGAATAAATTTCCTGCGGTTCATGGGGTAAGTGTTAGTTCTGAGTTGTTAATCGGGAGATCAAAAGAAATAACTTATTTTCTCTTCTATAGTTTTTTCTGAAGTTCTAATGCTATTGTGGCTTGTAGCTCTGCTTCCCGCCTATACTTATCTGATTCTGCTTTACTCTCAAGGGCGAGTTCTTTTTGTCGCTCCGCATCACGCAGCGCCTCCTTGGCCAATGTTCGTTGAACAGAGGCGTAGACAAAAAGGATAAACATGATAAGGGACTGAGCAATAATAATGATGATGAGATGTTTCTTATTCATGGCTGGCGTTCTTTGGTCTTATAGGTATCCAAATTTCTTCTTCTGATGCAGGGTCGTTGTTTTTGTATTTGCTGCCCAACACTTCAAAGTGTGGTCTGTCGTCTAAAACGTAGTCCGAACCTGGCAACCAGGTTCCCAGGATGTATTGAAAAATAGAGTTGTCCGTATTTAATCCTTTGTAGTCAAAAACCGCATACAGTCCGCGGGGCAACACAAAAGTTTCCATTTCGTTTGGCACGTTGTCAAGGTTTGCCACTTCAACGGTTGCCCACCTTTCAAATTCGTTTGTCGGTTTGAAGTCTGCAAAATGCGTTGGCTTGTAAACAACCAATGAAATTAAATCACTTGTCAGGTTGTTGATGATTTCTTTTCGTTTGGGCATAAAACTTCGCCAAAGTTCGCCTATTCTGTAGTTTGCAAAACTCATGGTTAGTCGCTTCCCGACTAATTTCATTTCGTTTGATGTTTCAATTCTTGGCGTCATTTTTCTTTCTCAATACTTACCCTGTCAAGATTCGCCAGCAGTGACAACAATAGTCCTGCAATACAAACTATGAATCCAAAAAATTTGACCGCTAAAACTATGTCAACCGAAATGCCTGAAGGGTCGGGAAGGTTTCTATTGAAAAACTGAGTAGAAAAGCTGCCATACATCATTCCTGATGCAAAGCCCCATGCTGCCGTCAGAAATCGGTGTCCGTTTGCCGAACGATAAATTTTCCAAACACCGAAAAGCAAAAAGCTGCACGCAATCACATCGTCAAACCAGACAAGGAAATAATTCAAGTCGGTAAGTTGATTCCAGCGTCTTGTCAATTCCACCGGTATGCCTATAACACCGAGGATGATGGCTAGTGTGCAGCTGATTTTTATCGCGATCGGAAAATTTGGTTTGTTCATTTGTTTGTTTCAGGCTGTTCTTTATTTTGTCTTGTGTCATTTTTCTATCTCAATATCGTATTTGTTTAAAAGCCCTGAGACGCCCAGGATTGAAAATTTTGCTTTTTTAATTCGGTTGATTTCCGGGTCAATGGAATAATTGTAAGAAGTCCGAAAGTCCGCTTTCTCAAGTATGGTGCGGTCGAAAATGGCTTGATCCAGATTGCAGTTGTCAAAAACAGCACTTGTCAGGTCAGCTTCTGCAAAGTCGGTTTCCTGTAGCTTTGAATTTTTGAATACTGTCTTTTTGATTTTGACTTTGTAGAACGAGGAATGGTTTAACTGGCAACCGTCAAACGAAAAGGAAAGCCCAAACTCGTTGCAGGTGTCAAACCGGAGTCCCAACATTTTGCAGTCTTTGAATTTTATATCCTGAAGCGCTGTCTTATGGAGTTTTGTTAAACTAAAATTACAACCGTTGAACATGCAGTCGATAAACTTAAATTCTGAAAGGTCGCTGTTGGCAAAGTCATAACTGTTGAAGATGCAGTTTTCGTATTCGCCTTTCGTCAGCAAATCATTTTTGTCAAAGGTTTTGTCCTGTGTAAAAGTTTCTTGCATTA
>Ga0315912_10002128_pt1 | contig 21871 bp, 20 predicted proteins | sample VfabasoilMG_FD_204469 | JGI IMG/M metagenome (GOLD analysis project Ga0315912, IMG submission 204469) | Garden soil microbial communities collected in Santa Monica, California, United States - V. faba soil | ecosystem: Environmental > Terrestrial > Soil > Garden | place: USA: California...
GGACGAACTGGCCCGACCCTGGCGTCTGTCCGGCGGCGTGCGGCCCTGCAAGCCGGTGGGCTGCCTGGAATGCCGCCACACCGGCTATCGCGGCCGTGTCGGCCTGTACGAGCTGCTGGTCATGACCGAAGCCGCACGCGAGTGCGTGCACCCGGCGCTGGATGCGAGCGCGCTGCGCCGCCAGGCAGTCAAGGACGGCATGCGCGCGTTGCGCCTGGCCGGCGCGATGAAGGTTGCCGAGGGCCTGACCACGGTGGAAGAAGTGCTGCGAAGCACGCCCAGCCTGGACATGCGCTCCTGACGCTGCGCTTCCGCCTGCCCCCGGGTGGGTTGGCGCGCATTACGTGGAAACCACAGCCGGGTGTATCGTCGGCCTGCCTAGAATTCCGCCCAACGAGGCTGCCGAGGAGACAAGACGTGAAGATCAAGAGCCAGAAGGATTTCTGGTCCGGGCTGATGTTCATTGTTACCGGACTGGGCTTCGCCGCCGGTGCCACCAACTACAGCTTCGGCACCTCGGCCCGACCCGGGCCCGGCTACTTTCCCTTCGGGCTGGGCATCCTGCTGGCCATCCTGGGAGCGCTGGTGCTGTTCAAGTCGCTGACCATCGAAAGCGAAGGCGGCGATCCGGTGGGCGCCATCGGCTGGAAGCCGCTGATCCTGATCGTGCTGGGCGTGGTCGTCTTCGGCCTGGCGCTGCCGCGGCTGGGCATGATCATCTCGCTGCCGCTGCTGATCATGATTGCCAGCCTGGCCGGCGACGAGTTCAAGCTGAAGGAGGTGATCGTCAACATCGTCATCCTCACCATCGGCTCTTGGGCGATATTCATCAAGGGCTTGAACCTGGTGATTCCGCTGTGGCCTGCCTTCATGACCGCCTGAGGAGAGCCACATGGACCTGCTGAACAACCTGGTGCTCGGCTTCGGCGTGGCCTTCACGCTGCAGAACCTGTTCTATGCCTTCTTCGGTGCGCTGCTGGGCACGCTGATCGGCGTGCTGCCCGGCCTGGGCCCGGTGGCGACGATCGCCATGCTGCTGCCCAGCATCTATGCGCTCGACGCCACGCCGGCGCTGATCATGCTGGCCGGCATCTACTACGGTGCGCAGTACGGCGGTTCGACCACCGCGATCCTGATCAACGTGCCGGGCGAGAGCAGTTCGGTGGTGACGGCGATCGACGGCTACCAGATGGCGCGCAAGGGCCGGGCGGGTGCGGCGCTGGCCGCGGCCGGCCTGGGCTCGTTCTTCGCCGGCTGCGTGGGCACCATCATCATCGCCGCCTTCGCGCCACCGCTTACCGAGCTGGCCTTCAAGTTCGGCCCGGCCGAGTACTTCAGTCTGATGGTGCTGGGCCTCATCGGCGCGGTGGTGCTGGCCTCCGGCTCGCTGGTCAAGGCCATCGCGATGATCCTGCTCGGCCTGCTGCTGGGCCAGATCAACACCGACGTGATTTCCGGCGTGCCGCGCTTCAGCTTTGACATCCCCGAGCTGACCGACGGCATCGGCTTCGTCGCCATCGCCATGGGCATCTTCGGCTTCGGCGAGATCATCGCCAACCTGAGCCGCCCGGCCGAGCACCGCGAGGTCTTCACCAAGGACGTCAAGGGCATCTGGCCGACCAAGCAGGACTTCAAGAACGCCTACCCGGCGGTGCTGCGCGGTACAGCGCTGGGCTCGATCCTGGGCGTGCTGCCCGGTGGCGGTGCGCTGCTGGCGTCCTTCGCCGCCTACACGGTGGAGAAGAAGACCAAGGGCAAGCCGGGCGACGTGCCCTTCGGCCAGGGCAATATCCGCGGCGTCGCCGGCCCCGAGGCGGCCAACAACGCCGGCGCGCAGACCTCCTTCATCCCGATGCTGACGCTGGGCATCCCGCCGAACGCGGTGATGGCGCTGATGGTCGGCGCGATGACCATCAAGGGCATCCAGCCGGGGCCGCAGGTCATGACCAGCAACCCCGAGCTGTTCTGGGGCCTGATCGCGTCGATGTGGGTCGGCAACCTGATGCTGATCATCCTGAACCTGCCGCTGATCGGCATCTGGATCAAGCTGTTGACGGTGCCCTACCGCTTCCTGTACCCGGCGATCATGGCCTTCTGCGGCATCGGCCTGTACACGCTGAACAACAACAACTTCGACGTCTTCATGGCCGCCGGCTTCGGCGTGGTCGGTTATGCCTTCTACAAGCTGGGTTGTGAACCGGCGCCGCTGCTGCTGGGCTTCATCCTCGGGCCGATGATGGAAGAGAACCTGCGCCGCGCGCTGCTGCTCAGCCGCGGTGACTGGAGCGCGTTCCTGACACGCCCGCTGTCGGCCGGGCTGCTGATCGCCGCCGCGCTGATGATCATCGTGGTGTCGCTGCCGTCGATCAAGAGCAAGCGCGAGGAGGCCTTCCAGGAAGAAGGCTAGGCGGGCTTGCACGACGGCCGCGGACCCCGGTTCGCGGCCGTTTTCGTCGGCGGCACCCTTATGCTTCGGCGATGCCCAACCCGTTGAGCCGGCTCGTCCGCAGCGCCACCTTCGCGCCGTTCCGCACGGTGGTGTTCCGCAACCTGTGGCTGGCCACTTTTGCGGCCAACATCGGCATGTGGATGAACGACGTCACCGCCGCCTGGGTGATGACATCGCTGACCCCCAGCCCGGTGATGGTGGCGTTGGTGCAGACTGCCTCCACGCTGCCGGTGTTCCTGCTCGGCCTGCCCAGCGGCGCGATGGCCGACATCATCGACCGGCGCCGCTACTTCGCCGCCACGCAGCTGTGGGTGGCGCTGACGGCGCTGCTGCTGGCCGCGCTGGCGCTGACGAATTCGCTCACGCCCGCGTTGCTGCTGCTGCTGACCTTCGCCAACGGCATCGGCCTGGCGATGCGCTGGCCGGTGTTCTCGGCGATCGTGCCCGAGGTCGTGACGCGCGAGCACCTGGGCGCGGCGATGGCGCTGAACGGCATCTCGATGAACCTGTCGCGCGTCGTCGGCCCGGTGGTTGCCGGTGCGATCATCTCGGCCGTCGGCAGTGGTGCGGTGTTCGTGCTCAACGTGGTGTTGGCTTCCGCGGCCTTCACGACGATCCTGCGCTGGCGCTCGGAGCCGCGCACCAGCACGCTGCCCGGCGAACGCTTCGTCGGCGCGATGCGCGTCGGCTGGCAGCATGTGATGCAGTCGCCGCGCATGAAGGCGGTGCTGGTGCGCATCTTCTTCTTCTTCCTGCATTCGTCGGCGTTGCTCGCGCTGCTGCCGCTGGTGGCGCGCGAACTGCACGGCGCCGGCCCAGGCACCTACACGTTGATGCTGGCCTGCATCGGCGGCGGCGCGGTGGTCGCGGCGCTGTACTTCCCGCGCTGGCGCCAGCGCTTCAACCGCGACCAGTTCGTGCTCGGCGGCACGCTGGCGCATGCGGCGATGTCGGTGGTCGTGGTCTTTGCGCCGAACCTGTGGATCGCGCTGCCGGCCATCGCCGTGCTGGGCATGGCCTGGATTTCCACCGCCAACTCGCTGACGCTGGCCGCGCAGGTGGCGCTGCCCAACTGGGTGCGCGCGCGGGGCATGGCCGTGTACCAGATGGCGCTGATGGGCGGTGCTGCGGCCGGCTCGCTGCTGTGGGGCCAGGTGGCGGGCCTGAGCAGCGTGCGCATCGCCGTCACCTGTGCGGCGGTGGTCGGCCCGATGCTGTGGCTGCTGACGCGGCGGCTCACGGTGGAAGGTGGGGCCGACCCCGATTTCAGCCCGGCCAAGCCGGCCAACCTGCCCCAGGCGGACATCCATGTCGGTCCGGACGAGGGGCCGGTGATGGTGACCGTGGAATACCAGATCGACCCGGCCGAGGCCGCCGGTTTCGCCGAGGTGATGCAGAAGACACGTCGTGCACGATTGCGCCAGGGCGCGCTGTCCTGGGGGCTGTTTCGCGACACCTCGGCGCCCGGTCGCTACATCGAGTACTTCGTCGACGAGAGCTGGGTCGAGCACCTGCGCCGGCTGGAGCGTTTCACCGCCGCCGACGCCGGCCTGCGCGACAAGCGCCTGGCCTTCCACCGCGGCGAGCGGCCGCCCGAGGTGCGGCGCTTCGTCGCCGAAGGCCTGCATACCGCCGGGCACTGGCCGGGCTGGTGGTGATGGAGCGGGTCGATGCGGTGATCGTTGGTGCCGGTGTCGTCGGCCTGGCGGTGGCGCGTGCGTTGGCGCTGGCCGGGCGCGAAGTCGTGCTGCTCGAATCCGCAGCGGCCATCGGCAGCGGCACGAGTTCACGCAACAGCGAGGTCATCCATGCTGGGCTGTACTACCCGCCGGATTCTTTGAAGGCACGGCTGTGCGTGCGCGGTCGCGATCTGCTGTACGCCTACTGCGTCGCGCACGGTGTCGAGCACCGGCGCTGCGGCAAGCTGATCGTTGCCACCGATGCCTCGCAGGAGCCGGCGCTGCGCGCGCTGCGCCAGCGCGCCGAAGCCTGCGGCGTGCTCGGCCTGCAATGGCTGGATGCCGCCCAGGCGCAAGCGCTGGAGCCCGAGTTGCGCTGCACGGCGGCGCTGCTGTCGCCGTCCACCGGCATCGTCGACAGCCATGGCCTGATGCTGTCGCTGCGGGGCGAGGCCGAAGCCCGCGGCGCGATGCTCGCGCTGAAGAGCCCGCTGCAGCGGCTGCACCGCGTGGCCGACGGCTTCGAACTGCAGGTCGGCGGCGACGCACCGATGCGCCTGCACGCCCGCGCCGTGGTCAACAGCGCCGGGTTGCACGCAGTGCCGCTGGCCTCGCGCTTCGAAGGCCTGCCGGCGATGGATCTGCCGCAGGCGCACTGGGCACGCGGCCACTATTTCGCCTGCGCGGGCAAGCCGGCGTTCTCGCGGCTGATCTACCCGATGCCCGACGAAGCCGGGCTGGGTGTGCACGTCACGCTCGATCTGGGCGGGCAGATGCGCTTCGGCCCCGATGTGCAGTGGATCGCGCTGACCGAGCCGGGCACCGAGGACTACCGTGTCGACCCGGCGCGCGCCGCACCCTTTGCCGCCGCCATCCGCCGCTACTGGCCGGCCTTGCCCGATGGCGTGCTGCAGCCGGCCTATGCCGGCATCCGGCCGAAGATCAGCGGGCCCGGCGAGGCCGCGGCGGACTTCGTCATCCAGGGGCCGGCGCAGCATGGCGCCGAGGGGCTTGTGAACCTGTTCGGCATCGAGTCGCCGGGGCTGACCGCATCGCTGGCCCTCGCCGAATGTGTGGTCGAACGGCTGCGGCGCTGAGCGCGGCGACAATGCCTGCTTCGAAGGCTTGAACTGCTGCTGCATATGCACCGTCGCGCACTGTTGCCCCTGGCTGCGTGGGCCCTGCTGCCCGGCGTCGCGCTGGCCCAGGCCTACCCCACCAAGCCGATCCGCCTGGTGGTGCCCTTTCCCGCCGGCGGCGCCACCGACCTGCTGGCGCGCAGCCTGGCGCAGCGCCTGGGCCAGGGCCTGGGGCAGACGGTGGTGGTGGAGAACAAGTCCGGCGGCGGCGGCTCGCTGGGTTCGGCCGAGGCGGCGAAGGCCGCGCCCGACGGCTACACGCTGCTCATCGCCACCAGCAGCACGCATTCGATCGGCCCGCACCTGAACCCGAAGCTGCCCTACAGGACGACGGGGCCGAACAGCGACTTCACGCCGATCGCGCACGTCGCCGACGCCACCAACGTGCTGCTGGTGCCGCTGGACCTGCCGGTGAAGAACGTCAAGGAGCTGATCGCCTATGCCAAGGCGCGGCCGGGGCAGCTGAACTACGCGTCCAGCGGCAACGGCACCATCGTGCACCTGACCACCGAGGCCTTCAAGGCGCAGGCCGGCCTCTACGTCACGCACATCCCCTATCGCGGCACGGCGCTGGCCATTCCCGATCTGGTGTCGAACAAGGTGCAGATGCTGTTCGACAGTATCGTCTCGGGCATGCCGCACGTGAAGGACGGCAAGCTCAAGGCGCTGGCCGTCACCGGCAGTACGCGTTCGGGCCTGGCCCCGGAGCTGCCAACGGTGGCTGAATCGGGCCTGCCCGGATTCGTTTCGACCACCTGGTTCGGCATCTACGGGCCGAAGGGCCTGCCGGCGGACGTCACGGCCAAGCTGAATGCCGAGTTCAACAAGGCGATGCAGTCCGCCGAGGTGCGCGAGCGCATGGCCCGGCTCGGCGCCGACGTGGCCGCGGCCAACACGCCGGCACAGTTTGCCGCGATGGTGCAGGCCGACAGCGAGCGCTGGGCGGCGATCATCCGCGAACGCAAGATCACCCTGGACTGACGACCATGACACATCGCTTCGACTGGGACGCCCACTACGCCACGCCGCGCCGGCCGGTGTTCGCGCGCAACCTCGTCTCCACCTCGCACCCGCTGGCAGCGCAGGCCGGGCTGCGCATGATCGCCAACGGCGGCAATGCGGTCGATGCCGCGATTGCCGCCGCGGCAGCGATGACCATCGTCGAGCCCTGCAGCAACGGCCTGGGCTCCGATGCCTTCTGCATCCTGTGGGACGGCAGCAAGCTGCACGGCCTGAATGCCTCCGGCCCGGCGCCCGGCGCCTGGTCGCCACAGTACTTTGCGCGCAAATATGGCGACGCTGCAGCCACGCCGCCGCAGCGCGGCTGGGACAGCATCACCGTGCCCGGCGCGGTGGCCTCGTGGGTGGCGCTGAGTGAGCGTTTCGGCAAGCTGCCCTTCGCCGACCTGCTGGCCCCGGCCATCGACATCGCCGAGCGCGGCTACATCGTCTCGGTGGTGCTGGGGCACAAGTGGCAACTGGCCTCCCAGGTGGCCGAGCTGGTGTCGCAGCCCGGCTTCGCGCAGACCTTCCTGCCGCACGGGCGCGCGCCGGTGGTCGGCGAGCTGTTCCGCATGCCGGCCGCAGCGCGCATGTTGCGTGCGGTGGCGGCCACCCAGGGTCGGGCGTTGTACGGCGGCGAGATTGCCGAAGACCTGGCGCGTGCCGCAAGCGAGCAGGGTGGGGCGCTCACGGTCGCCGACTTCGCGGCCTACAAGCCCGAGTGGGTCGAAACTATTGCCAAGGACTACCGCGGCTACACGCTGCACGAGATCCCGCCCAATGGCCAGGGCATCGCTGCGCTGATGGCGCTGGGCATCCTGTCCCACTTCGACATGGCGTCGCTGCCGGTGGACGGCACGGCGTCCTTCCACCTGCAGATCGAGGCCATGAAGCTGGCTTTCGCCGACACCTACCGCTATGTCTCCGAACGTTCGACGATGGAGCTCGGCACCGAGCAGCTGCTGGACGAGGCCTACCTGGCCAGCCGCGCGAAACTGATCGACGCGCAGCGCGCACAGGACTTCGGCGCCGGCAATCCGGTCAAGGGCGGCACCATCTACCTGACGGCGGCCGACGAGAGCGGTTTGATGGTCAGCTTCATCCAGAGCAACTACATGGGTTTCGGCTCCGGCGTGGTCGTCCCCGACTGGGGCCTGAGCCTGCAGAACCGCGGCCATGGCTTCAGCCTGCGCTGCGACAGCCCCAACGTGGTGGCGCCGGGCAAGCGGCCCTTCCATACCATCATCCCCGCCTTCCTGACCAAGAACGGCCAGCCGGTGATGAGCTATGGCGTGATGGGCGGCGACATGCAGCCGCAGGGTCATGTCCAGACCCTCGTGCGCATGCTCGACCACGGCCAGAACCCGCAGGCCGCCTGCGACGCGCCGCGCTGGCGCTTCAATCTGCAAAAGCGCCTGAACCTGGAAGACGGCGTGCCGACCGACACGGTGCAGGGCCTGAAGGACCTGGGCCATGCGCTGGACGAGATCAACGACAGCTACCAGGACTTCGGCGCCGGCCAGTTCATCTGGCGGCTCGGCGACCCGGCCGTGGAAGGCTACGCCGCCGCCAGCGACCCGCGCCGCGACGGCCTGGCGGCCGGCTTCTGATCCAGCCCGGTGGCAGCTTCGCTGTGGCCCGGCCTGCCGCTGGCCATGGCGGGCGCCATCGCCTTTTCCGGCAAGGCCATCATCGTCAAGCTGGCCTACCGCTACGGCGTCGACGCGGTCACGCTGATCATGCTGCGCATGCTCTTCGCGCTGCCGCTGTTCGCGCTGCTGGCTTGGTGGGCGGGCCGCGGCAAACCGGCACTGACGGCGCGCGACTGGCGCGTGGTGGTGCTGCTCGGCTTCAGCGGCTACTACCTGGCGAGCTTCCTGGACTTCTGGGGCCTGCAGTACATCAGCGCCAGCCTGGAGCGGCTGATCCTGTACCTGGGTCCGACGCTGGTGCTGCTGCTCGGCCGCGCACTGTTCGGGCGCCGCATCGTGCCCCGGCAGATGCTGGCGCTGGCCATCAGCTACGCCGGCGTGGCGCTGGTCTTCGGCCAGGAGTTGCAGCTGGAGGGGGCGAACACGGCGCTGGGCGCGGCGCTGGTCTTCGCCAGCACGCTGAGCTATGCGCTGTACCTGGTGTACAGCGGCGAGGAGGTCAAGCGCCTGGGCGCGTTGCGCCTCACCGGGCTGGCCAGCAGCGTGGCCTGCGTGCTGTGCATCGCGCAGTTCCTGCTGCTGCGGCCGTGGCACAGCGCGCTGCAGGTGGCCACGCCGGTGCTGTGGCTGTCGCTGCTGAATGCCACGCTGTGCACCTTTGCGCCGGTGCTGATGGTGATGATGGCCATCGAGCGCATCGGCGCGCCGATAGCCTCGCAGGCTGGCATGATCGGCCCGTTGAGCACCATCGCGATGAGCGTGTGGATCCTCGGCGAGGCCTTCACCGCCTGGATCGCCGCCGGCACGGTGCTGGTCATCGCGGGCATCTGGCTGTTGACACGCTGGCGATGAGGGTCGGCAGCGACGCCGTGTAGGCGTTATTTCGTTTTCTCGGGTACCGCTGCATGGAGCGTGGACCGGATGCGGCGGACCCGAAGCGCGGGGCCCGCAATGGCGCGACAGCTTCAATTGCCCCTGAGCAGCGACCCCGTCTTGCAGGTCGGCGTATAAGCAGGCCCCATCCCAAAAACTTCCCAGGAGCACCGCATGGCCACCTACAAAGTCGGTTACTTCGTCGGCAGCCTCGCCTCGACCTCGATCAATCGCCTGCTCGCCATGGCGCTGGTGCGGCTCGCGCCGCCCGAGCTGGTGCTGAGCGAGATCGCGATCAAGGATCTGCCGTTGTACAGCTCCGACCACGACGCCGACTACCCGCCGGTGGCGCGCGCCTTCAAGCAGGCGATCGCCGATGTCGATGCGGTGCTCTTCGTGACGCCCGAGTACAACCGCTCGATCCCGGGCGGCTTGAAGAACGCCATCGACTGGGCCAGCCGGCCCTGGGGCAAGAACTCGTTCGCACGCAAGCCCTCGGGTGTGATCGGCACTTCGCCGGGCGCTATCGGTACCGCGGTGGCGCAGCAGAGCCTGCGCGGCGTGCTGTGCTTCTGCAACTCGCCACTGATGAACACGGTCGAGGCCTACATCCAGTTCAAGCCCGGGCTCATCACCGCCGAGGGCGAGGTCACCGATGAAGGCACGGCCGAGTTCCTGCGCAACTACATGACGGAGCTGCACGCTTTCATCGTGCGCGTGCTGACCGTGCTGCCGCGCAACGCCTGACCGAAACCCGAGGAAACCGAACATGGATCTGGGCATCAATGGCAAATGGGCGCTGGTCTGCGCCGCGAGCAAGGGCTTGGGCAAGGGCTGCGCCGCGGCGCTGGTGCGCGAAGGTGTCAACGTCGTCATCACCGCGCGCGGCGAGGCGGCGCTGCAGGCCACCGCCACCGAACTGCGCGCGCTGAACGTGGCAGTGCAGGTACGCACGGTGGCTGGCGACATCACCACCGCGGAGGGCCGCGCCGCCGCGCTGGCCGCCTGCCCGCAGCTGGACATCCTGGTCAACAACGCCGGCGGGCCGCCGGCGGGTGACTTCCGCGAATGGACGCGTGACACCTGGATCGCCGCGCTGGACGCCAACATGCTGACGCCGATCGAGCTGATCAAGGCCACCGTCGATGCCATGGCCGAGCGCGGTTTCGGCCGTGTGATCAACATCACCTCGGCCGCGGTGAAGGCGCCCTACGAATCGCTGGGCCTGTCCAATGGCGCGCGCACCGGGCTCACCGGCTTCGTCGCCGGGCTGGCGCGCCAGCCGCAGCTCGCGTCGCGCAACGTGACGATCAACAGCCTGCTGCCCGGCCCTTTCGACACCGAGCGGCTGCGCTCGAACACGGCGGTGGTGGCGCAGCGCTCGGGGCAGAGCTTCGATGCGCTGTGGGAGCAGCGCCGGCAGGGCATCCCGACGCGCCGTTTCGGCCAGGCCGACGAGTTCGGCGCGGCCTGCGCCTTCCTGTGCAGCGTGCACACCGGCTACATCACCGGGCAGAACCTGATGCTGGACGGGGGCGCCTATCCGGGCACGTTCTGATCAGCGCACGAACTGGTCGACGTAGCCGGCACCGAGCCCCACCTCGGTGTAGTGGCGGCGGCACATCTCGATCTTGGTGAACACGTCCTCGTAGCCGGTGCTCTGGCCTTGCTCGTCGACGTAGACCATCGCGCCGTGGATGTTGAAGAAGGTGATCATCTCGGTGGCACCGCCCGTCGCCCCGTCGACCACCAGCGTGTGGATCTCGCCCGGCGGCTCGTAGACGAAACTGCCTTCACCGGCCACCCAGTCGTGTTCCAGGTAGCGCCAGGCGCCGCGGATCACGTAGCCGGTGACCCAGCTGGGGTGGATGTGGCGCGACAGCACGCCGGACTTGCGCACGCGCAGCAGGTTGCACCAGCTGCCAGTCACCGTGTTCAGCAGCAGCGGGCGGAACCACACCAGCGGCGCCTGCGGCACCCACACACGTTCGTCCTCGGGGATCGCCGGGATGGCGATCTCGGGCTGGATGCCCGGCAGTTGCACGATCATGGCTTGCCGCTCCTTCAGCTGATCAGATAGCCGCCGTCCACCGGCAGCACCACGCCGGTGACGAAGCGCGCGGCTTCGCTGGCGAGGAACAACACCGGGCCGGCAACGTCCTGCGGCGTGCCCCAGCGGCCCAGCGGCGTGCGCGCCAGGATCGGTGCGCTGCGCGCCGGGTCGTCCTGCAGCGCCTGCGTCAGCGGCGTGGCGATCCAACCCGGTGCCACCGCGTTGACGCGAATGCCCTCGGCCGCGTAGGCGATGGCCAGCGACTTGGTCAACTGCGCCACGCCGCCCTTGCTGGCGCTGTAGCCCGGCACCAGCCCGCCGCCGAAGAAGCTGAGCATCGACGCGGTGTTGACGATGCAGCCGCGCCGCGCCGCCAGCCCTGGCCGCGCCGCGGCGCAGACGCGCATCGTGCCGGTGAGGTTGATGTCCAGCGTCTGTGCGAAGACCTCCGGTTCGTGCTCCTGGCCGCGGCGGATGATGCCGGCGCAGTTGACCACCACGTCGAGTTCGCCCAGGCCCTGCACCAGCGCGGCCACCGCGTCGCCGTCGCGCACGTCGAGCACGCGGTGTTCGATGCCGGGGCGGGCCGCGGCGGCGGCATCGACCTCGGCCGCGGTGGCGCCGGTGGCCCACACCTGCGCGCCGTCGGCGGCGAAGGCTGCTGCGATACCGGCGCCGATGCCGCTGGTGGCGCCGGTGATCAGCACCTTCCTCATGCCTGGCCTTTTAATGCCGCATGCACGTCGCCGGCATGCGGGATCGGCGCCACCGCGCCGTAACCTTGCGTGGACAGTGCGGCCGCCGCCGCCGCGTAGCGCCCCGCCTCGAGCAGACCGTCGCCGGCCACCAGCCGGGCGACGAAGGCCCCGCCGAAGGTGTCGCCGGCGCCGGTGGCGTCCACCGGCTGGCAGGGGAAGGGCGCGACGCGGTGGCGTTCGTCGGCACTGGCCACCAGCGCGCCCTCGGCGCCCAGCTTCAAGGCCACCGTCTTCGCGCCCAGGCACAGGCAATGGTCGACGATGGCCTCGGGATCGGTCAGGCCGGTGATCGCGGTGATGTCGTCCCAGCTCGGCAGCGCGATGTCGCAGCGCCGCAGCACGTCGCTCATCACCGCACGCGCGCGGTCCAGCGACCACAGCTTCAGGCGCAGGTTGGTGTCGAACGAAACCCTCACGCCAGCCGCGCGCGCCGCGTCAATCGCCGCATAGCCGGCATCGCAGGCGCTGTTGGAGATGGCCAGCGAGATGCCCGACAGATGGAACACCTTGGCCGCGGTGACCTCTGCCCCCGGCAGGTCCGCCGGGCTCACGCGACTGGCCGCGCTGCCGCTGCGGTAGAAATGGAATTCATGGCCGCGCTCGCCGTGCGTGACGAAGTAGATTGCGGTGAACGCGGCCGCATCGCTGCGCACGCAGCGGTGGTCCACGCCCTCGGCGTCCCACAGTGCGCGCAGCGCGCGGCCGTTGGCGTCGTCGCCGAGCGCGCTCCAGTAGCCGACACTCGCGCCCTGGCGCGCGGCGGCGATGGCGAAATTGCTGCTGTCGCCGCCGAAGCCCTGCAGGTACAGGCGGCCGCCGTCCTCGCGGGTCTGGTTGAACTCGACCATCGGTTCGCCGTAGGCGAGGATGTCCATGCTGCGCAGCTGCATCAGTCCTTGCGCGCAGCGCCGCAGTTCCAGCACTGCTCGAAGGGGCCTTCGATCATCTCGCCACAGCTGCGGCAGGCCCAATGCCGCCACGGCGGATTGCGCAGCTCGTGCAGCAGGCTCAAGGCCTCGGCATGGCGGTTGTCGTCCATGACCCACACTTCGGGCAGCGCCTGGTCCACCGGGATCTCGCCGGCGATGCTGCCGGCCCACGCGCGCTGCACCGTGGCATCGACGCCGGCGCCGCACAGCTGGTCGGCCCACAGCGTGGCCAGGGCCAGGTTCGGTGCGGCGACGAGGCGCTTCATTCAGGCTTTGATGCTTCGACAATGGCGCGATGGGTTGGTCGATTCTCGCCGACGCGGTGCTGGTTCTGCACGGCGCCTTCATCGCCTGGGCCACGCTGGGCGCGCTGGCGGTGTGGCGCTGGCCGCGCCTGTCGTGGGCGCACCTGCCGGCGCTGGCCTGGGGCGTGTGGATCGAGGCCAGCGCCGGCATCTGCCCGCTGACGCCGCTGGAGATGGCGCTGCGCCACCGCGCCGGGCAGCGCGGCTACGAGGGCAGTTTCATCGATCATCACCTGGGCGCGCTGATCTATCCGCAGGGCCTGACGCCGGCGGCGCAATGGCGCATCGCGCTCGGGCTGACGGCATTCAACCTGCTGCTGTACGGGCTGATCGTCTGGCGCTGCCGTCGCGCACGCCGCATGCGCTAACCTCGGGCGCTGGCAGCAACCACCAGGAGACGGCATGAACACATCAAAGACCATCCAGATCACCCAGTACGGCGGCCCCGAGCTGCTGAAGCTGGTGGAGTTGCCGGTGGGCGAGCCTGGCCCCGGCGAGATCCGCATCCGCCACGAGGCCTGCGGGTTGAACTTCATCGACGTCTACCAGCGCACGGGGCTGTACCAGAACCCGCTGCCGCTGACGCTGGGCATGGAAGGCGCCGGCACCGTCGAGGCGGTGGGCGAGGGCGTGATGCACTTGAAGGTGGGCGACCGCGCCGCCTATGCCAGCAACCCGCCGGGCTCGTACAGCCAGGCGCGCGTGATGCCGGCCAGGACGGTGTGCCGGCTGCCCGATGCCATCGACTTCGAAACCGGCGCGGCGATGATGCTGAAGGGCCTGACCGCGCAATACCTGCTGAAGAAGACGTTGCCGCAGGGCGGGCTGCAGGCCGGCGACTTCGTGCTCTTCCATGCCGCCGCCGGCGGTGTGGGCCTGATCGCCTGCCAATGGGCCAAGGCGCTGGGACTGCAGCTGATCGGCACTGCCGGCAGCGACGCCAAGTGCCAGTTGGCGCTGGAGCATGGCGCGGCGTTTGCCATCAACTATGCGAAGGAAGACTTCGTCGCTCGCGTCAAGGACATCACCGCCGGCTTGGGCGTCAAGGTGGTGTACGACTCGGTGGGCAAGGACACCTGGGAAGGCAGCCTGAACTGCCTGCGCCCCTTCGGCCTGATGGCCAGCTTCGGCAATGCTTCGGGAGCGGTGCCGCCCTTCGCGCCGGGCATCCTGGGCGCCAAGGGTTCGCTGTACCTGACGCGGGCCACGCTGTTCACGCACATCGCCACGCGCGAGGCCACGCAGGCCATGGCCGACGATCTGTTTGCCGTGGTCGGCGGCGGCCAGGTGAAGATCCGCATCGACCAGCGCTACCCGCTGGCCGAGGTGGCGCAGGCGCACCGCGACCTGGAAGCGCGCAAGACCACCGGCTGCAGCGTCTTGCTGCCCTGACGCCTGTCAGTCGGCCACGGCGGCCCTGTAGGCATGCCACGAGGCATGCCCCAGCACCGGGCCGACCACCAGCAGTCCGGCGAACCAGGGCAGCAGCGCCAGCACCACCCCCGCGGTGATGATTGCGCCCCAGAAGATCATCACCGGCGTCTGCGTCAGCACCAGGCGCATGCTGGTCAGGCCGGCGGTGATGGCGTCGGTCTGGCGATGCAGGATCATGGGGATCGAGATCACGCTCACCGCGTAGATCAGCCCGGCGAAGAGCGCGCCCACGCCCAGCCAGGCGACGATGAAGCCGAGGTTCTCGGGGTCGGCCAACGCCAGCAACGAGCCCTTCAGGTCGGGCATGCCGTCGAAGCTGACGGCGAAGATCACCAGCGTGGCGCGGCCCCACAGCATTTCCAGCACCAGCAGCACGAAGCCGAAGATGGCCAGCGTGCCGGTACGCGTGTCCCAGGCGAGCAGCGAATCGCCGAAGTCGGGCTTCTCGCCGGCCTCCAGCCGCTGGCTGGCGCGGTATAGCCCCAGGCACAGGAACGGGCCCATCAGCAAGAAGCCGGCGGACAGCGCCATCACGTAGGCCGGTGCGGCTTCGTAGACCTTCATCAGCGCCCAGCCCATGACCATGAAACAGGCGCCATAGAACAGGCCGATGCCGGGGCAGCGGATGAAGTCTTGCCAGCCCTTGGCCAGCCAGCGCAGCGGGTCGGTGAAACTCAAAGGCCGCAGCACGATCGCCGACTTGGCGGCGCCTGGGTCCGAAGTGTCCACGGGACTCATGGCTTCTCAGCGGGCGCGGCGCACGCGCAGGATCTCGTCCAGGATCAGGCAGATCGCGCCCAGCGTGATGGCGCTGTCGGCCAGATTGAAGGCCGGGAAATACCAGCCGCCGTGGTGCAACTGGAGGAAGTCGACCACATGGCCATGCAGCAGCCGGTCGACGACGTTGCCGATGGCGCCGCCCATGATCATGGTCACGGCAAAGCAGAACAGCTTCTGCGTCGGATGTTTTTTGAGCATCCAGACGATGAAGCCCGAGGCCAGCGCACCCAGGCCGACGAAGAACCAGCGCTGCCAGCCCGACGCGCCGGCCAGGAAGCTGAAAGCGGCCCCGCTGTTGTGCACGCGTACCAGGTTGAACCAGGATGTCACCGGCTGGCTGTGGTTGAGCGCGAAGGCGCTGACGACCAGCGTCTTGCTCAGCTGGTCGAGCAGCACCACCACGCCGGCCAGCGCCAGCCAGGCCCACAGGCTGAACGTCCCGCTCGACGAACGTGTCGCCATGCTCAGGCGACCGTGCGCGCTTCGCCTGCGCCGAACAGGTTGCTGACGCAGCGGCCGCAGATCGTCGGGTGCGCGGCATCGGTGCCGACGTCGTCGCGCCAGTGCCAGCAGCGTTCGCACTTGGTGGCGGACGACGGCGTGACCGTCACCGCCAGCGTTTCGGCGCTGTCCAGCGTGGCCTTGGAGGTGATGAGCACGAACTTCAGGTCTTCGCCCAGCGAGGCCAGCAGCGCATGCGCCTCGGGCGGCGCGGCCACGATCGCTTCAGCCTGCAGCGACGAGCCCACGCCGCCGGCGGCGCGCACCTCCTCGATGGCCTTGTTCACCGCATCGCGCAGCTCGCGCAGCGTCTGCCATTTGCTCAGCAGCCCAGCATCGGTGGTGGCGCCGATGCCGGCGAAGTCCCAGTAGGTCTGCTTGAAGATGCTGCCCTGGCCGGGCGCGAACACGGCCCAGGCTTCCTCGGCGGTGAAGCTCAGGAACGGCGCCATCCAGCGCAGCATCGCCTGCGTGATCTGCCACAGCGCCGTCTGCGCGCTGCGCCGCGCCAGGCTCTTCGGCGCGGTGGTGTAGAGCCGGTCCTTCAGCACGTCCAGGTAGAACGCACCCAGGTCCTCGGAGCAGAACACCTGCAGCTTGGCGACGACCGGGTGGAACTCGTAGACCTCGTAGTGCTTCAGCACCTCGGCCTGGAACTGTTCGGCACGCGTCAGCGCCCAGCGGTCGATCTCCAGCATCTGCGCGAAGGGCACGGCATCGGCCGTGGGATCGAAGTCGCTGGTGTTGGCGAGCAGGAAGCGCAGCGTATTGCGGATGCGCCGGTAGGCGTCGACCACGCGCTTGAGGATCTCGTCGTCGCCGGCGATGTCGCCCGAGTAGTCGCTGGCCGCGACCCACAGCCGGATGATCTCGGCGCCCAGCTTCTGGCTCACCGCCTGCGGCTCGATGCCGTTGCCCAGGCTCTTGCTCATCTTGCGGCCCTGGCTGTCCACCGTGAAGCCGTGCGTCAGCAGGCCGCGATAGGGCGCGCGGCCATAGATCGCGCAGGCCAGCAGCAGCGAGCTGTGGAACCAGCCTCGGTGCTGGTCGTGGCCTTCCAGGTACAGGTCGGCCTCGGGGCCGCTGTCGTGATGGCCCAGGCTGCTGCCGGTGTGGGCATGCGTGCCGCGCAGCACGTGCCAGAAGGTCGAGCCGCTGTCGAACCACACCTCGAGGATGTCGCTGCTCTTGCTGTAGTGCGGCGCGTCCTCGGCACCGAGGATCTGTTCGATGCTGACGCGGCTCCAGGCTTCGATGCCGCCGGCTTCGACGATATCGGCCGCTTGGTCCAGGATGTCCATCGTGCGCGGATGCAGCTCGCCCGTCTCCTTGTGCAGAAAGAGGGGCAAAGGCACGCCCCAGCTGCGCTGGCGGCTGATGCACCAGTCGGGGCGGTTGGCGATCATGTCGCGCAGCCGCGCGCGGCCGTTCTCCGGGTAGAAGCCGGTGTGCTCGATGGCTTCCAGCGCCATCTGGCGCAGCGTCTTCTCGGCCTTGTCCTGAGTGAAGACACCCTCGCCCTCGTCCATGCGCACGAACCACTGCGCCGCGGCGCGGTAGATCACCGGGCTCTTGTGGCGCCAGCAATGCGGGTAGCTGTGCGTGATGGTTTCGGTGGCCAGCAGCCGGCCGGCGGCTTTCAGCGCCTCGATGATGAGCGGCACGGCCTTCCAGATGTTCATCCCGCCGAACAGCGGGAAGTCGGCCGCGTAGCTGCCGTTGGCCTGCACCGGGTTGAGGATGTCCTCGACCTTCAAGCCGTGCGCGATGCAGGAGTTGAAGTCGTCCAGGCCATAGGCCGGCGACGAGTGCACGATGCCGGTCCCGTCGTCGGCGGTGGCGTAGTCGGCGAGGTACACCGGGCTCAGCCGGTCGTAGCCGGCGTGCGCTTCGGCCAGCGGGTGGTGGAAGTGGATGCCGCCGAGCTTTTCGCCCAGCGTGGTGGCAAGCACCCGGCCTTCGAGCCCGTAGCGCTGCAGGCATTTGTCCACCAGCGTCGCCGCCAGCAGCAGCAGGCCCTTGGGGGTGTCGACCAGCGCATATGCCAGCGCCGGGTTCAGGTTCAAAGCCTGGTTGGCCGGGAGGGTCCACGCGGTGGTGGTCCAGATCACCGCGAACGCGTCCTTGTCCAGCGCGCCCAGCCCGAAAGCCGCAGCCAGCCTATCGGGCTCGGCACAGGGGAAAGCCACGTCCAGCGTCTGGCTCTTCTTGTCGGCGTATTCGATCTCGAACTCGGCCAGCGACGAGCCGCAGTCGAAGCACCAGTACACGGGCTTCAGGCCGCGGTAGACGAAGCCGCGCTCGATCACACGCTTGAGCGCGCGGATCTCGCCGGCTTCGTTGGCCGGGTCCATGGTGCGGTAGGGGTGCTGCCAGTCGCCGAGCACGCCCAGGCGCTGGAAGTCGGCCCTCTGCAGCGCGATCTGCTCGGTGGCGTAGGCGCGGCTCTTCGCCTGCATGTCGTCGCGACTCAGGCCGCGGCCGTGGGCCTTCTCGATGGCGTTTTCGATGGGCAGGCCGTGACAGTCCCAGCCGGGCACGTACTGCGCGTCGAAGCCGGCCAGCTGCCGCGCCTTGACGATCATGTCCTTCAGCACCTTGTTGACGGCGTGGCCCATGTGGATCTGCCCGTTGGCATAGGGCGGCCCATCGTGCAGGATGAACTTGGGCGCGTTGCAGCGCACGTCGCGCAGCTGCTTGTACAGGCCCTGCTCGTTCCACTGCTTGACCCAGCCCGGCTCGCGCTTGGGCAGGTCGCCGCGCATCGGGAAGGGCGTGTCGGGCAGGTTCAGCGTGGCTCGATAGTCGGTCTTGGGCGCGGCGGCATTCATGGTGGGCGGCAGCGCTCAGGGGCGCCACGGGGCAAACGTCGAAGGTCTAAGGCGGCAGCAGCGGCGGCCCCTGGGTGGGCCGCGCGGGCGCGTCAAATTCGATCGCGTGTGATCTGCCGGCCGGTGGCGGCGTGCGTGCTCGGTGCCATGCGCCGATTCTAGCGGGCGCTCCGTTGGGAGCCGAACCAGGCGCGGGTGTCGGCGATGTCCTGAGCGATGCCCTGGCGCAGCGCCTCGAGCGATGGGTACTTGCGCTCGTCGTGGAACTTGTGCAGCAGCTCCACCTTGACGCAGCGGCCGTAGGCGCCATCGCGGCCCAGCGCTTCGGTCCACTGAAGGCAATGCACCTCGAGCAGTTGGCGACCGGCGTCTTCGATCGTCGGCCGCACGCCCAGGCTGGCCACGCCGGGCAGCGGCGCGTCGGCCAGGCCGTGCACCTGCACCGCGAACACGCCCTGCGCCGCCGGCCGCGCGTGGCCGAAACGCAGGTTCAGCGTCGGCGTGCCCAGTTCGCGGCCCAGCTTGCGGCCGTGCAGCACATGGCCGCTGATGCTGTAGGGCCGGCCCAGCAGCGCGGCGCATCGCGCCATGTCGCCGGCGGCCAGCGCCTCGCGCACGGCCGAGCTGGACACGCGCAGGCCGTGTACCTCGTAGCTCATCATGCGCGCCACGTCGAAACCGAGCTTCGCGCCGGCGGCGTCGAGCATGGCGTAGTCGCCGGCGCGTTTGGCGCCGAAGCGGAAATCGTCGCCCACCAGCGCGTAGCGCGTGCCCAGGCCACGGACCAGCACGTCGTCGATGAAGGCCTGCGGCGACTGCCCGGCGAAGGCCGCGTCGAAGCGCATGATCACCGCCTGGTCGATGCCGCAGCGTTCCAATTCGGACAGCTTGTCGCGCAGCGTGGCCACGCGCCGCGGTGCCTGCTCGGGCGCGCTTCTCAGCCCCGCAAAATAGTCGCGGGGATGCGGCTCGAAGCTGAGCACGCAACTCGGCAGGCCACGGTGCCGCGCCTCGTTGGTCAGCAGCGCCAGCATCGCCTGGTGGCCGCGGTGCACGCCGTCGAAGTTGCCGATGGTCAGCGCACAGGCCGGTGCGATGCCTGGATGGCGTAGACCCCTGAAGACTTGCATGCGGCGATTATCCCGGCGCCGGCCAGGTCAGCGGGTGCGTGCCCGGCGGCACCGATGGCCGGTCCCAGCCCGACGGCGTGGCCGACAACTGCGCGGCATGGCGCAGCGCCGTCAGCCGGCCGAAGCCGCTGTCGCTCATCTGCAGATAGGGCTCGAAGTCGGGCTTGGCTGCGGCCAAGCCATCGGCCACGCGACCCAGTCCGCGCAGCCAGTGGCCGGTGGTGGCCAGCGACACCTGCACATGCCAGCTGCCGCCTTCACGCTGCTGGCGTTGCAGCGCTGCGCACGCACCCAGCGCCATCAGGTGGCCCGAGGCATGGTCGAGGATCTGCATCGGCAGCGCGCGTGGCGGTCCGCTGCCGAAGGCCTGGGCCTCGGCGTGGTTGAAGCCGCTGGCGGTCTGCACCAGCGAATCGAAACCGCGCCGCTGTGACCACGGCCCTGTGCTCCCGTAGGCCGACAGCGAGACCACGACGATGCCCGGATGGCGTTCGGCCAGCGCCTCGGCGCCGTAGCCCAATGCCTGCAGGCTACCGGGCCGGTAGCCTTGCACGAACACGTGCGCGTCGCGCAGCACCGCGTCGAAGGCCCGGCGGTCGGCGGCATCGTGCAGATCGGCCAGCGCCGAAAGCTTGCCGCGGCTGGTCTCGGCAATGGCCTCGATGTTGGGCAGCCTGGGCGAATTGACCAGCAGCACGTCGGCGCCGTGCGCCGCCAGCGCGCGCGTGCCCACCGGCCCGGCGAGGATGCGCGTCAGGTCGAGCACACGCAGGCCCTGCAGGGGCCGCGCCTGCGCCGGCAATGGCGGCAAGGCCCGCGGTACGGCGTCGCCGAGCCGTGTCCACTGCAGCAGCGGCTGCAGCGCCACCGCGCAGCCCTGAGGATGGCGATCCCATGCCTCGAAGCTGCGCAGCGCCGCCACCACCAGGCCGGCGTCGGCAGCGGCCTGCTCGAAGTCGAGCGCGCTCCAGTCGTGCAGCGCGCGCTGCACGTCGGCGCGTTCGGCACGGCGGCCTTCGGGCAGGCCCAGCAGGCGCAGCGCGCCGTCGCGGTGGTGCGCGAAGTTGGTGTGGATGCGTACCCAGCCCGACGCGCCCTCGTCGTCGCCGCAGGGGTACAGCCCGGACAGCTTGTCCCAAAGCCGCAGCGTCTGGCCGTCGAGCAGAAAGTGCGAGCAGCATTCCAGCGCCGCATGGCGCATGTCCACCGTCACCCGCTGCGTCACGCCGTTGCGTAGCCGACCCAACTCGGCCGCGGCCAGTGCGCCGGCGGCCATCGAGGCCTGCGCTGCGGTGCCGACCGCGAAGGACGAGGGCAGCACCGGATCGGCGCCGCGCAGGCTGATGCGTTGCAGCGCATCCACCGGCAGGCCCGCGGCCTGCCAGAGCTGGCTCAGTGCCGCGGTGGGGTCGATCGTGGTGTGCACCGGCGCATCATCGCAGCGGCGCACGCCAGGGTCCAGGCCGACCGGCTATTGCGGGCAGGCCGGCGGCTTCAGGAAGCCCAGACCGGGCTGGTCCCACAGCCGCGGCGAGACCTTGTCGGTGAACTGGCAGCCGAAATTCGGGGCCGCCACGGCCGCCGGATCGAGCACGTCGTCGCCGGTCGGCTTGATGCCGCCTTCGACCCACTTGACCAGGTCCACGAAGGTGGTCACCAGTTCGGCGGGCGTGAAGCTGCAGTGGCCGAAGTCGCGCGTGGCGCGCTGCACCAGGTTGTGGCCATAGCCCTTGGCCTTGACGCGGCTGGCGTATTCCTGCTCCATGTGGAAGGGCACGAAAAGGTCGCCCAGCGTGTGCAGCGTCAGCATCGGGATGTGCAGGTCCCCGGTGGTCGGCGTGACATTGGCAATGCCGTTCCTGCGCCGCGCCTGCGGGTCGGCGATGACACGCTGTACCGTCTGGTTGAACAGGTTCTCGGCTGCGCTGAGGGCCGGATCGGTGTCGAACTGATAGAAGACATCGGAGTTCTGCACGGCCACACCGGGCTGGCGCGGCAGCGTGCCGTCACCGACGCCCAGCCCGAACAGGAAGTCGCCGGCGACGCCGTTCCAGTACAGCCAACCCTGGTCGAACAACGGCCGCACGCCGCCCGTGCGCAGCTGCACCATCGACTTGAAGTTCTGTCCGTTCGCATTGAGCGCGAAGGGGAAAGCCGGGCCGAGGCCGGCCTTGGTCGCCGGTACCGTGGTCGTCAGATAGTCCGGACCATAGGGGTAGAGCTTGCCCACCCCCGACAGCGTCTGCGCGCCGACGTTGAAGTCGAGGAAGAAGTCGAACAGTTCGTAGTCGCCGAGCACGCCGCAGATGGGCATGGCGCCGTCGTAGGTCTGGCGGTACTGCTCGGCGACGATGCC
>Ga0315912_10002129_pt1 | contig 21871 bp, 21 predicted proteins | sample VfabasoilMG_FD_204469 | JGI IMG/M metagenome (GOLD analysis project Ga0315912, IMG submission 204469) | Garden soil microbial communities collected in Santa Monica, California, United States - V. faba soil | ecosystem: Environmental > Terrestrial > Soil > Garden | place: USA: California...
GCGCCAAGTGCTGACCATGAGGGCGGCTAAGATCAGGAGCAAGAGAAGCCATGCGACGGAGATGGGCCACCATTGAAGAGGCGCGGAACCGGATGCGTAGACGATGGCTGCGATGACGGCGGCTGCGGCTGGAATGGGCAAACCCACGAAATATTTTCGGCCTGGTTTGCCTGGGTTTTTGGGCACCGGATCGATGGCGATATTGAACCGCGCGAGACGCGAGGCTCCGCACATCATGTAGAGAAAAATGATGAAGTAGCCGGCGTTGTGGATCTGTTCGCGGAGCTCTGGATTGATGCCGAGTCCCAGGAATTGAAAACCGAAGACCCAGGCGAGGACACCGGGTGCGACACCGAAGGTGATGACATCGGCGAGGGAATCGAGCTCACGTCCGAAATCGCTTACGGTGCCGGTCATGCGGGCGATGCGGCCGTCAAGCCCATCAAGGAAGACAGCGGCACCGATACAGATGGAGGCGATGTCGAGGTTGGTGTTGTGGGATAGATCACCGGCGGCCGCTTGCATGGCGGCTTGAAAAGCTTTGACGATGGCGATGTAGCCGAGGAAAAGATTGCCTGCCGTGAAGAGAGTAGGGAGGGCGTAGGCCGCTTTTCTGGGCCGCCGGGATTTCGGGTCGATCAGACGCTCACGAAGGTTGAAGCGTTGGGGCATCATTACGCGTTCTTTCTCCTGGCGATGATGGTGGTGGCGGCCTGGACGCGCTGTCCTTCGCGGACCAGAATGTCCCATTCGGGTCCGAAGAAGACGTCCATGCGAGAGCCGAATTTCATAAGGCCAATGCGATCTCCCATGGCCAGGATGTCGCCTTGTTTTTTGTTGAAGACGAGACGGCGGGCGACGAGTCCGGCGATTTGTTTGAAGGTGATTTTAACGCCGTCCGGGGCTTCGACGGTGACGATGGTTTGTTCGTTGACGAGGGAAGCTTCTTCTTTGTTGGCGAGGAGGAAGTCGCCCTCTTTGTATTCGAAGCTGATGATTTTACCGGCGATGGGCGTGCGGTTTACATGAACGTCGAAGACGTTGAGGAAGATGGTGACACGTGTGAGGTTGTTGCCTTCGGGACGGACAGCTAGGACCTTGCCGTCGGCTGGGGATACTGCGTGCGGGCCTTGTGGAACGATGCGTTCAGGATCACGGAAGAAGTTGAGGCAGAACAGCGCGACCAGGAAAAAAGGTATCGCGAAAACGGCTCCGGCGAGGTAGCCGACGAGCAAGCCTCCCGCGCTCAAGCCCAGGGCGTAATAGATTCCAGTGATAACCATTGAATAGAACTGACTCTATCTATTCTCGCAGGAAAATTTGTGGCTAGCCTAGGCTCGACCGAAATGTGCTGCGCCGACGATCAACGCAACCATGTTCCAGGCAACGAGTAAAGCGAAGAAGATATTGATACGTCCGAGGAGTTTGAAGCGGCCCATACGGACACAGAAGACGCCGAGTCCGACGGCAGCTAGTTTGACCGCGATCAACCCCATGACTGGGTGAGGAGCATTGTAGAGGGCCATTTTGACGACGGGATTTCCTTCGTGGACTCCCAGGAGAAGGAATGCCAAAGTAGACAATAAATCAAGTACTTGCAGGTAGGAAAATTGCCAGAAGATTGCGGTCATCGAAGCTCCTAGTCAAATGTACGCTGACTAGGACTCTCATGTAAATGGTACTGGAAGCCAATCTCGCGGACTAAAGGAAGCGAAACTACCTAGTACTTTCCGGCGGGGTAGTGGACTTGTTACGACCTTGTTTGCGTCTGGCATCGCGCTCAGCACGAAACCTTTCGTACTCGGCCTTTTGTTTTGCGTCGAGCATCTCACGAATCTGGTTAACCTGATGCTGTTGAATGGCTTCAAATTCGGGCATATGCTTAGCGCGCAGCTCACGGAGCACAACCTGGGTGGAATCGAGCACGCCTTCCAGCCTCTCGACTTGGTCTTTGGTCAGATTGACCCTCTGGCGGAGTTCTTCCACATAGCTCTTGCGGAAGTCGCCCGAAGTGCGTGGAGACGGGGGAGTTGCCTGGACAGAACGGGCCTGATAAAGCCACACTCCAAACCCACCTACGGCCGTACCGCTGACGAACGTCAGCCCGAGATAGAGAATTGCACTTGCACCAACACCTTTGAACACGGCTTACCTCTTACTGCTGTTGTAACATGGCTGGACCCTCGGTGTAAGCCAATAGCTCCACCGGGTTGTCATCTTCCAGCGCTTCCAAATACGTCTTCGAATAAACAGGGCTGGCGGTGACCTGGACGGGAGCCCATTGAAGAGCAAACATCGTCATGCAGAGTGCCAATGCCGCAGTCACCAAACCGCGCGAGTAAATCTTCAATTTCCAGGTAAGCGTACGTCGCTTGTCGATTTGACGCCAAAGCCCTGGCATAAAATTCGCGCTGATCGGGGGGGCCGGACATGCCTCCCGGTACGCTCCAAACAGCTGATCCAGTTTTTCTTCTGAGTTCGCCATATAAATTCTCTACGTCTTGTTCCCGTCCGCCGGGGGCTTCATTGTGTCCTCATACGCTTTGAGAACCCTTTGCCTAGCCCGAAACAACCTTACCTTGAGAGCATTTTCCTTGGCTCCGTAAATCTCTTCCAACTCCTTCAAGGACAACCCTTCAACCTCTTTCAACGTTAGCAAGATTCGGTCTTCTTCGGAGACCTCACCTAATAACGCTTCAGTAAACTCCCGGATGTTAGTCGCATTCTGGTGTTCGGCCTGCGACTTCTTACCCGCCAAAGCGTCTGCAACCAACAACTGCTGCTCGCTCAAATCCGCCATCCGCGATTCTGGCCGCCGTTTCTGCTTCCGCAGATAATCGTAGGCAGCATTCACCGTCAACCTATACAACCACGGCTCGAAAACTTCCGGGGACCGCAGTTGGTCCAACGAAAAGTACAACCGTAAAAACACTTCCTGGCCAACATCTTCCACATCCTCAGGCCGCCCAATGTTTCGGGCGACAATGCCGAGTACGCGCTTCCTATATGCCATCACGATCTGATTAAAAGCGGCATCGTCGCCACCACGAGCCCGCTCGATCAGATCAAATTCTACAAGCATGACAGCATTTGGCCCGCCATGCCGAGGCGCGAGAGCCTCTATCTAAATGGCGAACCAGTACATAGTTAGGTTACAAGGCTTGCGAAGTTTTCGCAAAACTGCCCCGGCGGTGGCAATGGCCACTTTCGCATTAGTGTTTTGTTTTCAGAGGCTTATGTAGAGTGTTAGGCTATGAGGCGTTGATTTGATTTCACGTTCTCCTGGTACGTGGGACGCCGTTCCGTCCGCTGGTACTTCTCTAAGTTCTTGATTGCTGCAACCACAAGTGCACGTCTCTGGTATAAAAGGGCCAGTTGGGCGCGCACGAGTCGAGGGTAGATAACGGGCTTGTCCAGCATAAACATAGCAGAACTTATATCAGGAGTCGCATATGAAATGCAAGCTAAATTATCAAGATAACTGAAAATTATTACAAATTGATGATTGGGCGGCGGTAGTCCTAGTGGCCATTGGAAGCGTTGAGCGGCGCAAGCTGCTATCCTTCAGGTAGGTCACCTTGAGTCTATGGCCGCACACGGCAATCGCACCACGATGGACGGCTTCGGCCCTTCCTTTTACACCCCGAAGGGTGTGAGATGGTTGCTGATTGCTAACGTTGCTACCTTCGTAGCAAACTTCCTGGCGGAAATGATGGGGATCGGTTGGCCTTTCCGCTATCTGGCGTTGGTACCGGCTGATGTCCTTCAGGGTTGGGGCGTTTTCCAGCTGGTCACGTATCTTTTTCTCCATAGCCTGACGAACCCGTTCCACCTCATCTTCAACATGCTGACGTTGTGGATGATCGGGCAATCGCTGGAGGCCACCTGGGGCACAAAGCGATTTCTACAATACTACTTTGTCTGTGGGGTGGGTGCGGGGATCTGTGTTGTCATAGGCAACGCTTTCTATGGAACCCTGCACGTGTTCACTGTTGGTGCCTCCGGTGCCATCTATGGGCTCCTCCTGGCTTTGGGCGTCGTTTTCCCTGACGCTATCATTCTCGCCTTCCTGATCTTCCCGATGAAGGCAAAGTACTTCGCCATGATCATGGGGGCCATCGCGTTTTACAATACGTTGGGTGCATCTTCCGGGGGAGTGAGTCATGTCGCCCACCTTGGCGGGATGATATTCGGCTATATCTACCTCAGATCAAAGTTCAAGCGGATGGACATCATGGGCACCGCTCACGCCGCGTACAAGAACTGGAAGCTCCAGAGAGCCAAGAAGAGATTTCAGGTGTACTTGCGTAAGCAGGACAAGGGGCCGCGTATTCATTAGGCTCACCCGGCTTGACCCCGCCGCTGAAATGTGTAATTATTCATAGTACTGAATAAACATTCAGTGGAAGGAGATTGCCATGTCCATGCCGGCTCGTAAACAACCCACCGCATTGCAAGCGCGAATCCAAGCAGGCGACCTGCGCCGTGATCAGGACATCTCTACCATTGAACTGCGGCAGTTGCTGACGTTAGCGGGACGCGTGAAACGAACTCCGGAGAAATACCGTCAGGCACTGGCAGGGCGCTCGCTTGCGCTGCTGTTTGAAAAGCCGTCTCTGCGCACCCGCATGACTTTCGAGCTGGCTATCCAGCAACTGGGCGGCAACGCCGTCGTCAACAACGGGCTCATCTCCGAAAGAGAGCCAGTGAAGGATGTGGCTCGAAATCTGGAGCGGTGGACCAATGGAATTGTGGCCAGAACCTTCAGCCAGGAAACCGTGGACGGACTGGCCGAATGGGCGTCAGTGCCGGTCATCAACGCTCTCAGTGATTTGTATCATCCGTGTCAGGCTTTCGCCGACATGCAGACGCTGCAGGAAAAATTCGGCGAGTTGGAAGGCCTCAAGTTGGCCTTTGTGGGAGACGGCAATAACGTTGCCCATTCGCTGATGCTTTCTTGTGCAAGGCTGGGCGTTCATTTTTCGCTGGCAACACCAGCGGGCTACGAATCGAAGGAAGAGATCATCCTTGAAGCGAAAAAGTGGGCCGCCCAGACCGGAGCCGAGCTTACTTTTACCAACGATCCTGCCGAAGCCGTAGCCGGAGCGAATGCGGTTTACACCGATGTCTGGGCCAGCATGGGTCAGGAGCACGAAGCCTACGAGCGGAACCTGCGCTTTGAACCCTACCGTGTGGATGAATCGTTGATGGCCAAGGCTGGCGAAACGGCTGTATTTATGCACTGCCTGCCCGCCAAACGCGGTCTGGAGACCACAGACGGAGTAATGGAATCCCCAAGGTCGGTGGTCTTCGACCAAGCCGAGAACCGCCTCCACGCGCAAAAAGCGCTATTGCTGATGTTGCTGGCCTAGCCGCCTTCAGACAATTGCCAACCAGTTTATGAGCAAAGCAAAGAAAGTCGCGCTCGCCTATTCCGGCGGGCTGGACACATCTATCATCATCCCGTGGCTGAAGGAAAACTACGGCTGCGAAGTAGTCGCCGTCTGCGGTGACATAGGTCAAGGCGGAGATGAACTCACCGGCCTGAAGAAGAAGGCCCTCAAGACCGGCGCATCCGAAGTGTACATCGAAGACATGCGCGAGGAGTTCGTGAAGGACTACCTGTGGCCAATGGTCCGTTCGGGCGGTGTCTACGAACATAAGTATCTGCTCGGCACTTCCATCGCGCGGCCTTTGCTGGCCAAGCGGCAGGCCGAGGTAGCACTGAAGACGGGATGCGACGCACTGGCGCACGGCTGCACAGGCAAGGGTAACGATCAAGTTCGCTTTGAGCTGACGTATATGGCGATTGCACCGAATCTGCCTGTGATTGCGCCTTGGCGTGAGTGGGACATTCTGTCTCGCGAGAAGGCGATTGAATACGCGGCGGAGCGCAACATTCCGATTTCGTCCACCACCAAGAAGATCTACAGCCGCGACCGTAATATCTGGCATATTTCGCATGAGGGCGGAGCTTTGGAAGATCCAGCCAACGCCGCACCCGACGAAATCTGGATGCTCACCAAGAGTCCGCGACAGGCACCTGACAAGCCGGGTAAAGTCACCATTGGCTTCAAACATGGATTCCCTGTTTCGGTAAACGGTGTCGAGCTTTCCGGCGTGAAGCTGTTAGAAAAACTCAACAAAATCGGTGCCGAGCATGGCATCGGCCGCATAGACCTTGTCGAAAACCGCTTTGTCGGAATGAAGTCCAGGGGATGTTATGAGACTCCGGGTGGCACACTTCTTATGGCGGCCATTCGCGAACTGGAAGCTCTGACGCTTGATAAGAACACGCTCCACTACAAGCAGAAGCTGGCGCTGGACTATGCCGAACTCGTGTACAACGGCTTCTGGTTCACCCCGCTCCGTGAAGGGCTCGACGCGTTCTTCCACGAAGTCAGCAAGCCCACCACAGGTGAAGTCACGCTGGAACTTTACAAGGGCAATATCGATCCGGTGAAGCGTGTTTCTCCAAACTCGCTCTACTCGCTCGACATTGCGAGCTTCACGATGGGTGCGGAATACGATCAGAAAGACGCACGCGGCTTTATCAAGCTGAATGGTTTGTCGATCGCGGTGCGCGCGGGATTACAGGCGAAAAAGAAAGGCAAGAACAAGTAATGAAACTATGGGGCGGGCGATTCGAGGAAGGACCATCAGAAGTTTTTGAACGATTCTCCGGCTCGCTCCATTTTGACCGACGTCTGATTCACGCCGATATCCGGGGTTCGCAAGCATTCGCCCGAGCCCTGGAACGCGTCGGCATTCTTAACTCCGTCGAGCGGGCCGAACTGGAAGCCGCTTTTGAATCCATCCTTGTTGACTCCAGGACGCCTGGTTTCTACGACGGAGCGGACGACGAAGATGTCCACACACTGGTGATACGCAAGCTCAAAGAAAAGGCTGGCGTGCTGGCAGATAAGATCCATACAGGTCGAAGCCGCAACGAACAGGTTTCGCTGGATACAAGGCTATGGCTGAGGGACGAAACGGACCGTGTTCTCGCGCTACTGGCCGAGCTGATGGCGACGCTGGTAAAGACGGCCAGAAAATATCCGACGGCCGTGATTCCGGGTTACACACATCTCCGTCGTGCGCAGGCGGTGCTTTGGCCGCATTACCTTCTTGCCTATTTCGAAATGTTCGCAAGAGATTTCGAGCGCTTCACCCAGGCCAGAGCACGAATCAACGTTCTTCCTTTGGGTTCAGGTGCGTTGGCGGGAAGTGGCTTCCCGTTTGATCGCGAAGCCATTGCAGCCGATCTTGGGTTCGACGCGGTGACCCGGAATAGCATGGACGTTTCTGGTGACCGGGACTTCGCGCTCGACTTTCTCTACGCTGCCACAACAACCATGATCCACCTCAGCCGTTTGGCGGAAGATTGGATTCTGTATTCGAGCGAAGAATTCGGATGGATGGAATTAGCGGATGGGGTCACCAGTGGCTCCTCGCTCATGCCGCAGAAAAAGAACCCCGATTCGCTGGAGCTCATCAGAGGCAAAAGCGGTCGGGTCATGGGAAGCCTTACGTCGCTGTTGTTCACCATGAAGGGTCTGCCTATGACCTACAACCGCGATATGCAGGAAGACAAGGAGCCGGTTTTTGAAGCTGCCGACCAGCTTACGGCATCGTTGGAGATGGCGGCAGTGGTGGTTGAGTCGGTTGTGCTGAGAGAGGCGGTCCCGGCTGCGGCGGCCGAAGAGAGTTGGGTGGTGGCAACGGATCTGGCGGAAGCGCTGGCAAGGAACGGAACTCCGTTTCATCAGGCGCATAAGCTGGTGGGGCGGCTGGTGTTGGAAAGCGTGAGAGAAGGGAAGAAACCTTCGGATTGGAATGCGGGTTCGCTGACGGCGTTTGCGCCGGAATTTACCAGGGAAATGGCGAGCTTGTTGACGCCTGCTGAGGGAATGAAGTCGAGAGAAGTCCGCGGGGGGACCGGGCCGAATGCAGTCGCAGCGGCGCTGAATGAAGCGGAAGATCGCTTAAGAGCCTGGACGTTAAAATGAACAAGCAGTACCGGCAAACGCAAATTCTGAAGCTCATCCAGAAGAAGGGCATTCATACCCAGGAAGAGCTATCAAGAGCGTTAGCGGCGCAGGGCATTCAGGCGACACAGGTGACTCTGTCGCGGGATATCAAGGATCTTGGTCTGGTAAAAAGCTCGGCTGGTTACACGGCCATGCAGGCGGCAACACCCTCCGGTCCTTCGTTTGAAACTCTCGCTGCGGAGTTTTTGACGGATGTCAGGGTCGCGCAGAATCTGGTGGTTCTGAAGACGTCTCCCGGGAATGCCAGCGGAATTGCTGCGGCATTGGACCGGGAAGACTGGCCGCAGATTGTCGGGACGTTAGCCGGTGACGATACGATTTTGATTATTACGCCGGATAACGCTACTGCGGAGAAACTCGGGGCGAGGCTTCGTGTTCATGGGATGGATTTGTAGGTTGGTCGGGTTGGGGCGGATGGAGGTCGGTCAGTATACTGCGCGCTATGCTTACTAGATTTTGAATGGGCGGGTGGGTGTCTTGTTCGAACTGGGATACCAGGGTGGTCAACACAGCAATCGCCTCCTCGCTCTTCCCCAACTGACCCAGTCTGAAGGCCTTGTTGACTAGCGCCTTAGCCACTTGCACACGGAACACAGCTTCGGTGGCTTCTCCATAGCGCCCCACCACCTGTTCGTAAACCGCAATCGCCTCTTCGTTCTTACCCAATTGACCTAGCGTGACGCCCTTGTTGATCAGCGCTATTGCCACTGGCTCGCGGAGGGCGGCCTCGGTGGCTTCTCCAAAGCGCTCCACCACCTGTTCGTAAACCGCAATCGCCTCTTCCCTTTTCCCCATCTGACCTAGCGTGACGCCCTTGTTGAACAGCGCCTTGGCCACTAGCTCACGGAGGGCGGCCTCGGTGGCTTCTCCAAAGCGCTCCACCACCTGATCGTAAACCGGGATGGCCTCTTCGTTCGTGCCCGATTCACATAGCCTGTTGCCATTGCCGAGCAGCGCCTTAGCCACTTGTTCACGGAGTGCGATCCCGGAGGTTTCCCCAAAGCGCTCCATCACCTCTTCGCACATCGCAATCGCCTCTTTGTTCTTCCCCAACTGACCTAGCCTGACGCTCTTGTTGACCAGCGCCGCAGCCACTTGCTCATGGAGAGCGACTTCGGTGGCTTGTCCAAAGCGCTCCACCACTTGTTCGTAAGCTGCAATCTCTTCTTCGTCCTTCCCCAACCGACCTAGCGTGGCACCCTTGTTGACTAGGGCCTTCGCGACCAAGCTTTGCGTCTCAAGGTCTGAAAGCTGAGATCCAGCATCAATCACAGTGTCATATGCTCTCATTTCCTGGTCAGAGTTATCGAAGAGGCCCGTGCCGGCCTGCCAAGCAAGCTCACACAACTCACGCAATTGATCGGGAGTCAGCCCCTCTTGCACAACCTTCGCCGCAGCGTCAGCGGCTTCACGATATTTCGAGCCTCTCACGAAGGTTCGCAGGGCCAATAGCGGATCGGTATCGACAGATCTCCCCTTCTGCTGCATCGCATCCTCAACCGTTTGGATCGTCCGCCGCACTCCGTACACATCATCCGAGTCACTCGGGTCCACTGGCGGAAGACTGTTCCGCAGATGCTTCACAAAAAATGACAGCGGGTCCAGTGTCAACTCCGGCTCCTTCGGCGCGAACACGCGATTCATTTCATCAAAGACCCGTTGCGCCGAAAGCCGGTAAGCCTCGGAACGCTCCCCCGTCATTTCCATTGCCCGTGTTCGCTCCGGCGCCTCTGGCGGTACCACGAGGTACACCGCATCGGCGTCCGTCAACCATCCGGGTAATGCGTCCACATCCTCACGCCGGTAGCAAAACCAATAGACGTTGTAACCCAGCGCGGTTTTCAAACGGCGCTTGAGCGCCGTCATGAAGACATCGTCTTCCCACCCGCTGTACCCAGTCACCAAAGGTGACCGTTCACGCAATAGACTATCCAGAAAATGTCCCATCGACGAAGTGGAATCTGGCGGGAGCGATGCACGCGCACCCAACTCTCCAGGCAAATTGCAGAGATCATAAAACCGATGGCTGCCGTGAATATGAACGATCTGAACCTGTTCCGAATCCAGCTCGATACGCTGCGTGGTTTCTGAATGATCACAGATTACATGCTGCACGCCAAACAGATTGAGTGCCTTCGAAAGCAGATCATCGAAGTTCGCCGTCACGACAAGATTAGTAACGCTCGGCTCAATCAATAAATGGGACAGCCTGAAGATCGCCTTAGTGACGTACGCCTTCTTTACCAAACCCTCGAAGTAGTCCTTGCGATCCTGTGGACTCGGATAGGCCTGCTGCAGATACCAAGCATACGCAGGAGCCTGTCCCTTCTCCGTAGGCATCTGCCACGTTTCTTGCTTCTTGGCAATGGCCTCACATTCCGCCGCAATCTGACAAGCCAGCGGAATCGCTGGATGAGATACACCTGCCCCAGTCATGAAAAAGAACGCACGAGAATGCGCCTTAACGGTGACTTTGATCTCTCGAACAGCCTGCGGAAGCTGAAGCAATTTCGGCATTGCGCAGTTCCTATTCTATTCGGGAACCTTAAGAAGCAGGCTGTTCTGTCTTAGCGTGAGATTCCTTACCCGGAACCGCTGCCTTCACCGGACTGATAATCACGTGGTAGTGCTTACCTTCCAAACGCATGTGACCATCAATCTGTCCGACACCGGCCAGATCCGCGGTGAACCGCTGTAGCAGCTTTGCGCCAAGATCGACGTGCGCGATTTCGCGTCCGCGGAATTGCACTACTGCTTTTACGCGATTGCCTTCCTTCAGGAAACGTACGGCGTGGTTCTTCTTGAACTCGTAATCGTGATCATCCGTGTTCGGACGGAATTTTACTTCCTTCACCTGAATGACGTGCTGCTTCTTCCGGGCGTCGTGCTGTTTCTTCTTGTTCTCGTATTGCCACTGCCCGTAGTCCATCGCTTTAGCGACAGGAGGCTCGGCTGTTGGCGAGACAACAATCAGGTCAAGACCCAATTCCTTGGCTCGACGCACGGCATCGGGAGTCGGCATAATAGCCACTGTGCCGTCAGGGAAAATCGCGCGAACTTCACGCGCCCTGATTGCCTCGTTGACGTTTTCTCTGATTCTTGGTCGGGGACCGCGGGGGAAGTTTCTGGGTGGGTACATTCAGTATGTGTTTCCCTGATACTACCAGATTTCAAGGTGATTGCAAGGCCTCAGTTTTTCGGGCTGCCCAGAAATGCGCGAACGGCGGGTCCGCTGAGCAACGAAGTTGCTAATGCAGTGACAGCCAAAGCGATGAACATGCGCTCATCAATCAGGCCGTTGCTCAGGCCAATTCCTGCTAGTACAATGCCCACGGCTCCGCGTGCGTTCAACGCAAATGCCGCAGCCCAGGCCTCACGACCCGGCAGGACCCCTGCCATTCTCGCTCCCGCCAACACAGCAGTTAGCTTGCTGACACAGGCTCCGGCGAAGATCACCGCGACCATGCCGAGGTCGAAATTCTGAACGAAGTTGTGCAGCAGACCGATCGACACAAAATAGATGGGAGCAAGGAATTTTTGAACCAGCACATCAGCAGGTCCTGATTTCTTCTCTCCGCCGCTAAGCGCCACACCCAACAGGAACGTACCAACAAACGCGTGGATTCCCAACGCTTCGGCAAGGCTCGCTATCGCGGCAACTAAAATAGCTCTCATCCAAAAGTTGGTTGCCTTGAGCCAACGGCCTATGACGAACAGTGCCGCCAGGAGCAATCCAATGTTGAGTACACCTGCCGAGCCACCCAGCACCAGAGCTAGTATTGCCCACGTCACAAGATCATCCACAACCGCGGAACCCATGATGATACGACCGAAGGGCCGGTCCAGCAATTTCAGGTCGAAGAGGATACGAGCCAGAACCGGGATCGCCGAGTTTGCGAAGTTCAATCCGATAAAAACCGCAAACAGTATGAAATGTTCTTGCGCGGAGGTGCCCCAAAATCCGGGCGGCACGGCGTAGACTAGTCCGACGCCGGCAACTATAGGGAATAGTGTCGCCGCCAGACTGATGAACAGCGTTGCGCGGCCACGCTCGCGCAGTTCGTGCAGGTCCATCTCAAGCCCGGCGAGGAAGAGAAAGTACAGCATCCCTACTTTGACGACGGCCCCGCGCACCACTGCGACGTCCGGCGTCAGAAACAGAGTTGCGTATGCTTCCGGTGCCATGGCTCCGAAAACGGTGGGGCCGAGTAGCACGCCACCGAGCATCTCGCCGACCACTGCGGGTTGATGGAATCGCCGGAATAACGCGCCGGCAGCCAACGCGCAGACAAGCATCACGGCGAACTGTGACACCAGCAACAGCAACTCACTTATGTTCAGCACAAGAACCCATTATGCAGGGTGTAAAATGAAATTGGAATTGCAGCCATGAAGAAGAATACAGTCCTTGCCGCGCTTGTGATCGTCGCCGTAGCATTCGCTCAAGAGCGCGACCCCAAGCGCGTCGCCATGCTGGCAGAGCAGGTGGCCATTTCGGACGTCGCCGCAGCCGATACAGAGAACGGTAAGAAGCACTTCGAAAAAAAATGTGCCTCATGCCATGTGTTTGGAACCATCGGCACTAGCTTTGGACCTGATCTGACCAAGATCGGGAACAAGTATCACAAGAAGGACATCGTGCAGACGATCCTGTTTCCGCCCAAGGATTCCGAGATGCTTCCAGGATTGGTGGATGATCTTAACAAGGAAGAGCTAGCGAACCTGATTGCGTTTCTCCGTCCGCCAGGCTCTACCGGACCCAGTCCGTGGCCGGAAGGAGCAGGCAAGGCCGAAGCGATGAAAGTCTGCGGAACCTGCCACGCCCCCGAGCGAGCCATGGTTTTCCAAAGCCCCGAGGGTTGGGACGCCATGTTCAACAACATGGCCGCAAAGGGAATGACAGCGCCGGAAGACGAACTGACCAAGGCCTACGACTATCTGGTGAAGGCGTTCCCAACCGCGCCGCCACTGCCCATCAATATCAATGCAGCGGAAGCAATCGACCTGGAAAGCCTGATGTCACTGACAAGAACCCAGGCCGCAGCCGTGATCAAATATCGCACCGAAAAGGGTGCGTTCAAGACGGTTGATGATATTAAGAAGGTTCCAGGGATGGATGCTTCTAAAGTGGATGCGAAGCGGGACCGGATTACGTTTTAGCCATGGTCAAGGTACTGGAAAGGCAATAGCGGAAAGCATCGCCCGGTGATGGAACGGATGGCAAACGAGGCTTTGGAGGAACATAGGTTGGGCTCATCCGTGATCTGCTCTGTCTACCCCCCAATCGAATACATCGGCCTCGGCGGCGCTACAAACTTCGTGCTGTTGATCTCGTGCCCTAGCCATTTACGCTGCACTACTCCGCGTAGTGTCTCCACGACATCCACTTCCGGTGCGCTTCCCCGCAGTGCTGCTTTCACATCCGTCTCTTCTATTGCGAACAGGCAGTACCTGAGCTTGCCTTCTGCTGTTAGCCTTAGCCGGTTGCAGTTCAGGCAGAACGGATGGCTCACGGATGAGATGAACCCTACGCTGCCGATGCCGTCTTTGAACCGGAACTCCGACGCGGGTGCCCGAACATCTGCGTCCGGTATCGCCTCCAATGGGCCGATTCCTTCTTCCAACATCCGCACCATCTCGTCTTGCAATAGGACCTTGTCTCGCAACCACAGTCCTTGCGCGTCGAGCGGCATGAACTCGATGTAACGGATCTCAATTCCATTCGCCCTGCCGAACTGCGCTAGCGGCACTATGTCCGGCTCCACCAGATCCTTCACCGCGACGGCATTGATCTTGATCGTCGTGAACCCCAGTTTCCGGCATGTTTCTATACCGGCCATCACCTTCGCGAAGTCATCCCTGCGCGTGATGTGCAGGAAACGCGCCCGATCCAACGTATCCAAGTGGATGTTGATCCGCCGCAGCCCTGCGTCATAGAGCGCCGGAGCCTGCTCAGCCAACTGTACTCCGTTGGTGGTCATCGCCAGATCTTCAATGCCCGGAATCGCCGAGAGGTTCCGCACCAGCGTGTGCAGGTTCTTGCGCAGCAGTGGCTCGCCACCTGTCAGCCGAATCTTGCGAATCCCCAGCGGTGCTACGATTCGTACGAACTGCTCGATTTCTTCAAAACTTAGAATCTCAGCCTTCGGGAGAAAGGCCACCTCATGCTCCGGCATGCAATAGAAGCAGCGGATGTTGCAGCGGTCTGTCACGCTGATCCGCAAGTTGTCGTGCTTGCGTCCGAAGGTGTCTGTCAGGATCACTTCACTGCCAACATGCGCTCCAGCGGCAACCGGGCGCGCTCGATCATCTCCGGCGACAGCTCCACGCGAGGCGTCAGGTCACGCAGGCACGCGTGCAGTTTCTCCAGCGTGTTCATCTTCATGTACGGACATTCGCTGCAGTTGCAGTTCTCATTCTTGACGAAGTAGAAGCGCTTGTGCGGAGCTCCCTGTTCCAGAGGGTGTCGCACACCGCTCTCGGTCATGATAATGAACTCTTCTGCAGGGCTCGCGAGGCACCACTCGATCAGCGCCGACGTGGACCCAATAAAATCAGCCATCCGCAGCACTTCTTCCGGACACTCTGGATGCGCCGCGACAACGGCTTTCGGATGCTCCGTCTTCGCCGTCACCAAGCGCCGCGCGGGGAACGTCGCATGCACGATACACGCGCCCTGCCAGACCTGCATGTTCTCGCGGCCCGTCTGCTTCTTCACGTAGTTGCCCAAGTTGATATCGGGCAGGAACAGGATCGGCTTGTCAGCCGGAATCGAGTTCACAATCTTCACTGCATTGCGCGAGGTGCAGAGAATGTCGCTCTCTGCTTTCACACCAACGGAGGTGTTGATGTAACTGACAATCGCGTGATCCGGGTGGCGGAGTTTAAAGGCCCGCACCTGCTCGGCAGAACACGTCTCCACCAGACTGCAACCAGCGTCCTTATCCGGCACCACGACGATGCGTTCCGGGTTCAAAACCTTGGCGGTCTCGGCCATAAACCAAACGCCGCAGAAGGCAATGACGTCGCCCTTGAAATCACGAGCCTTGGTGGCAAGCTCCAACGAATCGCCGACAACATCGGCCAAATCCTGAATCTCGGCATCCTGATAAAGATGCGCAAGGATCGTAGCGCGACGCTCACGCTTCAGATCCAGAATCTCGTCGACAATGGTCCCAGTGGCTAGCATATGGGGAGGCTCACCTTCATTCTAGCTTACGTATCTCCGCACAAGCCGCTGCTGCTGCTTCGCAATCTGCTCGACTTACATCGAAGTGCGTTACCATCCTCAGCGTGGTTGCGCTGATGGGGTTGGCTAGCACTCCTCGCTTTTTCAGTTCGGCGCTGAAGGTTTTGGCGTCTTTTACTTCGAACATCAGAATATTGGTTTGTACTGATCCTATGTCTACCGACAACTTCTCTGCCAAGTACCTTGCGTTGGCGTGGTCCTCTGCTAGCCTTGTTGGCATTTTCTCCAGGGCTATCAGGCCCGCTGCTGCCAGGATTCCCACTTGACGCATCCCTCCGCCTAATCTTTTGCGGTAGAGCCTTGCTGCTTCCATTGCCTTCTTGGTACCTACCACCATCGACCCCGACGGTGCTCCCAGGCCCTTCGATAAGCAGAACATTACCGTGTCGGCCTTTGCTATCAGCTCCGCAACAGATATACCCAAATATGTTGCGGCGTTGAAAATGCGTGCGCCATCAATATGCACCTTCAGTCCCAACTCGTGCGCTCCGTCGCAGATTGCATTCATCTCCGCAACTGGTGTTACTGATCCGCCTGCCATGTTGTGCGTGTTCTCAATCGAAATGGCTCCCGTGGGTGCCCAGTGCGGTCCCAGCGGCCGGACTTCTCGCTTGATCTGATCCCAGGTCAGAATCCCTCGATCCCCCTGGATCGTTCTTGCCAGACATCCGCTGAACCAGGCCAGCATGGACAGCTCGTAATTCATCAGATGACAGCGACTCTCGCAGATCACTTCCTGACCGTGCTCCAGATGCGCTTTCAGAGCAACGGTGTTTCCCATGGTCCCTGTCGGAACGAACAGCGCTGCTTCTTTCCCGAAGACCTCTGCCGCCCGAGCTTCCAGACGGTTCACCGTCGGGTCCTCTCCATACACGTCGTCGCCGACCTCAGCCTCCGCCATGGCTCGCCGCATTTCCGGCGTGGGCCTTGTAACCGTGTCGCTACGTAAATCGATCATCCCAGGAATGCCTCAAACACTTCGTTAGACAATAACACCCCGCGCCGCGTCAGCCGTAGACGCTCTCCGGTTTGTATCAACAAGCCTTCTTTCAAGAAACGCTGGATCGCTTCCGCATGCCGTGTCCAATCTTCTGGCCTCGGTACAATCCCTTCTGACAAACGCAGTCCCACGAAGAAGCGCTCTTCGTCGGTGTTAGCCACGATGCGCTCTACGCACGCCGATCCGCCGACTTCGATACGCTTCAAATAGTCGTTCGCATCATCGGTGTTGCTGGCCCGGATTACTCCATCAAAGCTGTGCGCATCCACGCCGAAACCTGCATACGGTTCGCCTCTCCAATATTTCAGGTTATGCCGCGAGGCATGACCCGGCCTTGCGAAATTGGAAATCTCATAACGCGGAACCCCGAGCCGTTCCAACCCATCCACTGCCGTCTCATACATCTCGGCGATGCTGTCGCTCGTTGGCACCTTGGACGCCCCGTAGCGTTCGCCGCCATCCAGAATTTCAAGGCCGAGGCGGCTATCGGTATCCACTTCCAGCATATAAACCGACACGTGCGGGACACGCAAACGCGACACCCATTGCAGTGATTCCAGCCACGACTCCGGTGTCTGCCCTGATAGCCCGGCAATCAGGTCGACGTTAATCTCGGAGATTCCTGCGTCGCGCAGAATCGCTATCTCCCGAACTACGGTGTCCGCTGAGTGTCGGCGCGCACTCAGTCTTAACTCATGCTCGACGAAGGACTGAACTCCCAGACTCACTCGATTGATCCCAGCATTACGCCAGTCTCTTGCAAGATCCTGCGTGATGCCTCCCGGCGCGGCCTCTATGGTTGACTCAACCCAAGGAGCCCCCGGGACCGCAGCCAACAAGCGCTTCAGATCGACGCCGGAAAGCCGACTGGGCGTTCCACCGCCTATATATACTGTCTCAGGCTTCCACTTCCAATCATGCCGCGACATCTCGGCAAGGACCGCATCAATGTACTTCGCCTCCAGAGCCGCTGGCAGGACGCCCGACGCGAAGTTGCAGTATGTACACTTCTGCGCGCAAAACGGATAAGAGATGTAGACACCCGGCATCCCTTACAGTATGCAGGTTTCCAGACCCTTGAAACGCAGAAAGTCACGATCAAACGACAGCATGGTCAAGCCCGACTGAATGGCAATTGCCGCCAGCCAAGCATCCGGCCAAAGCTTGGGAGTGAAGCCCCTCTCGCTGGTCAGCCTTCGAAACACCACTTCGGCCCCCTGAGGCTCGTTTTGAAAAACAAACCTCTCGTCGGCGAGAAGTGCGTCAACGTCATTCCAAGCCTGTTTTGACGTGCGGACATTCACATCCATCGAAGCCGCATTTGTCAGTATCCGAAGCATACCTAACTGTGCGGTACGCACTACCCTGAACTTCGAGATATCACCGAATATCTCCATATGGCGCATTGCGGCGAGGTGGTGGGTGTGCCTGTTGTAGACCATTGCCACCAGAAAATTAACGTCGCATAAGTAAACCAATGCGGCGTGCCTCTTCTTCGTCTTCTTCCTCAAGTGCGGCTCTCACCATCTCACTGGTTAGAGGCGGATCTTCAGGCTTTCCTTTGATCAACGGAAACGCCGCCCGATAGCCCGGTATGCGTGCTGGCTGATTCAGCACCAACCGAAGACCGTTGGTTACGATATCGGTCAAGCGTACCCCGTCCATTGCCGCCTTGGCTTTGGCCGCACGGTAGAGATCTTCGGGGAGATCCAATGTCGTCTTCATAAACCCAGAATACCAGATTTCTGGTATTCTGGGTTTCCAGATTGGCCTTCCGCTAGAAGCGGAAGCGTAGGGAGACCTGCATGAATCGGTCCGGGCGAGCACCGGTTGCCTGTCCGAAAGAGGTGTTGGTCTGTGTACCTGAGGCGTTAAAGGTTGCGGTTGTGTTCATGGTGTTGAACTGCGTCTTGTTGAAAATGTTGTACATTTCCCAACGAAGCTGCAGGGTACGCTCTTCGGCGAGCGGGATGTTCTTGAAGAGCGTGAGATCCCAGTTGTTGACTCCGGGACCGCGAACCATTTCGCTTGGGGCGTTGCCGATGCTGACCGGGGCACCGCTGTTGGCAGCCCGGAAAGTTGGCATCGCGAAAGCCGCCGTATTGAACATGCGGTCAAAGCCGCGCTCGCCATGAGAGAGGCGTGGGTCGCCTATTACGTTGACACGGTTGCCATCCCCGCCTCCGGTGAAATCAGCTGCAGGAGAGAACTGCAGCGTGATTCCATTTGGTACGCCGCTTGCGAACGAGGTGATGCCAGAGATTTCCCAGTTATCCATGACGGCTCCGACGAGGCGATTCGACATGCGTTTGCCAATGTCGGGAAGGTCGTAGGTGTAGTTGATGGTCAGGACATGAGTCTGATCAAAGTTTGTTTTGCCGTAGTTCCATTGACGGGCATTGCGATAGATGGGCATGGTTGCGCCGTAGTCCATTGTTTTGGAATACGTGTAAGCACCGCCGAACTGCAGTCCGTGTGTGAAGCGGCGGTTTGCAGAAGCTTGAAGGGCATGGTAGTTAGAGCTGCCGCCTGCTTCGCGCATGGTTATGCCGGTCCAGCCGGGAGTCGGCGTGAGGAAGTTTTGCGATAGGGCGACGTTGGCACCGGCTCCGGGGTCCTGGTTTTGCGGATTCAGATCGACAAACGTTGCACCATAGGGAAGAGTACTGATGTTCCGTGTCGTAGGCAAATTGCGGCCCAAGGTGGAAACGTACTTGGCTTCCATAACGGTCCCCTTGCCGAGATCGTGTTGAATGCCAAACGAGATATTGTGGATGGCCGGAGTCTTGCGATCCTTGACGTGGCCGGTAACGGTACCTGGTGATAAGGTGCCGCTTGCGTTGAGAAACGTATCCAGGCTGCCGAAATAGTACAACGGTGTGTAGTTGATAGGGGCACCTGCAGCGCCGGGTTCATACCGGGCGGACTGATGTTGCAAGCTGTAGCCACCGCGGATAGCGGTCTTGCCTTCTCCAAAGACGTCGTAAGCAAAGCCGAAGCGCGGCTGGAGTAGTTCACCGGCGTTTTCGTAAAAGCCACGCGGGTAGTTCTTGTCGGCGGAGGTAACGGTGCCGTTACCTGGGTCCCCCGTTCCGGGGACAAACGCTCCGATAAATGCGACTGGGAGGATCTGACCGTTGACGGGATTCCGTGCGCTGCGCACGCCATTGGAGATAACCGGTTGATAGAGCAGCGGTGCTTTGGAACGGTCATAACGCTCCGGTGCAAATGAGGTTGAGGTTCCATGCCAGCCCCACCATGGAGTAAAGTACGCAACGCGCATGCCGAGCTCAAGGGTCAAACGCTTGTTGACTTTCCAGGAATCCTGCACATACCAGTCGACATTGATGGCAACTCCGGCAGGGCGTGTGCGTACCTGAGATTCGGAATAGTTCTGGAAATTCCCAAGCAGCGCGTTAGCAAACGGGTGGCGCGCATCATTTGGATTCGTTGTATCCGCGTTGAACGAAAAACTTCCGTACGGAAGACTCTGAAATCCAGTGCCAGTGGAGATGCGATCCTTCTCCGCGTAGATTCCCATCTTGAAATTATGGTTGCGGCGAGTAATCGTAAACCCATCCTGGAAATAAAGCAGGAGGTCGGCTTCATTTTGCGGATAGCGGCCCGCCTGCCAGTTGCCGAAGCTTGGAGTATTCTGGAGGCCCGCGCCGGTGTAACTGACGAGTGGTAAAAGATCTGCGTAGTTAATCTCCGGATGAAACTGACCGGCGGTGAAATTGTAGGTTTTGCGGAAGGCCTTGTTGTCATCCATTCTGGTGACTTCCAGCGGGCGGCGAATTCCAGCGGTGAATTCGTTAACCATGCTTGGGCTGACGATGCGGGTCCAGCCGAAGACTGCGGTTTTATTGATGGCGGAGAAGCTGTTGCGCGCGAAGTCCCATGTGGTGACGGAGCTCTTGATGGATTGGAAGTTGGTTCTTGCTCCGCGGAAGTAGATGGTGTCTTTGGGCGTTACGTTGTAATCGACACGGAACACGTGTCCGGGGCGAACGTTGGGGACAATGTTCAGGAACTGATTGTTGTATTGCCCGGCGGTGACGGCGCGGTTTAGTTGATTCGGCGAGGTGAAGACATTGAGCAGTATCTGTCCCTGCTTGTTGATACGGCTTGCCGGAATGATGTTGTTGGCGAAGTTTGCGTTCGCCAAGGGGTCACGAACGGCAATGAGAGTTCCGCCTGGATTGCGAGAGTCTGAGTAGTCGCCATTGCGCTCGGCAGTAGTGGGCAGCGTGGTGTTTGCCGGTGTAGCTGGAGTGGAAGTGCTTGGACTGTCGTCGTAGTTATAGAAGAAGAATAATTTCTCTTTGCGTGTGTTGAACAGGCCTGGAATGGTGATGGGTCCGCCGATGGTGACGCCGCGTGTATTGAAGCGATATTTGGCTTTTGCGAGACCTTGACGGTTGTTGAAGAAGCTGTTGGCGTTGAACATTTCATGGCGTTTGAAGTAGTAGGCTGATCCATGAAAATCCTTGGTGCCGCTCTTGGTGATGATGTTGACCGTTGCGCCGCCGTTGCGACCGTACTCGGCCTGGTAGTTGTTCATCAGAACTTTAATTTCGGCTACGGCGTCTGGATTGATGCTGGTTGTGAAGAGCTGTTGGCTGCCGAGATCTTCGCCTTGGAGTCCGTCGATAGAAATTGTCATGGTCTGGTTGGAGAGACCGTTGGCGTTGGGGATGGTAATGAATCCCGATGCTGCATCGAGCGTGCCTGTGTTGGTTGCCACTCCGGGAAGCAGGAGGAGGTAGTTGGTAAGAACGCGGCCCTTTTGTGCGATCGTGTCGAGCTGTGTTGAGGTCAGTACTGCTGAGCCTTCTGAGCTGGCTGTTTGTACGGCAGCGCCTTGAGCGGTAACTGTAATGGTCTCGCCGACTGTGCCCACGGTGAGCGCAATGTTGCCCAGAGACAGGCGGTCATTGGCGGAGAGCGCGTTGTCGATTTTTTCAAACGGACGGAACCCTTGTGCTTCGATGCGGACCTTATAAGCGCCGGGAAGCAGGGACGGGAATGTGAAGCTACCGCCTGTGTCTGTTGTAGCATTGCGCTGATCCCCTGTGCCTTGGTGGGTCAGGATGACCTTTGCGCCGACGATGACGCCTCCGCTTGGATCTGTTACAGATCCGAGAAGGGTGCCGGTAGTTTGAGTCCAACCGATGCTGGCGGAACATAGAAGTCCGATGGCAGCGATGAAAAATACTTGCAACTTGGCTGAGAGTCTTTTCATATTTGAATTCCCCTGGTTTTCTTGCCCCACACACTAGGCAGATGGGTGTTAGTTTTATCACAGTCAGGTGTGAGAGTCAAAGGTAGGTAGGTACACTTCGGGCGTACGAGTTCGTTTGGTTAAATTTTTTTGGGTGCCGTTTTAGGCTTGGTGTGTTACTGGTGGGGTTTTTGGACCCTTGCCGGCGGCTTCTGCCTCCTTGGTTGTCTTGAAGATTAGGGTGTTCATGGCGATTCCGGGGAATTTGTCGCTAGTTTGATTGGCCAGACGCATTACTGCCTTGACGTCGGCTAGTGGTGGGATAGTTTGTTCGTTCAGCGGTTCCG
>Ga0315912_10002130_pt1 | contig 21864 bp, 14 predicted proteins | sample VfabasoilMG_FD_204469 | JGI IMG/M metagenome (GOLD analysis project Ga0315912, IMG submission 204469) | Garden soil microbial communities collected in Santa Monica, California, United States - V. faba soil | ecosystem: Environmental > Terrestrial > Soil > Garden | place: USA: California...
GGTTGGCCGGACGGGAGCGAACCGGTGGGGGGGGCGGGCCGGACGAAGCCCCCGGCATGGAAGGCGGAACGGCCGAACGCACCGGAGCGGGAGGGGGGCCGCCCGCTGGCGGGGGGCTGGGGGAAATGCCCGGCAACGTGCCCCGCGGCATCTGCGGGGCCATCGAGGAGTCGGGCCGCGGCGGGGAAAACGAGGGGCGCGGCGGTACGGCCGACGCCGGCAGGACCGGGGGCCTCGGCCCGAGGTCGCTCGGATTGTCCTTCTCGCTCATGCTCCGCGCTCTCGCAACAATCTCGAAAACGTAGTGCCTACCACCACGTCCCAAGCTCGTATACCGAAGATCGACGCCGAGAAAAAGCCCGGGCAAACCCCCAAAAACCCTCCCGCCCGCACTTCGTCGCCCGGGCCCGTCCGAACCCCCGAAACGTGCCGGCCACATCGTCACGTATAAAGGACCCTGCTGTGCAGAAGATCGACGTTCGCCCCGAAGACCGCGCCCTCCACGACGACATGCGCTACCTCGGAGGAGTCCTTGGCAGCGTGGTCAGACGCCTGCAGGGCGAGGCGACGTTCCAGGCAGTCGAGGAGCTCCGCATCCTCTCACGCGACCGGCGGCGCGGTGATCCGGGCGCCCCGAGCCTCGAGGCGATGCTCGCCAAAGTCGACGCGCTGCCGCTCGACATCGCGGCGCCCGTCGCGCGCGCCTTCACGCTCTTCTTCTTCCTCCTGAACACCGCCGAGCAGGTGCACCGCGTCCGGCGGCGCCACACCTACGAGCACGCAGTCGGGTCCGCTCCCCAGCCGGGTAGCTTCCGCTGGGTGTTCGAGAAGCTCCGCGACGAGGGCAAGACGATCGGGGAGGTGCGCGAGCTCCTGCGCGGGCTCGAGGTGCGACCGGTGCTGACGGCCCACCCGACCGAAGCCACGCGCCGCACGCTGCTCGCCCTGCAGTCACGCCTGTCGGAGGGCCTGATCGCGCGGCAAGAGGCGGCGCCGTCCGAGCGCCGGAAGATCGAGGCGACCATCGAGACCGACATCGAGCTCCTGTGGCTCACGGACGAGGTGCGGCGCGATCGGCCGAGCGTGCTCGACGAGGTGAGCTCGGCCATCTACTACCTCGAGGATCGGCTGGTGGAGGCGACCTCGACGGCTCGCGGCAGCGCCGAGCGAGCTTTCCGCGACGTTTTCGGGCGCGACCTCGGCTTCCCGCTCCGCGTCTCGCTCGGCAGCTGGGTGGGCGGCGACCGCGACGGCAACCCGTACGTGACCCCGGAGATCACGCTCGCCGCCATGCGCCGCACGAGCCACGCCCTGCTCGCCCTGTACCGGCGCCGCATCGACGATCTGGTCGGCAAGCTCTCCATCTCCGATCGCTTCACCCCCGCGACGGAAGCCCTGCGCGCGTCGCTCGACCAGGACAAGCTGCTCTTGCCCGTGCTCTGGGAGGCCAATCGCCGGCGCGACGCCCACGAGCCGATGCGCCTGAAGCTCACGTTCATGGCGGGCCGGATCGAGGCCCTGCGCAGCGAGATCGCGGCGCGCGATGCCGGCCAGCCACGCCAGGTGCTCGGCGCCTACAAGACGCCGGGCGAGCTCCTGGCCGACCTGCGCCTCATCCGCGAAGCCTTGATCGCGAGCCGTGCCGATCGCGCGCGCGAGGCGCTGGTCGAGCCGTTCCTGGCGCTGGTCGAGGTGCTGGGCTTCCACGGTTACCAGCTCGACCTCCGGGAAGACGCCGATGCGCACACGCGTGCCGTGGCCGCCATCGCCAAGAGCGCGGAGCTCTCCGGTCTTTCCGGAACGAACCTGCGCCGCGAGCTCGCCGGGCGGCGGCCGTTGCTCTCGCCGCACACGCCGCTCGATGCGGACGCGCAGAAGACGTTCGACGTGTTCCGCACGATGCGCGTCGTCCAAGAGGAGCTCGGCGAAATGGCGGCGTCCACGTACATCGTCTCGATGTGCAAGACGGCCGAGGATCTCCTGCGCGTGCTCTTGCTCGCGCGCGAGGCCGGCCTGGTCGATCTGGCGTCCGATCCGCCCGTGTCGCGCGTCGACGCCGTGCCGCTGTTCGAAACGCGCGAGGACCTGGTGAACTCGCCGAAGATCATGCAGAGCCTGTTCGAGGATCCCGTGTATGCGCGCCAGCTCTCCGCGCGCGGCCAGCACCAGGAGGTGATGATCGGCTACTCCGACTCGGCCAAGGACGTGGGGGTCGTGGCAGCGTCGTGGGAGCTCTACCGCGCGCAGGAGGGGCTCGCCGAGGTCGCGCGCAAGCACGGCGTCAAGCTCACGCTCTTCCACGGGCGCGGCGGCACGGTCGGTCGCGGCGGCGGCTCACCCGTGTACCGCGCGCTCACGGCGCTTCCGCCCGGTACGCTCACCGGTCGGATCAAGATCACCGAGCAGGGCGAGATCATCGCGCAGAAGTTCGGGCTGCCCGCCATCGCCGAGCGCAGCTTCGAGGTGATGATCACGGGCACGCTGATGGCCGCGCTGTCCGACTGGCGCAAGGAGCTGCCGGCGGGCACCGAGGCGCGCTTCCGCGAGGCCATGGAGGGCATGAGCGCCGTCTCGCAGCGCGCGTTCCGCTCCATCGTCCACGAGGATCCGCGGCTTTTTCAGCTGTTCCTGTCCGCGACACCGGTGCGCGAGCTCACTCACGTGCATTTCGGCTCGCGCCCGACGTACCGCGAGCGCGGCACTGGAACGATCCAGGGCATTCGCGCGATCCCCTGGAACTTCGGCTGGACGCAGATGCGGCTCATGGTGTCGGCCTGGCTCGGCGCGGGCGCCGGCTTGAAGAGCGTCTTGAGCCAGCCGGGCGGGCTCGAGCTCTTGCGGCAGATGGCCAAGAGCTGGCCGTTCTTCGACGACCTCTGCGACAAGCTCGAGATGGTGTGCGCCAAGGCGGACCTCGAGGTCGCGCGCCTCTATCTCGATCGGCTGGGCAGCGAGCCCGAGCTCGTCAAGGTCATCCTCGAGGACTTCAAGGACACCATCGACTCGCTGCACGCCATTCGCGAGCGCGATCTCATCGCCGGGCATCGCTTCTTGCAGGGCTCGCTCGCGCTCAGGAATCCGTACGTCGATCCCTTGTCACTCCTGCAGGTGAGCCTGCTCCAGAAGAAGCGCGCGCTCGCCGAGACGGATCCGACGCGCGAGCTACTCGATCAGGCGCTCGGCACGACGCTGAACGGCATCGCGCAGGCGATGCGCAACACGGGCTGAGCGGCGTCGGGTAGCCGCCAAGCGCGCGAAAAAACTCACCCTGCGGGGTGCGGAACCGGTACCGCACCCATGGAAATTTTGCGCCTGAGCGCACGTCGCGACCTCGGTAACAGGCGCAGCTGTAAAAACTAAGCGGCAGCGAACATGTAGGCAAAGGTACGGCGCCAGATTCGCCGGATTTCGGCTGCACTTTCGCTACGCTTGAAGGCAAGGACCCTAGCCCCCGATGCCGATGCACCTCCGACTCGTACGCGCGAAGCAGATCCTCGAACGACGCTTGTTTCTGAAGGCCATGGGCCTCGGCCTGGCAGCGCCGGTCGCGCTCAAGCTTTCGCGCTCGGCGACGGCTGCGTCCAACGGCGCGCCGAAGCGGTTCTTCATCATGTACATCCCGCACGGCAACGCCGCCGAGCACTTCAACCCGCTCATGGGGGGCGACGGCAACGACCCGAAGAACTTCGCGCTCGACATGACGAATGGGAGCATGCTCGCGCCCCTCGAGCCGTACAAGAAGTGGGTCAACGTCTACCAGGGGTTCCAGTACCCGGGCGAGTACGGCACGCACGAGGGCTGCGTGAACGTGCTGTCGGGCTTCAACGGGGGCGACGAGACCACCCCACGCACGACGATCGATCAGGTCATCGGCAAGGGCCTCGGCGTCGAGCCGCTCATCCTCGGCGCCTGCTCGCACCAGACCTTCGGCATCGATCTGCACGGCAAGATTTTCTGGGATGGCACGGCCATCGATCCTCAGAAAAACCCTGCCGCCGCCGCCGACAAGCTCTTCGGCAACCTGGGCAGCACACCGACCGTCAGCGCCGACGAGCAGCTCCGGACCGCACTCCTCGACCTCACGAGCGCCGAGCTCAAGGACTTGAAGACGACGGTCACCGGGCTCACCACGGAGGAGACCAAGCTCCAGACGCACATCGACGCGATCGAAGCGATGAAATCGGGAGATGGCTCGTCCGTGTCGAGCTGCACGACGGCGCCGTCGCGTCCGACCGTGGAGAAGGTGCGGCAGGAGAGCGCGGGGCTCGTCGTTCAGCCCGGCGGTGGCAACGACTACTTCTATCAGGAAGCGAACTTCCGCACGCTGTTCCAGGCGCAGCTCGAGCTCAGCGCGCAGGCCCTCGTCTGCAACGCCGCTCAGGTGATCGGCCTGATGCCGATGTACCCGACCTGCGAGTTCGACTTCAGCTTCATCGGGGGCTCACCCGGGGGCGGCGGTTGGGGCCACCACAACGGCATCTCGCACACGGGTTTCCAGGCGGCGGCGGGAGCCCAGTGGGATTCACCGATCAGCATCAAGAACGCCGACCCCAACGCGAGAGCGACGTTCGCCAAGGCGCAGCGCTGGTTCTACCAGCAGCTGGCGACGAACGTGATCGACGTACTGGCCAAGACTCCGGACCCGTCGGCCACCGACGGCAGCATGGTGCTCGACAACACGATCATTTTCTTGTTCAGCGAGATCGGTGACGGCGCGCTGCACAAGCGCGTGAGCGAGGTGTTCTCGCCGCAGGTCCCGATGTACGTGCCGTTCGTCACCATCGGCGGCGGCGGCGGCGCTCTCAACACCGGGCAAGTCATCACGCTACCCGTCGAGGCAGCGGGCAAGAACACGAAGGAGCGTACCGCGACGGATATCTTCCTCACCCTCGCTCAGGCCATGGGTGTCTCGGACGCGAAGTTCCCCGGCACCACCGGTGTCGTCGAGGGGGTGCTCGCGTGAAGCACTCGGCGAGCTCTGGTCTCGTCCTCCTCACGCTGGTCGCGGCGTGCAGCGCCGGCGAAGCGCCAGGGGTGGGATCCCGCGACGACGGCGGCTCCGCGGGCGCGAGCGGCAAGGGCGGAGGTGCCTCGGGCGGCGCCGCCGGCGCGAGCGGCAAGGGCGGAGGCGTGAACGTCGGCGGCAGCTCCGCCACGGGCAACGGTGGGGGCGGGTCGAACGGCGGCTCCGGCTCGAGCGGCTCGAGCGGCTCGAGCGGCTCCGCAGGCGATGACCCGGGCGTGCCGAGCATCAACTGCCAGCCGACCGATGCCAGCGCCGGCAGCCCGATCTTGCGCCTGCTCACGAATCGCGAGTTCGACAGCACGATCAACGCCATCTTCCCGCAGCTCGCCGGACAGTGGTCGAACACGTTGCCGGCCAACTCGCTCAGCGTTTACGGCTTCGACAACGACGGCAGCGCCGTTGTTGGCAAGCAGCTCGCGAGCGCCTTGCTCGATACGGCGCTCTCCGTTGCCACGGCAGTCACTGGGCCCTCACTCCAGAACCTGCTGCCCTGCGCGGCCTCGGCAAAGGATCACGCCTGCGCGCAGACTTTCGTCGAAGGCTTCGGCAAGCGCCTGTTTCGGCGCCCGGTCGCCGCAGCGGAATCGCAACGCTACCTCGCGCTCTTCGATCAGGGGCTGGCGCTGTCCGACTTCCCGACGGCGCTCAAGTGGGTGACGGCAGGCATGATTCAGTCGCCCAACGCCGTCTACCGGAGCGAGCTCGGAACCGTGAACGGCGGCGTGCGCACGCTGACGGCGTACGAGGTCGCCACCGAGCTCGCCTACACGTTCACGGGACTCCCTCCGGACGACGCGCTCCTCGCCGAGGCGGACACCGCCGGCGCTCAACCGCTCCCGGATCCGGTCGGCAAGGCGACGGCGATGCTCAAGACCCCGGAGGGGCAAGCCGTCGTTCAGCAGTTCTTCACCGCGTACCTCGGGACGACCGGCCTGATGAGCAAGACGAAGGCGAACCTTTCGAGCGGCGACGCCAACTACGCGAGCATCAGCGCCGACATGGCGAACGAGACGGTGAACTTCCTCAAGAACGTGGTGATGCAGAAGCCGGGCACGCTGCGCGATCTGTTGACGGAGCCGACCACCTACCCGAGCCCGGCCCTCGCGCGGTTCTATGCGAGCGAGCCGTCGAGCGCGACCAAGTTCCCGATTCCCGCGAGCGACGGCGCCGCGGTCATGCGCCCCGCCGGGCAAGGCGTCGGGATCCTGGCGCAAGGCTCGTTCCTCGCGGCGCACGCCAACACCGACGCCTCATCGCCGACGCAGCGCGGGCTCTTCGTGTACTCACGCCTCCTCTGCCGCCCGAAGCTGAGCCCACCCAACGCGGTGCCGCCGCTCGCCAACTCGGCGACGGCGAAGACCACGCGCGAGCGCTACGAGAGCGTGCATGCGGCAAGCGGTACCTGCAAGAGCTGCCACGCGAACTTCGACCCCATCGGATACGGCTTCGAGGCCTTCGACGAGGGCGGCCGCTTCCGCACCGCGCAGAACGACGTGACCGTCGACCCCTCCGGCAACATCCCGTCCCTGGACGATGCGCCGGCGGTGACGTTCGCGGACCAGGAGAGCCTCGCGCTGGCGCTCGCCGATCAGCCCGAGGCCGGCGAGTGCTTCGCCGCCTACCTCGCGACCTTCGCGTACGGCTCGGCGGAGGCTTGCCTCGGCACCAGCAACGCGACGGGCATCTTCGACGGCACGGTCGGCATCATGGACGCGTTCGCAGGCCTCGCCGCCGAGAAGCACTTCACCGAGCGGAACCCGCAGTAGTCGCCTGGGGCCCGACCGCGTTCCGCGGGGGCCTTTTCACCCTCCCGAGCGCGTGCCCTTGCAGACGGCGGCGCGCGCCCTATGAGTCCGTCCGGGTGAAACCGGTGAGCACGTCCGCGTGAAACAGCGACCGCTCGTGCTGCTCGTCGCGGCCGTTCAGTTCGTGAACATCCTCGACTTCATGATGGTGATGCCGCTCGGGCCGGACTTCGCCATCTCGCTCGGGATCCCGACCTCGCACATCGGCATGCTCGGGGGGGCGTACACGCTGGCTGCAGCGTTCGCCGGGATCCTCGGGGCCCGCGTGCTCGATCGCTTCGACCGGCGCGTGGCGCTCACCGTCACGATGCTCGGGCTCGTCTTGAGCACGGCGCTCGGAGGGCTCTCGATTGGCCTTTACTCGCTGCTCGGGGCGCGGCTCCTGGCCGGCGCCTTCGGGGGGCCGGCGACGTCGGTCGCGCTCGCGATCGTCGCCGACGTGGTCCCGCACGAGGAGCGCGGCAAGGCGATCGGCACGGTGATGTCGGCGTTCTCGCTCGCGTCCATTCTGGGCGTGCCGGCGGGGCTGCGCCTGGGGCAATGGCTCGGCTGGCGCGCGCCGTTCTTCGGCGTGGCGCTGCTCGGCCTCGTGCTCACGGCCGTCGCGTTCCGGATCATGCCGCCGCTGCGCGGACACCTGCGTGCCCCGGGGGCGGCCGCCGGTCCGCCGGCTCGGCTGAAGATCGACACCCTCGTCCGCGCGACGCTCCTCAACACGGTGTGCGTCATGGTCGGTGTGTTCGCGATCGTCCCGAACATCTCGACGTTCCTGCAGCTCAACGTCGGTTACCCGCGCGCGCGGCTCGACGCCATCTACCTGGTGGGCGGCCTCGCGAGCTTCTTCGCGAACCGCGTGGTGGGCTCGCTCGTCGACCGCTTCGGCGCCACCAAGCTCGTCGTCGTGGGCACGGGCATCTTCGCTTCCGTGCTCTATTTCGGCTTCATCGACCCGGTCAGCGCGCCTCACGTGATCTACGTGTTCCCGCTCCTCATGCTCTCGGCGACGGTGCGTGGCGTGCCGATCAACACGCTCGCCTCGCGCGTCCCCGCGCCCGCCGAGCGAGCGCGCTTCATGTCGGCGCTGAACGCGACGCAGCACCTGTCGTCCTCCGCCGGGGCCCTCGCCGCGTCGCTCATGCTCGACGCAGACGCATCCGGACGCCTGGTCGGCATGGCGACGGTCGCGATCGCGGCCATCGCCATCTCGCTGGTCGTGCCGGTCATCACCTGGTTCATCGAGCGCCGCGTGGTCGCGCGCGAGCGGCCAGCGACCTGAACCGTAGCCGCCGCTCGACGAGCTCCGCTGCATGCTACGTTTACCGGATGCTTCGCAAGCGGCCGGATATCCACGGGGTCATGATCCTTTTCGGACTCGCCGTTGCCTCCTGCAAGGGGAGCTCGACGGGCGACGACACGACCGAGAGCGGCGGGGTTTCGGGGACGGGCGGGATTTCGGGGACGGGCGGCGTTTCGGCGACGGGCGGCGCGGCGGCAACGGATGGCGCGGCGGCAACGGGCGGCGCGGCGGCGACGGGCGGCGCGGCGGCGACGGGCGGCGCGGCGGCGACGGGCGGCGTTTCGGCAGCCGCGGGCGCGCCACAGGGTGGTGGGGGGAGCAGCGCAGGCGCACCGACGGGCGGCACGGGTCCTGCGGGCGGCGCGGGTGCGACGACGGGCGGCGCGGGTACGTCGAGCGCGGGTACGTCGAACGCGGGCACGTCGAACGTCGCGGGGAGCGCCGGCACGGGCGGCACGGACCCGTGCGACACGGCGATCTTCTGCGACGACTTCGAGAGCTACGTGACGGCGCCGGCCGCACCATGGAGCATTCGCACGACCTCCGGCAGCGTGGTGATGGATACGACCACGTCCGTCTCCGGCACGCAGTCGGTGAAGCTCACGACCCAGGCAGCGAGCAGCGTGACGGCGATGCTGCGGCTCCAGGGCGCCCCCTACTTCCCGGTCGCCGGCAACGTGCTCTACGGCCGCATGCTGTTCAAAGTCGACGCAGCGCCCACCACTTCCGTTCACTGGACGATGATCCAGGGTCTCGGCGTGGTGCCCGGGCAGACGTACCACGCACAATACCGCTACGGCGGGCAGATGCCGCTCAGCGCGGGCAACCAGCTGATGGCGAACTACGAGACGCCCGACTGGTACTCGGACAAGACCACGCCGGGCAGCGACTGCTGGCACCACGCGAACGGCACCGTCATGCCCGTCGCGCGCTGGGTCTGCGTCGAATGGAAATTCGACGGCGCGCAGAACGGCATGGAGCTCTGGCTCGACACCGCTCCGCTGAGCGACCTCACCGTGCTGGGCCACGGCGACGGTTGCGTGAACGCGGCGAACGACTTCCCCTGGACCGCGCCGAGCTTCACGAGCATCGACGTCGGCTGGGAGTCGTACCAAACGGACGAGCCGCGCACGGCGTGGGTCGACGACGTCGTCATCGCCACGAGCCGGATCGGTTGCCCGAGCGGATCCCCGCAACCGTAGCGGCCATGGGGCGACCCTGAAGGGCGAGTGCCAAGCTCGTAGGGTATCGAGGGAGCGGTTGAGGCCGGAGCATTCTGCCGGCTTGCACACGACGAGCTATCCGCGGTGGGTGGCGCGACGTGCGCCGAGCAGCGCCGAGCAGCGCCGAGCAGGGCGTCACGAGCTTCTCGAGCGTATTCCCCACGCCCTCGGAGCGCGGCTCCCAGGGATGCACATCGACGAAGACGCATGCCCGCGGCCCGGCACCCGGCAACGCCCGCCGTCCCGGCGCATCACCCGACGCCGGAGCGCCGTCGGGATGGCCGGCGTCGCACGGGGTAGGCTCGCGCCCACGTGGACGTGTCGCGTTTCCCCCACGTGGACGTGTCGCGTTTCCCCCACGTGGGCGTGTCTCGTCTCGTTTCCCCCACCTGGACGTGTCTCGTTTCCCCCACGTGGACGTGTCTCGTTCCCCCACGTGGACGCGTCTCGTTCCCCCACGCGGACGTGTCTCGTTCCCCCACGTGGGCGTGTCTCGTCTCGTTTCCCCCACCTGGACGTGTCTCGTTCCCCCACGTGGACGTGTCTCGTTTCCCCCACGTGGGCGTGTCTCGTCATCCCCAACGTGCCGCACGTTCTGGCCGTCGCATTCGGCCATTTCGATGCTCTCGGCGGAGAGTGTCGACGAGCTCGCCCCGCTCCATTCCGACTCCGCCCGTCGCCGTCGCGTCCCCCGCAGCGCGGCCTGGCACGACCCGTCCTCGTCGTCCCTCTCCGCCCTTCGCCGTCGCGTCCCCCGCGGCGGCGAAGCCGACGCCTGGGGGCGCCCGCGCGCGCAGGCCGAAGGCCGAGCACGCGGGTCGCGCGTCGCGCCCCACTGCGGGGGCACACCACGCGAGCCTTTTCAACAGCGCAAGAGCGCTCTTAGATGCGTCGAGCCAGCGCTTCGAGCGAGAGCGAGGAGAGCAGCGCCTTGTTGATGGGTCGCTTGTCGTCCCAGAACACGCGGGCTTCGAAGAATTCGCGAGCTTGCGGCGAGCCGAGCAGGCGGGCGACCTCGCGGGCTGTCGACTCGTCGTCGAAGGGCAGGAAATACGAGGTGTCGTCGAGGAGCACGGGGCGACCGTCGCGCGGGCCCACGACGCGGAATCCGAGGCGCTTGTGGAGCCCCGAGATCGCGACCTTGTACGGCGCGAACGAGTAGGGGCCGACGCCGAACATCGCGAACGGGGGCTGCCCGCGATAGATGCGGCTCTTGCGCGCCTCGAAGGCCGCGCGGTGGCGCTCGAGGTATCGCCAGGTGAGCGGCGCGCTCTCCGCGAGCGCCGTGGTGTCGGCGCCCAGCGCGAGCTGGGTCACGACCACCGCGCGCGGGGCGCCCTGGCGTTCCGTGCCGAGGTCCGAGCCCTTGAGCAGCGGGTAGACGTGGGCCGGCTCGAGCTCGACGCGTTCGCCGAGCCCGTTCTCGAGCGTGTCGCCCCGCCACGTGAGCTCCATCACCCGCGCGAGATCGTGCTTCACGCCCGAGCGCCAAACGCGCGCATCGGTTTCCGTGCCGGCTTCCAGCGTCGCCGTGTGCTCTTGCGCGTCGACGTCGCGCACGGCCCGTCCCGCGACGACACCCATCCGGCTCGCGGGCGCGCGGGCAACGAGGCTCGGGTAGAGGTCCCAGCGCGGCCTCGCCTCGGCCAGCGACGCGCGGCCCTCCCCACGCAAGACGACGAGCACGGCGGAAACCGCGGCCGCAAAATGCGCGTGCGCGTCGACCGCACGCACCGCGCCGGTGACACCCCACTGCTCGATGGCTGCCCGCTCGATCAAGCGGCGCGCCACGGAGGCCTTGCACAGCATCGCAAGCGTGAAGCGCCGCCCCCGCACGGCCTCGACCAGGCGCCGGATCATCCACTCCGAGATGTCGAAGTTGCTCTTGCCGGTGAGCGCGTCGAACCCCGTGGCGCGCTTGAAGTTCGACTTCTGCGGCAGGTTCTTGCCCGACAGCACCCCGAGCGCCGCGCTCGTGACCCACGGCGGATTGCCGACGATGGCGAGCGGCTCGGGCAACCCTCCGATCACCTCGTCCCAGGGCGTCTCGAAAAAGTCGGCGACCTCGACCTCGGCACCGGAGCCGCGGAGCGTCTGCCGGGCGTCGGCGGCGTGCTCGGCGGAGAGCTCGTAGCCCGCCAGACGCGCCGCGGGAAACGCCTGCCGTGCCGCGACCAGGAAGCTTCCCTTGCCGCAGGTCGGCTCGAGGACCGCCTGGGTGCCCGGCGCGAGCCCAGCCACCACGGCCACCACGGCCTCGGCGAGCCCGGCGGGCGTCTGCCAGTCACCGAGCTCGACGCGTCGCTGCCGGGCGCCCTCGGCGAGGTCCGTCGGCAGGGCCCGGGGGCTGGCGGCCACGCCCTGACTGTGCTCCAAATCGGCCCGAAACATATGACTCATTCGAGGGTAGCGGGCCTAGGGCTCGCCATGGGTATTTTCGGCATTGTTTCGTCGGTGCACGGGCTCGCGGCCGCACAGTTCGTCGCGCCGCCGAAGGACGCTGAAGCGCTCGTCGCCGGACCCAAGGAGGCTCCGGCAGCGCCGACGCTCGAGAACCCGCTCGACGGCACCACCGCCTCGGTCTCGGCGGGCGGACAGATCTCGACCGGCAACTCCGAGCTGACCGCCGGCACGGCGAGCGCCACGTACGACACGCGCTTCTCGAACAACGGCATCGGCTTCTCGCTCCTCGGCAACTACGGACAGAGTGCCACGCCACCGAGCGATCACGAGCGGGTCACGGTGCAGAACGTCCAGGGTCGCCTGCGCTACGACCGCTACCTCGCCGACGCGTTCAGCGTGTTCTTGTTGAACACCGGTCGCCACGACAGGTTCCAAGGTCTGGATTTTCGCTACAATCTCGACCCCGGCGTCAAATACCTGTTCGTGCAGAAGCCAGTCACGAAGGCCTGGGGCGAGCTCGGTTACGATCTCCAGTACGATATCCGCCGCCGCGATTCGATCCGCCACGTGGACGCCACGACCGGCGTGACGACGTACGACGACAAGACCGCCCTCGATCACTCGCTGCGCGCGTTCGTCGGCTTCAATCACGCCTTCAACGACGCCGTGACGTTCGGTACCGGAATCGAGTACCTGCAGAGCGTCGTGCACACCGAGCAGTGGCGCGTGAACTACGACGCGCTCCTCGCCGCCAAGCTCTGGGGTGGCCTCGCGCTCGGCGCCGGCTTCAACCTTCGCTACGACCACCACCCGCTCGAAAACATCAAGGAGCTCGACACCCAGACGGTCCTGAGCGTCATCTACTCGTACAGCAGCGCCGCTCCCCCCGCCGCCGCTCCCGAGCCCCCCGCCTGCGCGCCCTGCGCTCCCGCACCGGCAACCATTCCCGCTCCCGCTCCCGCTCCCGCTCCCGCTCCCGCTCCCGACGCCGCCGAACCTCCGCCGAGCCCCGTTCCTGCCCCCGCACCCGGCGCCGCACCCGCACCCGCACCCGCAGCGCCGTAGCACGAGCCACGTCACCTTCAGCGCGCGGCGCTCCTCGCGAGCGACTCAGCCGCTGCGCGTGTCTTTGCGGCGCTCGAGCTCGGGCACGACGCGCGCGACGCGCTTGTGCACGACCTCGCGCACCATGCGCCAGAGGCTGTCTTCGTCGAGGCTCTCGGCCATGAGCCCGAGCGGGATGCGGAAGCCGCCCATGTCGGCGCGGCCGCCACCGTACGGTCGGCCCTCGCCGTCCTCGCCGAACACGTTCTGCATGAAGATGGCCGGATCCACGCTGGCGCGGCGCGTCCGGAGCGAGCCGTCGACCCGATCTTCGACGATGCCGAAGACGAGCACCGTGTCGATGTCCTCGCGGCGCAGCAAGAAATCAGCGGCCATCGGGATGGCGTCGCGGTTGTTCGCGGAGACGTGACCGACTCCGGCAATCGCGAAGTCGCGCACCACCTCGAGATCGGCGAGCGCGCGGCCAATCGCGGCCATCGCTTCCGCCGATACGGCGCGCCGCCCGACGCGAGAGAGCGTCTCGGCGTCGATGAACGGCTTCAGGTACGCCGCGGCGCGGAAATCCGCCGGTGTCGCGTAGGCGAAGTCGTCGGTATCGGTCTGGATGCCGAAGAACATGGCCGTGGCCACGTCGCCGTCGTCGTTGCCGTTCGCGCCGAACGGAGCGAGGCCGTGCTCGGCATACTCCGCGTAGATGGTGCAGGTCGCACCGACGTCGTGCCGGATGTCCACGAAGGGCGCCTTCGGAATGCTCGGCGGGCGATGGTGATCGACGATGGTGAGCACCTCGAGCCCCGGGGGCAGCTTGATGCTCGTCTCGCAGGCGCTCGCGTCGACCAGTGAGAGGTAACGGTACCCGGCAAGCTCTGCCGCCTCCGACACTTTCACCATCGGCACGTTGAGGAGCTTGACGAGGGCGCGGTTCTCCGAGCGCGAGATCGGCAGCACGTGCGCGATCGTCGCGGAGACACCGAGGCGCTCACACAGCCGGCGGTGAGCCAGGGCGCTCGCAATGGCGTCGGGGTCCGGATGACCGCCGAGGAGAATGACGTGCTGCTCGTCTCGGGCGCCGGCCAGGACTCGCTCGAGCTCGTTGGCGCGCTCGGTTTGCGATGGAGGCTGGACGGCGGCTAGATGTGGGGCGTTCAAGGGACCTCTCGAAACGGCGGCCGGCATGAGGTTAGCACTGGCCGTTCTGGGCACGCGCGAACGGTCGTCCGTGTTCTTGGTACCTAACCATGTTTCAATAGCCATTGTCATTGGCCCCCGAAACCCCCATCCAGAACTTCTTTTTGATTCCGAGGGGTTAGAAGCGCGGACTTCACCGCTAACCACCCCAACGGCCACCCGGCGAACAAACTTGACGGTAGGCCCTCCGGGGAGCAGGCTTTCCGGGCCATGTCGGCTAACCCCTGCACTTCGTCGGTTTTCCAGAGCGAAAGCGCTCCGGTCGTCGTCGTCGTCGGGCTTATTTCCGTCCTCGGGCTCCTTATTGGCTCGGGCGCGGCGGCCGACTGAAGTTCCAAAAACTTCCCCGAACGGCCCCCGCACCCAAAGTGGTCCGGGGGCTTTTTCGCTTTCAGCCCTCAGCCGTACGATCCTTCATCCCCTCGCTAGCCAGTCCGTAAGGAGCTCCTCCCTTGGCCCAACCCAGCACCCACCCGACCCCGCAAGGCATGCCCCAACAACAGCCCGCGATCCGCACCCTCACCGGTGCCGCGATCATCTGGGACGTTCTCGAGCGGCAGGGCGTCGAGGTCGTCTTCGGTTACCCGGGTGGCGCGATCATGCCGGCGTACGACGCGCTGCCAGGCTCGACGATCCGGCACGTGCTCGTGCGCCACGAGCAAGGCGCCGCGCACATGGCCGACGGCTACGCGCGCGCTTCGGGTCGTGTCGGCGTGTGCGTCGCGACGTCCGGCCCGGGCGCGACCAACCTCGTGACCGGCATCGCCAACGCGATGATGGACTCGATCCCGATGGTCGCGATCACGGGCCAGGTCCCGTCCACGCTGATCGGCAGCGACGCGTTCCAGGAGACCGACTTCACCGGCGTCACGCTGCCCATCACGAAGCACAACCTGCTCGTGACGCGCTGCGAGGACATCATGCCGGCGATCAAGCAGGCGTTCTACATCGCGAGCTCCGGTCGCCCGGGCCCCGTCGTGGTCGACATCACGAAGGACGCCCAGAACCAGAGCATGCAGTACGAGTACGACCCGTCGCCGGTGCGCTTGCCCGGCTACCGCCCCGAGCGCCAGCCGCTGCCGGAAGAGCTGAAAGAAGCCGTGGAAATGATCATGGAGTCGAAGCGCCCCATGATCTTCTGCGGGCACGGCGTGACCGAGGCCAACGCCACGAGCCTCTTGCTCGAGCTCGTGCACAAGACGGATATCCCCGTGGCGCTGACGCTGCTCGGTCTGGGCGGCTTCCCCGCGCAGCACCCGCGCTCGCTCGGCATGATGGGCATGCACGGCGAGGCCTGGGTCAACACGGCCATTCAGGAAGCCGACCTGATCATCGCGCTCGGCATGCGCTTCGACGACCGCGTGACGGGCAACCTGAAGACGTACGCCCAGAACGCCAAGAAGATCCACGTCGAGCTCGACCCCGCCGAGATCAACAAGAACGTGAAGGTCGACTTGCCTCTGCTCGGCGACGTGCGCGACATCTTGCGCCAGCTCGTGCCGCACGTCGGCAAGGTGGACTGCGCGGAGTGGGTTCGCCACATCGAGGAGCTGAAGGGCGACAGCGCCGTGCGCGACATCCAGGATCTGCCCGACAGCGGGCAGCTGTTCGCGGCGCACGTGATTCACGATCTCTGGCGCTACACCGAGGGCAAGGCGCTGGTCGTGACCGACGTGGGCCAGCACCAGATGTGGGAAGCGCAGTACTACAAGCACGATCACCCGAGAAAATTGCTGACCTCGGGGGGTGCCGGCACCATGGGCTTCGCGCTGCCGGCGGCCATGGGCGCGCGCCTCGCCTGTCCGAAGGACGAGATCTGGGTGATCGCGGGTGACGGCGGCTTCCAGATGACGGCGGCCGAGCTTGCCACCTGCTCGCAGGAGAACATCAAGGTCAACGTCGCGATCATCAACAACGGATTTTTGGGGATGGTCCGGCAGTGGCAGCAGTTCTTCTACGGCGGGCGCTACGTCGCGACGCCGATCAAGAGCCCCGACTACGTCCTGCTCGCCCAGGCGCACGGCCTGAAGGGCATCTGCGTCAAGTCACGCAGCGAAGTGAAGGCAGCGGTCGAGCAGGCTCGCGCCAATCCCGAAACCACGCTGATCGACTTCCGCGTGGCGCAGGAAGACAGCGTGTACCCGATGGTGCCCGCCGGCGCCGACCTCGACGCGATGATCCGCCGCCCCAAGCCGGAAGTGAAATCCGCTCCGCACAATCCGATCTTCGAGACGGGAGACGACAAATGACCGCTCCGGATGCCCTGACTCAGCACACCTTCGTGGCCTACGTGGAGGACCAGCCGGGTGTGCTCAACCGCATCGCTTCGCTCTTCCGCCGGCGAAACTTCAACATCATCTCGCTCAACGTCGGCCGCACGCACGTGCCCGGGATTTCCCGCATGACCGTCGTCGTGGAAGCCGACGACGACAAGGCGATGCGCATCGAGGCGAACCTCTACAAGCTCGTGAACGTCCTCAGCGTGGAGGACATCACGAACCAGCCGAACATCGTGCGCGACATCGCGCTCATCAAGGTGAAGGCGCCGCCGGAGAAGCGCAGCGAGGTGCTGCAGCTCTGCCAGGTGTTCCGCGCTCGCGCCGTCGACGTGGGCCCGGACGCGCTGGTCGTCGAGATCACCGGCACGCAGGACAAGATCATGGGCTTGCTCACCATTCTCGAGCCGTTCGGCGTCCTCGAGATGGTGCAGAGCGGAACCGTGGCGATGACGCGCGGGGCCGTCGGCAGTGCCGCGAAGGCGCTGACGCAAGATAGACCCAGGATCGTGGCTTAGAAGTCTTGTTTTCCGGATTGTTCTGATGAGTCATTGCGTCGCTGCCATCCTGAGAAACCCTGCGCCGGTCTCGCCGGTTTGTCGTGGGGGCTTGGGCTTCGGTGGCGACGTCGATCTGGTCTTCCAAGACTCCCACGTCATCGCGGAGCGGGCTTTGCCCGCTCGGGGTTCCTGCGCATAAGGACCTTACCCAAACTATTGAACGCCCCGTAACCCGAGAACACCCATGTCCCATCCAGTTAGTCAGCCCTCGAACACCACCGTGCGCATCTTCGACACGACCCTGCGGGACGGCGAGCAGTCGCCGGGGGCGACGCTCACGTCGGAAGAGAAGCTCGAGGTGGCGAGGGCGCTTTCGCGGCTCGGCGTGGACGTGATCGAAGCCGGTTTTCCCTGCGCGTCGCCCGACGACTTCGAGGCGGTGCATGCGATCGCGGCGAGCGTCGGGTCGACGTCGGTGGAAGGACGCGCCTCGAGCGAGCCGCCCATCATCTGCGGCCTCGCGCGCGCCTCGGAGAACGACATTCGCTCGGCCTACGACGCCGTGAAAGCGGCGAAATACCCGCGCATCCACGTGTTCCTCGCCACCTCGCCCATCCATCGCGAGCACAAGCTGCGCATGACGAAGGCACAGGTCGTCGAGCGGCTCGTGCGCATGGTGACCTATGCGAAATCGCTGTGCGGGGACGTGGAGTTCAGCCCCGAGGACGCGGGCCGCACCGAGCCCGAGTTCCTGTACGAGGTGCTGGACGCCGCGATCAAGGCGGGCGCCACCACCCTCAACATCCCGGACACCGTCGGCTACACGATGCCCGACGAGTTCGGGGCGCTGATCGCCGGCATCATGCAGAACGTGCCGGGCATCGAGAACGTCGTCGTCTCCGTCCACTGTCACAACGATCTCGGCATGGCGACGGCGAACACGCTCGCGGGTCTCCGGAACGGCGCGCGCCAGGCGGAGGTGACCATCAACGGCATCGGCGAGCGCGCGGGCAACACGGCGCTCGAAGAGGTCGTGATGGCGCTCAAGACGCGGGCGCCCGTCTTCAAGCTGGAGACGAACATCGACACGACGCAGCTCACGCGCACGAGCAAGCTCGTCTCGGTGCGCACGGGCATGGTGGTGCAGCCGAACAAGGCCGTCGTCGGAGCGAACGCGTTCGCCCACGAGTCGGGCATCCATCAGGATGGCATGCTGAAGAACGAGGAAACCTACGAGATCATGCGGCCGGAGGCGGTCGGCGCCGGGCAGACGCTGCTCGTGCTCGGCAAGCACTCGGGAAGGCATGCTTTCGCGGTGCGCCTGCGCGAGCTCGGTCACGCTCTGGAAGGCGAAGGGCTCGACACGGCGTTCGCGCGCTTCAAGGTGCTGGCCGACAAGAAGAAGCGCATCACCGATGCCGATCTCGAGGCGCTCGCGGTGAGCGAGTTCGGGCGCGGGCGCGAGTACTTCCAGCTCGACGCCGTGCAGGTGACCTGCGGCTCGAACGGCATGCCGACGGCGACGGTGCGCCTGCTGTGCCCCGACGGCCAGGTTCGCACGCGCGCCGCGGTCGGGACGGGACCCGTGCACGCCGTGTTCTGCGCGATCGACGAGATCGTGCAGGCTCCAGCGGAGCTGCTCGAATACTCGATCAACAACGTGACCGAGGGCATCGACGCGCTCGGCCACGCGAGCGTTCGCGTGCGAGGCGGCGGCGAGGACGGCCGGGTGAATCCGCAGCACGGCGCCAGCCAGGCACCCATCCTGCACGGGCACGCCGCCGACAGCGACGTGATCGTCGCGAGCACGAAGGCGTACCTGGCGGCCCTGAACCGCGTGCTCGCGAACATTCACGCGGCCGAGCGCTTGTCGTCGAGCCCGGCGGCGGCGGATGGGGCGGCGGCCGTCGACAAGAAGGCGGTTTGAAAGAACACGCTCATGACAGGACCACTTAGTTCCGACCCTGACTTCGTCGAGCTTTACGACACCACGTTGCGGGATGGCTCGCAGCGGGAAGGCATCTCGTACACGGTCGAGGACAAGCTCAAGATTGCGGGCCGGCTCGATGATTTCGGGGTCACGTACATCGAGGGAGGGTGGCCGGGCTCGAACCCGAAGGACGCGGAGTTCTTCGAGCGCGCCAAGGACCGCGAGTGGAAGCATGCGGTGGTGACGGCTTTCGGGTCGACGCGACGCGCCAAGCTCGGCCCCGAGAACGATCCGAGCTTGCGAGCGCTGCTCGACGCGGGCACCCCGGCGTGCACCGTCGTCGGCAAGACGTCGACCTTGCACGTGACGGAGGTGCTCCGCACGACGCTCGACGACAACCTGAAGATGATCGAGGAGAGCATCGCCTACCTCGTGAGCCAGAAGCGCCGCGTCATCTACGACGCCGAGCACTTCTTCGACGGCTACACGCGCGACGCGGCGTACGCCCTCGAGACGCTGCGCGCGGCCGTGCGCGGCGGCGCTGAAACGCTGGTTTTGTGCGAGACGAACGGCGGCTGCCTGCCCTGGATGGTCGAGACCACCACGCGCACCGTGCGCGAGGCGCTCGGACCGGGTCAGCGCGTCGGGATCCACGCGCACGACGATGCCGGCTGCGGCGTCGCGAATTCGCTCGCCGCCGTGCGCGGCGGCGCGACGCACGTGCAGGGCACGATCAACGGCTACGGCGAGCGCTGCGGCAACGCGAACCTCTCCGTGATCGTGCCGAATCTCGAGCTGAAGCTCGGCAAGCGCTGCCTTGCGCCGGGGCGCCTGCGTGAAGTCACCGAGCTCTCGCGCTTCGTCGCCGAGGTGGCGAACCTCGCACCGGACGCGCACATGGCGTACGTGGGCCGGAGCGCGTTCGCGCACAAGGGCGGGATCCACGTGGCCGCGATGCGCCGCAACTCCGACTCGTATCAGCACGTCGATCCGGCGCTTGTCGGCAACGAGATGCGCGTCGTCGTGAGCGAGCTCTCGGGCCGCGGCAACGTGCTCTCGAAGGCCGAGGAGCTCGGCGTGAAGGTGGCCGAGGGCGTGGACGCCGAGGCGCTCGAGGACATCAAGCGCGCGGAAGCGCGCGGCGTCTCCTACGAGGGCGCCGAGGCTTCGGTGGCGCTGCTCTTGAGCCGCAAGGCGCAGGGGTACCAGCCGCTCTTCACCGTCCAGGACTACGAAACGCGGGTCGGCCGGCGCGGCGCGGGCGAAACGTACGCCGAGGCCACGGTCAAGCTCCGGATCGGCGACCGGGTGTTCCACACCGCCGCGGAGGGCAACGGCCCGGTGAGCGCGCTCGACAGCGCGCTGCGCAAGGCGCTCACTCCGGTGTACCCGGCGCTCGCCGCCATTCACCTCGCCGACTACAAGGTACGTATCCTCGACGGCAAAGACGGCACGGAAGCGACCACGCGCGTGCTGATCGACAGCCGCTACGAGGAGCAGACGTACAGCACGGTCGGTGCCTCGCCGAACATCATCCTCGCGTCGCTCGAAGCGCTCGTGGATGCGATCGAGTACGGGCTGCTCCAGCACGGCGTGCGGCTCGCGGACGCCCTCCTCGAGCAGGAGCGCCCGAGCGAGCGGCCGCGGGCGCGAGCCAGCGGAACGTAGCCGTTCCGGCGGCGCTCAGACGCGGGGCCAGCAGCCTGGCAGTGCCGCTCGGGCGCAGCCCTCAGATACAGAAGACGGCCTGGCAGATGCCGTCCATGCAGCCGTACCCGCCCGTCGCGCAATCGTCGCTGGTTTCGCACGTCTCGAAGCAGTAATTGCCGCTTTTCATGCAGCCAGCAACGGTACCGCAGGCCAGGCAACCGAACGCCGAGATGCTGCCCTCGGGGCATGCTTGCTCGAGGGGCATGCCTCGACACGCGCTCAGGCATTCGCCGAGCGTGTCGAAGCGGTTGCCGTTGCCCTCGCAACCACTGTACGTGGCAGCCTTGCAGTCGCCGTCGGCGAACGCATACACCCGGATGGCGCCGGGGCACGTGCCCATGTCGAACGCCTCGGCGCAGCGCGGAGCCGGTGCACGGGGGGCAAAGCAGCGGCCTTCTTCGCGATCGCACGAGCTCGGCGGCTCGCAATCGGAGTCCTGTTCGCAGCCGCATTGCTCGTACGGAACGCAGACGTAGTCGCAGGCCTGCGCGTCGGCCGCCGCGTACCCGACAGGGCACTCCGGGGGCGGCACCGAGCTGCAGGTGCCGTACCGGCAACGGGCACGGTCCGGCACGCAGCGGTCGCCATCGCTCGTCGGCACGCACTCGAAGCCCTGGGCACAGTCCCCGGTCCCTGCGCATTCGGGCGCCGCGCCGCCGATACAGATGCCGTAGGGGTCGGTCCCGTGGAGACTGCGCGGCTCGGTCATGCACTCGAAATCCGGAGGGCAGGCCACGGTCTGGAAGCCCGAGCAGCTGGGATTGAGGTACCGAGTGGCGCATAGGCCGCTGCAGTCGCTGGTCGTGTCGGGCAGGCAGTCGTCGAGGGGCGCATCGACACAGAACCCGGTTCCGTTGCAGCCGAACCCGTCGCTGCTGTTGCAACCGGGGTAGCCGGCGCCGCCGGCATTGCCGGCGGGACCCGGGCCACCCGCGCTGCCAGCAAAGCCCGCCGTCGCCCCGACGCCACCGTTCGGCACACCGCCGTTTCCCGCCGACCCGCCCTGAGGCGCTCCGGCGGTCGGCCCGCCGGAAGAGCCCGCGTTCGACGACCCACCGAACGGGGTGCCCGCGACCGGCCCTCCGCCCCCCGTCGCTCCCGCGTGGCGCCCGGCGTCCGAGACGCTGCCCCGTCCGGCACCTGCCCTGCCGCCCGTACCGTCACCGGGAGTTTCGCCCTCCTCTCCCCCGTTGCCGCCCGGGGTCGTGTTGAGCGAGCGCGTCTCGCTCCGGCAGCCGGCGAAGGCCAGCGTGAGCAGCAGCGCGACCGCGAGCGGCAGCAGCGACGTGGGTGCAGGGCTCCTCAGCATGCTTGCGCTCAGTTGCAGCCGACGGCCTGGGACCGGTTTCGAAGAGGATGGGTGCATCAGTGCTCAGCGTTCAAAGGCATGAGCGTGTCGAGTGGGCGTTTCGCCCGACCTGCCCGGGCTATGTCCGCTGAG
>Ga0315912_10002131_pt1 | contig 21862 bp, 19 predicted proteins | sample VfabasoilMG_FD_204469 | JGI IMG/M metagenome (GOLD analysis project Ga0315912, IMG submission 204469) | Garden soil microbial communities collected in Santa Monica, California, United States - V. faba soil | ecosystem: Environmental > Terrestrial > Soil > Garden | place: USA: California...
GCTGGTAGCGCACGAAGTCCTGGAAAATGACGCCGATGCGCCGGCGCAGCACGGTCGTGTCCCACTCCTGCAGGTCGCGGCCGTCGAGCAGTACGCGCCCATAGGTCGGCTTGTACAGCCGCGTCAGTAGTTTGATGAGCGTGGTCTTGCCGGAACCGTTCTCGCCCACCAGCGCCAGCGACTCGCCGCGCTTGATCTGCAGGTTGATGCCGGTGATCGCGGGCCGCTCCGTGCCCGGATAACGGAATTCGACGTTCTCGAATTGCACGCCGGCGTCCGGTTCCGGCCCGCTGACCGCGGTGCCGGTGCTCGGCTCGACCGGCTGCTCGAGGTACTCGTACAAAGTCGATAGATACAGGTTGTCCTCGTACATGCCGCCGATGGCGCCGAGGCTCGTGGTGACGGCGGTCTGCCCCTGGCGGAACAGCAGCAGGTACATGGTCATCTCGCCGAGCGTGATCGCGCCCTTCACGGCCTCGACCGCGCACCAGGCATAGGCACCGTACAACGCAGCGATGCTGAGCAGCGTGAGCGTGAACACCCAGCTTTCGCGGCGAACGGTGAGGTTGCGATCCTTGTGGTACAGGCCTTCGAAGATGCCGATGTAACGGCCCAGGAACAGCTTGCCGAGATCGAAGAGCTTGACCTCTTTCGCATGATCCTCGCGCGCGATCGCTGTCTCGAGATAGGTCTGCATGCGCGTCTCGGGCTCGCGCCAGCGGAACAGGCGGAAGGCGTCGCCGGAAAATTTCGTTTCCGCGAAGAACGCCGGCAAGCCGCCGAAGATGAGAATGATCACCGCCCAGGGCGAGAACCCCGCCAGCAGCGTCGCGAAGGTCACGATGGAGATCGCGTTCTGTCCCAGCATGGACGTCCGCATCACCAGCGACAGCGGCCGGCTCGAGGCTTCGCGACGAGCGCGCGTCAGCTTGTCGTAGAACTCCGAGTCCTCGAACTGCGTGAGCTCGAGCGTCAGCGCCTTCTCTAGGATCATCACGTTCACGCGATGCGAGAGCTTCGCCTTGAACAGCGCCTGGCACAGCGTGATGCCGCGATGGGCGGCGGTGATACCGATCAGGACCAGCGCCTCGGCCACGACCCAGAAGATCACCGTCTTCAGGTCCACGGGCAGCCCGGCCGCGTGCGCCTTGCCGGCCGCGATCACGCTGTCGAGGATGCGGGCGCTGATCCACGCCACCGCCGAGGGCAGGACGCCAGCCACGACGGTGACCAGGGCGAACAGCAACGACAACTTGCGGCTGGTGGCCCAGACCAGCTCCAGCGCACGCCGGGTGTAGCGGAACACGCCGAAGAAGCGGCGCGCGGCGCTCGGCGCTTCGGTGGGGACTTCGGTCGACTTGGATATTCCGGGTTTCGCGGACATGCGGATTCGAAGCGTAGTCGAAACCGCGGCGCCCCACCTCGCCCTGACGGGCTATGGCGACAGGTGAGAGTTCACCCGCCGGTATGCCTCCGGGATCCGCTGCGCGGGATCAAAGCTGCCGTCGGTAAAGCGACCCGGCAACTGCGCGCAGTTGTTTGCGCTGACGGCATCGGGCACGGATTCTATCTGCCGCCTGAAGGCCGCTTGTTGGCCGTCCCGTATCCTGAGCGCATCGTTCCTGGCGATTCCCGGGATCTGCTGACGAACCATGTCCAGGTATAAGGCGTCAGATCTTTCCTTCAATTTCGAGTAGCGTTTCTGCCAGGCTTCGAGCGGCGGCAACAGGCTTGACTTCATGTCGGGAAACGCTTCGGCGCACATCTGCGTGTGCAGCTCGACATAGTTCAGCAAGCCGCTCAACTCATGGACTGCTTCCCGCATGGCGAGTTGGTCCGCGGTGGGCGCTGCACGGGCCGAGGCCCCGGAACGATCCACGGCATTGAAATGCGTGACCGGCGACTGCGCTACCACACGGGTCGAGCCGTCTTCATTGCGCTTCGTGAGGTTGAACTTCAGCGCCAGTGGAAACCTGATCGTCGGCATCGACCAGATGGCGCGCAGCGGATAACAAAAGCGGAGCGCGCCGCGCGCAAATTGCACCTCGGGCTGTTCCTGCACTCCTCCACCGCTGGTTACTCCCGAATCGGTGGTCTCGAATTGCGCCAGCACCTGGTACATGCCGGGTTCGAAATTGGCGATCGAGTATTCGATCTCGGCCACGACGGTGCTGTCCCTGCTGACAAAGCTGTTGTCGGCCGGGGATACGGCGGTCAGCTTGAGCGACGGCTTGCTGGCGGCGGGGCCCGGGATTTCCCGCTCCTTGCCGTGCCCGCAGGCACGCAGCTCGGCTTCCGACGCCACGGCCGCCTGGGGCGCGGCGGCACCGGCGTCACCCATGAATGCGCCCGCGCAGATCGGCAGAAGCAACCAGGAATTCGCGTTTTTCATGGTGATGCATCCAACCGGTAGTGGCCGATGATGGCATACCTGAACAGTATGTCCTCTTCACACGTGCCGGAGCCGATGTTGTGGATGACCAGCGGCACCCCGGTCACCGCGTTGCGGTCGCTGACGATGCCGATGTGCAGGATGCCCCCGCCCAGGTTCCACGCCACGAGGTCACCCGGTAGATAGTCCGCGGACTTCGTGGTCACCGGTTGCGAATTCCCGGCGCGCTTGAACCAGGTCATGAGATTCGGTACGCGCCGGTGGTCGATGTTGGCGTCCGGCGCGCGCGCACCCCAGCGAATCTGCGCCGGGTAGGCTTTGAAGTGCGCGCTCATGTCATCGTGCACCAGCTTCTGCAGGTCGAGGCCGCGTGCGGTACGCAGGGCGCGCACGATCACGTCGGTGCACACGCCGCGCTCGGGTGGCACGTCACCACCCGGATATTCGAGCTCCTGGTAGGCGCCGTCGTAGACCACCGTGACGCCGATCTGCTTGCGTGCAGCGCGAACCAGGTCGAGGTTGTCCGCGCGGGCTACTCCGGCCGCGGCGACCGCGAGCGCACCCACGAGGACCCACCGCGGCCTCATGGCTCACCGCGCTTCACTTTGCGTTCTCGACCGCAGCAGCTGCATGTTTTGAGCGTGCTCGTCCCGGGTGGCCTTCGTAGCCTGCCCTTCGCGCAGGTCGACCAGTATCGCCTTGCACAAGGGATGAAGCTGCGTGTCATCCATCTTGTTGTAGGCATCGACCGTCGATTTTTTGACGTCTTCGGCCATCTGGAATGCCACGGTCGCGCTGCCATTCGCCGATTTCTGGTATTCCTCGAGTTGCAGGTGCGAGACGAACTCCATGTCGTCGCGATGACGCGCCTTCCAGCTGTGATACGCCCCGCTGAGTTTCGGTTGCAACTCCGGCGCACGCTGGAGGCATACCTCGCAGAGCGCGTTCCGCGAGACAAAGAAGAAGTTCGCGTAGGTGAGCGCGCGACGGTATTCCACGTTCGGTGCGTTTGCCTGGCGCTCGAGCGCCCCGTGCGGCATATCGAGCGCGTTGAATTTGATCCACGGCGTCGACGCAACAATATTTCCCGTCCGGGCAGAATGGGCCGAGCGAAGCACGGCCACCTGCAAGCTCAGCGGCCATCTCACCGTCTGATTTTCATAAGCCCTCGCGAGCGGCACGCACAGGTGCACTCGCCCGGAGGCGGCAGTGAGAAATGGCGTTTCCGTCTCGTCGAACGGGCTGATGGTGCTGGCAGTATTCGTCGGTAACAGCGATATCAGGCGGAATGTCTGAGGCGCGAAGTCCGTCAATTGGTATTCGACGTCCACGGCAACGATGGTGACCCGCCGCACGTCACCACCGTCGGCTGGCGTCGTCTTGAGCAATGTGATCTTCGTGGTCTCGACCTGCGCATCGGCAGCCGGCGTTTCACGATACTTGCAGGCCGAATCCTCGACGGCGGCCTGCACCCCCGCCGCGCAGGCGAAAAGCGCCAGGCCAATGCGGATGCAAGTCGACTTCACTTCTGCGGCGACTCAGCGTCGATCAGGCTGAGGTAATAACCAATGAATTCGCGCGGCTCCCCGTTCATGACCAGTGACAGGTCCATACAACGCCGGCGCAAGGTCAGGTCCGTCCGCTGCTTCATCAGTTCGGCGTAGTCCTTGAGGGACTGGCTCATGCGTGTCTCGGGCGTCTGTGAGGTGCTGCGAACGAGCTCCCGGTAGCGTTGCAACTGCAAGGCGTCGATGCGCGCGAACAACGCGGCATGCCGCCCGGTCCAGCCCTTGTAAAGATCTCCGAGCATGGCCTCGGTTTCCGGGAACCGATCGATGCAGCTCTCATACGTCGCAACGTTTCGATGGTAGAAGTCGAAAGCCTCGTCGAGCGCGAGATAGTAGTTCTCGGACTTTGACGCCTTCTGCTGTTGCAGGGCCTTGGCGCTCAGATCCGGGGACGGAAACTGCAGACGCTGCGTTTGTGCATAGGTCATGTATGAACCAGGGCCGGACTGCTTGTGCACCGACACAATCAACTGCAGCGGCCAGCGCACCCCGTCCTGGTTGAACAGCAGGCGCAACGGCGCGCACACATGCGCCTTGCCGTGCGCCTGGTTGAGCACGTTCCGCCCTCTGCCACCGTCGCTGACGATCGTGGTCGTGCCCGGCGTGAGCTGATTGGCGAGCACAACGAGCTCGAACTTCCCGGGCTCGAAATCGGCGATGTGATATTCGACATCCAGGCTGATGACGGTGGCCGAACGGACGGCCTCACCCGACGCGGGGTCGGATCCCAGCAGCACCAGCCGGTTGCGTTTGTCCGCGACGGCCGGCGCCTCGAGGGGTTGATCGCTGAAAGTGCAGGCTGCGGCGGCCATCGCCGGCCAGGCCGCGCCCATTGCCAACAAACTTCCCGCCCAAAGCCTTGTCATGTTGCGCATGCCGCCAAGCTACAAGAAAAACTGACGGCGTGGATAGAATCTCTCCCTAATGACACATTGAGCCCGGCGCGCCGGGTCGTTAGCCTTGCCGCCCATGTCCGTACTTACCGTCTCCGGTCTGTCCAAGACCTACGCCACCGGTTTCAACGCCCTCAAGAACGTCAACCTCGAGATCCGCAAGGGCGAGATCTTCGCCCTGCTGGGCCCGAATGGCGCCGGGAAGACCACGCTGATCAACATCATCTGCGGCATCGTGCGGCCGTCGGGCGGCACCATCACCGCCGACGGGTTCGACATCATCCGGGACTTCCGCCAGGCACGGGCACGCATTGGCCTGGTTCCGCAGGAACTCGCCACCGACATGTTCGAGACCGTGTGGAACACCACGCAGTATTCGCGCGGCCTGTTCGGCAAGCCGCGCTCGGCGGAGTTCGTGGAAAAGGTGCTGCGGGACTTGTCGCTCTGGGACAAGAAGGATTCGAAGATCATGACGCTCTCGGGCGGCATGAAGCGCCGCGTGATGATCGCCAAGGCGCTGTCGCACGAACCGACCATCCTGTTTCTCGACGAGCCCACGGCCGGCGTGGATGTCGAGCTGCGGCGCGACATGTGGCAGATGGTGCGGGGCTTACGCGAGCGCGGCGTCACCATCATCCTCACGACGCACTACATCGAAGAAGCCGAGGAGATGGCCGATCGCATCGGCGTCATCAATCACGGCGAACTCGTGGTCGTCGAGGAGAAAAACGCGCTGATGCGCAAGCTCGGCAAGAAGCAGCTCACGCTGCATCTGCAGCACGCGTTGCAGGCAATTCCGGCGGCGCTCGCCGCGCTGCCGCTCGAGCTGGTGAAGGACGGCACCGAGCTGATTTACACCTTCGACACCCAGGCGGCCGAGACCGGCATCGCCTCGCTGCTGCGCAAGCTGAACGAGTGCGGCATCGACTTCAAGGACCTGCATACCGAGGAAAGCTCGCTCGAGGACATCTTCGTGAGTCTCGTGAGGGCGCGCCAGTGAACGTACACGCGATACGGGCTATCTACACCTTCGAGATGTCGCGGACGTTCCGGACGATCTTCCAGAGCATCGCGACGCCGGTGATCACCACCTCGCTGTACTTCGTGGTGTTCGGTTCGGCCATCGGCTCACGCATGGTGAGCATCGACGGCGTGTCGTACGGCGCGTTCATCGTGCCGGGCCTGATCATGCTCACGGTGCTGACCGAGAGCCTCAACAACGCCTCCTTTGGCATCTACATGCCGAAGTTCGCCGGCACCATCTACGAGATGTTGTCCGCGCCGGTATCGTTCGTGGAGGTGCTGGCCGGATACGTCGGCGCGGCCGCGACCAAGTCCGTGATGCTCGGCACCATCATCCTGGTGACGGCGCGGCTGTTCGTACCGTTCGAGATCCAGCATCCGATCGTGATGTTCGGGTTCCTGATACTGACCTCGGTAACGTTCAGCCTGCTCGGCTTTGCGATCGGCATCTGGGCGGACAGCTGGGAGAAGACCAGCATCGTCCCGACCATGATCGTCACACCCCTCACCTTCCTCGGCGGCAGCTTCTATTCGCTGTCGATGCTGCCGCCCATTTGGCAGAAGATCACCCTGTTCAATCCCGTGGTCTATCTCATCAACGGGTTTCGCTGGAGCTTCTACGGCAAGTCGGACGTGAACGTGGTGTTGAGCGTGGGCATGACGATTGCCTTCATGCTCATCTGCCTGTCGATCATCGCGTGGATGTTCAGGACGGGGTACAAGCTCAAGAATTGATGGGGACATTCCCCGTTTGCTGGGGAATGGGGACGGGCCTGAAGTGTGAGAGCGCCGGCGTGCGCATCAATCAGTCCCTGGCTCACCGCTCGCGCGCTTCAAAAATTTCCGAAGCGAAAATTTTTGGCGTTCGCTTGCCGGAATCTATGCGAAGGCTACATCGGCGGAAATTGAAAAATTAGAAGCAATACGGCTTCGCATGACGATTCCGGCTGCGCCGCTTCGCGATGTTCGCCAGGTACTGATTGATGCGCGCACCGTCGCCCCCGCGCCCCCGTTTCTTCTCCATTCCCAGCAAGCGCGGACGTCCCTGCTGTGTTCGGAAACCACCAGACAGGCCGGGAGTGCGTCTTCACGCGCATTCATGACTGAGTATTCCGGGCATTGGAGGCGCGCCGGCCGAGCGAGGTAGGCCTTGCGCCCCGATACTCTCCGCTTGCGCCAGCCGGTCAGCCGCAGGCCCCGAAGCTCGGCCGGCTACCCCGAAGGGGGCGCCGACAGACCGGAATAGTCAGTCATGAATGCGTGTGACGAAGCGCTCGAGGCCTGTCCCCGTTTGCTGGCAATTCAGGAATGTCCCCATTAACATCACCGCCGGCTCGGTGAGGCCTGCCGCCTGCGCCCGCAAGGGTACGGTGAACACACCATCTCGAAAGAATCCTGATCCTCAACCGCTTCGGCGAACGGGTCAGCAACGCAGGCACTGACGATCCCCGTTCGCCACGGAATGAGGTGCATTCATGCGTACTTATCTGCAAGCCAAAGACATGGCCAAGTCGCTGCGGGCGTCACTGGCCGCGAAAAAAGTTTCCGTGTCGCACGGCGAATGTCTCGAGATGATCGCGACCCAGCTCGGGTTCGGATCCTGGAACATTCTCGCCGCGAAAATCGACATCGACACGCGCAGCCACCCGCCGCGAACGGCGCCGCGGCCGGTCGAGCTGTTTCAACTATTGCCCGTGCTGCGAGTCGCATCGCGCCAGGCCGCGCAGGGGTTCTACGTCGACGTTCTGGGCTTTGAGTTCGATTGGGGAGATGAAGATCCTGCCGATGGTCGCGCGTGGTACGCGCAGGTTTCCCGCGACGACCTGCAGATGCACCTGACGACCGGGGATCATCCGCGCGCGGGCTCGCAGGTCTATTTCCGCATGCATGGCCTCGACGCGCTGCTCGCCGAGGTGCGCGCGAAGCTGCCGCCAGCACGCCTTCCCGCCATCCACCACACGAACTACGACGCGCGTGAACTGGAGATCGAAGACCCCTTCGGCAACATGCTGCGTTTCGTGGAAGGCAATCCGCCGGGCGAAAGTTCACCCTGACCAAATAATTTGGGGGTGGTCCCGCACCACAAGGCGGGCCACCCCCAGCTCTCACAATGGGACGCCGGATGGGCAAAACCATTCCCGGCACCCCTACCGGTTTGTGTCAGGCGCGTCTTCCGCCAGCCAGCAGCAATCCTGCGCCAATCACGATGGCGCCGATGCCCGCCCACTGGGGGATGTTCACCGTCTCTTTGTCCTTGACCGACAGCTCGATGGGTCCGACCTTCGCGTCGTGCGTTTCCTTGGTGTAGGTGAATCGGCCGTATGCCAGTCCCAGCACCCCGGCGATGATCAGAACGATGGCGATGATCTTGGTCGAGCTCATTCGTTTTCCCTTTGCGACTAACAAGTCGCGGTGAGTAAAGCTTGCCGCGGGTGGATTGGCGCAACCATCGCCGCGCGGCGGAACTGAAACTAGGAACCGTCCTACAGAACCCTTTCTCCATGTCGGTCGTAGGACACACGCCGTTCGAAAATTCCATCGCCGTCGTCGTCGTATTCGGCGGAGTCCAGCAGGCCAGCCTTGTAGAAATCGCGCTTCACGATTCGGCCGCCACTGGCGAAGTGGTAGTCGACGCTCTCGAGCACGCCGTGCCTGCTGTGCCAGACCTGCTCGGGACGTCCATCACCGTTGGTGTCGAGCACGGCGCGCGTGATCGCGCCATATTCCACATCGTCCTGCCATTCGAATCGGCCGTCGAAGTCGTCGTCCGCTTCGTAGTGGGTTTCGAAACCCTGTGAATCAAACTTCCAGCGCGCGTCTACGTGCCCGTCGCGATTGCGATCGAAGTCGTTGGAGCTCATGAGGCCTGTGCTGTAGTGGTATGTGACTTCCAGCCTGCCGTCGCCGTCATAGTCCACTCCGGAATCGGTGACCTTGTAACGGAGATTGAGAGCCACGAACAACAGCGCGCTTCCGGCCACGATGCCCGCCAGGAACCACAAAGCCGGATGGGGGCGCGGATTCGCGGGCGGTTGGGCGGTCGGTTCCGGCGGCTGAAGCTTCTCCCAATCTGCGATGACCTCGCGCGCTTCAGCCGCGCGTGACGGTTCGACGCGAACCCGTACAGTGTTCCCGAGCGGCAGATCGCCGCCCGCACCGGTGAGGAATTCGCCGTCGACACGCGCCGCGATGCCTGCCCGCGCGAGCAGGTCGCAGACCATGTGCGCTTCCACGGCCAGGGTGCATTCGTAGACCGACTCGGAGATGTTTTCCATCGCGCGATCTTACCTCGGACATCCCGGGAGACATCGGACGAAGCCCGAGACATAGGTATTTCTGCTGGCTCTCTTCGAAACAGGCCCGCCCTACCATGCGGCCCGCGGCGACTGGAAAGGGATTTCAGGGGGACACCATGAACAGGATGCTTCGCGCGCTCGCACGCGCCTCGTTTTTGTTGCTGATGCTGCTGCCCGCGGCGAGTCACGCGGGATTCTCCATCTCGAACGGCCAACTGGTCGACAACAACGGCACGCCGTTCATCATGCGCGGCGTCAACTATCCGTACACCTGGTTCCAGTCGCGGCCGACGCAGCAGGATCTCGCGGCCATCGCCGCCACCGGCGCCAATTCCGTGCGCATCGTGCTATCCACCGGGGGCCAGTGGCCGCGCGTCAACGGCACGCAGGTGAGCCAGCTCATCCAGTGGTGCAAGGACAACCGGATGATCGCGGTCCTCGAAGTGCACGACTCCACCGGCTGGAGCGAACAGTCGACCGCGGTGCCCATCTCCAATGCGACGGCCTACTGGACCAGCGCCGACATCCGCGCCGCGATCAATGGCCAGGAAAATTTCGTGATCATCAACATCGCGAACGAGCCGTTCGGCAACAACACCACGGCCAACTACTTCGCGGACACACGCACCGCCCTCCAGGCGCTGCGCAGCGCCGGCCTCACGCACACCATCATGATCGACGCGGCGAACTGGGGGCAGGACTGGTCGAACGAGATGCGTAACCGCGCAATGCAGCTGTGGAACGCGGACACGCTGCGCAACCTGGTGTTCAGCGTGCACATGTACGAGGTGTACCAGACCTCCGCGCCGATCATCGCGTACATGCAGGGCTTCGACGATCTGAACCTGCCGCTGGTCATCGGCGAGTTCGGTCCCGTGAACAATGGGCAGTCCGTCGACATCGAGACCGTATTCGCGCAGGCGCAGGCGCGCGGCAACGGCTATCTCGGCTGGTCGTGGTCGGGTAACGGCGGTTGCTGCACCGGCCTCGACATGGTCAGCAATTTCAGCAGCACTTTCACCACCTGGGGAAATCGCATCGTCAACGGCACCAACGGCATTCGCGCAACTTCGGTGCTGGCGAGCGTGTTCGGCACACCGACCAACAGTCTGACGGTTTCGCCAACCGCACTGACACTGGGCCCGGGCGTTTCCTCGACGCCCATTACCATTACGTCGAACGTGAGCTGGTCGGTCACCGACAACCAGACCTGGATCAGCGTGGCGCCGGCCAGCGGCACGAACAACGGCAGCTTCAACGTGAGTGTCAGCGCGAACAACGGCAGCGCCAGCCGCAGCGGCACGGTGACCGTCAGCGGCGGCGGCATTTCGCGCGCCATCACGGTGAACCAGGCCGGTCAGACGGCTAACAATCTCACGCTGTCGACGTCGTCACTGTCGATGTCCGCGACCGCGACATCGGCAACGGTGGCAGTGACGTCGAATGTGAGCTGGACGGTGACGGACGATCAGACCTGGCTCAGCGCGACGCCCGCCAGTGGCTCGGGCAACGCCAATGTCACCGTGAGCGCGACCGCGAACACCGGCACGACCAGCCGCAGTGGCACGGTCACGGTCAGTGGCGGTGGCATCACGCGTACGGTGGCGGTCACTCAGGCGGGTCAGACCTCAGGATCTGCCGTGACCGCGACGGGCATCGTCACCAGCAGCAGCGGCTGGTTCACCGAAGAGCAGGTGCGGCTGTCCAACAGCGTCACGATCACCGCGCTGACCGTCACGGTCACCGTGCAGCGCACGACGGGCGTGAACGCGTCGGGTCAGTACAACACGGTCGGCGGCCAGATCGCGCAGACCAACATCTGCACCTCGTCCACCTGCACCTTCACGTTCACGCTTGGCGCCGGCCAAAGCCTCTCGCCCGGAACGACGCGCTCGTTCGCCGTGCAGTTGAGCGGCAACGGCACGGTCCACCCGACGTCGGGCGATACGTTCACAGTCAGCGGCACGGCGGGCGGCAATCCGATCAGCCTGAGCGGCACATTCTGACTCTCCACGCCGTGATCCTTCCCTGCCATCTCCGGTGGTAATCTCCACCGGCGATGGCCACGGAACCGGAATTCAGCTTCGGCCCGTATCGATTTGACGCGAAGGGTCGCGTCCTGTTTCGCGGTTCGAAGGATCTCGGACTGCCACCCAAGGCAGCCGACACGCTGCATCTGCTGCTCGAGAATGCGGGCAATGTGGTCAACAAGACCCAACTGCTCGATACCGTCTGGCCTCGCGTGGTCGTCGGCGACGGCAGCCTGGCGCGCACCATCTCCATCCTGCGCAAGGCGCTCGGCGGCGAGGACGCCAGCCGCGCGTACATCGCCACGGTTTCCAAGCGTGGTTATCGTTTCGTCGCGCCTCTCGACCGCCGCATCGAACCGGCCCGCGATTCGCAACGCATCATGCTGCTGGTGCTGCCATTCGAAAACTCCGGTGGCGCGCGGCCCCACGACTACTTCAGTGACGGCCTGACCGAGGAGATGATCGCGCAACTCGCGCGCCTGAATCCGCAGCGGCTCGGGGTGATCGCGCGCACCACCAGCATGATGTTCAAGGATCATCAGCGCCGGGTCAGCGACATAGGCCGCGAGCTGGGCGTGCAATTCGTGCTCGAGGGTACGGTGCGACGCAGCCGCGATCGCATGCGCATCACCGCGCAACTGATCCAGGTCTCGGATGAGACGCAGGTCTGGGCGGAGAACTACGAACGTAAGCCGGGAGATCTGTTGCGCCTGCAATGCGAGCTCGCCGCGACCATCGCGCAGGCCACCAAGATCAAGCTCGCGCCAGCCCCGCGGATCGAGAGCGTGCGCGAAATTCCGGCCGAGGCGTACGAGTCGTTGCTGAAGGGCCGGCATTTCCTCAACCAGCGCCTCGAACGCACCATGCGCACGAGCATCACGCATTTCGAGGCGGCCCTGCAGCACTGTCCGGATTGCGCCAGTGCGTATGCGGGAATCGCCGAGGCCAACGTGATGCTGGCCTGTCGTGGCATGGTGCCGGCGAAGGAGACCTTTCGCGCATCCGCCGAAGCGGCGCGCAAGGCGCTCGAACTCGACCCCGAACAGGGTGACGCGCATGGCTCGCTGGCGCACGTGCGCCTGCACGACTGGGACTGGGTGGGTCTCGACGAGCAGTTCCGCCGCGCCACCGAGCTCGCCCCTTCGCTGGCGCTGGTCTACTACTGGTACGGCGAGTTCCTCATGAGCCAGGGCAAGCCCGAGGAGGCGATCGCGACCACCGCGACGGCGCTGAAGACAGACCCATTGTCGCCGGTGGTTCGTTCTTCGTTCGGCATGATCCTGTACCTCGCCCGGCAGTACGAGCGCGCCAGCGAAATCCTGGTGAGCGCCATCGAGCATTGGCCGCAGCACTTCCTGCCGCACATGCGACTCGGCATGGTGCGCATCCAGCAGAAACAATTTCCCGAGGCGATCCGCGAGCTCAGGACAGCGACGCGCATGGCCGAAGAGAGCACCGAGACGCAGGCGGCACTCGCCATGGCCTACGCGGCCAGCGGTGATCGCGCCAACGCCACGCGCATCGCGCGCAAACTGGAAGACCTGCGCGGACGGCGTTACGTGTTGCCCTACAACATCGCCAAGATCTACGCCGCCGGTAACGATCGCACGCGAGCCTTCGACTGGCTCGAGACCGCTTACGAAGGCGGAAACCCCGACCTCATCGAGCTCAACTCCGAGCCAATCTTCGATGGCCTGCGCACGGACCGGCACCTCGCGCACCTGATGCGTCGCATCGGCTGGAAGGTCTAGGATGCGGCTCGGCCGCTTCGAACTACTGACCGCCGAACGCGTGCTGCTGCAGGATGGAGCGCCGGTGCCGCTGGGACCGCGCGCCTTCGACGTGCTGCTGGCGCTGGTAGAGCGGCGCGGTCAGCTCGTCTCGAAGCAGGAATTGATCGAGGCGGTATGGCCGGGTGTGTTCGTCGAGGAAAACAACCTGCAGGTGCAGGTGTCGGCAATCCGCAAACTGCTGGGCCGCGATGCCATCTCGACCATTCCGGGCCGGGGATATCAGCTGACCCTGCCGGCCGAATCATCGAATGAAGGCGCTGCGTCGCCGGCGTCCGAGAGTCGGAGTGCGCGAGCGCCGACCAACCTGCCCGATCAACTGCCGCCGATCTACGGACGGGACGCAGAGCTTGCCACCGTCACCGCGTTGCTCGCCGAACATCGGCTGGTGTCGATCGTCGGCCCGGCAGGGATCGGCAAGACGCGACTTGCGCAGGCGGTGGCATTCGGTTTGTCCGGCGACTGGCCCGACGGCGCGTGGGTCGTTGAGCTGGCCGGCGCGAGCGACGCAGCCGCGGCACATTCGAGTATCGCCAGGACCGTCGGCGTCACTCTCGACGCACGCACGGCACCTGCGCAGACGCTGATAGATCGGCTGCGCGGTCGCTGGATGGTGCTGGTCCTGGACAATTGCGAGCACCTGCTCGACTCGATGGCGGCTTTCGCGCGCGCCCTGCTGGATCGCGCGCCCGGGATCCGGTTGCTGGTCACCAGCCAGGCGCCGTTGCGGTTGCCGGATGAGCGTGTCATGCGCCTCGATGGATTGTCGGTGCCGGCGCGCAACGATGTCTCGGCATTGCCCGACTCCGGCGCGCTGGCGCTGTTCGTGGCGCGTGCCGGCGCCGCACTGCCCGGCTTTCGACTCGAGGATGGCAGTCGCCGCAGGTACCTCGAGATTTGCCGGCGACTGGACGGTATTCCGCTTGCGCTGGAGCTCGCCGCATCGCGGCTGCCGTTGCTGGGACTTGCGGGCCTCGAGTCGCACCTCGACGATCGCTTCAAGGTCCTGACCGGCGGATTGCGCGACGGACTGCCGCGTCATCGCACGCTGCGCTCCGCGCTCGACTGGAGCCACGGACTGCTCACGCCCGACGAACAAAAAGTATTCCGGCGACTCGGCGTGTTCGCCGGTGATTTCAGCCTGGATCTCGCGCGCGCCGTGGCCGGCGACGAGCAACTCGACGGCTGGGCGATCGCCGAACTGCTGGCAACACTCATCGAACGATCGCTGGTGGTGGCCGGAAGCGGGACGACACCCCGCTATCTATTGCTCGAAACCATGCGCGCCTATGCGCTGGAGCAGCTCGACCACACCGGCGAGCGTGCCGCCCTCGAGCGGCGCCACGCCTCCGCGATGCGTGCGTTGTTCGAGAAGATGGAGGCCGAATGGCACAACGACTCGGCCGATGCCTGGCGCGAGCGCCATGCACCCGAACTGAACAACCTGCGTGCCGCGGCGGACTGGGCCCTGGGCGCGGCGGGTGACGCCGGAACCGCCGTCGCGCTTGCGGGAGACTCCGCCGAAATCTGGCTGTCGACGGGCCTGATTCACGAGGGGTTGCAACGCTGGCAGCGCACGCTGCCGTTCGTGCCGCAGGCGGAGCCCGCCGTCCGGTTGCGTTTCTGGCTGGCCGGCACGGCGTTCTTCCGCTGGTGGAGCGACGGGCGCACCGCGGTCGAACACGCCATCGCGCTGGCGCGCGAGCTGCGCGACGATCGGCGCCTGTACGTCGCATTGTCTTTCGCCGCCAGTCATGCGGCCCACCGCGGCGACGAAACCGCCGCACGGCTGGCCCAGCACGAACTCGATTCCCTTGAACGAACGGACTGGCCGTCGTCGCTGCGCGTCTACGGCCTCGAAGCGCGCTCACACACGAGCTACATGTTCGGCCGCTACGAGGAGACGCTCGGCGTCGCCCAAACCATGGCCGGCATCTACGCAGCCACCGGCAATTCACGCGGCAAGTTCCTCACCCGGCTGTACATCGCGAACGTCATGTTCACGATGGATCGGCATCGCGATGCGGTGCGGCTCGGCCGCGAGTTGCGCGACGAGCCCCGTGCCAGCCGCTACGATCTCTACGGCATCGCCCTACTGAATCTCATCGAGGCCCTGCTGTTCGCGGGAGAGCCCGACGAAGCCGAACGCACGGCTCGCCAGTTGCTGGCTACGCGTCCCCATCTGCTGATTGGCCTGGGTGTGTGCCTGGCGCTGTTGCTGGCGGAACGCGGCCGGTTCGAGAATGCGGCGCGCCTGCTGGGACACGGCCAGCGAATCTACAGCGACAACGCGCTGCCGCTCGAACCATCCGAATTCAAGGTGATCGAGCGTGCCCAGGGACTGCTGCACGCCGCGTTGAGCGGCGATGAAGTCGAACGTCTCGCCGCCGAAGGTGCCCGGCTCGACGAGCCGGCTGCTCTGGCGTTGTGCGGTCTCGAGACGTTTCAGAACGTTTCAGGTCTTTAAAGGACGCCGCTCCGCGTCGCGGCGCAGTCTGACCGCACGGTCACTGCGTCACATCAGGAAACCGTAAGAAAGAAATCTCGCGACGGGAAGGATTTCCGGGCCCCCGTGCCGCGAAATTCAGCCACGAAATCCTGCAAGGAGCCGGCGATGTCGAAATACCTGCTGATCGAATCACGCGATCCCTTCGAGGCGAAATGTTTCAGCCAGCGCTGCGAGCTGGCGTTGACGCTGTTGGCCGAGAGCACCGGGGTCACGGTGTTCCTGGTCGAGAACGCAGTGCTCGGCGCACGAGCGGGCGCCAAGGCGCCGGGGTTGGAAAAGCTCGCCAGGGCCGGCGTGTCCGTGATGGCCGACGAATTCGCGTTGCGCGAGCGCGGTATCAACGATCTCGCGCCGCACGTGCAGGCAGCACCGCTAGATTCGCTGGTCGGCGCACTGGCGGGCGGCGCGAAGACGCTGTGGAACTAGGAGACCCAATCATGTCGCTCACTTTCCTGCTCATGGACGCGCCCTACGAACAGGCGCGTACTTCTACTGCGTTCCGGCTCATCGACGCCGCCCTGCGACGCAAGGTCGCCGTGCGTGTGTTCGCTTACGAGGGCGCCGTCAGCCTGGCCATGACCGGCCAGAAGCCGCACGCCAATGCGGTGCACGGCCGCACGCTGGAGGAAGAGGCACATCCGACGCCACACGCGTGGGTAGCGGCACTCGGCGAGCTGGCGAAGGACAACGGTGTCGCCTTCGACTGGGTCAACTGCGGATTGTGCGTCGACGAGCGTGGCGCGAACGAAGTCGTGCCCTGCTCGCGGCGCGGCAGCCCGGCCGATTTCTGGAAAATGAATCTCGAGAGCGCCAATACGCTCGTCATTCCCACTCGTTAGGAGTCCGACATGCGCGTTTTGCAGATCATCGAACCGGCGTATCGCGCCACGCTGGAAGAGCAGGACGATACGGTGTTGTGGTTCACGCGCGCGATTCGCGCGGCCGGCGCTCCCGCCGATGTATTGCTGTGCGGGACCGCGGTCAACTATTCGGTGCGTGGCCAGGACGCCGAGGGCCTGCGCGTCGGCCGCTGGACGCAGCGTCATCCGCCGGCAATCGAACACGAGATTTCGAAACTCATCGAGGGCGGCGCGCGCGTCGCGGCGCTGGCGGAAGACCTCGCAGAGCGCGGCATACACACCGAGTCGATGCTGCCCGGAATCGAAGTGCTGAGCCGCAAATCGCTCGGCGGCCTGTGCGCCCAGTACGATCGCGTCTGGAAATGGTGATGGCCGAGCCGCTGCTGGCGCATTTCTTCGACGCCGCCAGCTCGACGTTCACGCACGTCGTCGCCTGCCCGATCACGCGCCGCGCGGCGGTCATCGACCCGGTGCTCGACTTCGACTGCAAGTCGGCGCGCACCTCGGGGGAATGCGCCGAGCGCGTGCTTGGTTTCATGGCCGACGAAGAGCTGTCGCTGGAGTGGGTGCTCGAAACGCACGTACACGCGGACCATCTCTCGGCCGCCGACTTCCTGCGCAGTCGTCGTGGCGGACGGGTGGCAATCGGCGCCGGGGTACGCACCGTGCAGAGTGCATTCGTCGCGCTGTTCGGCCTGTGCGGCCGCGTCGCAGCCGACGGCTCGCAGTTCGATCGGTTGTGGCGCGACGGCGAGAGATTCTCTATGGGGGCGCTCGACTTCGAGGTGCTCGCCACACCGGGGCATACCGTCGACGGCGTCACCTACCGGGTCGGCCGGCATGCCTTCGTCGGCGACACGGTGTTCCGCGCGTCCTATGGCACGGCGCGCTGCGATTTTCCCGGCGGCGACGCCGGCCAGCTGTTCGACTCCGTGCAGCGCATCTATGCCTTGCCGCGCGACACGCGCGTGCATTTCTGCCACGACTATCCACCGGTGGGGCATGAGCCAGTCGAATCGCAGACGGTGGCCGAGCTGCGGGGACACAACGTACACCTGACGGCGCACACTACCCGCGACGAGTTCGTCGCCCTGCGCCGCGCACGCGATGCGGCGCTCGCCATGCCCGCCATGCTGATACCCGCCGTGCAGGTCAACATCGCCGCGGGCCGATTACCGCCAGCCGAAGGCGATGGGCGCGCCTATCTGCGCATGCCGCTCAATTCGATCGGTCGTTGACGTTCAACGCGGCGGCGGCGCGCTGGCCGGCGCGACTGTGCCTCCGGGCACGGGCACTGCAGGCGCCGGCACCGGAGCCGGATTGGGCATGGGCGTCGGCGGTGATGGCACCGGTGCGTTCGGGTTCGGGACCGGCGTCGACGGTGATGGCACCGGCGCGTTGGGATTCGGAGCGGGCGCATTCGGATTCGGCAACGGCGCGTTGGCATCGGGCACCGGGTTGGCCGGCACGCCACTCATCGGCGATGTCACCGGCGGAGGCACGGCCGGCACACTCTGCGTTGGCACCGTCGGTGCGGCCGACGGTGTCACGCTCTGCACCGCCACGCGCAGCCCGTCGACGTCGGAATCGAGCAACTCGACCGAGAAGTTAGGCTGACCGCGCGGATCGCTGACCAGAACGTTGCCACCCTCGCCGAGCTCGACCTGGTAGTGGCCACGCCCCAGCTGGGAACTCAACGCGCTGCGGATCCCGCGCGCGACGGTTGCCTGGTCGGCACCCAGCCGCACCGGCACGCTGATTTCAACCGGATCGCTGCCATCGCCGCGATTGACGCGAAACACGAGATCGCCGCTGGAGCCGGCGCTGCCCGTGGGCGCGATGTTCCACACTCCGGCGAGCGGCGGCCCGGCCGCCGAAAAAGCGAACGCCGCTGCGAAGGCAGCGGCGGCAATAAAGGACGAGATGCGCTTCATGACGCTCTCCTGGCTGGCGCGCCCCGGCGGATCCCGGGGCGCACAGACCGATATGTCGAGGACCTTCGGCTATTCGCCCTCGATCTTGACCCTGACGTTCTGAACACTGGACTCCACCAGCTCGAGCGCGAAATCCGGCTGGCCTTCCTTCTTCTTGATCAGGATGTCCTCGCCGTCGTCGACCTCGACCGTGTAGCGCTCGGGACTCAGCTTCGCCGCAAACGCATCGCGCACATCGCGGGCGACGTTGTTCTCCGCCCGGCCGCTGCGCACGGTGGCGACGATGTCGATCGATTCGCCCTGGCGCGGCGTGACGCGGAACGTCAGGTCACCCGTGCTCTGCGCCTGGCCGTCGAGTTCGACGCGCCACTTGTTGGAGGTGGGCGTCGTGCCGGCATACGCCAGCGCGGCCAGCAGCAGCGTGGAAACCACAGCAGACGTAAAGGCCCCCAGCTTTTTCATGCGAACTCCCGAAAAACCTAATGTGTGCGCAGTTTGCAAAGAATCGGCGCGCAGCAACATCCGCCGCGCGCCTCAGCGCTTGTCGGCAAACGGGAGTGGCGTCGTCAGTGACGGTGAACGCTGCGCGTCAGCGTCGCCGAGGTCGGTCCAGTTGCATCTGCTTGCATCACCACGGCCAGAAATCCGGCAGGGGCGCCTCGATTTCCCGCCCGTTCGCGTTTTCGCCACGCATGAATTCGGCGATGGCTTTCATCACGTCCGGGGAGCTCTCGAACACATTGTGCCCGCCATTGCGAACGGTCACGAGTTGCCGCCGTGACAGCCCGGCCACGGCCTCGAGCTGGCTTTCGAGGTAGGTGCGCCCGTCGAGCGTGCCGCTGATCACCAACGCGGGAATTTTCGACACCGGGTTCCTGCGGAATTCATCTCCGAGGTCGAGCCGCGGCACCAGCCCCTCGTATTGGAACGTGTCGTTCAGCCGGACGCCCAGCAGCGCCCGCTTCGCCTGCTCCTCGATGAGCCTGCGACGTTCGGATCCAGTCGCGGAAGCCAGGTCCATCATCCACGGCATCATGTCGAAGGACACCGGTTTGTCGAGATCGACGTGCCGCTGGATCACATCGGCGAGCGGCGCATTCACGCCATGGTCCAGCGCGGCGTACAGGCCAAGGAGATTCCCGACGACCTGCGGATCCGAGATCATGCCGGCCGCCATCTGCTGCATGTCGCGGCGATGAACCACGACGTCGCGGCGCTTGCCATCCTTCTGCACGGCGATCTTCAGCGGCGACTCGTCGAGCCGGTCGTGCACGCGGCGAATCATCGCGGCGATGTCCGGCAGGTTCTGGCGCGCCTTCGGTTGCGTGTCGATGGCCGCCTGCAGGCGCGAAAAGTACGCATCGGTCCTCGCCGGCAACTTGACGGTCTGATCCAGTCCTTCGACGCTCGCGAGTACCACGCGGTCGATGCGTCCTTCCATCTGCTTCATCGCGGCCAGCGCGAGGTGCGTGCCGTAGGAAATGCCCCAGAGCGAAATCTTTTTCGCGCCGAGATGCGCCCGCAGCGCGTCCAGATCTGCCGCACTTTCACGGGTGGTGTACCCGTTGACGTCGATGTTCTTGCCACGCCAGAACACGAGACACTCGGCGAGCGCAGCCTTGCGGATTGCCAGGTCGTCCGCATCGGACAGCAGCGCGTCGGCCGGAATAGTTTTCGACGACACGCACTCGGGCGCGTCATTCGAAGCGCCGGTACCCCGCTGATCGAGCGCAATCACATCGCCGAATTCGCGCATCTGGTTGAAGAGCGAAAATCGACGGTCGCGCGCGGTGTCAATGCCCGAACCTCCTGGACCGCCCGCCAGGTAGACGATGGGCGACGCGGGTTTCGGGCCCGTGGCCGCGAACCGCACGTAACGCAACGTCAACTTGCGGCTGCCGGGATCGGCCCTGTTTTCCGGTACCTGGAAGCTCCCCTCGAAGGCGGCGGTCTCGCCCCCTCGCGCGGTGAAAGTGATCGGGCGCTCGCCCGGGGCGCATCGTCCCGGGGCTGAAATGGCAAGCGCCACGATGATGGGAACGAGCATGGCGGTCACTTTCAAGTCGGCTCTCCAGTTGCGGGATGGTCGGCATCAAGTTAAGGCGTGCGCGTCCGCGCCCGAAAGCCGTTTTCGGCGAGCGGCAGCGGATTTCCCGCGAACGGCGCTGCGCGGCGCGGTCGAATGCGTGTACGGTCACGAACATGACCCGTCGATTCCTTCGCGTGCGCGTGCTCGCACTGTCCCTGCTGCTGCCGCTGGCGCTCATGGCGCAGGACACCGCCGCGGCAGATGCCGTGGTCTGCGTTGCGGACCAGGTGTCGGACGTTCCACCAGACTTCAGCGCGTCCGATTGCACGCGTGTGCCGCTGGCCCGCGTCGATCCGCAGGAACGGCTCATCTGGGTTCGAAGCGAGCTCAATGCGCCCCGACTTCGCCCGGGCGATCCCCCGCTCGCACTACACGTGTCGGGCAAACTTTCGGGGTCGTTTTTCCTGAACGGGGCTTTCGTGGGCAGCAATGGCGCGCCCGGAACGGACGCCGCTTCCGAAACACCGGGCCTGATCGATGCGATGTTCTACCTTCCGCCCGCGCTGGTGCGGCCGGGGCGCAACGAGCTCACCTTCCTCGCTTCGGCGCATCACGGAACACTGCGCCTGGACACACCGTTGCAGTGGCTGGCGATCGAACCCGCGATGGGCGTGAACGACAGGCTGCTGCGGTGGTACGTCCCGGCGCTGGTCACACTGGGGTTCACGCTGCTGGGAGCGCTCTACTTCGGCGTGAGCGCGGCGCTTTCGATCGACCGGTCGCGCTCGTTGTGGCTGCTGTTCGCCTGTGTGTTCGTCGCCGCGCAAGTGATCGCCGAGACGTATCGCGGCCTCGTGACCTACTCCTATCCACTGCACGAAATCCGGGTAATCGCCATCTGCCTGTGCGCCGCGGGATTTGGACTCGCGGTCGCGGGCTACACCTTCGTGAGCCTGGGGATGCGGCGCCTGGCGACCCTGCTCGTGGGACTTGCCGCCCTCGCGCTCGCGGCGATTGCCGTGATGAAGGGTTTCGATGGCAAGACTCTGGCGGCACTCATCGTTCCACTGCTCGGCGGTCTCATTGCCTGCGGCACGCAGGCGCGACGTGGCAATCGCGATGCATGGATCCTGGGCGCAGGCCTCGTGGTATTCATGTCCCTGAGCATCGTGTTCACCGCCATCTTCATCGACGTGGTGTTCTACGTGCTGGTGTCAGCCTTCCTGCTGTTCCTGTTCGCGCAGCAGGGCATGTCGCTGGCGCGCGAACAGGCACAGCGGCGCGAAGCCGCGGCACGGGCGGACCGACTGCAGCTGGCGCTCGACCAGGCGCAAGAAGAGCAGTCGGATTCACAATTGAGCGTCACGTCCGCCGGCAAGGTGGAAATGATCGGGACCGCGCACCTGGTCGCGTGCCGCAGTGACGGCGGCTACACCGAGCTGTTGCTCGACGACGGGCGTACGGTGCTGCATTCGGCGTCGCTCGCCGAAATGGAGTCAACTTTGCCGGGGAGCTTCCTGCGAGTGCACCGCTCCTAT
>Ga0315912_10002132_pt1 | contig 21858 bp, 24 predicted proteins | sample VfabasoilMG_FD_204469 | JGI IMG/M metagenome (GOLD analysis project Ga0315912, IMG submission 204469) | Garden soil microbial communities collected in Santa Monica, California, United States - V. faba soil | ecosystem: Environmental > Terrestrial > Soil > Garden | place: USA: California...
TGCCGAACTTCTACAACAGCCCCTCCCAGATGGCTACCGCGATTACCTTCGATTAAAGCTTCGCACCGCCTCTAACGACTCCCCGGCCATTGTCCAAAAACAAACGTTTTGACGTGATCGCTAACAATCAAGGAGTTGTACATAAATGGAACTCCGTAGCAACGAGTTTAGAAATGCTGTAGGGATGTTTTCTTTGATACTTGCCGTGGAGTGTGGACTGGTCCCCTGGGCTGAGACAAACAGTTAAGACACTGTTCGCCGTTCGCTGAAAATCACTCGACCGGCAATTCGACTGTAACGCAAACTGGTGACTGGTTGGTGAAGCGGAGGCGGGCCATGCTGGAGAGCACCCCGCCAAGGAATAACCAGCCGGAAACTCATCCAGACGATGAGCGGAGGCGTCCGCCCGCAGGGCGACGCCTCCATCGAATGGAAAGATTTCCCGATGCCTTGGAAAACTCATAAAGGAAGCTGCCGCGAAGCGGCATCCTTTTTGTGCTGCGCTTCGAATTCCGCTGGCGGCAAATAGCCAAGGGCGGAGTGAAGCCGTTTTTTGTTGTAGACCTTTTCGAGAAACGCCGCGATACAGGATCGGGCCTCCCCCAGGTCGCGGTACTCGTTGCGATGGACCTCCTCGTACTTCAGCGTTTTCATAAAGGATTCGCAGGCCGCGTTATCCCATGGATTGGCCTTGCGCGACATGCTGATGTCGATACCGTTCTCTTTCAACAGGTCGGTGTAATCGCCGCTGGCATACTGTGAGCCGCGGTCGGAATGATGGACCAGTCCCGGCTCAACCGTCCGGCGGGAAAGCGCCATACGGAGCGCCGCCAGCGTGAGCGAATCTTCCAGCGTGCGACCCAGTTCCCAGCCCACGACCCGGCGCGAGTAGGCATCCAAAATCACAGCCAGGAAAACGAACTCTTCGCGCAGCCGGATATAGGTAATATCGGCAATCCACAGTTGGTCCAGGCCGGTTAACACCATGTCCCGCGCCAGGTTGGGATAGATCCGGCGCCCGTGGTTGGAGTCCGTGGTCACGACAAATTTCCGTCGGCGCACGCAAAGCAAATTGTCCTCGCGCATCAGCCGGTGAACCTTCTTCGGATTTACCGTCCAGCCCCGGCGGCGCAACTCGGCGGTGATCCGCCGGCGGCCGTAGCTGGGCATCTCCACGGCAACCTTTTGGATGGCGTCCCGAAGATCCATGTCGGAGTCGGAAGCCGGTGCGGCCCCCGCATCGAAGCGGTAAAAGCTGGCCCGGGAAACCCGGGCCAGCTCCATCATGCGTTCCACTGTCAGACCTCGGCCGGCCTTCACTTCTTCCTCAACTTTCCGGAAGATGGCGGATTTCCAGTCAACGCCTGCAGCATCCGCTGTTCCTCGATGCGCTGCAAGCACCCCTTCAAAAAATCGATCTCTAACGCCTGTTGGCCAATCTTCCGTTCCAACTCGGCAATCCGGCCTTCGCTCCAGCGCTGCTTTCCATTGCCGGGAAACGCGTTCCCAGTCCCTTGCCGGAACTTACGCCGCCAGCGGTGCAGCACATTCGGATTGACCTCCAATGCCCTGGCTGCCTCGGCTATCGAGACCCCTTGTTCCAGCCGCCGCACCGCAGCCAGCTTGAACTCTTTCGTGAACAACCTGCGGGAAACTCCCATGACTCAATTCTCCTTTGGATGGATTTTGAGTCTTAACTGGTTGTCTCATTTTTGGGGACCACTCCAGTGTGGATTGAGGTATTTAATCAAAGGTGGTGAGTTCGCTGTTTGGCCTTGGTTCAAAATGATATTTTGGGCAGCCGCTGGTGCGCTGTTCTTATACTTTAGGATGAGAAGGATATCCGTCTCGAGTAGGAAGTGACCGCACGCCAGGAAGGTTTGCTTTATTCACTTAGATTCGAAGGGCACCTTGCCGCGCGCTTTGCGCGCGGCATCCTGCAGTCCCGTTGACGGGACCACAGGGGTGATCAAATGAAAGCTGCGGTGAGGCGGCGGCTAGAGACGGCCGCCACGTTCGAACTGCACGAACTGATCCAATTATCGAATTCCGGTTTACCGGGTGACCGATTGCCCATTCAAGAACTGCAGCAGCGCTGCATTCACTGTATCGGCATGTGTCCAGGTGCAACCATGAGGGCCTCCTTGCACGACGACATATTGACAGCCTGGGAGGGCGGCCGAGGTCCGTTTGCCCGTATTTTCTATCGGGAGAATCTTGTCAGCATCGCCGTGCACGACTAACACGGGAATTCCGAGGGCCCGGATGCCCTCCAGGCCAGGGCGGAAGTCTTCCTGCCATGCTGTCACGCACTGATAGGTTCCAATGGGCGAAGCCGCTGAGGCTACCGCCCAACTCAGGTCGAGCATCTCGTCGCTGATCGCGGTGGCGGAGAGAATTCCGGCGTTATAAAACTGTTTGAAGAACGTGCGGAGAAAGGCCGGCCGGTCGTCGAGGATGTTCTGCTGGATTTGATCGAAAATCGATTGATCGAGCCCCTCCGGATTGTCGGGCGACTTGAGGAGAGCGGGAACAATCGAGGCCAGAAACACCGCCCTGTTTACTCGCCCCATGCCGCCTTTGCGACCCAGATAACGAGCTACCTCACCCCCACCCATTGAGAACCCAACTAAGGTGACATCGGTGAGATTGAGCATGGTCAGTACGGCATCGAGGTCCGCGGCGAGGGTGTTGTAGTCATACCCAGTCGCAGGCTTGGCGGATTCGCCGAAGCCGCGGCGATCATAGACGATGACACGGTATCCGGCATTCAACAGCGCCGGCACCTGCTTTTCCCAGGACTTTCCGCTAAGGGGCCAGCCGTGGATCAGGACCACTGGCTTTCCGCCGCCGTGGTCTTCGTAATAGAGAGTGATGGGTCCGGAATTCTCCTGGCCGACGGTAATGAAGGGCATGATCTAGCTCCCATTGGAGGATGCAAGGACCTTTGAGAGCGTTTCGTGGGGAAGTCTGTTTATTCTTCGGCCGGATCTGGCTGTAACGGCTTGGGGCCTGAGTCAAGTTGCAAATCCATACTTTCCACCATTTGAACCGCCATCGATCAGACTTGAAGAGAATGAGAGTGGGGTGGCTGATACGAGAGGGCTCTTGCGATTGCCGCCTTGGTTAAAGAGAGAAATTCCGTTGGAGCGAATGGCCGGGGCGCGGGGCGTGGAACCGGCTCGCCATGGGGCGGATACCGGACTGGCGCAGAAGTTTGATCGCGTCATCGATGCCCACTAGCGGCTTGGCGGTTAGCAGGTTCGTGTCACTGAACAACGCCTTTTCCGGAGAGTACTCGGCTCCCTCTGACCCGAACCAGATCACCGATGCCTGATCGGTGGAGGCGAAGTGCATTCCTTTGAAACGCTTCTGCTGGCCGATATAGAGGCTGTCGAAACCAATGGCGACCAGCATCCGGCCTGACTGGTACTGTGCTGTCAGCCAGTCGAGACGTCTCTGGCGCGCGGGCTCGCCGGCCTCGACCCATTGGGGCTGGACGGCCTGCTGGGCTTTGGTCTTCTTCGGCCAGACGCCGCCCGGCGCCACAACAATCGCCGACTTAGATAGGCGGATCCGGCCGTCATACGGTGCGAGGGCCTCGGCTTTCGAACCGTTCAATCCGGTTACAGTCCCCGCGTTCGGACCAACAATCAAAACCTTTCGCCCGCTGCGAACGAGAAAGTCATTCATCCTGGCTGCCGCATCGTCGTCATAACCATGCCAAAGTGCGAGCACGGCATCGTACTCGATGGCGGGATTCCAAGGCGCTCCCTTTATGGGTGAAGCGGCTGCCGCAACGTATTTGGCCACCCATGGCTCGCTGTCCGGATACGAGATATTCGTCGAACTGCCTGCCGGATTCGCGGACTCATAGATGTGCCTCATCGCGCCGCCGAGGTCGTCCGGCCGAATCAACTTCGCCGGCGCCAGATCGATGTCCGGCAGTTTTTTCCTGGCCGCATCCGAAACCAGGATTGTTTTCTTGCTTTCCGCGAAAGAACTGAGCGTCGAACGAAACGACTTCGATGAGTTCAGCCGCTCGGTTCCGGGCCCGTCGAGGATAACCAACATGTCGTAGGAGCCGGCATCCGCAATGCTCGGTGTATCCCGGGTCCGGGCATCATTGCTGCCAAACGGGCTGCCAAACGGGCTGACAAACGGCGACAGTCCAAAGATACTCAGCCTGTCGAGGACCCATTTCTGATGCGTTGTAGCGCCCGGCAGGACGATCAGAACCCGGGCTTGCCGCGGCGCAGCCTTCAATCCGCCGGATTGGGCGAAACGGGCGATCAAGCCCTGGGACCAAACGGGCACATCGCGCGGGTCGCGGCTGCATGTCAGATTCCTGTCTGTCACCACGGGCAAATCGAGATACATGCCGTAGTCGCGTGACTTCCATTGGTCGCACAACTCGTCGGCGACCATGAAAATAGCGGTGGTTGTGCGATTGCGGAAAATGCCCTCCGGCATGAGCAGCCTGGCGCCGTGGCAAACTGCGCCGATCGGCTTGCCGGCGGAGTTAAACTCGCGGGCGATCCGGCCGGCGGTTGGAAAGCGGGCAATATTCGCGGCGCTGGGCCCGCCGGGGACGACAAGGGCGAGATACTTCGAGACATCCACTTCATCGAGGCCCAGAGTCGTCCTGATATTGGCCTCCGGAAGGTGGGAGTCGGGCGTGAGTTCCATCCCTTTGGCCGGCCCCGCCAGATCGACGTTGTACCCTGCGGTACGAAGAGTGGCATAGGGCCCCCAGAATTCCTGCGGATCGAACTCCTCGCCGAGCAGAAACAGCACTCGATTGTTCTGAGTGCCAGATATCGATGTTGGCGAGCAGGCCACCAGGAACATTGCCGCGGCCGGCAATAACGCGCGCCCGAACTGACCTATCATTCCGCACCTCCCGCGGTAGATCGACGACTCGTCAGGGTCTGATCTCGCTGAATTCGACGACGACCTTTTTGAGATTCCCGAGCACTAACTGATCGGTCGTTTCGATTTTGCCGATCTTTCCGGCGAACAAGTAAGGCTGGATCTTGCCGCTGGGAGGCTGGCTCTCGAAAGCATAGTAGAGTCTTACCGGTTCGCCTCTTACGGCCTGGCAGGTGATGAATCCGACCAGCGCGTGCTCGAAATCATGGAACGCATTTTTCCAGAGGTGGGCTTTGAGGAGCATCGGTTTGCCCGGCTTGCCCGGTTCGCCAGTCAGCCCGTGCCACACATCCTTACCCTTTTGGTCGACGAATTCGAAGAACCAGTAACGATAGGCCGGTATAAGGTACCTGACGTAAGAAGGGTCTGTCAGGCTCAGAGTGGCTGCTGCCTGATCCAGTTCGTCATGAAGCCACCATATGCGGTCGGTGCCGAGCTTGCCGCCTTCGAGCTTCTTTTCGATCCAGGTGCTGTAGTCCCTGCTGTAGGCTTCACGGAACACCCGCGGCATATTGGCCAGGGCGAAGCCGCGCAGTTCCGGCACGTCGAAGCGCTCACCGATCTGGAGCATCATCCAAAGGGTTTTAATGGTATGCCCGAAGTCGACGTGCGGCTGGCCAAGTTGCTTGCAGGCGGGGCGGTCGAGACATCCCCAGAACAGGTTCTGCTCCCGGTCGTAATAATCGTCCTTCATCGTGTTGGCCAGCATCACCATGTCTTTGAGCCATTGGTCCTTCTCGTTGCCTTCAAGGATGGTGGTCGTGATGAGCATATAGCCGTTGATCTGGTCGAGCTGCGACACCAGTTCCTTCTGGGAGGGCAGGTGCTTCTCTTCCAGGTCTGTGAATTCCTGATTAATCCAGCGGAGCCAGTTGCCTTCGCGGTAGTTTTCGAAGACGTACCGTTCCGTCTTCAGCATCACCGCCAGTACGGCTCTGTCATGCGTGACGTAGTAGTACATCGCCGGTCCCATCAACGCGTAGGCCAGGTCCTGGCTGACACGTTGGCGGGCGTTTTCCGGACCTGGCACGCCGTTTTCGATCCACGTGTAGAACACGCCGTCCTTGTCCACCATCTTTGTGTAGAGGTAATCAATGCCCGACTTGGCGTATCGCAGGTATTGCTCCTCACCGGTCATCTGATACGCCACGCAGTAGGCGTAAATCTGCCGCGACATGGTTCGCGTGTACTGCCTGCCCATGCGGTTGAGCAGCCAGGTTTCGCCCTTGTCGATGGCTTTCACTTCCGGCGGCGGATTTCGGGGATCGATCACCGATCCGTCGTTGGCCCGGAAGGTCGGGTAGTTGCCGTCCGGATTTCCCGTGGCGGTCTGTGTCGTCCAGTAAGGCAGCAGGTCCTGCCGGATGTGCGTTACCCACTCCGGGCCGGTCGGAAGCATCGAGAGGTCCGGCTTGCCCCGGGCGTCGAAAGCGGCGGCGGCATTGACTGTTTGCATCCTGGAGCGGTAGCCGCCGGCGGCTTGTCGAGAAATGCATCCCGGCAGGACAAGCGAAAGGACAAGGGCAGCCGCATAAACCGGGAACACTGCCAGCCTGGAACGATGCGATCGGGCCGGTTCGGCAATTGGCTTCGTGTTTCGGTCCATTTCAGCCCTCCTGATGATTCATTGTTTGGAGGTGGACGAAGGACCCGGAGACGGGGTCTCCACGACGACTCTCGCCATATGCCGGACCTTTTCCGCGAGATCACGAGCGACGAGGCGCTGGAAAACGTTCCGAGTGTCGGGGTGGGCATCGAGGTATTTTTGGAGCGTCCCCGCATCCCATTGGAGGGTCCGGGAGGGTTCCACGGTCACCGCGTCCACTTCCGCCGTTGCGCCGCTGAGCAGCAGCGCGGAACCGACGATTTTCCCCGGTCCCAGTTCACCCAGAACGCGCCCTTCTTTTGTCACCTGCACTCTCCCACGGACGATCAGCGAGATGGAGTCGATGGATTTGCCATGTTCAATCAATCGCTCGCCGGTTTCCGTCGTGCTCCATGACCCGATGCTCAGAACGCGCAGCAGTTCTCGAGGCGGGAGATCCTGAAAAGCAAGGCGGCGAACCTCCTCCTCCTCCGGTGCCAGTTGGATTGGACGGCGTTCGCGGAAAAGGCGCCACGATTGGTAGAGATTGATTGCGGTGAACAGAACGCTCCAGCCGAAGGCGGCCCAGAGAGGCGTCGGCTGAAAGAGAAAGTAGGGCATCGCAATCATCGAGGACGCCACCGCGAACACCCGCAGCCACAGAATGTCGCGGACGCTGTATGCCGCGAGGAGTAAAATATTCGCGGCGTGAATGCAATAGTCGAGATTGAACGAGCCCATTCTCAGCTTCCTCTCTCGACGAAATGATGCCTGGGGCGACAGATGGGTCCAACAAATTTTGGAGCCCCCTTGCGTCAGGATCGGGTTCTCGAAGGGATTCGTATCCCACGACCTTCCCGGCGTTCAGCCAGCGCACACAATGCCGTCCGTGCATGATCGGGACACTGTGCCGCCGACCCAACGAGAGGACTACGCCTCCGTGCTCACGTCCTTAGAATCTTTTCCATCTTCCTTCCCTTGGCCAACTCATCCACTATTTTGTCCATGTAGCGGATCTGTTGCATCAACTTGTCCTCAATCTCCTCCACTCGATAACCGCAGATGACGCCGGTGATCTTCGATGCGTTCGGGTTGATACGCGGGGCCCGGGTGAAGAATGTCTCGAAATCGACTTTCTTGTCGATTTGCTCTTGGAGCGCCTTTTCATCGTAGCCGGTGAGCCAGTGAATGACGGTATGCAGTTCGTCCTTCGTCCGCCCCTTCTTCTCCACTTTGTTGACGTAATGCGGGTAGACGCTCGCGAATGGCATTTTGAATACTCTCGAGTAGTCCATGGACTGTTTGCTCCTCAAAGTTTGACGCCTTGATGGCCGGCGCGTGACATTGAGGATAAACCATTCCGGGGGGGATTCACCGGATCATAATGGAGCCAAGGAGACTTACATGAAACGAGCATTCTGTGGGTTGCTACTGCTGGCGGCAGCCGCGGCTGAAGAGCCTTCCGTGAGCGGGAAATGGAAGATCAAGCGCAGCGCCAATGGCAATGACAGCGAACAGGAGTGCTCGATTACGCAGAAGGACTCGACGCTATCCGGGACGTGCGTATCGGCGGGCCGGGAACCGGTGAAAATCAACGGAAAGATGGACGGAAAGAACGTCACCTGGACCTATAAGGGCGATTCGCCGGGCGGTGCCGTGACGGTCGTGTATAAGGGCACGTTGGAGTCTCCGAATAAGATCAGCGGGACGGTGACGGCGGTGGAGTTTTCCGTTGAGGGTGAGTTCTCGGCAACACGCGCGAATTAGCGAACGGCTACTTCAGCATTTCCGGGGTGATGATTCCGGCGATGGAAGGCAGGCTGCGCACGTCAACGGAATAGGCAGATTGCGGCCGTATTATATTCAATCCTATGCGATTGATTATTCTGCTCCTGGCGGGTTGCGCGTTGTGGGGACAGCCGATCTATGACGTTTTGTTAAAGGGCGGGCATGTCATCGACCCGAAGAACCGGATCAACGCCCCGCAGGACCTGGCCATCAAGGACGGCAAAGTGGCGGCAGTGGCGGCATCCATTCCGCCGGCTCAGGCCAGGAAGGTGATCCAGGTTAATGGGCTCTACGTGGTGCCGGGGCTGATTGATATCCACGCCCATGTGTTCTCCGGCATTGGCGGACACAAGCTATCCGGCGGGCATTCGAGCATTCATCCGGATAGTTTTGCGCAGCGGGTTGGCGTGACGACAGTGGTGGATGCCGGTTCTTCCGGCCGGCATAATTTCGCGGAGTTCCGGCGCACGGTGATCGACCAGGCGCGGACGCGGGTGCTGGTATTTCTGAACATTGGCGGGCAGGGGATGCCGGGTGACGCGAAGGAACAGGATCTCGACGATATGGACCCGAAGGCGGCAGCGGCGCTGGCGGCGGCGAACAAGGATGTCATCGTTGGCATTAAGGTCGCCCATTACAATGGGCCGGAATGGACTCCGGTGGAGCGGGGTGTGGAGGCGGGGACGATTGCGAACATTCCGGTGATGATTGACTTCGGCGCGTTTCGGCTGGAACGGCCGTTTCAGGACCTGGTTTTGAAGAAGCTGCGGCCGGGCGATATTTATACGCACGCGTTTTATGCGCCGGTTCCGTACTTCGACAAGGAGGGCCGGTTGCTGCCGTATTTGAACGAAGCACGCAAACGCGGCGTATTGTTCGATGTGGGCCACGGCGGGGCGGCGTTTGAGTTCAAACAGGCGGCGCGGGCGGTGAAGCAAGGGTTCCCGCCGGATACGATCTCCACCGATGTCCATTCGGGCAGCTTGAATTCGGGGATGAAGGACATGCTGAATGTGATGTCGAAGTTCCTGAACATGGGTTTGCCGGTGGAGGATGTTATCTACCGGTCCACCTGGAATCCGGCGCGGGTCATCAAGCGCGAGGAGTTGGGACATCTGTCGGTGGGTGCGGCGGCCGACATCGCGGTGCTGCGGGTGGAGCAGGGGGACTACGGCTTTGTGGATTCCTGGGGCGCCGGGATGCGCGGGGCACGCCGGTTTGCGAATGAGATGACGTTGCGCGATGGGTATGTCATTTACGATACGAACGGGCGGACGCGGGAAGATTGGGACAAGCTTGGGGATTACAATCCGCAGGGCGAGCCGTGGTGGGATCAGACAAGGTCCGCCGGGCCGTTACGCGGGCGGCGTAGATAAAGGGAGGTGCATTGTGGAGAATCCGGAACGCGAGAATGAAACGAGCCGCCGGGGGTTCCTGGCCGCTACGACGGTGGCCGCCGCGGCTGGCGGGGCGCTGCCCGCAGGGGCGGCGCCGGCGCCCGATGTGTATGCGCGGCTGGGCATACGCCCCGTAATTAATGGGGTCGGCGTGGTGACGCATCTTGGCGGATCCCTGATGCATCCCGAGGTGCTGCGGGCGATGGAAGACGCGGCGCGGTGCTTTGTGCCGTTGACGGAGTTGCAGGCCAAGGTGGGAGCGCGGATTGCGGAACTGCTGGGGGCGGAGGCGGCGATGGTGACCAGCGGATGCGCCTCGGCGATTACGATGGGCACGGTGGCGTGCGTTGCTCAGGGCGACCCGGAGAAGTTGAAGAGACTGCCGGATGCGTCGGGTATGAAGAACGAGATTGTGCAGCAGAAGACGCACCGGGGCGGGTATGAGCAGCAGATGCTGCTGACGGGGGCGAAGATCGTCTGGGTGGAGACGAAGGAGGAGTTGGAGAAGGCCATCAATGAGCGGACGGCGATGATGTTCTTCTACAACGAAATGGAGCCGGAAGGGAAGATTTCGCGGCAGGAGTGGATTGAGGTTGGGAAACGGCGCGGGGTACCGACGTTCAACGATGCCGCATCGGACGCAACGCCGCGGGAACGGCTATTTCAGTATCAGAAGGAAGGCTTCGACCTGGTGGCGTTTTCGGGCGGGAAGGCGATTCGCGGGCCGCAATGCTCGGGGATTCTGATGGGCCGCAAGGATTTGATTGCAGCGGCGCGGCCGGGGTTTAATCCGTACGCGAGCATTGGGCGGGGGATGAAGGTCGGCAAGGAGGAATTGATTGGGCTGCTGACGGCTGTGGAGCGGTATTTGAAGGCCGATCACGACGGGGAGATGAAGGAGTTGGAATCGCGCGTGGCGGAGATTCGCGATGGGTTGGCGGGCATTGAGGGCGTGAGCACGGAGCGTTATCAGCCGCCGATCGCCAATCATGTTCCGCATGTGCTGGTGGAGTGGAAGGAGAGCGCGCTGGGGTTGAAGACGGGGGATGTGACGAAGAAGCTGCTGCAGGGGGAGCCGTCGATTGCGGTGTCGGGCTTTGGGGAGCGGCGTTTGAAGATTTCGGTTTGGATGATGCAACCGGGGGAGCACAAGGTGGTGCTGCGGCGGTTGCAGGAGGTTTTGAAGGGGGCGTAATCGGTATCGGGGTTGTATGTGTCTCGTCACTCGTATAGCCAGTGGCGCATTTGCTTATGCGCTACCGCTAAACTCAAAAGGAGACTGATATGGCCAGAACACCCATTCACCCCGGAGAAATCCTCGCCGACGAATTGGCGGATATGGGACTCTCCGCCCGGAAGCTCGCGGGCATGATTGAATTGCCGCCGAACCGGCTGTACCAACTCATTGCAGGAAAGCGAAGCATGACGGCCGACACGGCGCTGCGGCTCAGCCAATATTTCGGTATGTCGGCAGACTTTTGGATGAATTTGCGGAGTGCGTATGAACTCGATCTCGCGCGGCGAGTAAGCGGCAACGCGATACAACGGATTCCGAAGCGCAGTGAGACCTCAGAACCTCAGCCCGTAGCCGGCTAACCCTTCCAGGCAACCATGGAGGCCAGTTCGAGCATGAGGAAGGTTCCCGATGCGGCCGCGGGACGGGCCGGGCGGGTTTGGGTCGGCGTACTTGGAGCGATGCGCGGGAAGCAGGTCCTGGCGGCGCCAATTCCCTTCCGCAGGCTCAATTCCAGCCGATGTCTTTCAAGAGCGGGAACGTCAGGTCCTGGGGCGCGTTAACCGAGTGGGTGAGGTCGGAATTGATGAATGGCTCCATAAGCTGATTTCGAAATAGACTCGTATCCCAGTGAGAGACTGATGAGCCGGGAGCAAACGGGTTGGGCGCATACATTAGCGGCCGATTGCTGGTATCAGCGCCGAGAAACTGTGTTGGATGCGAACAGATTTTCGTGACGACCCCGCTTCGAGTGCGCGAACGGTAGTTTAATGCGGTCTTTAGTGTATTGCTATCAGCTTGCGAAAGAGAGAGGACCGGGATGGTAATCGTCGGATCCGACCCAGTGAGACTGGGCGCGGGGCCTGCCGTGTTGTTACCGATAATCACACCAATTGCTCCTGCGTTCTGAGCATTTTTTGCTTTGGTCGCGAAAGTACAAACTCCACGGTCGATCAGCGCGATTTTACCGTTGACAGCCAGCGTGTTGGCTGCGTTGAATGCCGCACAACCGGCACCGGTACCGACGCCCTGCTCGATGACCGGCATAAGATCGGCGGTGACCCCGCCAATGGTGAGGGCCGCGCCGAAGGTAGCGATGCCAGCCGCATAAGTTCCAGATACATTCACAGGAAGCCCGGAGGTTGTCACGACCGCTTGCGGAAGGCCGGAGAGCACGGAAGGAACGGCGCCGACAGTGTTCGATCCGTTCCAGACCAGATTTCCGGTATTGATGGCTGAGGCGGCGCGCTGCGCATCGGTCAAGTTATTCCACGTTAAGGCCTGGGTCTTGTCAAACAGGAAGCGATCGAAAGCCGACGGCAGAAACGGCGGTCCGAGTTGCGCGCCAGTCGCGCCATTAGTAACCGTAGAGAAACCGAGGCCATGCGCGAACTCATGCAGCAGGACGGCAACGAGATCGATGTTAGCTCCGTGATTGCTGTCAAGCCCGAGGTAGAAGAAAGTGCCGGTTAAGCAACCGGCTTGCCCGAGATTGGAATTAAACGTGGCGGAAATATCCGGGTTTGTCGCGGATAAGTCTGCTCCCGCCAGCTTGTTTGCCAGCGCCGCATGGTACCAGGTATTGGTAAATGGGGCGCCCGTAAAGTTGCCATGGGCGGTCACCGGCCCGGCGGAACCGAGTACCGCACTGGTCGCGTTGCAAGTAAGCGGATTGAAACTGGCTCGAATAAAAATTGTGACGTTACTGCTCAGGGGTGCGCCCCAGATGCTTGCGGCGTGCTGAAACGCGAACAGGCGTTGTTGCCCGAGCGTTGTGCCCGGATTCCCGCCTATTGGAGCCACAACTGTTGGATCGTTAAATCCTTCGCCAGGAGAGTCGTTATTGAGGATCGTGATTGTGGCGGCCGCGTGGAGAGCAGCCGGCAGCAGAAGCGCGATACAGAGAATTTTATTTCTCATCGCGAGGCTCCTTGGCGACGCGCTTGTTCGACAGATCGACGGGCGCATTCGACAGATTCAGGAATGCGGCGGCCTTCTTTTCGCCGCTGACGCACTCCATTGTGATGGTCCCATCTGGGCCCTTCTTCACTACGGAGTAAGTCATCTGGGCGGGACCGAGTATTGCGGTCAGAGATCCGTTCGGATTCTGGATGATCTGTACAGGTGCGTCCACGCTCAGCAGACTCTGCGGCTGATTCGTGAGGGCCTGGCTTTCGGCGGCCGTTGGCGCCCGCAATTCGCCGGTGACCGGATCTTTAGAAACCATCAAACCGTTCTGGCTGGCGGCTGGAGTTTTTTTCACAGCCGGCTTTGTCTCCGGAACGGACTTTGTTTCCTGTGCGCAAAGGAATCCAGCGCCACAGGCTAGAATGAGAGTCAGTTTTTTCACCGTGAAGCTCCTTTTCGGCGCCGCAAGAATGCAACCGCGGCCAGCGCAGTGCCGGTCAGTACGATGGAGGACGGTTCCGGCACACCGTTATCGTCGAGGGAAAAGGTATCTACACCGATATAGTTCCCATTCACGGTCGTGTCATCAATGAGGTAGCGAAACGCAATCCGCCCGGTCGCTGGGCCACCCAGGCCGGAAATGGTCAACGTCTGCAATGTCCAGGATTCTGGATATCCGCCGCTGGCGAAGGTGGGGTTGATGTCGAGCAGCAGATTGGTAAAGTCACCCACGGACGACTCCGACGCCCCGACATTCGTACTCACTCCGTTGGTACTTAAGCGGACCTGGAGACGGTCTGCAAAAGGGGAGCCGAGTTCTGTGCGGGTATAGAAATTCACTGTGTACCCGTTGTTGAGTGTTACCGCTGGACTGAGCAACCAATTGCTGATAGCACCGCCGCCAGCGTCCGTATTCAGATAGTTTGCAGCCGCGTAGCTATCGGCCGGACCCGATTGTGCAATAAAAATGGCTGGGTTGCCTTGGAACCAACTGGTGGCTCCGACAGGATTACTGAGATTTGTAATCACCCAGCCGCCGGTTACCGCGGTCGAAAGATTGTCGAACGACTCCTGAAGGATGGGTGCCGAGGACACAGGGATGGCGATGAACGCTAAAAGGGAAGCGATTTGAAAAACAGTTCGTGGGCCAAAATGATTCAAGGTAGTGTCCTCGTTATTAGTTTATTTGCTGCGCCGCCTGATAACCTGGGCCTGCTACCAAACGATTAGCTGAAAACGATTAGACTACAGGACATTTACACGGAACGCAACCTGTCATTATTATGCATGCGTCCGGGAGGTGTACTAACCCTACCCCTTCCAGGCAACCATGGAAACCTGTTCGAGCATGGGGAAGGTTCCCGATGGGCTGGCGGTGCGGGCTACCGGCTTCATAGGCTGCAGGGTGGACCGCGTGGGCGGGATGTCCTTGAAGTAGCTCGCGTAGACGGCGTTCATTTTTGCGAACTCGTTGACGTCGTCGAGGTAGACATTGGAAGCCACGACGTGGGAGAGATCGAGGCCGGTTTCCTCGAGGCCGTCGAGCAGGTTGCGCATGGTCTGGCGCATCTGGTGCTCGACCGAAGTCGCGTAGATACCGGAGTTGGGGCCGGGGATGAAGCCGCTTTTGGCTGAGAGATAGAACATGTCGCCGGCCCAGACGCCGGGGCTCGACGTGCGGCTGGGGGCCATGTTACGGGGGCGTACGACGCGGCGGGTGGAGAGGTCGCGTACGGCGACGCCGGTGAGCTCGACGCCGAAGCCGGGGGGAAGGGAATCGACGAGCATGGAGGCGCGGGCGGGGGCGTTGCCGGCATCGAAGTAGTTGCGATAGACCTCGTTGAGCTGGGCTAGCGTGACTCCCGCGGAGCAGTAGGCGTTGAGGAAACAGAAGTGGCCGAGGTCGATGCCGGCGGCTTTGGCGCGCTGGGCGAGGTTTTCCATGGCGGCCGCGGGCGTGGGTCCGCCTGTGCCGCTGAAGTAGAGGCGGCCGCCGGCTTCGCGGACATCGGCGTGGGGACGCCTGGCGCCGCGGGAGACGACAGCGTTGATCTGGACCGGCGTATCGGTTGGCATGCGGGCCATGCCGAGGACGCTGAAGGCGGGTCCGCCATCGGGGTACTGCTCTTTCCACAGGGCCGCCAAATCGGGGAATTTGGACATGTCGGCGAGATGGACCTGGGAGTAGACGACATCCTTCATGGAGAAGCCGCCGGCTTCGACGATCAGGCGGACGTTGGTGAGGCTGTTGCGGACCTGAGATGGGAAGTCCGGGGGCGTGTCGCCGCCGGCAGCGGGGCGGGAGGCGAGGCCGCTGACGTAGAGGAAGTCGCCGCACAGGACGCCGGGGGAGTAGGGACCGGCGGGTTTGGGTCCGGTGGAGGGATAGACTTGCCTTTTCATCTCTACTAATTTAGCGCGCACAACTGATTTACCGCGCACAACGGACTCCGCCTGTGCGCTCGTCAGAATAGAAAAGTCGGGGCCGATACGACACCCCGACTTCATTTTCGAAGCCACTCCCTACCGGTGCGGGCCAGTGGGAATGGCTTCAAACCTGTTGACACCCTCGACTATTTTACGTCGAGGATGTCCTTTTCTTTCGCTTTCGACAGCGCGTCAAGCTTAGCGATATTCGCGTCGGTGAGCTTTTGAATCTCATCGTGAGCGCGGCGGTCTTCGTCCTCGCTGATGAGCTTGTCTTTGAGCAGCTTCTTGACGGCGTCATTAGAATCGCGGCGCACGTTACGGAGGGCGACGCGGTGATCTTCGGCCACGCCATGGAGCTTCTTGACGAGCTCCTTGCGCCGTTCTTCGTTCAGCGGCGGGATGGGGATGCGGATCAGCTTGCCGTCGTTACCGGGATTGAGGCCGAGACCGGCGTTGCGGATGGCTTTTTCAATCGCCGAGATCTGGGAGCTGTCGAAGGGCTGGGCGGTGATCATCCCCGGTTCGGGCACATGCAGGGTGGCGACATGGCTGATGGGCATCAGTGAGCCGTAGGCATCCACTTGAACGGGCTCCAGCATGTTGATCGACGCACGGCCGGTGCGGATGGCGAGCATGTCGTGCTGCAGATCCGCGAGTACTTTCTCCATACGCGTTTTCGCGCTGGCTTCCACTTCCTTGGTGTTTTGGAAAGTTGACATAAGGATTCTCTCGATTACAGTTTATGACTGGATGAGGGTGCCGACGCTTTCTCCCATGGTCACACGCATGATGTTGCCGGACTGGCGCAGGTCGAATACGCAAATGGGCAGCTTGTTATCCCGGCAGAGCGCCACCGCGGAGGCGTCCATGACGCCCAACTGGCGAGAGAGTACCTCTTGGAAAGTGATGCTCTCGTAGCGCACGGCGTCGGCGTGTTTGCGGGGGTCCTTGTCGTAGACGCCGTCGACGCTGGTGGCCTTGGCGACGACTTCGGCATGGATTTCCAGGCCGCGGAGAGTGGCGGCGGTATCGGTGGAGAAGTATGGGTTGGAGGTGCCGGCGCCGAAGATGACGATGCGGCCTTTTTCCAGGTGGCGGATCGCGCGGCGGCGGATATAGGGTTCGGCCACCGAATGCATGGAGATGGCGGTCATGACGCGAGTGGGGCTGCCCTGCTTTTCCAGGGCGTCCTGCAGCGCGATGGCGTTGATTACGGTGGCCAGCATGCCCATGTGGTCGGCGGCGACGCGGTCCATGTTGCGTGCGGCGGCGCTGACTCCGCGGAAGAAGTTTCCGCCGCCGACTACGAGTCCGATCTGTACGCCGGTTCGCGCCACTTCGGCGACTTCGGCGGCCAGCCGGTGGAGACATTCCTGGTCAATACCAAAACCGTTTCCACCGGCCAGAACCTCGCCGCTCAGTTTGAGAAGTATGCGCGAGTATCGGGGCACTGGCGATTATGCCTCGGCGGGAGCGTCCGCCGGGGCGGTTTCGCCGACCTTGTAACGGATGAAGCGGGCGACCGAGAGGGGCTCGCCGATTTTCTTGGCCTTGGCGGCCACGAGTTGATTGACGGTGAGCGCGTTGTCCTTGATGAACGGCTGTTCGAGGAGGCAGAACTCTTCGAAGAACTTGGACATGCGGCCTTCGACCATCTTGTCGATGATGGCTTCGGGCTTGCCTTCCTGACGGGCGCGGTCCTTCTGGACGGCGCGTTCGCGGTCGAGGATAGCGGGGGTGACTTCTTCGCGCCGGATGAACTGCGGATCGGCGGCGGCCACCTGCATGGCGATGTCGCGGATGAGTTCCTGGACCTCTTCGTTGGCAGCCGCGGCGGCGGAAGCGCCGGTGATTTGCACGAGTACGCCCAACTGGGCGCCGGTGTGGATGTAGGAGCCGAGCAGGCCGCCTTCCATCTTCTCAAAGCGCGCGACCTGCATGTTTTCGCCGATCTTGCCGATTTTGGCGGCAATGACCTGGCCGATGGTCTGGGTGGTGTCGGCGCGGTAGGGCTGTTCCAGGAACTCGGACCGGAGGGTGCCGGCCGGGGATTCCAGGACCTGGGTGGTCAGTTCCTGCACCATGGTCTGGAAGTCTTCGGTACGGGCGACGAAATCGGATTCGCAGTTGAATTCCAGGATCGCGCCGGAGCTGCGATCGGCGCCGAGGACCACAGTAATAGAGCCCTGCTTGGCCGTCCGGGACGCCTTCTTGGCCGCCGAGGCGATGCCGCGCTTGCGCAGGACGTCGATTGCGGCGTCCATATTGCCGTTGGCTTCCTCCAGCGCCTTCTTACACTCCATCATGCCTGCGCCGGTGCGTTCGCGCAGTTCTTTCACCATCGCTGCGGTGATATCCGCCATAAAGCCTCACTTAGATTTGGAAACGGTAAGTAAAAAAGGGGGGATTCGGGGCGCGGGCGGCAACCCGAATGGGCTGCCCGCGCCCCGAAGCTAATGCGGACTACTCGTCGACGAGGTTTGCTTTGTACTTCGCCGGGACGCCGGCCAGTTCGTCGTCGCTGGTTTCCGAAGCGGTTTCGGACATCAGTTGCGCGCTGAACTGCGGGTCCAGATATTGTTCGGCATCGCTCAGATCGACAGTGTCGTCGGCATCCGAGACGTGGGTAGCGAGTTCGCTTTCGGTGACCTGTTGGCGGCCCTCGATGCAAGCTTCGGCGATCTTGTTTGTGAAGAGGCGGATGGCGCGGAGGGCGTCATCGTTGCCGGGGATCACGTAGTCCACCTGATCGGGGTCGCAGTTGGTGTCAACGACGGCCACGACGGGGATGCCGAGACGGCGGGCTTCGGCGACGGCGATCTCTTCCTTGTTGGAGTCAACGACGAAGAGGACGTCGGGGAGACGGCCCATATCGCGGATACCGGAAAGGTTCTGCGAGAGGTGTTTGCGCTCGCGTTCCAGTTGTCCGATTTCCTTCTTGGTGCGGCCGCCGTAGTTGCCCGTTTCGTGCATTTCTTCGAGCATCTTCAGGCGCTCAATGGAGCGTTTGACGGTGGAATAGTTGGTTAGCAGTCCGCCGAGCCAGCGATGGTTGATGAAGAACATCTGGCAGCGGGTTGCCTCTTCGGCGATCGCTTCCTGCGCCTGCCGCTTGGTACCGACGAAGAGCACGTTTTTGCCCTGCGACGCCATTTCGGCCACGTACGCCATGGCTTCCTTGAACAATTTCAAAGTCTTCTGCAGATCGACAATATAGATCCCGTTACGTTCGCCAAAGATGTATTCTTTCATCTTTGGATTCCAGCGCTTGGTCTGGTGCCCGAAGTGAACGCCGGCTTCGAGCAATTCCTTCATGGAGATTGCAGGCAAAATGCCTCCTTGATTTTGGGGACTTCACACACGAACCGGCAGGACCATCCAAACGAGATTTGTCCTGCCGGGAAAGATGTGTGGAATATCCGGGTTGATAACGACGGAGATCCAGCCAGGCGCCGAATTAGCGCTTGGAGAACTGGAACCGTTTGCGGGCGCCCTTCTGCCCGTATTTCTTGCGCTCGTGCTCACGCGGATCGCGAGTCAGGTAACCCAGACTCTTCAATTTCCCGCGAAGCTCGAGATTGAAAGTGCACAAGGCGCGAGCGATGCCCAGACGGACAGCGCCAGCCTGACCTGTAATACCGCCGCCATTGGCGAGCACCAGAACGTCGAACTTGTCGGACGTTTCGGTGGCCTGGAGCGCCTGCCGGCAAAGTAGCCGGGCGCTTTCATTCGTAAAATACTGATCGTAAGGCTTTCCGTTAATCACGATTGCGCCGGAACCGTTACGCAGAAACACACGGGCCACGCCGCGTTTGCGGCGGCCGGTGCCTAACCATTGAGTCAATGCAGCCACTTCTCTACTGTCCTCTCTCGAATACTACAGCGACAACGCTTGGGGCGTCTGCGCCTGATGGGGGTGTTGCGGGCCGGCATAGACGTTCAACTTCCGGTACATCTGCTTGCCCAGCTTCGACTTCGGCAACATGCCCGACACGGCTTCTTCCAGGATTTTGAAGGGGCGCGTCTGGCGCATCCGCTTCGCAGCCACTTCGCGCAAACCGCCCGGATAGCCCGAGTGATAACGGTACAGTTTCTGGTCTTCCTTCTTGCCGGTCAGTTTGACCTTGTCGGCGTTGATGATGATAACGTGGTCGCCCATATCGATATATGGGGTATACGTGGTCTTGTGCTTACCCATCAGGAGACGGGCGGCTTCGGACGCTATGCGGCCGACGACTTTAGCATCGGCATCGATAACAAACCAATTTCGCGGGATATTTTTCCCAGACGGAACTACGGTGCTCATGGACAGACGATCTCCCTGCAATATAACAAGCTTCCATCGTAACAGATTCCGATCGTCTGGTCAAAATCCGGTTCCGGCGCTATCATCAAGAATCCAAAGCAATGTCGGCTGCCGTGCTAACGTCCGCGAACCCGGTCGAGCAGGAGTCTCGCCTGATCGCGTTTTTGCGCGGGCGGACGGTGGATGTCTCCGGATTGGAGGAGATCGCGGTTCGTTACGGGGTGGCCGCGCCGGTTGCCCACCTGTTGGGGGTGTCTGCAGCTTATGCTGGATTCAACGTGTGGGGAATACTATCGACGGCTACTGGGACCGCGTTCCAAATCGGTCGGTATTATTAAGAAGCTAGCATAAAAACGAGGGTACGGACTCCGTTTTGGAGTCCGTACCCTATGTGTTTAGGGCAAGTGGGTGGTGTTCAGCATGAACAACTGGACGATGGGGAGCGCCATGTTGTTGCCGAGGATGGCGGTATAAACGTTCATGTACTCGTACATACCGTCATGGCCGGGGTTCTTGAGGAACGTGCTGACCGGTGCCCACGGTTTGGTGAACTTCCAGGTATCGGCGATAGGGCTGACACCGTCGCCCGGCGAGTCATAAACGTCCCAGAACGTGGCGGCGACCTGTGATTCGTTGGAGGAACCGAGGCAGAAACCGCTGCCAAGCGTTTCGATGTTGATGTTGATGGCCGATTCCACAGGGCTGACGGCGTTGGGTTCGAATTGGACCCAGTAGGCCATGAAGTCCGCGAACCCTTCGGTGAGCGCTACACCGGGGTTGTGGCACTTGGTCTTGTTGTGGGGAATGCCGCTGCCGGAGGGCATATTGCCGTTCCAGTAGAAGGAATGGATGGAGTGCGCCAATTCATGCTGCACAACGCCGGCGACTGCGTGTTTGGCAATCATCCAGATCTTGCCGTCGCCCGACTGGGAGCAGCTCCAGGCAATCTTCGTGTCGCCGGATGGGATTTGGCACTTTCCGGTGGCCAGAGTATTGGGGAAGGTGATTTCGATAGGCTCATTGCGGAGGGCGCTCATGTCGTACTTCTTGAATTTGCGCCAGAGCGCCATGCCGCCCTGGTAGATGCGGTCGATGCCGGGGGCATTGCCGGTTTTGGTGAGGTCGGCGGAACGGAAGCCGATGTCGGTGGTGTCGCCTGTGACGGACCAGTCGTCGCCCCAGGTGTAGATGTTCTGGTTGGCGTCCTGGACCTGGAAGAAGCGATTGGCGGGCTGGTATTCGACGCGCACCTTAACACCGGGGAGCGGAGGAATAACATAGTCGCCGGACCATTTGCCGTCGGAGGCTACGTTGGCGGAGGCTAATTGGAACCATTGGCCGCCGAAATACTGCCAGACGCGGACCTTCCAGCCCCAGGCTGCCTGGAAGATATTGGGGCCGTTGTTGGGGCCGGGGATCTTGACGAAGAACTTGCCCTTGATGGAACCGAAGACACCGGCGTCGCGCTGGGGCGAGGCCTCGCCGGCGCGAGCCGAGCGGAGCGGATCGAGGCTCATGCGCCGAGGGTAGATTCCTTCGCCTTCGGCATCGCCATCGGCGGGAAGCTGGCGAAGCGGAATAGCGGAGAGTTCGAACGGGCTGACCTCATCGACACGTTCGAAGGGCGTATCTTCGGGGACACTTGCCGACGGGAACGCGAGGCGGGCGATGGGTTGGGCGTCGAGATAGCCGCCGCCGATGTCAACGCGGAGCGGCACGCTGGCGCCTTCCACCGCTACCCGTTTGGAGAGGAAGGCTCGTTCGTATGTAGTTTTCGCGATGCCGGTGGCGTCGACTTCGAGAACTTCGTGAAGCTCCGGACCGGATACGGAGCCGCCGCCGCGAACTTCGACGCGGGAGACGACGTGAAGGATCTGGATGCCGTCCTCAAGCTGCAGCGGGCCGAGGTTGAGGTCGAGGATCGCGTTGGGCGAGAGGGCGACGGGCTGCGGGGATCGGAACCCGGCGGTGCCGGCGGGTCCGGGGGAAAAGGTGATGGTCTGCGGTTCGCGCGAGTTGTTAGTCAGGCGGAGGAAGCTATCGCCGCGGCGGGCGAGGATGCTCTCCATATTTACTTCTACGGGTGATGGCTGGTGGGCCCAGATGGCGGGGGACGCAGCGAGTACAAACAGCGCGGTCCAGCGCGCTGCGGGTCTGATTTTCATATAGGTTCCTTGCGAGTATTGATTCGGGTCCCTAGCGGACCCAGCAATCAGTGCGGAAGCGAGAGAGAGGGATTGATCATGCGCATTGTGTTTTTTAGCGAGTAAGTAAACTT
>Ga0315912_10002133_pt1 | contig 21858 bp, 21 predicted proteins | sample VfabasoilMG_FD_204469 | JGI IMG/M metagenome (GOLD analysis project Ga0315912, IMG submission 204469) | Garden soil microbial communities collected in Santa Monica, California, United States - V. faba soil | ecosystem: Environmental > Terrestrial > Soil > Garden | place: USA: California...
TGCCATGGATGCCGTGATACTTGCCGGAAGATCATCACGGTGAAAAAATGAGAATTGATTGGCCTGATGACCGGTCGAGGGTAGCATACAGCCTATGCCGATACGTCTTATCATGACAGGAGTTGTTCTCGCGGTGGTGGCCGCTGCCTGGCCGGCTTGGGCATGGGCCGACTTCACTGCGAGAGTCGTCACGGTGCACGAGGGCGACCGGTTCACGGTCTATCACGATGGGCGAAAAGAGACGATCTATCTGAAAGACATCGACTGCCCTGAACTTAAACAGCCCTTCGGGAAACAGGCACGACGGGTTGCAGCCGCCTACGTAGGGAACCGTGACGTGGTGGTTCGGGCGCTGAAACAAGATCGGCAGGGGCGAAAGATCGCCGAGGTGCTGCTTGTCGATGGACGGAATATCGCCCATGAATTGCTGAACGAGGGACTTGCCTGGTCGCGACCCCAATCATCCGACGGGCAGGGTCTCAAGGACATGGAAGATCTGGCCAGAGCGGCCCATAAAGGTCTCTGGGCGGACCCCAATCCTGTGCCGCCGTGGAAGTGGAATGCGGCAAAGAACGGCGGCCGGAAATTTTCCAATTAGCGACTCCTTCCATACTCTCTCTACCGTTCTTGTCGCAGACGAATCATACGTGTCAGGTCCGCCGATGGTCGTGTGGGCGGCCCCTGGGAAAGAGATCGGATCTTTCCCAGGGGTTGGTCCCTACCGTGGGTTAACTGCCTGGAGTCGGCTCTGAGTTCAGCGGCAGGAGATGTTCGGTCGAGGGACCGGGTGCTTCGGATTTCGTTGAGGAATCGGTGCTTGGGTCTGAGAGATCTGACGAACCGGCGGCGACGGCGGGAGCCGCCATGTGATCCTGGCCGATCTTTCTGATTTCGAGATGGACCCGCCGATTGATATTGCGGCACAGGGCGCTGTCGTCGACGCAGAGCACGCCGTCTTCACCAAGGCTCACCATCTTCATCCGGTGCTCGGCCACCCCTGCATGGAGGAATTCAGTCTTCACAGCTTCTGCCCGCTTGAGGCCAAGCTTCTTATTGTAATCGGCCGAGCCCTGCTGGTCCGTATAGCCCTGGATCAAGATTCCATAGTCCAGATTGTGCTTCAGCAGCTCGGCCCGGGCGGCGAGCTGTGCCTTCCCTTCCTCCGTCAATCCCTTCCGGCCCACTTCGAAGTACACATCCGCATGGATCACATCGTCCAGCGGCGCGACAGCGGGAGCCGTGACGGAGGTGGAGTGGATGGTCGCGGCTTCGGCCTGATTCATGACGCCGGCTTTTTTGATGATTGCCGGCACATCGGTGTTCTCAATCTTCCCTATCGCGGGGGTCACTGTAATCTGGTCGGCGGTCTGTCCGTAGTACCAGGCTGCGGCCACTAATCCGCCCAGCACGAGCACCACTCCGGCCAGGAGCGTCACTTCTTTGGTGTCTCTCTGCGGCCCCACGATCTTGGGGGCGATATTTCCTGACGATACCTGCGATGGACCGTTCTGCATGATGGCATCCTCCTTGTTGCATCCGTAAAACGTGAAACGTGAAAGGTGAAATGTGAAACGTGATCAAGCACCGTACGGCCTTTGAACTGTGTCCCCTCCTTTCTCGCCGATCATTCGGTGCGCCGATGGAGGACTGCTTGAGCAATGGAAGTGCCGGTGCGGAGCAGTGGAGAAGTTGAGAAAGTTGTGAGGAAAGTCCAGAGGTTCAGAGGATGAAGCGGGTGAGTGCTCAATGCGTGGAAGCGGAGCCCATCATGTCATGCGGGGATAGCCCCGCAAAAGGAAGAGGGGGGCAGCCTGGTTGGTACTCCGTGCTCACGGAAAGCGCGATCTCAGACAGGGAGTAACGGGAAGCCGCCAGGCCATCCTTCTTGCTCGCTAAGCCCCCACGATGAAACGGTGGTGGCTCAATGCGCGCAGTGAAGGACAGCCTGCCAGCTCCCTGGGGAAGAAGGGGGGGATACAAGTCAGAGGGACACTTGAAGCGTACAACCGAGGATCGGCCATATACCCCAATGGAAGTGAAATGGTAAAGAAGTCCAATCCCTCTCAAGGAAGGTTATATTGTTGGCGAATGGGGTGGGTAAAGCCGCATAAGACTGCAAAGTGATGGTTCCTCGGTTGCCGTTTATTGAAAAGGCATTGGGTGTGGCGTATTGTTCGCACACAGTGATGGCGCATTAAACAGGTAGAAATTGGCGAATCCGGCCCCTATGGGGAACAGCCTAAACATTGTTATATGGTATGAAGACCCTGGCACAAACGTTTGAAGCGGACGGCTATCTCATCATTGGCGAAGCTGTGACAGAGCCGGATATCGTTGAGCTAGAAAAGCATTTGGCCTCGGTGTCGCTAGATGGGGTGGGAACTCGAAATGTCCTAAATGCTGATTGGTGCCGCCAGCTCTCGGCTCGGGTCAAGCTCGTTCCGGCCATCCAAGAAATCCTTCAGCCGGACCCCGTGGCAATTCAATGCACGTACTTTCAGAAGACTGAATCGGAAAACTGGCTCGTCGCTCTTCACCGTGACTTATCGATACCCATAAAAGCGCGAATCGATTCGCCGGATTGGAAAGCCTGGTCAGAAAAGGAAGGGGTGCTATTTGCCCGTCCGCCCGAAACGGTTCTGAAATCCATGGTGGCGGTGCGTCTACACCTTGAAGAAAACAACGAAAACAACTCGCCACTACAGGTGGTGCCTGGGTCTCATGTCGCTGCAGGGAATCCGGCAAATAGAATCAACTGCATAATATTAAGAGGTGGGGTATTGGCCATGCGACCACTGCTCCTCCATGCATCATCTAAACTTAAGGAAGGTAAAAGGCGGGTCCTCCATTTCGTGTTTGGTCCCCGCATGCTTCCCAACGACGCAGAGTGGGCATATGCTGTATAAGCAGCCAATGAGATGGGTGGCACGTCTTACTCTGTGCATGCCAGAAGAAATGATTTAGAGGTCGGCTGCCGCACGGAGGGAGAGGCTGCGTGGCAGGACTGGGATCTGCGGGTAACGTCATAGCAGCGCTCCGTAGCGGATGAACAAGGGGTTAGGAGTCTTTTCTGAGACCTGAAAGGCAGACGATATTTAATCACCAGTTACTAAGGTCTACCTAGAGCATGAGCGACGCGGGAACCTACTGCTCGGTCCCAAGCGGAGACAAGCGCGGCCCCGCTTTGCTCCGTCTCCTTTGTTATCGTATCCGGGAATGTGCCCTCTGCAAGGGGCATTTTATGGGGTTTCTGTAGGTTCACCCGACAGGGAGTGAGCCATAGCATTCTTGACAGGTTGCGAAAACGCTGTGTAGAGTTTGGTTTGTTCTACAGCCTTTTTAGGCCGTACATTCTAATCACGAGGGGAAGAAACGATGATCAGTAGATACTACCGTGCCGTCCTCATGGTGTTTGCGCTCGGAGCGTTCGTGAGTGTGCCCATGGTGAATGCCTATCCGACCCCAGCGGGTAACGTGAGCCAAGCCATCGATCACGCGAAGCAAGCAGTGGCCCATGGTAAAGAGGGGCATGTTGACGAGCTTGTGAAGCATGCGGAGACGGCGCTTGATTTTGCGGAGATGGGTGGTAAGGGCGTGGAGGTGAGAGAAGGGATTCATCACCTTAAAGAAGCCATCGCACATGGTAAAGCTGGTCACGCTGACGTGGGAATCGAACATCTTGAGGCCGCCCTCAAGCATTTGTCCGAGATCAATTGATGGACGTTCTCCCGAGTGCATGCGACTAAGTATTGGGGTCGCGTCTTGTTCTGTGCATGCCAGCCGATCAGTGCGCATCTGCGGCTCTTCATCGTTTCGTCTGTAACTCCACGTTCACGAGTTTTATCTCTGAGAGCAGACAAAGATTCCAGGAACCATTGATCACTCGTTATTAGTGGAGGCTACATGGCAGGACAGGGGTCTGCGGGGAACGTCATAGCAGCGCTCTGTAGCTTCTTCATTCCCGGCTTAGGGCAGCTGCTTCAAGGGCGCCTGTTTATGGCCATTATCCAATTCGTCCTGGCCGGTATCCTCTGGTTCTTCCTCCTGGGTTGGATCATTCACCTCTGGTCCATCCTCGACGCCGCCTTGTGGAAGCCCAAGCACTAACGCCGGGGACAAAAGGGCGTTGGATCGTGCTTCTTTAGATCAGGCCTTCCTGCGAGTGCCGCTGAATCAGTGTGATTCAAGGATCTGAATTTGCGTGGACAGGATTCTGACGTCACGTGGAGGTTCAGTTTTCCGTACGTGCACGAGCCCGGTTATTCGCACCCGATCCTGCTCCTTCGGCAAAGCCTCAACCGCACCTGGGTTACAACTTCCCAAGATCTCTACGGGCAACGAGCCAGTCTCACTTTCCAACACGAAGGTGGCTCGTCCGTAAAGGAGACATCTACCGGGAAATGGGGGCTCTGCTTTGAATGCATGTACCACACCCTCTATCGTTACCAGGTATTGCTGATAGGAGCTGGCTTGTGGCGACAATAATTTCTGGATCGAGACCCGTTCTGGTTCAGCGGCATCGGCAGGGCTGAGGAGTAGGGACACAACGATCAGGCTGTAAGTCAACCGCCAGGAGATCGATCCTGCGACCGTGTGAGACGGTACCATGATGCAAGTCTAGCGCGCTTGTGTGGATGTAGTTTCTGCAAGAGCAAAGAACGGGGACATATTCTGTTCGGTACAGGCCAGTGAGTTGGCCCGATTCCATTGCCTGGCGGCAACACAGCCTGTTCTTCAGGACGTTCTCATGAGAAGGTTTGATGATATTCCTTGTCAGGAAGCCGCACTTTGCTAGAGTCCTATTCTGGTGCGCTGTAATAGCTGGTTAGCCTGCTAGTCCGTCCATGGCGCATGGGGCTCTATGGGAAGGGAGAGAGGGTAGGTATGTCCCCAGCCTTTGTATGGGTAGTGGTCATGACCGTATTCTCGATGGGTTCCTCGGCGCTTGCCGGAGACCTTCTCCAATGGGTCGATGATTCAGGAGTGACCCATTTCGCCAGGTCTTTGGAATCTGCCCCAAAGCAATATCAAGCCAGGGTGAAACCGGAGAAATTCAATTCGGAAAGTCCGAAAAAATCCGCAGTGAGCCAGCAAGTGAGTCCAAGCGCTGGGTCTCAAGAGGTAGCTACGCCTGGTCGTGCAAAGCCGAAGCTCAATGAGTTTGCAGTTCCGTTCGAGGCCTATGAAGGTGATGCGCAACGGGTGATTGTCTCCGTAACGTTCAACGGCTCCGTGACGGTCCCCATGGCCATTGACACTGGCGCCCCCGGACTGATCATTTCTCCAAAGGTCGCCAAGAAGCTCGGTTTGTTCGGGAACGATGAGGGAATGGTGCTGACCGCCGCAGGTGGAATCGGTGGTACTGTCCCTGCGATGAGGACGTTTATTGATGCGGTGCAGGTTGGAGGCGCCAAAGATACGTTCATCCCGGCGACGATTACGGATTCGGTCTCTGGGTCTTTCGAAGGGCTCATTGGAATGGTGTTCATGTCCAAGTATTCGTTCAAGATCGATTCTGTCAAACAGGTTGTGATTTTTGAGGAAGTACCGCCGGACTCCAACGCTCCGGGCGGTCGCAATGAGCGGTGGTGGCGGAGCCAGTTCAAGGAGCTCCATGCACTGCGCGACGCATGGGAAACGCACTCGCTTGACGGCGAGATAAGAGACTTTGCTCTCAGGCAAGTGAGAGAAACGGAAAAGCTCCTGAGCAAACTTGAACGGCAAGCCAGCCTGAACTCCGTGCCTCAAACCTGGCGGTAAGCAAATCAGGTGTGCCGTTTTCTCCAATTCTCATTTGACTGCTCCGGCATACAGCGTGCCCAATAGGTTGAGAGACTGCGACGCTGGTCCAGAACTTAGCCCAGGGGCAATGTTCAAGGAATCAAGCTCCGGCTCTTTTCGTGCGGGACGGCTGAGCTTCGGGAAATCGCTCGCGCACCAATCGCTCGACCGCGGCGAAGTGTCTTTCGGGAAGATTCTTGAAGCGCCGTTTGCATTCGGCGAGGGCTGCGTCGGCGGTGGTGAACGGCTCAATCACAGACAGCAGATGGCTGTAGTAATCCATCAGTTTGAGCTCGACCATGCGGAGATGGCTTGGATCGCCGGCGATCGCCAGGGCGGCTTTGGCCTGGTCGCCGTTGGAGTCGACCAGCGCTTGGAAGCAGAGGCCCTTGAGCCGTTGCGTGACCGTGCTGCGGTCCCAGCCCAACATCTTCGCCGCATCCTGCATATCGAAACCCTGTTGCCGCAGGCAATTCAGCACGGCGGCGTCCCCGGCTGAGTCCGGCAGCGTGGTGGATTGAGACGGCGGCGTCGCGTCCTCCGTCGCAGCTCCCTCTAAATCAAACGAGAGCTTCGTCAGCACCGGGCCATCGCTCAGTGCGACGGCTCGTTCGAGCGCATGGCGCAGCTCCCGGACGTTGCCGCGCCAATCATGGCCGGTCAAAGCGCGGAGCGCATCATTGGAAAGTTTGGGAACCGCCCTGCCCATCTGCTGGGCGATGTCGGCCAAGCACTGGTCTGCGATGGCCGGAATGTCGCCGGTGCGTTCGCGCAGCGGCGGCAGCAGGAAGACAAGGCCTTTCAACCGGAAATACAAATCTTCGCGGAACCAGCCCTCGGATACCCCGCGCTGCAGGTCACGGTTGGTTGCTGCCACGATGCGCACATCGACGGTGGTGGGCGTGGTGGCTCCGACGCGATAAAAAGTCTTCTCTTGCAACACGCGTAGTAGCTTGCTCTGGTGATCGAGACGGAGGTCGCCGATTTCATCCAGAAAGATCGTGCCATGGTGGGCCAGCTCGAAATAGCCCCGCCGGTCCGCCGATGCGCCGGTGAAGCTGCCTTTGATATGTCCGAATAATTCACTCTCGAAGAGTTCCGGCGAGATGGCGGCCATGTTGACGGCGATGAAGGTCTTGCCGGCTCTGGGGCTGAGCCGATGCACCGCCCGGGCGAACAGTTCCTTTCCGGTACCGGGCTCCCCCAGGAGTAACACCGTCAGCGGGGACCTGGCGCCTCGTCTGACGTCTCGGAACATGCGCAAAAGCGCCGGGTCTTGGGTGATGATCCCAAGCTGACGGCACTCACTGCGCAATTGATCGAGTTCGGCATCGCCGATTGAAGGGGAGTTTGTGCCGGCGGCGCGAAGATCGTGCAGCTGCCGTTCCAGCTGTTCCAGTTGCTGCCGGGCAAGATGTTCCTGGGACTGCGCCTCGGCGAGTTGTGACCGCAACGACTCGGTGCTTTCAGTCCGATCATCCTGCCGGCTTGCGTATTGTGCGGCGGCGGATTTGGCGGCTTCCAAATCTTCCTGAAGAGCCTCCACGCGATTCTCGCGGAGTGTGAGCGCATCGCGGACTGCGGCGGCATCCTGCTGCACATGGAGCATTTCCCGCTCGAGAAGAATCATGCGCTGGTTCGTGGTGAGATGGATCCAGGCGGTTGTGCCGACCAGCACGACCAGCGAGGCGACCAGCGGCAGGGCTACGGGCAGGACAAGGTGAAACACCGGCAGCGAGGCGAAGGTCATGGCGCCGGAGAGGACCACAGCGACGGCTGCGACGAGGAGGCCGATCGATCCATGAAACCGGAGCAGGCACCAGGCTATGAGTGACGCAAACAGAACAGTGAGAGCGAAGCGCCAGGGTGAACCGACCTGACAGACTCGATTGCCGGTGAGCAGGCTATTGAGCAGATGGATGTGCGCCGTCATACCCGTCACCGTTTGTCCTGTCGCCAGGAGCCAGCGGCTCTGAGTCGTCGGATCGGAAAGGATCACAACCACCTTGTTCTTGAACCATTCGTGGAGTATTCGTTCGTCGTGACGGTGAATGGCGTCCCATACTGCGGAGAGTGGAACGGTTGGTAACGACGACAGTGACCCGTTTCCAACAAGGTTGATCAGCGCCACCGCCCCGTCCTCTGTGGCGACCGGCTGTGTTCCCGGCATCCGTCTCTGCCGATACAGGTCGTATAGGGCGGAGCCGAATGCGGGCACAGCTTGGGCCTCGATCGCGGCCGACATCGGGACGGTTCGCGTGACATGATCCGGATCTGCAGAACCATCGAGATGTGCGAGGATGGCTGCGTCGGATTCAATTGCGTGATCGGGGTCGTGGACGAACACAATCGGCCCGGCTGTCTGGATGGCTTCTGCCAGTAAGGCGTCGCCGGTGGCTCCACCGAGTGATGCCGGGCTTGCGTGATCGAGGCGGTGGTCAAGGCCGATTGCCGCTGCGTCGGCCTCGTGGACGGCGGTGATCAATTGCGCCAAAGCAGATCGCTCCACCATTGGTCCAAATCGTTGGTCGACGGCTGGATCACGCGCCACAATTGTGAGTTCTCGGCTGACTGCAATAGGGGCGCGATGGTAGAGCCACGCGTCGTAGAGCGCCCAATCGAGCGCCGTCAGTGTAGCGGGAGCTACGGCCCACAAGGCTATGGCCGGGAACGTGGCAAGCAATCCCATCGTGAGCGCTTGCAGCGTGGTTGAGGTAAGGAACAGCCGCCAGACAGTTTCCCGCTCTAGTCCCATGGTTAGTGAAGACTCCACTCACGGAGCAGTGTTGCCGCTTCCTGTTTGGGAAGATGTTTGAGCAGGGTTTTGGCTTTGGGCATGTCGGGTGTCACGCCGAGTCCTTTGGCGTAGATGCGGGCGACCGTGTATTTGGCGGAGAGAAACCCGTCACGTGCCACGGTCTCCAAGCAGGCGAGGATGGATTGATCATATCGCGCTAGATGTGGCTCCCCGCCTGTTTCATACAATTTCGAGAGTGCGTCCTGCGCCGCGTCACTCAGGGCATAGGTTTCTGCAATGAGTGTGGCGACGGCTTCGTCCGTACGGTTCTCCTTGAGCAGGCTGGTTCCCAAGGTTTCGTCGTCTGAACGGTGGTCACCCGGCATATCTTTCCATAGTGACTGGCGATACGTCTGAAACGCGTCGAGGGCTTCCTTCCGCTTGCGCTCCGGCACGGTAATGGACAAGGCTTGTCGGCGAAGTTTGGCGAGGGTGTCGATCGCCGGTGGGTAGTTGAGCGCCGAGGCTTGCGCCCACCAGAAGACTGCCAGACTAAGGTTCTTCTCGACGCCCTGTCCGCTCTTATAGGCATTGCCGAGAAAAAACTGTGCCGGTAGGACGCCGTCACGCGCAGCGTCTTCCATGAGCTGTGTCGCCTCTTGTTCGCGGTTCGACAACTTTAAGAGCAACGCGAGCCGGTAACGCGCATCGGGAAAGCCTGGTCGCAGTTCGAGCGTCCGGCGATAGGACTGGATCGCTCCCTTCACGTGGCCCAAGGCATAGAGCACGCTGCCGAGCGTGTAATGGGCGTGAGCCAGGTCCGGGTTCAGCCGGATCGCGTCTTTCAACGCGGAGGCTGCCGTGCGCCAATCCTGTTTGGCCGTCAGCACGATCCCAAGTTGCAGATGGGCGTTGGCATTGTCCGGCTCCAGCAGGAGCGCTGCGCGGCACTCGTCGAGTGCGGCATCGAAGTCGCCGATGCGATAGAGTCCCTGCGCCAGTTTCAGCCTGGTTTCCGCGCGCCTCGGCGCCAGGCGGACGGCGTCACGCAGCGTCTGTAGTGTTGTGATCGCATCCTCACGCACAGGCGGCACGAGTTCAAGATTGTGTTGTCGGTTACGTTGTTCTTGCGGAGGCACTGTCTCAGACATCGGCGGGGGGGATTCGATAATCGAAGGCGGAGTGTCTTCCGGCGGTTGTGCGAACAATGAGCAAGCGGAGAAGAGTCCAAGGAGAGGAAACATCCGGAGGGTGGCGAGCACCAATTGATGACGCATCGGAAATCCGCGCCTCTCCGGATCTGGTCAGTTGGACGGATTAAATTATAGCACCGATTCGAGTCCGGATGGATCGGCGGACTACGTTGATGGGAGCGGTCTTCTCGCTCAGCGCGAAGCTTCAATGATTTCCCGAATGCGCTGGATGTGATTCCGGAGCTGGGAGTCGTGGAGAGCGACTGCCTCATGGGCTACCCGCCAGACCGGTTCGAGCGGAGAGGGGTCGGTGGCGAGGCGGGGGATGATGTGCCAGTGGATGTGCGGCAGTTGGTTGCCGAGGAGTTCGTAATTGATTTTCTTGGCCCCATAGGCCTGGGCGAGGGCCTTGGCGACCTGGTTCACGTCTTCTATCAGTTGCATCCGTTCCGCCGGCGTCAGGTGAAAGAGCTCCGTTGCGTGACGTTGGAGGACGAGGACGGTCCAGCCGGTAAAGTATTGATCGTCATGGAGGTAGGCTGTCGTAATGCCGAGATCCGCGATGACATGATCGGCGTTGGGCCAGGTCTTTGCGCAGGCCTTGCAGGAAGGATCGGTCATGGGCGGTTGGCTTTGCGCCACTCCTCTTCTGTGAGCACTCCCTTTTTGATCAACAGCTGGAGCAGCTTATCTATGGGAGCCTGGGGAAGCTGGCCGGGTTGAGCCGGCGCCTGGGCTTGCGCCTGAGCAGGAGTGGCCGGCGATTCCGCGCGTTTTGGCTCCGGTGGCGGACGTTTCTCTCCCAGTACCCGGAACGAGGGGGTGAAGACTGCCACGTAATCCCGGTTTCTGATTCGAACGGTGACCGGAAGACTTTCGGTTTGTGGGGCGAGATCAGGCGACGTTCCGACGGGAATGCGGAAGTACGGTTTTCCGTCGTCGGTCTGGCCGTCTTGATCCAGGATATCAAACCGTTTGAGGAAGAGTTCTCCCGTCAATCCTTCCCGGTCTTGGCCGGCAAGGTTGGTGATCTTGTCGAGGACGACGACCAGGGAGTCGGCGATGATCGAATCGGGTGAAAGATTTCGGACGCTGATGTCGTACCGGTATTCGCTGGTGAAGGTATCATGGCCTTTCAGCGTGACGATGACGTTCGTTTTTCCGGTGAATTCAGCGAGATGGTCGAACGTTCCGGCCGATCCCGGCGTCGGTTCGGTTGCGAGGAGAGCGCTGAACAGTGCGAGGGGGATGAAACTCGGTTTTGCCACAAGGGCCTCGGCAACGTAGGTGGTGCGCCGTATCGCGCAGGCCGCCGCAGCATAGCAAAGTTCCAAGGCAAGCGCGAGCGATCGCGTGGCGCCTTGACACTCTCTTTGGCCCGACGATATTCTGTTTTCCAATCCCTGAGCTTCATGGGTATTCCGGTTTGCTCCCAACTATGCCAACCCGTTCTCTGTCGGCGCCTCTCGTGATCCCTCGTCCCCTGGCCAGCAGGCTGATGCGTCTCTATGATTATCCCCACCCGCTCAAGCCCGGGGTGGTCATTCGTGGGTACGATCGGCCTCATGCCGTGCGGACGGCGCGTATGTGCGCGGCGGTTGCCGCTTCGCTGGGACATCCCGCTGAACGGGTTCGCTCCTATCAGATCGCGTGCCTGTTGCATGACCTGGGGCGAGCTGGATTGGACCGCCGGCTCTTCGGGAAGATTTGGTCTTGGGCCAAGCAGCATCACATTCCTACGAGGCCGCGTGAATGGCGGGCCCTGCATCCGAGCACGAAGTATGGCCGGGAGACGGAGGCGTTCCTCTCGTTGTATCGCCGCGAACTGGAGACAGCCGGGATCACGATGGACCGCTGGGCGGCTGAACAGGTGGAAATGCGTCTGGGATATGCGCGACGTCTGGCGCGGCGTCTGCGAACTGTTCGTCCCGCGATGAACGAATGGGGAATTGCGTGGGCTCCCTGGATGCAGCTCGTGATGCTCTATTACTATTATCCTGAGCGATTGACGTCTGCCGAGCCCTGGGTCAAGCAGCTGGCAGAGATCCTCGTCGCCTGCGAACAGTTCGAAGCCTACAGCAATCGGCAGCGCGGGCGCGATTATTATGTCCGGGACAAGGAAACGCTGGCAGAAGCCTTTGCCTATCTCGGCGCACTGTCAGGAGAAGGGATCCTGAGCGATGACGTTGTGCAGGCATTGCGCAGGTTGGCCGGCGAGGGCACGTTCGATTCCATTCTCGAAGAGGCGCGAGGCTGTCCGTTGAGCAAGACAGAACGGCAGTATTTGCGCGGGTTGGTCTCAGGAGGTACGTGATGGCTGTGAAGACTATTCCATTTCAGGTTGAGATGGCGGGCGACACGCATATCGAAAACATCACGAAACGCGTCTCGTCCGCTGTGGCCGATGCCGGGCTGATTGCTGGAACCGTCACGGTGTTTGTAAAGCATACGACGGCGTCGGTCATGATCATCGAAGACGAGCCTGGTATCCGCGCCGACACAAAAGCCTTTTGGGAACGTGTCGTACCGGCGGACCCTGACTGGCAACATAACCGGAGAAATCCTGGAGAAGACAACGGCCATAGTCACCTGCGGGGCCAGCTGCAGGGACCGTCGGTGACGGTTCCCTTCTCGGAGCGCGTGCTGCTGTTGGGAACCTGGCAGCAGATTGTTGTGGTCGATTTCGATACGCGGGCCCGCCGGCGCGAGTGCATTCTTCAAATTATGGGGGAGTAGCGGGTGATGGATCGGCCACGAACGTCCGTGATCGGAGTCGCAGCGATCGGTTTCGGACTGGTTCTTTCTTTCTCTGTGGCCGGGGCAGCCGAATGGGGCAGTCCATTGGGCGGTTCGTACGAGGGCATTGAGGGAAAGCCGCGTCCCATCGCTCCGGCTCCGGTTGAATTAGGACCTGATGAGCGGGCGACAATTGCGGTGTTCGAGCGGGCGACCAGATCGGTCGTGTTCATTGCCAACACGGCGATTCAGCGCGACTTCTGGTCGATGGACACCATGGAGGTTCCACAGGGCTCCGGGTCCGGCTTCGTGTGGAACAAGCAGGGCCACATTGTGACCAATTTCCATGTGATCTACGGAGCCAGCTCGATCAAAGTGACGCTGGCCGACCGGAGCGAACATCCAGCCAAATTGGTCGGTGCTGATCCGGATCGGGATCTGGCGGTTTTGCAGATCCAGGCGTCTGAACACGTGCTGGAGCCGCTGGCCATCGGTGCGTCCCATGATTTGCGGGTCGGACAAAAAGTCTTGGCCATCGGCAATCCCTTCGGGCTCGACCATACGCTCACGACCGGTGTGGTGAGTGCGCTCGGCAGGACGATCAAGTCGATGTCGAACCGGACGATTGAAGGGGTGATTCAGACCGATGCGGCGATCAATCCGGGCAATTCCGGCGGTCCATTGCTCGACAGCGCGGGTCGCTTGATCGGCGTCAATACTCAAATCGTTAGTCCCAGCGGCGCCTATGCAGGGATCGGTTTTGCCGTGCCAGTCGATACGGTCAACCGCATTATTCCGGAACTCATCAAACACGGCAAATTGATCAGGCCTGGAATGGGTGTGTCATTGGTTCACGATTCGATCGCTAAGCGGTGGGGAGTGAAAGGGCTAGTGATCGGCAAGGTGTCGCGTGGAGGCAGCGCGGATCGGGCCGGGTTGCGTGGTGTGCGAGAGACCACTGCCGGACGTATCGAACTCGGCGATATCGTGGTCGCGGTCGACGGGAAACCGGTTGAGTCGGTCGACGATTTTATGGATGCGATGGAAAAGTACAAAGTCGGGGATCGAGTGAAAGTGGATGTCGTCAGAAACAATAAGCGCCAGTCCGTCGAGGTGACACTTCAGGCGGTGAATTAGTGGGGAGAGGCGTCTGGGCGGACGGCAAAGAGTCTATGCTAAGATGCTTCACTGACACATCTGCTTCCCTCCTTGTTTTCAGTCTGACATGAGGAGTTCTCCATGGGTGATCATCGCGCAAACGATAGTGGCACACATCAACCGGGCCAGGGGAGTGATCGCCAAGACAGCACGCGCGAAGCGCGGTCAGGGGCAGGGCAGGGGCCTGGGGCTGGGATTGACCCGCTTGCTCTGATCGAGCAGTGCTTGGAGTCGTTTCCAGAAGAAGACCCTCGCCGGAGTATTCTCTATAAACTTCGCCATGCGGTCATGCTGGAAGCAGCTTCACATCAGCAACGCGAGGCCGAATTCAAGAAACTGAGCGAGGTCACGGCCAAGCTGACCGCGCCGGCCAACCGCATCGGCACTTTGCTGGAGATTCCCGGTGAAGGGCTCGCGCGCATCCTGGTCGGCGGAGCCGAGTACTATGCCAACGTCGATCCGCGCGTCGAAGCAGGGGACCTCAAAATCGGTGCGCAGATCCTGGTGAATGATGCCTATGCCGTCATCAAGACCCTCGGCTACGATCGGAACGGGCCAATTTTGAAGCTGGCCGAAGCGATGCCGGATGGACGACTGCGCTTTGAACAGGAGATGGGCCGGCAGCCGCTGATTTTACAGCGGTCTACCGACTTAGCTGGCATCGAGCTCAAGGCCGGTGACGAGGTTCGGATTGATCCCACGTTTCGCATTGCGATCGAGAAGCTTGCGGACCGGACGTCCGGCAAGCATCTGCTCGATGAAGTGCCGAAGATCACATGGGAGCAGATCGGCGGGCAGCGTGAGGCGATTGCGGCGATCAGAAAAGCCGTCGAGTATCCGCTGCTCCATGCCAAGACGTTCGAGCAGTTCAAGTTTTCACAACCCAAAGGATTTCTGCTCTATGGTCCTCCCGGATGCGGCAAGACGCTCATCGGGCAGGCTGCGGCCGGGAGTCTGTCCAAGTTGATGGGCCAGTCGCAACAGGATGATGCAAAGGCGTCAGGTGGGCGTCCTCCGGTTACGAGCGGGGCGTTCCTTCATGTGAAGGGCCCTGAGATTCTCAATATGTGGCTGGGCGAGTCCGAGCGGATGGTCCGCGACCTCTTCGCCCAGGCGCGGGCGAGGCGGAAAGCGGGCGCGCTGCCGTTCATCTTCATCGATGAGGCGGAGTCGGTGCTGGGCACGCGGCGGGCCATGCGTTCCTTCAATATTTCCAACACCCTGGTGCCGATGTTCTGCAGCGAGATGGACGGCATCGAGTCGTTGCATGATGTCGTCATCATTTTGGCCTCGAACCGGCCCGATTTGATCGATCCGGCTGTGCTCCGGCCTGGGCGTATTGATCGGAAGATCAAAGTCGCGCGACCCAATCGTGAGGCGTCAGCTGAGATCTTGAAGGTGTATCTGACGGAGGCGTTGCCGTTGGACCAGGCAGTGATTGCAAAACGGGGCGGTGAACCCCGTCAGGCCGTAGCCTCCTTGATCGACGAAACCATCGAGGCCATCTTCAAACGGACCGATGAGAACCGGCTGTTGTCTATTCGATTACGGAACGGGCAGAACAATGTACTCTATCGTGGCGACCTGGTCAGCGGAGCGATCCTCTCCTCGATCGTTCAGCGGGCGAAGGAACAGGCGATCGAGCGGACGATTCAATCGGGCGCGCCGGCCGGCCTGCTGGCCGAGGATCTGTTCGAGGCGGTGGCGGAGGAATTCCGCCAGGGGGAGATGTTGCCGCCGGACGATGCGGCGGAAGAGTGGTTGAAGCTGCTGGACCATCATCCGGAACAGGTCGTCGGTATTTCTTCGTTCCGCCGAGGACGGCAGTCTGAAGAACGGCTGGTGAGTCAGATCATTTAAGGACGTTAGGGGTAAGGGGTTAGGCGTGAGGGGCGGATTCTGAGGTCTGATCGCCTGACACCTCACGTTTCATGCCTCACGAGATTATGCGGATTTTCGGCATCGAAACAGAGTACGGCATCACGCGGGACGATCTGGAGGAAGTTGATCCGGTCGTCGAGTCCATGGAGTTGGTGCGGGCGCATTTGACGGCGTCGTTCGAGCGGCGCTGGGACTACGCCGGTGAAGATCCTCATGAAGACGCGCGGGGGTTTCGCGTCTCCGGGCTGGCGCAGGACAAGGAAGAAGACGAGTTCGCCAAGCTCGATGCGCACAGGCCATTTTCTTTCCATGAGATGAAAAGCGACTTGGTATTGCCGAATGGCGCGCGATTTTACAACGACCATACTCATCCGGAGTATTCGACTCCGGAATGTCGAAAGTTAAAAGATCTGCTGGCGCAGGATCGTGCCGGTGAGCGGATTGTCCAGCGGGCGGCAGATCGAAGGAATCAGAGCCTTGGCGGCGAGTATGTCCAACTCTATAAGAACAATACGGATTTTCACGGACACAGTTATGGCTGCCACGACAACTATCTGGCGCTACGTTCTATTCCATTTCCACAGCTGAGGGCGGGCCTGCTGCCGTTCCTCGTCAGCCGGCAAGTAATCGCCGGCGCAGGCAAAGTCGGGATTGAAGCGCAGGAATCGGGAGTTGTGCCGGGACAGTTTCAACTCTCCCAGCGGGCGGACTTCATGGAAACGGATTTGAGCGTTGATACGATGCACAATCGGCCGATTCTCAATACGCGGGATGAGCCGCATGCCGATCCGAAGAAATATCGCCGCCTCCATTTGATCATCGGTGATGCCAACATGTGTGAGTACGCGACGGCGTTGAAGGTTGGGACGACGCAGTTGGTGCTGGACTTGATCGAACGCGGCGCAGCTCCGTCTCTTGAGCTGGAGCAGCCTGTGACGGCGGTGAAACAGCTCTCGCGCGACATCGATCTCAAAGCGGCGGTGCGACGACAGAATGGGCAGACCATCACGGCCCTGGATATTCAGGAGGAGTATTATCGAGCGGCGAAGCGAACACTGGCCGGCCTCGATGAAGAATCGGACTGGGTGTTGAACGAATGGGGCGAGACGCTCCGGTTGCTGGCACAGGACCGCCAGCGTCTGGTCGGCAAATTGGATTGGGTCACCAAGCTGTGGCTGCTGGAGACCTTCATGTGCGAAGAGCGGATCGGGTGGGATGATCCGTGGTTGGCCAGTTTGGATTTGGCCTATCACAATGTGCATCCTGCACGCGGGCTCTATTTGGGACTTGAGGCGGATGGGAAGGCCTGGCGAATGACGACCGAGGCCGACGTTGAACGGGCCTTATCTGTGGGTCCATCCGATACCAGGGGAGGATTGCGCGGGCTTTGTATCAGACGGTTTCCCGACCACATCAGATCCATGCAGTGGGAGCGTATTCAGTTCACGGGAGGGCTCATGCCGCGTACCCTGGAGATGGGCGATCTGTTCGAGCCTGCCGATGTGAGGGCCTGCGCCGAACGGTTTGAGACCGCCGATTCTCCGCTGGATGCATTGAAGGCGTGGAACGATAGAAAGGACACAGGATCATGACACTTATTGCGATGCCGGAGCGGCGAGAAGGACCGGTCGACCCCATGCCTAAACAGCCCGGTCCTTCGGAAGAAGGCGGGGGGCCTAAGAGGCCTGACATTGGATCGCCGGATAAAGACAGCCTCCTCAAGCGGATGAGAAAGGTCGATCCGAAGCAAGCGGAGCGGTACCGGCAACGGACGGGGGAATAAAGACGTGAGGGGTAAGGCGTAAGGGGTGAGGGGGTAAAGGCTTCGGTCGAATCGCCTCACGTTTCACGCCTTACGGGGAGCTAAAAGAGATGGGGATGCAGGGCGATTTTTATCAGCTGTTGAAGGAGCAGGGGTATCAGCTCGGGGCGTCGGCTATGGCAGGAGAGGGCCGAGAGTTCATGACGGCCACGACGATTCTGGCGTTCAAGTATCGGGACGGTGTGTTGGTGGCCGGGGACCGCCGCGCAACGGCCGGCAACATGGTGATGTACGATCGGACCGATAAGGTCTTGGAGATCGATCGCCACAGCGTGATGGCCATCGCCGGCGTGCCGGCCACGGCCTACGAGATGGTGCGGGTCTTGGAGCATTCGTTCAAGTACTACCGGCGGACGCAGCTGCAAGAGCTGAGTTTCGAGGGCAAGTTGCGAGCAGTTTCGAAGCTGCTTAAGGACAATGTCCCGGCGGCTCTGTCCGGGACCGGCGCGGTCGTGCCGGTGTTTGCCGGCTATGATTTCGAGCAGGAGGCGGCCAAGATTTATTTCTACGACATTCTCGGCGCGGAGTTCGAAGGGGTGGAGTATGCCGTCTCAGGGTCCGGTTCACCGACGATTCGCGGGATTCTTCATTATCTCAACACGTGGGGAGAACGCCCGCTTTCCGCTTCGACCGAAGAAGAAGCGGCCATTCAGGCCTTGCGTCTCTTAACGAGCGCGGCAGAATTCGATTCGGCGACCGGGGGAGTGAATCGTGAATCCAATCTGTACCCGATTATCAAGTTGATTGCGAAGGACGGAGTTCGTGTCATGCCGGGTGATCAATTGAAGAGACTCTTCGAGTCGAAGGTTGTGCGTCATGTATGAAGAACCATATAAGTGGGTTGAGGCGGTCGGTAATCGCCGGCAGTATTTGGATGAACAGTTCAAACAGGGCAGTCCGGTCGTCGCGCTGACCTACGATTCCGGCATTCTTCTTCTGACGGTCAGCAAGGGGACGTCGAAACTCTACGAAATCTACGATCGATTGGCACTCGGCGGCATGGGGCATCCGGCGGATCTGGAAAAAATCAGATTCAGCCTGCTGGAAATGGCACATGTGGAAGGTTTTAATCGGTCGCCGTCTGATGTGACGGGCGGCCGCATGGTGAAGTACGGGATCGCACCGGTGATCAAACAGGCGTTTGAAGAGATCTTCAAAGCCCCGTTTATCGCCAAGATTTTGTTGGCTGAATTAGGGCAGAAAGCCGGCAAGAATTCGCTCCTCGTCATCAACTATGACGGCACGTTTGAAGAGGGTGCTCAGTGCGCCGTGCTGGCTGCATCGAAACCAGTGGAACGCGACATGGTTGCCTATCTGCAACAGCAGGCGCCCACTCCTCCTTCATTAGAGCAGGCCTGCGGGATTGCGCTCCGAACCTGGGCATTGGGCAATCGAGCGCAGCAAAAGGCCGGAGAGACGACGTCCGAGCCAAGCCAAGAGACAACGCAAGAACCGGCTTCCATGGATACGACATCGCTTTATGCCCATCTGCGGGACTCGGTGGCGGACAAAACCATCGAGTGTGCCTTGTTGGACCGTAGCCAATCAGGATCGTCGAAGTATCGGGCGGTGACGCCCGGCGAACTGGGCCGACTGCTGCCGAAGGACATTGGGATTGTTCTTTCCTAGCCCGCACTATTCATGAGCGCTTCGGTTGAATCGTCGATCCGCTTTTTCATTCTTCGTCTGATAGGTTGAGCCCATGCTGAACCGAATTTTTGGATTGGAAACGGAGTATGGACTTCTCGTCCATCAAGATCGACCCGACCATTCCCCTGCCTGGTTTGCACATAAGCTGCGCGATCATATTTTCAATGTGCAGCGCCGCGGCCTGCTGGATCTTCACCATCGCGGTCACGACGAGCCGCCTGGAAACGGCGGGTTCTTGACCAACGCGGGGCGGATGTATCTCGACATGGGGCATTTGGAATATGCCTCACCCGAATGCAACAGCCTGACGGATGTGGTGGCATCGGACCGCGCCGGCGATCTCGTGCTTCAACAGGCGATCGACGAATTGGGGTGGGCCGATGACCTGTCGCTGATCAAGAACAACATCGACCATGAGACCGATGCGACGTTCGGGTCTCACGAGAACTATCTAGTGACGAGGCGGTTTCCGTTCACCAGGCGCGGGCTGGGGCCGCTCGTGACCTTTCTGGTGACCAGGCAGATTTTTACCGGATCAGGCCGGGTTGGATCAGCCAGCCCGCAAGATGCCTGGATTCAGGTGGATCGCTTGATCGTGCCGCGTGCTTCACTGGGGCATGGATCGGACCGTGCACCGCTGCCGTATCAGATTTCGCAGCGTGCCGATCATATCGTGAACGATTTCTTCGAATGGGTGCAGCAGAACCGGGCGATTGTGAATACGCGGGATGAACCGCTGGCCGATCCCAACCAGTACCGGCGTATTCATTTGTTGCTGGGTGACTCGAATATGGCGGAGTATGCGACCGCGTTGAAACTGGGCACGACCGGCCTGGTACTGCAATTGATCGAGGAGGGCCATGCGCCGCCCGATCTCGACCTCAACGAGCCGGTCGAGAGCTTGCAGGAGATTTCTCAAGATCAGGACCGGCAGTGGCTTGTCCAGCTGCAATCGGGCAAGACGATTTCAGCGATCGATATTCAGGAGCAGTTCTTGGCTGCCGCGCACACCCATTGCCGGGGGCAGGATGAGGAGACTGATTGGGTGCTCAATCAATGGGAGGCGGTGCTTCGAGACTTGCGCGGAGACTATACCAAGCTGGTAGGGCGGATCGATTGGGCGTCGAAATTGTGGCTGTTGGAATCTTACCGTGAGGCGGAGCAGGCGGGGTGGCAGGATCCCATGTTGAAGAGTCTCGATCTCGAGTACCACAATCTGAACCAGGGGAAGAGTCTCTATTACGGGTTGCTGGAGGAAGGCCGCGTACCTCGCCTTATTACCGACAGCGCAGTGGCTATCGCCGCAGACCATGCGCCCAAGAATACTCGCGCCTTCGGGCGGGGTGAACTGGTGAAACATCTGCTGGCTGGTGGATCTCCTTCCGAACCGGACGAGCCAAGACCGGATGAACGGTTCTTTCCTGCGTACGTTATCAACTGGTCGATCTTTCAGGTACGAGGGCGGGCCCCTTTCCCCATGCCAGACCCCTTCAGAACCTATGTCCAGGACGTTCGATCTCACCTGCAGGGCGTGACGACCTGAACTGTCATTCATTCTTGAACCCGCATTATTCATGAGCGCTTCTGCTGCAAGCGCCGATCCGCTGCTGCGACACGCCGACGGGCGGCGGGCTCGCCCATCGGACCTTCGACGTACTGCACGAGTACGCCTTGTATCTTGGAATTGTGGTACAGGACCCCCATGGAACGTGACAGATCGATACGCCTCCGGTCCCACGAGACCGTGCCTGAGCCAGGTCGTCACGCTCCCCCCTCACCCAAGCCCGAACAGTTGCCTGGGCCACCGAGCCCGCATCAGGACAAGGACGGGCTTCACCAAGGAGGCGACCATGCAGACGCCATTGATTTGTGTCGGCATTGATATTTCGAAAGCCCGGCTGGATGTGCATGTCCGACCGTCCGGCACATCCACGAGTGTGGCGTATGATGCCGCCGGGATCACCGCGTTGATCGGACAGCTGACCGAGGTCCCGCCGACGCGGATTGTTGTGGAAGCGACCGGCGGGTTGGAACGCCCGCTGCTGCGCGCGTTGGTGGATGCCGCCTTGCCTGTGATCGTGGTGAATCCTCGCCAGGTCCGCGACTTTGCCACGGCGACGGGGCAGTGGGCGAAGACGGATGCGCTGGATGCACAGGTGTTGGCCCGCTTTGCCGAGGTCATTCAACCCGCCCTGCGGGTGCTGCCGGATGCCCAGTCGCAGGAGTTGGCCGCCCTGCTGGCCCGACGCCGCCAAGTGGTGGCGATGCACCGGGCGGAGCAGAATCGACTGGATCGTACCCCGGATCGTGTGCGCAAGCGGATTGCAGTTCACCTGCGCTGGTTGCGTGCGGAACTGGCACGGGTCGATGCGGAGCTCGATGACCTGATTCAGCACAGTCCGATGTGGCGTGCGCGCGAAGATCTCCTGCAGCGTGTGCCCGGCATTGGACCGGTGATGAGTCGGACGATGTTGGCGGAGTTGCCTGAGCTGGGCCTCTTGAATCGCAAACAGATTGCGGCGTTGGTGGGGGTCGCCCCCTTCAATCGAGATAGTGGGCGGCTGCGTGGGCATCGAACGATCTGGGGTGGGCGCGCTCCTGTCCGGACGGCCTTGTACCTGGCCACCTTGGTCGCGACGCGCTGGAATCCGGTCATTCGGGCGTTCTATCAACGCTTGCGCACAGCGGGCAAGGCGCCGAAGGTCGCGCTCGTCGCCGCCATGCGGAAGCTGCTGACGATTGTGAATGCGATGGTGCATCATGGGACTCCGTGGCATCCCGTCGTGGCTGCGAACGCGTGATCGTCAAGACAGTTGCTCAGGGCCTCCGGCCTCCGTGCGCCGCTCTCACGACGCGGCTGGGCGATTTCGCAACGAACCGTCATGAATAATGCGGGCTAA
>Ga0315912_10002134_pt1 | contig 21842 bp, 14 predicted proteins | sample VfabasoilMG_FD_204469 | JGI IMG/M metagenome (GOLD analysis project Ga0315912, IMG submission 204469) | Garden soil microbial communities collected in Santa Monica, California, United States - V. faba soil | ecosystem: Environmental > Terrestrial > Soil > Garden | place: USA: California...
TACTACCGCCGCGTCTATCTCAGTTGCATTCGCGCCATCGACTACCTCACGTCATTGGAGAACTGGGACGGCAAAAACGTTGCCGTGATGGGCAACAGCCAGGGCGGCGCACTCGCGATTGTCACCGCAGCTCTGGACCCGAGAGTCGGCGCGCTCGGAGCGTTTCATCCGGCGTTATCCGACCAAATGGGCTATCTGCACGGACGCGTCGGCGGCTGGCCCGGGCTTTTCAAAGACGCCGAATATCAAACCAAAGCCAAGATGGACACCGCGCTCTACTATGACGTGGTCAACTTCGCAAAACGAATCAAAGTCCCTGGCATTTACACCTGGGGCTACAACGACGAGACCTGCGCTCCCACCACTACCTACGCGGCATTCAATGCAGTAACAGCCCCGAAATTATTGACACTCGAAAAGGAAACCGGCCACACCATCCTGCCACCGCAGAGAGCCCGCATCAACGGCTGGATACAGGCGTTCTTGAAGACCGGGATAGCGCCTGCCACGGTACCCACACCACAACAATAAAGAATGGGGGGGCCAAGTCTGAGTCTGGACCACGTTCTAAAATACTCACTTGGCCCGACGCTCCTTCTATCGCCGCATCCAGCACTTCCGGCGCGTGGCTTTCCATCAAAGCCCTTTGCTCAGATCAATCGCATCGAGTCAAATGTAAATCTTGGTTGCCGGACCAACACCGAACATCACAACGACTCGGCGACAACAATCAACTGCGGCAACTCCGCTGCGCCACGTTCAATGTGCCGCCCGTTGTTCAACGCCAACGCAAAGCCGACGTGCATTGCAGCTGGTTTCACGTTTGGATCAACAGGGTTTGTTCGTACGCTTACACTTGAACTACTAGTTTACTTTCGGATGCGAGGTTACACTGCCCTCGGTACGACCTAGGACCCACTTGACTCCTTCGAGGTACATCTTGAGCACGTCGGGGTCTTCCCAGGCTTCTTTGGTATGGCCGAGGCTGGAGTAGAACACTCTGCCCTTGCCATACATCTTGGACCAGGTGATGGCTTGATCCTTGTCAGGACGTCCTCTGTTGTTGCTGAAATCGAGCTTGGATTCATCGAGACGCATCAGGACGTTGACCTTGTCTCTGGACCAGTTTGTGGCCTGATACATTTCGTCGGTGATCCAGAACTTGTTGGAGAAGTGCCGCACCGTGGGATTGGATGGATCCTCGACAATCACAGGAGCATTGAAGGTGTTCCAGGGATGAGACTGGAATGTGCCACCCATCATTTCGGTCCACTCCGGCCAGTTGGAGACACCGTTGTCGTGGTTGGCGTCAAGAGCCGCGTGCGCGCCAACAACGCCCATGCCTCTGTCATGCACGGCAGAGAGGAAGGCTTTCTTCTGCTCTTCATTCATATTGAAGGTTCCGGTGCTGTTGACGAAGACGACGGCATCGAAGTATTCGATATTGTGCGCGTCGCCGCGACCAATGGTAGTACCGAGCCAATCAAGGTCTGTGCGAAGTTCGGTATCCCAGATGCCGGATTCTTTCCCGAGTTGCCAGAAAGCAGCCATGGCATTGCTGGTGGAACCATGGTGCCAGCCTTTGGTTTGAGCTACGACGAGGAGGTGTTTTTTGGCGACGGCGGGAGGGCCACCGCGTCCTCCGCGGGGTGCAGGAGCGGCCGCGCCGCCGCCTCTACCTGCGGGAGCCGCAGCGGGCGGGGCTTGGCCCCAGGCAGCCGCAGCTACGATTACGATGAGTGCAATAGCTCTCTTCATTTGATTGCTCCTTACTTCTTCTTGCCCGGCTTTACGCTGGGTTTATCGTCGGCTTTCAGGTCGCCGATGGCATATTGAATTCCGGCCAACAGGTGCTCGAGCATGGGCTTGATGGCATAGATCTTTTCGTCATGTCCATGGGCTTCGTAGAACACACGGCCTTTGCCTTCACGGCGGATGTAGCTGAGGGCATAGTCGCCGTCGGTGCGTTTGTCGGCAGCGGGTTCCTTTGCCTTGTCGGCATCGCTCATCTTGTCGTAGTTGACGCTGGTGAGCACGTGAACGTTGGTGCGTGAGAACGAGTCTTGCGGGAAGGTATAGGTCTCGTCGCGGATCTCGAATTCCTTGCCTCCAAACATTTTGGTGAGCGGACTCTTCGGGTCGTCGATTTTGGTATGGATGAGCTGGCCGTTATTCCAATGGAACTTGAACCAGCCGCCGATTAGCTTGTTGTATTCGGGCCAAGTGCCGACATTGGCAACGCCCCGGCCTTCGACGTGATAGGCGTCGCTGGCTGCGTGGATACCGGCGATACCTTTTCCGTTGCGGACGAAGTCGAGGAATGCTTTGCGACGGGCTTCGGTTACGGTTTTGTCGTTGGGGTCATCCAGAAAGTGGCCCGTGGTGCTATCGAGGACGATAGCGTCGTACTGCTTCAGATTCTCTTCGGTAATAACCGCGGAATCGTAGGAGATGGTAGTTGTCCATGCACCGGTTTTGGTGCCGATGGCTTCTACGGTTTTTGCCGCCAGCGGGATGGACGAGTGAACGAAGCCAGCAGCTTTGGCGAGCACGAGGACCTTGCGCGGCTTCTTTGGTTTGGCTGGGGCCGTGTCGGGAAGTGCCGCCATCATCGCATCGACGTGCGCCTGTTGGGGGACTTGGTTTTGAGGTCCGCGACCACGTCCGCCACCACCACCGCCTCTCCCGCCGCCTCTGCCTGGCTGCGGGGTTGCGGTCGGATCGGCTGGTACAGGTGTCGTCGGCGCTGGAGTTTGTGCCAGCGCGACAGCGGCCAAGCTTATGACCGCTACGGATTTGAAGAAGTAATTTTTCATCGTTTAGCTCTCTCTCGGTCGTTGGTCATCGGCTTGCCACTTGCTGCTTGCCGGGTTGGTACATGCGGAGACGCTGAATGTTCCATGCGGGGGCATTTTGTTCAGTGCCGGTTTGGGTGATTTTGATGAACTTGGCTTGGACCGGGTTAAAGGTGATGGTGTGCGCGCTGCCTTCTCCTTTGCCTTCGGCGATTTGGGTCCATGTGGTTCCGTTGGTGGAGACTTCGACTTTGTAGCCGCGTGGGAAGCCTGCTCCGGCACCGCCTCCTCGGCCACCGAAGCCTCCTCGTCCTGCTGGTTGTGGCGGGGCCGCTCCAGGTGCTGGGGCCTGTGGTGGCTGGGCGGGTTGGCCTTGTGGTCCGCGTGCTCCGGCGACGGGGCCTAGCGGCACTCCGGGGATTCCGGAGGCGGTTGGCGAGGTACCTAGATTCGATTCAAACTGGAGTTCGCAAATGGTTGCCGGGTTTGGCAACTCAACCTGGAACCACATGCCGGGTTGCTGTGGGGCGGCTGTTGTCCAGGCGACGAAGCCGAAGGCTCCGTTGGCACCGGCGTTGTTGTGGCTTGCGGTGGCTTTCCAACCTTGTTCGTAGGGGAGCAAGGACGGGGTGGCAGCGACCAGTTCGGGAACGGTCCAGCGCTCGTCTTTGGAGCCGGGGCCTTCGGTTTGGCGTAGTGCTCGTTTATTTTCGGCGCGGACTCTGGCGACGTCGGCCACCGTCACAAAGCCGGCGTTGTTGCCGAAGCTGTTGCGGATGTAAGAGGCTGCTCCGGCGATCCATTCGTCTTTGTTGGTTCCCATGGGGACCATCTCTTCAAGGAAGTTATCCCCGTCGATGGGGCCTTTGAGCCCGTTCATGATGGCTTTGATTACGTAGTCGCGATGGCCGTTGACTCTGGGTGATCCAACGTAAGAAGGTGCCATGGTGACACCGGGTGCTGCGCCTTCGCGCTGCATGCCGCGGCCGTCGGGACCGTGACAGGTGAAGCAGAGTTCCTTAAATACGAGTTCGCCTGAGGCCATGAGGTCGCGCTGAGCTTGGGTCATCTGGGGCGCGCCGGGTCCACCACCTCGACCACCTTGCGGGGGCCGGAGGATTTGTTCGCCAACGAGTTGCACGCCTTGAGCCTTGTTGGCCGCCATGGCGGCAGTAAGTGTTGGCGCGGTGGCTGCTCCGCCGAAGAGCTTCATGGTCAGCATGCCTTGGATGGCAACGTCGGTGTTACTGTCTTTGGTCGCGTTGGTGTAATCAGCCAGGAAGGATTTGTTGCCTGCTTTGAAGAGTGTCTCGCTGACGCGTATGCCTTGGATTCTCAGGTTCGGATTCTTGTCGGCAATGAACTTGCGGGCCGTGAGAGGGTCGAGTGAATCGAGACCTTCGAGGGTCCAGAGGGCGTGGATGCGGGCGAGTTCATTTGTCGAATTGAGCGCCATTGCCTTGAGGGCCGGGACTACCGACTTGTTCTGTTTGAGGATAAGAAGTTGCTGAGCGGTGTCGCGCCACCAACCGTTGGGATGTGCAAGGCGGGTGACAAGCTGGGCTGGTGTTTCGTTCAGCATTCTGGGTTGTTCCAGGCTCCGGGGCATACCTTGATAGGTGACGCGCCAGATGCGACCGCGACCGATGATGCCGCCGAGTTGGTACTGATCGACCTTGGCGCGGAGATAGCTGCCGGGTCGGGTCCAGTTGCCTTCTTGAATGATGCCGCGGTACATGTCGGCGATGTAGAGGGTGCCGTCGGGCGCGGTGGCCACGTCGACGGGGCGGAACAGCGGGTCGAGCGATTTGATGAATTCGTTATAGGGATAAGCGTTGCGGGCTTGCGTCATGCCTTCCATGTTCACGGGGTGAACTTGACGGACGATGCGGGCGACGGGCTCGCCGTGGAAGAGGTCGCCGATCATGTCCTTGGGCAGGCGGTTGCCTCGGAAGATGTCGTTTCCAGCTGATCCGGTTACGTCGTTGAGGGAGCCGTCTGGTCGGCGGATGACGCTGGTGCCGGGCTCGAAATCTTCGAGCAGTGTGGGTGCGCCCCAGGGGATGCGGAAGCCGGGTTCGAATTGCTGAGGGTAGTTGAAGTTGCCGTAGTGGATGGGGAACTGGAAGTTTGCGGGGACTCCGTTGGCTCCGGTTTGGAACCAGATTTTACCGTAGTTGTCCTGGGTGACTCCCCATTGCGCGCCGTTGGAACCTGTTGGTTCTTTGATGACTCCGGTGGGTGTCCAGCGCGCGCGGAAGGCGTTGTAGGTGGAGTACATCCAGTTATCCATGCCCCAGGTTAGGAAGGCTTGTTGGTGCTCGACGTTGCCTGCGCGTCCGAAGCCGGTGGCGAAGAGTTCTTTTTTGTCGGCTTTGCCGTCGTTGTTGGTGTCGGTGAATTTCCAGACTTCGTCCTGATTGCTTTCCATGGTGAGGATGGCGTTGGCACCGAAGGGCATGACGAAGCGTGGGAAGACGAGGCCGTCTACGAAGACGTGGTGGGTTTCGTATTTGCCGTCGTTGTTGCGATCTTCATGGAGCGAGATACGGCAGGTGGGGTCGAGTTCACCGGAGGAATCGGCGTCCTGCATGTAGGCGCGGAGTTCGAGGACGAACATGCGACCGTTGCCGTCAAAGGCGATGGCTGCGGGTTCTTTGATGTCAGGTTCGGTGAGGATGGGTTCAAGTTTGAAGCCGGGTTGGAGGATGAATTTCTTTTGTTGTTCGGCTACCGAGAGGGGTTTGACTGGGGCTTTGGGGGAAAGGTCGGCTCCGGCGAAACGGTCTTGTGCTTGACCGCCTCCTCTGCCTAGACCTCCTCGTCCGCCGCGTCCGGCACCTGGGCCTGCTGCTGCGGGTGCTGGTGCAGCTTCCGGCGCTACAGGTGGTTGGTCTTGCGCTAACAAAGAAAAACCCAAAGAACAGAGTGCGATGAGGCTGGTGAGTTGTGTGTTGTTGATCCGAACTTTTTTCAATTTCATGCGTGGCGAGAATTGCTTATGAGGTTCTAACTTATTGAATCCCGACCCAGGATGCCATTCAGAACTATATAACACCTGCTGATGGCTTGCAAGCAGGAACTCAGCTAATTCGGTACCCAACGAAAGTAGGGTGTGTCCCGACACTGGATGGTGTACCATTCCAACCAACGTCTCGCAACTACAGAGTGAGGTCTACCATGAAAGTTTTCTCTCGATTTGTCGTGTTTGGGCTGATTGCCCTTCTTGTTTTGGCGACAAGTCCTTCGCATGCACAAACAGTTACAGGTACAATCATCGGATCCGTACTTGACCCGAGCGGCGCGCTTGTTGCCAATGCTCAGATCTCCCTTATCAACGAAGCCACCGGCGACAAGCGCGATCAGCGCGCGGGTACAGATGGTGGATTTGTGATCAACGCCGTTTTCCCCGGTCGCTACACCATCCGCGTAGAAGCTCCCGGCTTCAAACGACTGGACCGCACCGGCTTGAATGTATCCGCCTCCGAACGCGCCAATCTCGGTGCGCTTTCCCTTGAAGTGGGTGCCACCACGGATTCAGTCACCGTTACCGCAGAAGGAGCATTGGTGCAGGCCAGCAGTGCGGAACGCTCGGCGCAGTTGACCAATGAACAGTTGACCAACCTGGCAAGTTCAGGGCGCACTGTTCTTGGCTTGTTGCGAGTACTGCCTGGAATTCCAAATCCTGGCGAAGGCGGAGGCTTGCCGAACGTGAACGGGCTCCGCAGCGCTTTTGTCGGTATGACCACCGATGGCACGCCGAACTTGGAACTGGGGACAGCCTTTAGCAGCACCCGTCCGCATCTTGACGCTGTCGCTGAGGTGAAGGTTCTCACGAATAATTATCAAGCTGAGTATGGCGGAACCGCCGGTGCGCTGGTGCAGATTGTCACCAAGTCCGGCAGTAACGATTTTCACGGCTCTGCATATGTGTATCGCCAGCACGAGTCGTTCAATGCTAATTCATTTTTTAACAATTTGAACCGTGTGCCACGTGCGATCAGCCGCAACAAGGTATTGGGCTACACGATTGGCGGACCTGCTTACATTCCAGGTGTGTTCAATTCGAACAAGAATAAACTGTTCTTCTTTGTGACGCAAGAGTTCCGCAGCTTGCCCTTCCAAAATGGGCTGCGGACCCGCACGGTGCCGACGGATCTGGAGCGCGCCGGGAATTTCTCGCAAACCCTGGATACCGGTAACCGTGTCGTGTCGATACTGGATCCGGCGAACAACCGGGTTCAGTTTCCCGGGAACATCATTCCCACCTCCCGGCTCAATGCTGATGCACAAAAGCTGTTCTCGATTTTCCCCCAGCCCAATTTTTCAAATAGGGCCGTCAGTGGCGGAGCCTATAACTACACCGTTCAATACCCAGGACAGAACCCTCGCCGCCAAACCGTCGCCCGTGTGGATTATAACGTCACCGACAAGGTCCGTTTATACGTTCGCGGACTCCGCGAGCTGAACCGCGAGTATGGCTGGCAGTATCAGGACACAACACCGCGTATTCTGGGACTGAACTACATTCCGAAGAACGACGTTGGCGTGAACTCGACGCAGGTGATCAGCTCTACGCTGGTGAACGAAGTACTGGTGGGTATGCATCATCGCAGCGAGTATCGTTCGGTAGCACCTGAAAGCGATCCTCTTTTGCGTGACAGCGGTCCGGCGTTGGAAGCCTATACGCGAAGTAAGTTGAGCGTGAATTTCCCAACGTTATTTAATACCAACGCGTATAACGTTCTGCCGAACCTGAATTACGGAACTGAAGTCCCCTCCGCAATGGCGCTGGCGTGGTCGGCAGGTGGCTATTTCCCGCCCACCACCACCGAAAGAGCGCTCGTGTTTAACGATACGCTGTCGAAGGTGTTTACGAAACACACGGTTAAGGTCGGCATCGCCATTCAGCATCGCTTCCGCGCAAACACGGGCAACGGCAGTGCCGCAGGATCATTCAATTTTGGCCGCAACACCAGCAATCCGCTGGATGCTAACTACGGCTACGCGAATTCCTTGCTTGGCAACTTCACACAATATTCGGAGAGCACAAGCACTCCGCTGACCAAGGATACGCAGGTTGCCTACGAGTGGTTCGTGCAGGACAATTTCAAGGCGTCAAAGAAGCTGACACTGGATTATGGCGTGCGTTTTGCATGGGCCACCCCTTGGGCACAGCGTGACGGCAAGGCTTCCAACTTCATTTCGCAGCTATGGACGGCGGGCAATGCTCCGCTGCTTTACATCCCGGCATTGAATGCCTCTAACGCGCGTGTGGCGCGTAATCCAGTAACGGGAGAGTTTGCTCCCGCGCCGCAGATCGGCGCACTGGTCACAGGTTCCGGCAATCCGGCAAACGGCATTGCTCTCGCCTCCGACACCAAGTACCCGAAAGGCTTCCTTGAGAATCAGGGAATTCTGGTTGGTCCGCGCGTCGGAGTTGCGTACGACGTGTTTGGAGATGGCAAAACGGCGCTGCGTGTCGGTGCCGGGATGTTCTATCAAACCCAGGCGTCGAACACCGACACGGTGTTCGTGACGAATCCCCCGCTGCAATATACACCTAATATCTACTTCGGAAATTTCAGCGACTACTACAGAGCAACTGGTGTTCTGTTCCCGTCCGCCGCACGTGGTTTCCAGGCTGCCGGACAGGCTCCAACAGTTTATAACTACAGTTTCGGAATCCAACGAGACATCGGCTTCAGCACGATTCTCGATGTCGCCTATGTTGGCAACCAGAGCCGGCACAATGCACAGAATACGAACATCAACTTGCTGCCGTATGGTGCACGCTTCCAAGCTTCGGCACAGGACCCCACACGCGCCGCCGGTACCCCGCTTCCCGATGATTTCCTGAGGCCGTACCGTGGCTTTGGCAACATCACAGTTGGTGATCGTACCGGAAATTCAAACTACAATGCGCTCCAGGTTCAAGCCAATCGCAAGTTCGCCAAGGGGATGCAATTCGGCGGAAGCTGGACATGGTCTAAATCCATGGCTTATGACGACAACCTGCCGACCTATCAAAACGCCCGCTTCTGGAGCTATGGCCGTACGAACTTCGACTTCACACACATCGTGGTGATTAACTGGCTCTGGGATATCCCGAATGCCAGCAAAATCTGGGACAACGGATTCACGCGCGCCTTGTTGAATGACTGGAATCTCTCGGGCATCGCAACGTTCCAGAGCGGTTCACCACAGAACATCACCTTCACCACCGTAGATGGAACTGACCTGACAGGCGGTGGTGATGGTATCCGTGTGGATATCGCTGGCAGTCCGTTCGTCTCCAAAGGGGAACGTACTTTCTATCGCCAACTGGACACCTCGGTGTTCAGGCGACCAGCCAAGGGAACATTCGGCAATATGGGCCGCGGCCTGCTCAGCAACCCTGGTACGAACAACTTCGATCTTTCCCTGTCGAAGGACTTCACCGTCAAAGAGCGGTTGAAATTCCGTCTGCTGTTTGAAGGCTTCAACGCCTTCAACCACACGCAGTTCAGCGGCGTCGACACAACCGCGCGTTTCGATATCAACGGCGTCCTGCAGGCGACCACCTTCGGGCGTGTCAATGCGGCTCGCACGCCTAGAGTAGGCCAGGCTTCGCTCCGGGTGACCTTTTAAGGGCACCCGGGAGACTGCCCGTACCGAGCCGCCCCGGCAGGTGACCAAACCTCGTTTCGGTCACCTGGATAAATGACTTGACATGACACTTCCGGCGGCCATAGTTTGCGACTGCGCGACGGCAAGTCTAAAATCCTTCAGAACGGCGGACCAGGGCGCGAAACCGCGTGCGGCTGAGTACTCATCGTCTTCCAAGGTGAAGGCGAGATCAAGTTCGGTCCCAGGCGTTATGTCCGCAGCTCGTTCCGCCAGATTCCAGCCAACCAGCGAGAGCTGACGTCCGTTTTGTGAAACCCGTATGCGGATGTGTTTTTCCTTGATCAACTTGGGCGGCTCCATGACTCTGACCGCGTGGGTGGCAACCAGTGGAGTCGGGTTGCCGAAACCGAATGGCTGCATTCGGAGGACTTCCGCTACAGAGCCGTCGGTTAGTTCGGCGAGTGTGGCTTCGGTGTCGATGTTCAGATTCAAGACGAAATCCTCTGGACCAAGGATGCGGGACGCGTAGGAGTTTATTCTCTGACGGAACTCTTCGATTCTCTCGGCTGCGATAGTGAGTCCGGCCGCCTGCCTGTGACCTCCAAATTTCACGAACAGGTCTGGCATCGACTCCAAGGCGTCCAGTAAATGAAACGCCGCGATGCTGCGGCCTGAGCCTTGCGCTTCTCCTTTTTCGGTGTCAATTCCCAGCACGAATGCCGGACGGTGGAACCGCTCGACTAAGCGGCTGGCAACGATGCCAACCACTCCGCGGTGCCAATTCTCACCGGAGAAAACGAGCGCAGCCATGTCATCGGTTATCGGCTGCTCCTGACAGAGAGCGAGTATTTCTCGGACCATCGCGGCTTCTGTTTCCTGACGGTCTGTGTTGAGTTCGTGGAGTTGTTTCGCGAGTTCCCGCGCGCGGTTACTATCGCTGGTGAGAAACAACTCTACGACGTCTCTTGCACTGGCCATACGGCCTGCGGCATTGATTCGAGGCGCTATCCGGAAGCCGACCTGCCCGGCAGTGAGTTTGTCACCTACTTTGAAACCGGCTTCCTCAAAAAGCGCGCGAAGCCCGATATTTGGCGTGTGGGTGAGTCCATCCAGACCATGTTTCACGATAATTCTGTTTTCGCCAGTGAGGGGAACCACGTCGGCCACTGTTGCAATGGCGACCATGCGAAGGAACGATTCGGTGAGTTTGCGCGCCTTGTCTGCGGGCACCTGACAGGCATTGAGGAGCGCTTGGATTAGCTTGAATGCTACTCCCGCTCCGCAGAGATTTTTCTCGGGGTATTGGCAGCCTACCTGATTCGGATTGAGCACTGCTACCGCTGGCGGCAACTCTTCTTCGGGAAGGTGATGATCCGTCACGATCACATCGATTCCCAATTCGCGAGCATGGCGGACTACGGCACCCGCTCGTATTCCCGTGTCTACGCTGACAATGAGGCGGACTCCCTCTGCGGAGGCCTGGTCAATGACTTCGGGCCTCATCCCGTAGCCGTCTTTCAGGCGGTGCGGGACATGAAATGCAGCTTTGGCCCCCAGCAATGCAAGAGCTTTGGTCAGGATTACGATGCTTGTGGTTCCATCCACATCGTAGTCTCCGTAGAGAAGAATGGATTCCTTGTTATGGATTGCTTCGACAAGCCGCCTTACAGCGGCGTCCATGCCTCGCATGAGCATGGGGTCGTGAAGATCGTCCAGAGATGGAGACAGGAACGTGCCCACGTCCTGACTGGTCTGATAGCCGCGCTGAAACAGGATTCGCTCAGCAAGGGACTTTTCCGGAGACCGGTCAGGGATCAGCCAGCGGGGCGCGCTCGGCATAGGTTAGTTATTGGAAAAATATCCGCCAACCGGTTCGTCGTCATCCAGATCACCTGGCATGGACATTTCGTCAAACTCGTCGAGATCTTCCAGCAACGAAAGAAATTCCTCGAACCATGGCGTGACAACACTGTATTGATAAGTGTTGCCTTCATAATCAAAGCTCATCTCGAGCGAACAGAGGAAGCCAACGAAGCCCTCCATACGGGCAATACCACGTTCGATGTCTCGGTAATCTTCGCGAGGAATGCTGAGAGATTCGAGCGTCTGGGATGCAGTGTCGATCAGTTCCTTGGAAAACTGACGGTGATTCAATACCATCAACCGGACACCCAATGCCTGCGCGACATCCAGAAATGGCAGTGGATCGAGATACTGTTTGGTATCCCAGGAAACGATCAATAGCGGTTCGTGGTGGCGGGGCTCGCCACGATACACAATGAAGTTGCCTCGTGTGAGTGCAGCTTCTATTTCTTCTCTGAGTTGTGAGAGGTCTTTGGGCATTAACGCTGGGCCATCACTAAGACGTCATGCTGCCCGGCGAGTTCTCGCGCGGAGGGAGTGATGATCGTCTTGGGGCCGATATAAATTTTCTTCGACTTCCCCATCGCGTCGCGCACATCGGATTCGCAAACAAAATCCGAAATGGGAACTTGGGGAGTTGCTGCGGCAGCGGGAGGTGCAGGCACACTTGGCGCGACGCTGGGTGTTACCGAACATCCGCAACTTGTCGCTGGAGCGGTTGCAGCAGGGGTGCCGCTGTTTTTGCGGCTCAAGAATTGGTCCACGATGCTGCCTACTGCGCTTACGGCTTGCGCCGGAGCGGCGACTGGTGCGGGCGATGCTCCGGGCTTTAAGCCACGTTGTGAGAGATAACGTTCTACGGCATCGGCGACACCGGTTGCCAGTGTGGATGACGGGGCTGTCGGCTTAGGCGGTGCAGCAGGAGTTGGTTGATCTGGGAAAGCCTCGGCCAGCGTTCTTACGACATAGGCCAGACGCTTGATGTTCATCAAATGATGGGGGCCGACATTGTCGGAAGTAGCGTTGCCAGCCATGGCTCCGCAGCCTAGCGTCATTGCTGGGAAGATACCGGTTGTGATGCCAGTGGAGCCTGGGGGCGAAGCTGTATTTACCAGAGAACGGAAGGCAGGCATACGCATACCGAACTCGCGGATGTGCGTTTCATCGGTGGCGTGGATCACTGCGGTGTGTCCCAACCCACCAAATTTCAGGAGAGCCTGACAGGTTTTGATTTGATCTTCCCAGTTCTTGACAGCGAGAACGGAAAGCACAGGACTCAGCTTTTCCATCGACAGTGGGTGCTCTTTGCCGACTCCGCCGATCTCGACAACAAGAATACGCACATCTGCGGGAACCGAGAAGCCTGCCATCTGGGCGATCTTTTGGGGTGACTGACCGACGATGTTTGCGTTGATCTTGAAGCCGGGCAGAATCAGCACCTTCGATAGCGCCTTGGACTGCTCGGCATTGCAAAGGTGTGATTTGTTCTTCTGAAGCTCGGCGAGCGCTGCGGCTTTTTGATCTTCCAGCACTACCAGCGTCTGTTCGCTGGAGCAGACGGTACCGAAGTCGAATGATTTTCCGTCGACCACTTTGGCAATGGATTCCGCCATGTTTGCGCTGCGGTCTAGCAGAACAGGAACGTTGCCTGGTCCAACACCGTAAGCCGGCTTACCGCTGGAATATGCGGCGTGAACAATACCGTGGCCGCCGGTGGCGAGGATGACGCTGGTGCGGCGGTGACGCATCAACTCCTGCGTGCCTTCCATGGTGGCGTTGTTGATACAGAGGATGCAGTCTTCCGGAGCACCGGCCTTACGCGCTGCTTCGTAGAGCAGGGCTGCGGTCTCGCACGTGCAGTTTTTCGCGCGGGGGTGCGGGCTGATCACCACGCTATTGCCGGCCTTCAGCGAAATGATGGACTTATAAATCGCAGTAGAAGTGGGATTGGTGGTGGGCAGAATCGCGGCAATGACGCCTACTGGAACACCGATCTCCACAATCTTAGTTTCAGGAACTTCACGCAGCACGCCGATGGTCTTCATGCCACGGATGCGGCGGACCAATAAATCTGCGTTCAACAGGTTCTTGGCGACTTTGTCGGGCGCGTTGCCCATGCCCGTTTCCTGCACAGCAAGCTCGGCAAGGCGCTTCGCGTTTGCACGACCGGCTTCGCCCATCGCTTCGACAATGGCGTCGAGCTGTTCTTGCGAAAACGTCCGCAGCTTTTGCGACGCGAGGTAGGCTTTTTCAACTTTGGCGCGGACTTCCTGGATCGATACCAGGTCCGAATCGTTCAACATGTGGGCTCCTAGCCCTTCTTGCCGACGGGCGCGCTAGTTCCGGGGAGAAAACGTTCCACATCGGTTGCCGGATTAGGGATCACGTGAACGGCAATGAGTTCACCGACACGGCGAGCAGCTGCGGCACCGGCGTCGGTGGCGGCTTTCACGGCACCAACATCGCCGCGGCAGGTGACTGCGACCAGTCCGGCTCCGACAATTTCCTTGCCTTGCAGGGTGACATTTGCGGTCTTTACCATGGCGTCGGCGGCTTCAATAGCGCCAATCAAACCCTTCGTTTCAATCATGCCAAGTGCTTCCATAGGTCTCCCTTGCGATGTGCGTTGAACCCTTACGATATCACAGTGAGGTGGGGGTACAAGCAAGCCGCTATAATTATCACAATGTCTACTGCTGTAGCTACTCACCGCGAAAAATTGGACGCGCATGTCCGCGAGATTATTGATTGGCATTTTAGCCCCGAGACCGGGTCCCCCTTCTGGTTGGACTTCGCCTCAAAGCTAGGCTGGGATCCCCGGAAGGAAGTGACGAGCTATGCCGACCTCGACAAGTTCCCACCCTTTGAAGATGAGTGGCTGCGTGGGGGTCCGCTGAATAAATGGATTCCGCGCGGGCTGGCTGGTCGGCCTGTTTATGTCTTTGAAACGGGCGGTTCCACTGGGATTCCGAAGTCGCGTATTCAGGTGGACGATTTCCGTACGGACTATGAGATGTTCAGTGATACCTTGCCTGATTCGCATTTCCCAAAAGGTGCCGACTGGATTTCTATCGGGCCGTCTGGACCGCGTCGTCTGCGGCTTGCAGTGGAACATCTGGCGCAGCATCGCGGCGGCATTTGCTTTGGTGTTGATCTTGACCCGCGCTGGGTGATCAAGCTGCTTAAGCGCGGCGAGTATCAGATGGCGGAGCGCTACAAAGCTCACATCATTGATCAGGCGCTCACGGTTCTGCGCGCTAACGACGGCATCAAATGCATGTTCACGACCCCGAAATTGCTGGAGGCGCTGTGCGATAAGGTTTCTCCTGCAAAGATCGGAATCACAGGCATCTTTTGCGGAGGCACCGAGATGACTCCGAAGTTTCATAAGTTCGCAGTGGAAGAACTGCTTGGTCCCGATGTTTATTTCGCGCCGACTTATGGCAACACCCTCATGGGACTCGCAGTACATCGCAAGCCGGAGCCTGAAGACGATTGGGCCATCATCTACTATCCGCCGTCGCCTCGCGCCGTGCTGGAAGTTGTTGACCCGGAGAACCCGAGCCGCATTGTCGAATACGGAGAGACCGGGCGTGTGCGCCTCACTACGCTCACCAAGGAAACATTCATCCCGCGCTTCCTGGAGCGCGACGAATGCGAGCGCGAACCACCGGCGGAAGGCTTCCCCTACGACGGCGTGCGCAATGTTCGGCCTTACTCTGCGTTCAAGACTACTGTCGTTGAAGGCGTGTATTGAAGATCATCAGTTTCACTGCTGGTGCGGCAAACATGTTTTGCGGCAGTTGCCTGCGTGACAACTCGCTGGCATCGGCGCTGTTGGATCAAAAGCATGACGTCGTGCTGGTTCCGCTCTACACGCCGACGCGCACGGATGTGACCAACGTCAGCGGCAAACGTGTCTTTTTCGGCGGTATCAGCATTTATCTTGCGGAGCGATATCCGCTATTTCGCAAGCTTCCGCGATTTCTGGCAAAGCTCTGGGATTCTCCGGCTGTGATTGCAGCGGTTTCCGGCAAGGGAGTTACCGTTGATCCCGCGCAGCTTGGCGCGTTGACCGTATCCACGCTGGAAGGCCCGGAGGGTCCGCAGCGGGCTGAGTTTGAAAAGCTTGTGGAGTGGCTGCGTACAGAGTCTGCGCCCGACATTATTACGCTTCCCTACACACTGCTGATTGCGCTTGCCAAGCCTTTGAAAGAAGCCACTGGCAGGCCCGTCGTCTGTTCGCTGCAAGGTGAGGAGTTGTTTCTGGAAGGGTTGCCGGAGCCTTACCGGAGCCGTGCGCTTGGGTTAATCCGAGCCATGGTGAAAGATGTAGACGGGTTTATCGCGGTGAGTGAATATTGTGCGCGGCACATGTCGGAGTATCTTCAAATTCCACCCAAGAAGATTCGTGTTGTTCCGCTGGGAATTCGTTTGGAGGGTCATGCTCCTCGCGCACCTCGCGCTGGCAGTAGTTTCTCGGTGGGCTATCTGGCGCGCATCGCACCTGAGAAAGGACTGCACTTGTTGGCCGAGGCGTACCGCGCGCTGCGACAGAAAACACAGGGGCAGCAGGCATCTCTGCAAGTTGCCGGATATCTCGCGCCGGAACACAAAGGCTATCTGGCAGCGATTGAACAGAAGATGCATGCGTGGGGATTATCGGGCGAATTTCGTTATCACGGCGAGGTGACGCGGGAACAGAAGCTCTCGTTCCTACAGACGATCGACGTGCTCTCGGTGCCCTGTACCTATGACGAACCGAAAGGCCTTTTCGTTCTGGAGGCGATGGCCAGCGGAGTTCCCGTAGTGCAGACTCGGCGCGGTGCCTTTCCTGAAATGGTGGAGACAACTGGAGGAGGGCTGCTGGTAGAACCGGACTCCGCGCAAGCCCTTGCCGAAGCATTTGAACAGCTTTGGGAAAACCGCCAGTACGCGGCACAGCTTGCCGCTCGCGGCTATGCGGCTGTGCAGGAAAACTACAGTGTGGAGACGATGGCCGCACGGACGGCGGAAGCCTACAAATATTTCGCCAGCCAGTCCAGCACTTCTTTCATGTGATAGCGGCCGTCCTCTCCACGCAAGATCCAGTGGCCGTGATCGGGGAAGACCACCAGTCGCGTGGGAACCTTTTGGCGATGTAGGAGCTTGTAGATTTCCAGCGCTTGATTGATGGGCACGCGCACATCTTTTTCACCGTGTGTGATGAGCATCGGTGTTTTGAATTTCGCTGCGTACGCGGCTGGATTCTGATCACGCCACGCGCCTCCGAGTTCCCAAACCGGAGTCCCCATGCGAGCCTCCCAATAGTAGGCACCATCGGTTGCACCCCACATGGAGGCGTTGTCGGTGAGTCCTGCGTGGTTGACAAGAGCCTTGAAACGGGTGCTGTTGCCTTGGAACCAGTTCATCAAATAACCGCCGTAGCTTGCGCCAACGGCCGCCTGTCGTGTGGCGTCTATGCATGGGTAGCGGCGAATGGCTTCGTCGATGGCTTGTTCAATTTCAGCACCGGGTCCGCGCAGGACGTCTTTGTGAATGTCGTTCGCGAATTTTTCGCCGAAGCCTGTGGAGCCAGTAAAATTGGGCATTACGACGACGTAGCCGGGGCTAGCCAGCAAGTGCATATTCCAGCGCACGCTGATCTGATCCTTGGTCATGCTATGCGGACCTCCGTGCGGAAACACCACCATCGGATACTTCTTCGACGGATCAAAGGCCGGAGGAAGCACGACCATCGTGTGAATCTTCGCGCCGGACTTGGCTGTGAATGTGAACTCCAGCGGCGGCTGCCAATCGATAGCCTCGCGACGGGTCTTGTTGAATTCGGTCAACATGCGGCGCTGCTTGGTGGCGGGGTCCACAATGGCGAGTTCATCGGGACTGGTCAACGAACCCCAACGCGCAAACAGTTTGACGTCGGTTGCTTTGGAGGCGATGGTGAGTCCGGAATAAACGCCTTCGGGAACATCCAGCACCAATGAAACCGGGCCACCTGTTGAGGCCATTCTGAAGATTTTGTCGTGACCGGAATCCTCTGCGGTCATGTAGATGGTGCTGCTGTCGGGGGTGAATTCAAAATGGCTGACGGAGCGGTCCCAGCTTTGAGTGATCAGCTTTGGAGCGGTGTTTGTCGGAGGCCAATCGATACGCGCGAGTCGTGCCAGGCTATAGAGCTGTTTCTTGCCGTCGAGAGAATGCAGTGCGTAGAGAGCTTTTCCATCCGGTAGAAATCTGGGATCGGTGTAGCTGTCCGGGCCGGAGGTGATGGCGACGGGTTCGCCGCCTGCTGCGGGAACTTGGAAGAGGTGCGCGGTATCGGCGGTGTAGGCAGAGACATCGCCGTCCAAACTCGCAACGAAGATGATGGCGGTGCCATCTGGACTCCAGATCGGACTCAGGTCGCCTTCGGGCGAGTCGGTAGTGCGGATCCCTGCGAATCCGCGGAGGGCTGCGAACTTTGTCCCGGCGAGCACGTCTTTGGCGAGCGCGCCTGGAATCAGTTCCTGGACGAAGATGTGAGGCTTTTGTTCGTCGAGCCAGCGGTCCCAAAAACGAATGGGGAACTCTTCGTAGACAAGTGCTTTGTACTTGCGGGCCTTCTTGTCCTCTGCGGCTTTTTTGTTTTCGGCATCGTTGCGGGCACCCGGATACACAGCGCTTTGGAAGAGGATGGCTTTGCCATCGGGACGCCAAGAGGCACCACCAGCGCCGCTGGAAATCGACGTCACGCGTTGCGCTTCGCCACCTGATAGAGGCAGCACATAAATTTGTGGAGCATCGTCGCCCTCGCGTTTGGCGGTAAAGGCTAGGCGCGTAGAATCGGGAGAAAACGTGGGGCCAGCTTCTCCGCCTGTGGTGTTGGTGAGCCGACGAGGAGCGGTGCTGCCATCGGCGGGCATGATCCAAAGATCGGAGACGCTCTTGCCGTCTTCGTAGGATGGCTCGACGACAGAGGCGACAACCCATTTGCCATCAGGGCTAACTGCGGGCGCGCCAACGCGCTTCATCAGCCAGATGTCTTCATGAGTGATGGCGTGTTTTTGCGCTGCCAGTGGCAGGGCTAGTGCAACGAGGAGGTAGAGAAACCGCATGGTTTGATTATCACGCGGAAGGGGCTAGCGCACAGTGTAGATATAGCCTCTTCCTCGTGCGGACTGGATTCTGGATCCGTTGGAGTCTCCGTAGGACAGCTTTTTTCGCAAGACTGCGACTAAGTTATCGATGCTGCGGTCGAATGAATTCAGTTCTCGTCCGAGTGCTACGCGGCATAGCTCTTCACGGGTTACGATTTCTCCTGGTGCGGCTAGGAGGCAGCGGAGGATGTCGAATTCTGCGGAGGTGAGGTGCACCTCTACTCCGTTCTTGAAAACCTGCCTGGATTCTAATTCCATGGTCACGCCTCCAGCACGTCGGTTTTCCTGGGGAATTGACGTTCGGCGGACGATGGCCTGGATTCGCAAGGCGAGTTCTTCACTGACAAATGGCTTTGCTAGATAGTCATCGCTGCCCATGCGGAAGCCTAGTGCGACGTCCATTGGATTGCCGCGTGCGGTCAACATCAGAACTGGAATATTGGAAAATTCTCGCAGGTGCGCGAGGGTTTCAAAACCGTTCATCACGGGGAGCATGACGTCGAGAATCACCAGCGCGTAATCGCCGGTGCGAAGTTGTTCCAGACCCTGCTCCCCGGTATGAACCGCATTTAGTGTGAAGCCGTGACTTGCAAGATCCTCGCGCACCAGTTCGGTGAGCGCCACGTCGTCATCAATCATCAGGATGTTCATGATCCGAGTCCGTTGGGAATCTCCAGTGCTACGGCGAGTCCACCGCCCACACGATTGGCTGCGGAGATGCGGCCACCGTGTTTTTTTACTGCTTCAAAAGCGATCGCCAAGCCTAGGCCTGAACCCGAAGCATCGGGCACAACGCGATAGAACGGATCAAACAGCCTGGGGATCTGTGATTCCGGCACGCCTGGTCCACGGTCGGCAACTGTGATGCTGGTGAGTGAAGGGTGAGGAGTGGACAGATGAACCTCAATGGTTGTGCCATTGGGCGCGAAGCGAATGGCGTTGCGCACAACGTTGTCCAAGGCTGCGCGCAGAAGTTCCGGGCAACCTTGCATCGGGGCGGTGGCCACGCTTTGAAGGTGGAACTCGCGACCGGCAACATTGGCTTCAAATTCGGCGTCCTGGCAAACGGAGGCAACCTCGGTCGCGAGGTCGAATTGTTGATGCATGGGGAACTCTACGCCGTGCTTAAGCTGGGCAAGCAGCAAAAGCTGGTGGATTAATTGATTGAGGCGTTCCACTTCGTTGTGCATCCGCGCGAGCGACATTTCGGCGTCAGGCCCCGCTTCGCGCCGTACTTTGCCGACGGACAAATTGAGTCGAGTGAGTGGCGAGCGCAGTTCATGCGAGATATCCCAGAAGAAGCGTTTCTGCGCCTCCAGTAGTTCTCTGGTGGCGACCTCGGCATCACCCAACTCGCCGACCTGAGTTTCCAATTTCGTGAGGGCTTCGCGATAGGCCTGAATCGTGGTGATGATCGGGATCGTCACGTTGATGGTCATTTGTACAAGCAACAACCACATAATTAACGGTGGCGGAGTAAACCACCGATCCACCCACATTCCCTTTTGTTGAAACATGGCTACGATACCCAGCAGCAAAGTGTGTGCGGCCAGCAGCAAAAGCGTGGTGCGAATTTCAAGGCTGAAAGACACGCCGATGGTCAGCAGCACGACGGTGATCACGGAATAGCTATAGACGCCTCCGCTGATTGCCACGTAAGGCTCCAACGCCAGCAGGGATGCAATATAGGTGAGGCGATATGCCGTACCCGTTCCGTAGCTGCGGCGCAGCAGGTGGGCGAACAGTCCGAGGGCGAGGAAACCAAATCCGAGGTAGATCAGCCTTGGACCCAGGAGGGGACCGAAGGTGACCAGCAAGACACCTTGCACCGTTACCGCTGCAATGATGCGCTGAAGATTGGTTGCGATCAAGTGATCGCGACTGGATTGTCCGGGCGGTGTCGCGTACGAGAGCCAGTCTCGAAATTGCCGTGCAATCATTCAAGCAGAATATAGCACTCTGGCTGAGGTCCCGAAGTTCTGCATGACAAAACAATACAAATTCAGACGGATGCAGACAGTACGAGCGGGAAACGAATGCTACACTCGCCGAGAGGAAAGGTAAAAACCCAATGAAAACAAGTTTTTTTGCGGCAGCACTTGCCGCGACACTCGTAGTTGCATCCCCGTCCGCCCACGCACAGGGCGTATCCATCAATGAGAACTTCAACAACAACGCGCTTCCGGCGAGTTTGGAGGAATCCGGACCCAGCCCAAGCTATAGCAATGGCGCGGTGTCGTTCCAGGGCGACCGCAGGTATCTCCGAACACTTGCGAACTATAACAACACCAGCTTCATTGCAGAAGCCACAGTGACAGTTTCCGGTGACGCTGAGGGTATCGGATTCATCGGACTTGGTGCCGGAGTGGCGGACCCTGATTTTTGGGGCGAGCCGCGCATTTCGCCGACCACCTATGTGCGGATCACACCAAGCGGCTTTGGAGCCGCGGTGTCCATTACAACTTCCACGCAGGAGAATATCGGTGTAAACGAAGGCGACGCCGGCGATGGCACGCACCGCATTCGAATCACTTGGGATCATGCAGGCAAAGTGTTCACCATGGCATTTCACAAGAACTATGCAGGTGGACCCTTTGTACCGACGGTTAGCGTTTCAAGAACGCTGACAGAGGCATTTGGCAACACGAATTCCAGAATCTTCTTCGGCGGGGCTGGCAATGCAACCTTTGATGATGTTCGTGTGTTGGCACTGGCGGGAACCGCAGGTGCAAGCAACTGCCACGGCAAGAGCGTCTCCGGACTTGCTGCTCAGTTCGGCGGGATCAACAATGCGACGTCGGCGCTTGGCTATGGAAGCGTTGACGAGTTGCAGAAGCTGATCACTAACTTTTGCGGGAAGTAAGGCTCACTGGCGGGAATTCTTGATTTTAGTCAGTAGCGGTTGTTGAGGAGTTTGGTTTGGGAGGTAGTCGCCACCTACTTCCCAAACAAACCAACCGCCCAGGTGATTTTGTTTCGCGTAGGCGATTTTGGCTTCGATGGATGCAGGGTTGTCGTAGGTGTAGAGTTCGCCGGGTTGAGGATTGAAGTAGGGAGCGTGGGCGCTTGTGTCCCACTTGGGGCTGGACGGAATGAGGCTTGCAAGTTTCTGGTAGTAGATCTGCTGGTAGGTTGCCGGACCTTGCCAGGATTGACCGGGTTCGGTGATTCCCGGGCTGCTGATCTTATAACCAAAAAACGGAATTCCAATGGAGAGCTTGGACAGGTCCGCGCCAGCATTCCTGAATCTGGTTACAGCAAGGTCTACCGACCAGCCTGAGCCTCCGCCGTACAGGGCGGCGTTGTGCCAACTGTACCTCATCCACGGTCCGGTCATATCGTAGGTCATGACGTTCAGACGGTCCAGTTGTGAAGTTCGCGGTGCCCAGAATGCGGAGTCGGTAATGATGGCGGTTGCCGTTAGGAGCTTGAACCCTAG
>Ga0315912_10002135_pt1 | contig 21833 bp, 12 predicted proteins | sample VfabasoilMG_FD_204469 | JGI IMG/M metagenome (GOLD analysis project Ga0315912, IMG submission 204469) | Garden soil microbial communities collected in Santa Monica, California, United States - V. faba soil | ecosystem: Environmental > Terrestrial > Soil > Garden | place: USA: California...
GATGTGCGCGGCGCGACTCGCTTCCCGCATTCACCCAGGAGCCGGCTCATGTGCCTCCCGACCCGAATCGCGCCGCCGGCACGTCGCGCATGAGCGATGCGCGACGCAGCGCGCCGCACTTCCGGCCGACGGCTGGCGTGCTCCTCTCGCGGGGGAGCGAGGTGCTGCTCGTCCGGCGCGGCGCCGAGCCCGCGCGCGGCAGGTGGGATGTCCCCGGCGGATTCCTCGAGACCGGCGAACAGCCGGAGGACGCCGCGCGACGCGAGATGCGCGAGGAGCTCGGCATCGAGCTGGGAGACCTGCGCCTTCTGCTCGCGGATCTCAATCCGCTCGCCGACGGGAGCCACGTGCTCGACCTGATCTTCGAGGCGTCTTCATTCGCCGGCACGCCGCGGCCGGCCGACGACGTCACGGAGGTCGGCTGGTTCGACGTCGACGCGCCCCCGCCGGATCTCGCCTTCGACACGACGCGCCGCATCCTCGCGCGGGCTCGCGCGATCGGCTCGCGGCGCGGATGTCGTCTCCTGGAAGGAGCCATCGACGTCGCGCGGCTCGTACCCGCGGCCTCGTTCGCCGCTCCTCTCGCGCGCCTGCCCGAGGGATGGAGCGTCGAAGGCGGCGACTGGTCGATCCACGACGGCGCGCTCTGCGGGCGGATCGAGGGCGACAGGCCCGCGGCGTTCTGGCTCGACGTTCCCATCGAGGGCGATCACGCGATCCTCGTCGCAGCCGAGGCGGTGCCGCCGCACGCGAACGACATCAACGTGTACTGGGAGGGCGGCGGCACGATGGCCGAGGGCCATCCCGAAGGCTGGTGCACCATCGGCGGCGTCGCCGGATGGTGGGGCGGGCTCACCGGCATCGAGCGCCACCCGCGCGGCACGCCGCGATCGACGGCGCGCATCCTCCCCGTCGCCGCCGGGCAACGGATCGAGATCCTCGCGGGCCGGCGCGGCGCGACGGACTTCCTCTTCGTGGACGGCGTGCTCGTCATGCAGCTCGACGATCCCGATGCGCGCCGCCGCGCCTACTCGCGGGTCGCCATCGCGACGTGGGACAGCCACGTGCACGTCCTGCGCGCCGCCGCCTTCCCGCTGCGATGAGCGATGCGAGCTACGAGGCGCGCGTGCGCGCATGGTCCTCGACGCCGCGATGGCGCGCGGAAGCGGGGGCCTTTCTCGACGAGCTCGCGCTGCCGGCCGGCGCGGCGTTGCTCGACGTCGGCACGGGCGCGGGCGCCCTTCAGGCGCTGCTCGCCGAGCGCGGCATCCTCGGCTTCGGCGCCGATCGATGGGATGGATGGAGCGTCCTTCCGACGGGACGCGTCGTGCGCGCCGATGCGCGACACCTGCCCTTCGCGGCGGCGAGCCTCGACGCCGTCGTCATCCACCACGTCCTTGCGCACGTCGCAGAGCCCGCGCGCGCGCTCGCCGAGGCGCGTCGCGTCTTGCGGCCGGGCGGACGCCTCGGCATCGTCACGCCGAACGCGAGATTCGTGCGCGCGCTCTGGCTTCCCACGCTCGTGAACGGCCATCGGCGCGACCCGACGGTCGTGGGGCACGTGACGCTCTCGTCGCTGCGCGCGCTCGTGGGCGACGCCGGGTTCCGCGTCGTGCGCGCGCGCGCCTGGGGCAGCACGCCGTGGACCTGCCCGCTCGACTCGTTCCGCGAGCGGCTGTTCCTCGTCGCCGAGGCGGCGGCATGACGACGTGGCGCGTTCCGTTCAGCGTCCCCGAGATCGGCGCGCCCGCGCGGGCTGCGCTCGTCGCGGCGCTCGACTCGGGATGGCCGAGCCAGGGCCCGCGCACGCGCGCGTTCGAGGAGGCGTTCGCGCAGGCCGTCGGCGTGCGGCATGCCGTCGCGGTCTCCAGCGGGACGGCTGCGCTTCATCTCGCGCTCGCGGCGTGCCGGCTCGCACCGGGCGACGAGGTCGTCGTGCCGTCGCTCACGTTCGTCGCGACGGCCAATGCGGTCGTCGCTGCCGGCGGGCTGCCGAGGTTCGCCGACATCACTTCGATGGACGATCCCTGCGTCTCGGCGGCGACCGTCGAGCGTGTCCTCACGCCGAGGACGCGCGCCGTCGTCGTCGTCCACTACGGCGGCATGCCCTGCGAGATGGCGCCCCTGCGCGAGCTGGCACTGGCTCGCGGCCTCGTGCTCATCGAGGACGCGGCGCATGCCACGGGCGCGTCGCTCGACGCTCGCGCGGTCGGCTCGCTCGGTGACGCGGGCTGCTTCTCCTTCTACGCGACGAAGAACCTGACGACGATCGAGGGCGGAATGGCGACGACCGACGACGATGCGATCGCCGAGAGCGTGCGACGCGGCCGCTCGCATGGCCTCGCGGGGCTCTCGTGGGAGCGCCACCTCGGAGCGTCTCCCGATCGCGACGTCGCCATCCCCGGCTTCAACTACCGCATGGATGATCTCCGCGCATCGCTGGGCCTCGCCGGCCTCGAAGCCCTTCCTGACGTGAACGCGAGGCGCGCCGCGATCGTGGAGCGGTACCGCTCGGCCGTCGCGGGACTCGCCGGCCTCCGACTCGCCTACTCGGACGTGAGGCCCGGGCGTGCGAGCGCCTCGCATCTCGCGTCGCTCGTCGTGCACGGCGGTCGCGAGGAGCGCGACGCGCTCGCGCGACGCCTCGAGGCCCGCGGCGTGCAGACGAGCCATCACTACCTCCCCGCGCATCGGATGAGCTGCTACCGCAACGATGGCGCCGAGCTTCCCCTCACGGATCGCTTCGCCGACAGCCAGCTCTCGCTGCCGCTCTTCTCGACGATGACGACCGAACAGATCGATCTCGCATGCGCGGCCCTCGGCACATGAGCGGAGCGGCGCGACGCATCGTGTTCGTCTGCGCGGGCAACATCTGCCGCTCGGCGCTGGCGATGCACGCGCTGCAGCGCATCCTCGACGCGCGCGGCATCCATGACGTCGAGATGACGAGCCATGGCCTGGTCGCCATCGAGGGCGACGTTCCCCGCCCGAAGACGCTGCGCGCGGCGGCGGCTGCCGGCCTCGACCTGCGGGCGCACGTCGCGCGCCGCCTCTACGCGCACTACCTGCGCGCGGACGATCGCGTCTTCGTCGTCGAGCGGGCGCAGGTGGACGCGCTCCGCGCGCTCGGCTCCCCCGCGCGTGATATCTCGACGCTCGGCAGCCTCGTGCCGTCGGCCGACGAGGACATCGCCGATCCCGAGGACGGCGACGAGGCAGTCTTCGACGCCTGCGTCGCGCGCATCGTCGCGTGCGTCGAGGCGCTGGCTGCCTCATCGTTCTGAGCGGACCCGCTCGACGCAGCGAAGCCGCGGAGGTCGCGCTAGCGGCAGCCGGGCCGCTGCCCGCCGAGGCTGTCCTGGCCCCATCGTTCGCCAGCGGGGGGCCCGCAAGCGTTCTCGGCGCGCACCAGGTACCAGAAGCCATCCGAGCTGACGTCGCGCGCGTCCACGAAGGAGGGGACCGTCAGGTCCGTCGCCAGGCACGCGCCAGATGCGACGCGAATGCGGTGCAGCTCGGAGAGCAGGTTCGTGGCCACAGAATACGTCGTCGAGCTCCCAGCGAACGGTGTCATGTCCGTCCAGTCGAGGGCCGCGTCGGTCGACGCCGGAGGCCGCGTGACGAGAAGCCTCGAAACCTCCGGCGGCACGGCGAAGGCCGTCGCGTCCGACGGCAAGCAGTCAACGCCGTTCGGTGCACCATCGCCGTCGGCATCGGCCGATGCGCAGGCGGGATCGTCGATGCAGTCCGCGTCGTCGCAGTCCACCTCCCCGTCGGAGTCGTCATCGAGCCCGTTGGCGCAGTCGCTCTCGGGCCCGGCGCTCGATCCGCAGATCGCTTCCGAGGGCAGCGTCAGCGGCGTGACCACGAGTCCTGGATCGCTGGCGATCACCGGCATGTCGGCAACGACGAACGCGGTGTCCGCCACGGCGGCGACGGCCTGAGTCCCGTCGATCGCGGTCGGGCGCTCCAGGCACGCGCCATCGCCCTGAGCGCCCACGCGCGCGACGAACGGGATGGCTTCGCCTCGAGCGTTCGCAATCCCGTAACCCGTCAGCGTGAACCCACCCGAATCCAGGGACATCGTCTCGTACCCTGTCCAGTGGCCCGGACCATCGGCCATGCACCGAGACCACTCGAGGCCACCAGCCGCATCGAGCTTGGCGAGGAGGGCGCAGGTCTCCCCACAGTCGACCATCCCCGCGACGGCGCAGCCGCCATCCGGGGTCGCCACGACATCCCTCAACTCGGCGCCGCAGGTCCCGCCCGTGAACGTGAGCTGTCGCGCCCAGATCGGCGTCCCATCGTCGCTGACATGCGTGATCTCGCCTCCCCGGATGACGAATGCGCTGGTCGCCGCCGCTGGCATCGCGAGGCCGCCGTAGATGGGTGGTGCCGTGCTCGTGCCGAACGAGCGTTGCCATGCGACGGCGCCCGCCTCATCGAGGCGCAGCGCCCAGGCGCCCGGAACGGTCGATGCCTGACCCGCGACGATGAAGCCGCCTGTCGCCAGTTCGAAGGCTTCCCATGCGCGCTCGTCAGAATCGGGGTCCCCCACCGTGCGCGACCACGTAACGGCGCCCGAGGCATCGAGGCGCACGATCCACGCGTCGATGCTCGGCGTGCCCACGTGGCCGACGGCGAGGAGACCACCGTCGCGGAGTCGCCGCGCGATGCGCAGCATCGCATTGGGGCGGGCCGGCGCGAGCGCCCTCTGCCAGGACAGGGCCCCCGCCCAGTCCATCTCGGCGATGAGACCCTCGGTCGCTCCAGCACGGCAGCCAGCGACGAGGACGCCGCCTCCCGGCCGCGGCTCGACACCGAGGAGGAATCCATCGTCCGCTCCCGTGAGCTGGCGGCCGGAGATCGTGTCGCCGGCATCCTCCACCTGGAAGACGATGGGAACATTCTCGAGCGCGAGTCGTCGCGAGCCGACGATGACCGCGCGACCCGGTGCCATCGATGCGCTGCCGCACAGGTTGGCCTCGACGAGGCTCAACCAGCTCCGGCAAGCGGCTCCCGTGCGCAGAAGGGTCATGTCGTACTCTCGATCCGGACCGGCGCTCCCATCCCGATTGCCCACGCGCACGAAGAAGATGCCGTCCCTGGGCGCCGACCAATCGACTCGCGAAGCGCGCCCGCCGCCGCCGTCGTCGTCGGATGCGAGCTGGAGCGCGCAATCCTCGGCGTAGAGCTCGATGACGGTGTCCGTGGCGAGCCCGAGCGACGAGGTCGCCAACGTGTAGCTCGTGCCGGAGCACGCATCGAACGAGTACCAGTCGGCAGCATCGTCACAGAAGTCATGTCGGATCGTCGCGCCGGCCTTCAGGTTCCTCGACTGCGAGCAGGAATCGTCGCGCTCATGGCTGTCCCCGATCCGCTGGACCTCGACGGAGGTCGCGGACAGAGGCGCGAGGGTCGATTGCGACGCGGGCACGAAGAGTCCGGAAGTCATGTAGAGAGGTCTCAACTCGGACGCGAACGGCGACGCTGACAGGTTCGCCGACCACGATGTTCCGCAGCTCGCGTCCGCCGATCCGGACACATCCAGGCGCATGGCCACGAGTACGGGATCCTGCTGGTCGCCCTGATGGAACAGGGTGCCGGCCAGCGCGAGGCCGCCGTCGGACATGGAATCGAGTGATCCGACTTCTACCGGGTGAGGACCGAAGAGACGCTGCCAGTCGATCGCTCCGTCCGCCGTGACATGGGCGACGAGCAAGGTTTCGCCCACCGCGTCGTACATCCTGCCGGCGATCCAGCATCCCCCCATCGGCGCAGCGGCGATCTCCATGGCGCCCCCACCGGGCATCAACAAGTCCGGGGACGTGAGCCGCTCCTCCCACTCGATCGAGCCCCCGGCGGCGTACTTGATGAGGAAGACGCCCTGTCCTTGGATGCCGCCCCCGAGGAGGAAGCCTCCGTCGGCCGTCGCCACGACGGCCACGTTGGTCGGCCAGTCTCTGGAGCCTCGTAGATCCTCTGCCACGATGTGGCCGTCGCCGGCGAGCCGCACGTACCAGACGCCGGGCAAGCTGCCGATCGTCGGTAGCAAGGTTCCGGCGACCACGATGCCGCCGTCCACCATGACCTGCACGGCGCGCGGCTCCAGGCAGTGGATGTTGGCTACATCATCGGGCAGCATCGCCGAGAGCCAGACCGGGGCACCGTCGCCGGCGACTCGCAGCGCGAACGCCGCGCCATTGCCGCAGTTGTAATTCCCGACGACGACGATGTCGCTGCCGAGCAGCGTCATGCCGGCGACCTGCGCGTTCGCGCCAACACCGTAGGTGCGTTGCCATGACACGGCACCAGCCGCATCGAGCCTCATGATCCACAGCGGGCCGGAATCGGGTGTAAATTCGGAGCCGACCACGACGTATCCGCCATCGGGAACCTGACGCACGCGACAGGCGCTCACCCGAGTCGAGATGTCGCAGGACACCTGCCACTCGATGGCGCCGGCGCCATCGAGCTTGAGAATCCAGGGAGCCGGATCGGCGCCTCGGCTCGCCGCGACAATCAGCCCTCCGTCCGAGGTCTGTTGGGTGTCCATGCCCCTGGCGGGCTCACCGTCCACGAGCATCTCTGCCCATCCCAGGGCGCGCGCATCGCGGACGAGACAGCACCATGCGATGAGCGCGAGGGCGAGTAGTGGACGGCGCACGATGCCTCCCCGGGACTCGATGGTACGCCATCGGGACGACGAGCGGGTGGCGGCGCTAGCCGCGTCGATCGCCCGAGCTCGTGCCTCTCACCAGCCGCCGAGATCGACCTGGGCCATCGAGGCGGCGCGCAGCTCGATGGTCTCGTGGCTCGAGTCCAGGCGCGCGATGACGCGCCACGAGGCGTCGATCGGCGGAGCGTCGTACGCCGCGTCCCCGTCGAGATCGATCCACGCCTCGAGGGACACGTCCACGTCGTCGCCGGTCTCGAGGATCTCCATCTCGCGATCGTCGTCGTGAACGGTGAAGTCGCTCGTGCCGGCGAGCTCGCAGCCGCCGAGGAGCCGCCACTCGACGACCTCTCCCGTCCAGGCGCCGATCTGCTCGAAGCGGATCGTCACGCTGGTATCGAGATCGCCCTCCTCGCAGTGACCGTCGTCCTGCGCCCAAGGCTCGTAGCACGATGCCGTGACGAGCAGCAGTGCGATGCAGGCGATCGGATTCGGATGGCGCATCGATCCTCCGCGCCCGAGCGTCCCACGGGACGACAACCTGCGCAAGTGCCAACCTAGAGTGACTCTCCGCGCAGCCTCTCAGCGCGTGGAATCGCCAGGTCGCGCAACTCCAGGTGGATGCGCCGCCGTCGACTCTCGCAGCCAGGCGCCGTCGAGCCAGATCAGATCGGCATCGATTCCCTCGGTCAACCCGCGTTCGTAGGAGGCGAGCCGCTCATGCTCCCAACGACCGTCCCGCCCGGCCGATCCCAGGGCGTAGTGGGCTCGGCCATTCGCATCCGTCCAGGCTTCGTAGCGGTAGGCGTGACCCCAGCCGTTCGCTCGGGGAAGTCGCTGCGGCGTGGCTCCTTCGAGCTCGCCGAGAAGGTCGTCGATCGTCGTCGCCGCAGCGACGCGGGGCAGGAGAGAGCGCGTGTCGCGCTCGGAGGCGATGCGCTTCAGGTCACCCATGGAGCGCAGCAAGTGGCCTCGCATCGACGCCTCGTCCAGCCTCGCCTTGGCGTCCCATGACCCGAAGATCATCAGGGCACCGAGGACGATGCCGATCATGACGCCGAGCACGGCCGGCTTCGCCGAGGATCCTGCGACGTTGCCAGGGCTCTCCTGCGCCTCCTCGCCGGATGACCCGAAGAGCGAGCGCACGTCCGGCCTGTTGACGTAGACGAGCAGCATGATGCCCAGCGCCGTGCCCAGGGGGACGCTGCACAGGGACATCACGCCGATGATCGTGAGCAGCGCACGTGCAGCGGGATGCAGGCGCAGGGCGAGGATCCCCGTCGTCGCGTGCAAGACGGCGCCTGCGGCGAGCATTCCCGGGACGAAGAGCGCCAACGCCCCCAGGCCGCCGTCATCCACGAGCGCGACGACGGCGACGACCATGGCGCCGAGCATCGCGATGGCCCCACGCCCGATCTCGGCGCATGCGATGAGCGTCAGCGGACCCGGTCGTCGAGACATGGCAGCTAGGGAGGCGCCGCGAGCGCGGGCAGCCGCCCGAGGCCGACGACGCCGAAGGGGCCGTCCGCGGCATCGAGGCCGCGGTTGCCCGACGGGCCGGGATTGCCGGGATTGCCCACCTGCCCACCGATGCGCTCGTGCGGTCGCGCGAAGGTGGACAGACCTCCGCGCGTGCCCCCGCGGCCCCCCTGGCCCGGCAGGCCGCCGAGACCACCTCGTCCGCCACCGGCCTGGAGCGAGATGTCGGCGGGATGCGCGCGAAAACCCGATCGATAGAGCACTATCGCCCATCCTCCGGGCCCACCCGGCCCGCCGCGTCCGCCGTCTCCGCCTCGTCCGCCATCGCCCCCGTTGCCGCCGCTGCCTGCGAGGCTGCACGGCGCTCCCCTGCCGCCGTCGCCGCCCTGATGCCCGAAGCCGCCACGGCTGCCGTCGCCGCCATGCCCGCCGCGTCCGCCGCGGCAGTCGATCGCGAGTCCCGTCACGGTCTCCTCCACGACGAGGATGATGCGCGCGCCGCGTCCGCCCGCGCTCCCGTCGCCACCCGTCAGTCCCGTCTTGCCGTCGATGCCGCGCGCGCCGTTGCCCGCCGGCACGTAGGGATTCGGCGGGCACGACGCGTCCACGCCGTTCGCGCCGGCGATGTCGAAGTCCACGATGTCCTCCGCATGCGCGCCGTCCGTGCCGTCCGTGCCGCGACCCACGATGACCACGTTCATGCGACGGCTCCCTTCGCGCGAAGCAGCGTGCCGAGGGGAGGTCGCCCGCTGGGCGCCTCGGGCGGAGGCGACTCGAGCTGGCCCTCGAAGCTGACGCAGTCGAGCGTCACGTCGCCCTCGAGATGGATGACGCTGCCTCGCCAGACGCGGACGCGTCGCGCCCACAGGATGCGGACGCCGCGCCCCACGACGAGCGTCGATCCCGGAAGCAGCTCGAGGTCGCCATCGAGGAAGATGCCATGGACCGACTCGCGCCGGCATGCCGCGTCGAGCGCGTGCTCGAAGCAGTCGAGACCTCGTCCATCGACCAGGTAGCGATCGCGCAGGTCGGCAAGCGCGGCGTCTCCGCGATCCGCACGCGCCGCGACGACGCCGCCGAGACTCGCGCCGGCGGGCGCCGGTACGACGCCGTCGGGGACGCCGATCCATCGCTTCAGGTCGGCGATCGATCGCGGGCGCAGGCGGACATGGCCGCGCGGCGGCGTGCCGCGGGAGACGGCATCAAGGCGCAGCACCTGGCCGCTCGCTATCGTGAGGTTCGCCGCGAGCGCCTTGCGCGGCGACAGGCCGTAGCGCGCCAGGCGCAGGACGGTGCGTTCATCGGAAACGGCAGCAGCGGCGCGCTGGCGGATCGGCTTGCGCATGGCACCTCCTCGAGACGCCCTCCAGCATGCCCGACGCGGCGCGCTCGTCGCCAGCGCCGTCGCTACGAGTATTTCTTCGCCAGGCGGGGGTAGAGCGAGTCGACGTCGTCCTCTTCCCACGGCTCGCCTGCGGGCTCGGCAGCTTCGTTGTAGTGCGGGCCTTCGATCTCGCCCGCGCCGGCCTCCTCGTGGAGCTCGATCGCGACGTAGCCGTAGAGCTCGTTCTCGGCGTGCTCGACCTTGGGGAGATCCGCGAGCGACTCGGGATCGCACAGCGCGCCCTCGAAGACCTTGCGGCCTTCCGAGATGAGCCAGTCCCGGAAGTAGCGGAAGCCGTCGTCGGAGCGGCCGGCGTTCATGACGTAGGCGGCCGCCCACAGATCCCATCGGTGCGCCGCGGCGAGGAGGCGCTGGTAGTGATCGTCGAACGACGCGAGCTCCTCGGGAGACGCGTTCGCCAGACCATCCCGCAGCGCCGCGATGCGCGCGTCAGGATCCACTCCCCCCGCCTCGCGCGCTGCATCCACGATCGTCCAGAAGCGATCGATGTTCATGGGCACCTCCTCGACCGACGGGCAGCATGTCACGCCGCACCGCGCGCATGGAGCGGCGCCCTCAGCGTCGCTCGGACACGAGGTCCTCCGCCAGCGCGACGAGGCCGAGCGTCGCGCCGTGCGCGGCCTCGGCGTCGAACTCGTCGGGACCCATCGCGGCGCGCAGCTCGTCGATGCGGCGCTCGCGATCCGCCTTCTCCAGCCCGACGGGCCTGCGTCCGATCGCTTCGCGCGCAGCGATGACGGCGCCGACGAGGCGCGCCGCCTCCGTTGAACGACCCTGCGCCACGCGCACCCAGGCGATCTGCTCGGTGATCGTCGCGATGAACGCCGTCGCGTTGGACGGCAGGAGGATCGCGAGCGACTCGCTCAGCGCCTGCCATGCCTCGTCGAGCGCGCCGGCGTCGCGCAGTGCGCCGCCGAGGCTGCCGAGCGCGACGGCGACGCCGCGAGCATCCGCCATCTCGCGGTACTCGCGCACGCTGCGCTCGAAGAGGCGCCGTGCGTCGTCGATGTTCCCTGCCATGCGCTCGATGTTGCCGAGCTCGACGCGTGCGCTCGCGGCGTCGCGCGCGTGGGCATGCTCCTCGTGGAGGGCGAGGGCCCGGAGGACCAGGCGGCGCGCCTCGTCGAGATCGCCGCGATCGCGCGCTCCGATGCCGAGCTCGCGCAGGGCGCGACCCGCCTTGGCCGTCCATCCGCGCTCCTCGCTGAGCGCGAGCGCCTCCTCGGCATGGCGTCGCGCGGCTTCCAGATCGCCGAGGTCGCGACTCACGATGCCCAGGTTGCCGAGAGCCGTGGACGCTGCGGACCAGTGGCCCGACTCGCGGGCGCGCCTCAGCGTCTCGACGTAGACGTCGCGCGCCTCCGCCAACCTGCCGAGGACGTGGAGCGAGGTGGCGCAGAGCAGCTCCGCGTTCGCCGCGACGCGCATGTCGCCTGCGCCGAGAGCCGCAGCCTGCGCGCGACGACCCTCCGCGAGCGCACCCTCGATGTCCCCGAGCCACCACTTCGCGATGCCGAGCGCGTGCACGACGCTCGCCCACGGCTTCCCTTCCGTCGGCGCGCCCGGCCGTGCGAGCGCGCGTTCGATCCACGCCTTCGCCTCGGCCGAGTGGCCGCGATGCTCCCAGTAGTCCGCGAGGGGCTCGATGAGGTGGAAGAGCTCCGAGGGGTCGCCGCACGTCAGGCACCACTCGAGCGCGACGCGCACGTTCTCGTGCTCGGCGGCCAGCACGCTCATCCAGCCGGACACGTCGCGCCGCGGATCGGTCGCGAGCTCCTGGACCAGCGCGGCGAAGCAGTCGTGATGCCGTTCGCGGACGACGTCCGCCTCGCCGGCCTCGTGCAGCTTCACCGACGCGTGCTGGCGGACGCTCTCGAGCAGCCTGTACCGCGGCGCCCTGCGCGCGTCCGGCTCGACCTGCACGAGCGACTTGTCCACGAGGTGCGTCAGGAGATCGAGCACCTCGAACTCGTCACCCGTGCAGACCTTCGTCGCCTCCTCGAGGCGGTAGCCTCCCGCGAAGACGGAGAGCTCGCGCAGGCAGCGCTGCTCGTCCGCAGCGAGGAGATCGTGGCTCCAGTCGAGCGCAGCGCGCAGCGTCTGGTGCCGCTCGAGGGCGGTGCGACTTCCTCCGGTGAGCAGCCGGAACCGATCCGAGAGCCGATCGAGGACCTGCTGTGGCGACAGCATGCGCAGGCGCGCGGCGGCGAGCTCGAGCGCGAGCGGGATGCCGTCGAGCCGCTCGACGATGGCGGCGATCGCCGCCGCGTTCGAGGCGTCGAGCGCGAACGACGGCTGCACCTCGCGCGCTCGCGTGACGAAGAGGCGGATGCCGTCGAAGCTCTCGAGCTCGGCGAGCGGTGGCAGGCGCCGCGACGGAGGATGCTCGAGCGAGCGCACGCGCCACGGCGTCTCGCCGGCGACGCCCAGCGCCTCGCGGCTCGTGCACAGCACGGTCACGCCGGAAGAGGACGATAGGACGCGCCCGACGAGGCGCGCGCACTCGGCGAGGAGATGCTCGCAGTTGTCCAGGATGAGCAGTCCCTCGCGCTGGCCGAGGGCGCTCACGATGGTGTCCTCGAGCGCCCGACCGCGCTCCTGCCGCGCGTCCACGACAGCGGCAATCGCCGCGACGACGTTCTCGGGATCCCCGAGCGGCGCGAGCGGGACGAGCCACGTCCTGCTCTCCGCACGACGCGCCGCGAAGCGAGACGCGCACTCCATCGCGAGCCGCGTCTTGCCGCATCCGGCCGCGCCCGTCAGCGTGAGCAGGCGCGAGGTCTCGAGGAGCGAGGCGATCTCCTCGACCTCGCGCTCGCGGCCGATGAACGTCGTGAGGGCGCGTGGCAGCGCCTCGGGAGACGTGGCGGCGGCGCCCGTCGTCCCCGACGCCACCTGCTCGAGCTCGCGGCCGACCTCCGCGATGTCGTCGAAGCGTGCATCGCGATCCTTCGTGAGGCAGCGCTCGAGGAGCCGGCGCAGGCGCGACGGGACCTCGTCGCCGAGGACGCCGAGATCGGGCTCGCGTACCAGCACCGCCCTGAGCTTCGCCGCGGTGTCGGCGCCGTCGAAGGCACGCCCGCCGGTGAGACATTCGAGGAGCACGCAGCCGAACGACCACACGTCGGTCCGCGGATCGAGGGGCTCGCCGCGAACCTGCTCGGGGCTCATGTAGGCTGGCGTCCCGATGGACTCTGCGCGATCGGGCTCCGCGTCGCGGCGCGCTTCCGGATCGGGCCGCCAGCGCGTCGCGATGCCGAAGTCGAGGAGCTTCACGCTTCCTTCGGCCGTCACCATGACGTTGCCGGGCTTGAGGTCGCAGTGCACGATGCTGCGGCGATGCGCAGCCGCGAGGCCTGCGGCGATCTGTCGTCCCACCTCGCAGGCCTCGCGCAGCGGAAGGGGCCCCCTGCGAAGCCGCGACGCCAGCGTCTCGCCTGCGACGTGCTGGAGCACGAGGTAGGAGCGCCCGCCGGCGTCCTCGATCCCATGGATCGCCGCGACGTGCGGATGCTCGAGCGCTGCGAGCATCCGCGCCTCGCGCTCGAACCGCTCGCGCGCCTCCTGCCCCGCATCGACCGCGTGCGGCAGCGCTTTCAGCGCGACGATGCGATCGAGCCGCGAGTCCCGCGCTCGATAGACGATGCCCATCCCCCCGCGGCCGATCTCGCCTTCCACGACGTACCGGCCGACGCGATCGGGCGGCGGCTCCGCGGTGAACGGGAACCGCGCTGGTGTCGGGGTGCTGGGGCGTGTCTTGTCGGTGTCTTCTGCCACGAGCGCGCGTCGGATGAGGACGCGATGATATTCGATCGCCCTGGCGCCAGCGGCGCTTCAGAGCGTGGCGCGCGCTGGCTCGCCCTGTCGGAGGTGCTTCGCGCCGGTCCTTGCTCGCGCCGCAGGCGCGAGGTCGTCGCGGGCCAGCGAGGCGCGAGGCGAGCGCGGGATGCCCAGATTTGCGCCTGCAGGAGTCCTGAGGGACCTCGAGCGTACTTCCTGTACGTGAGTCCCGAAGGACGACGAAGGCGCAGAGATGGGCGTCCCTCGCCGCCGCAGCCACGCCGAGCGCCCGGCGCCGAAGCCCTCGTCGCGAAGCACCATCGACAGTGCGACGTGACACCGAGCTCCGTTCCACCAGGCGCCTGGCGCGGCGCGCGGTCAGGGGCGTCCGAACTGCACGTTGAAGACGCCTTCGCCCGCATCGCCTAGGCTGCGGCCCGGCTCGCCGATGAGGATGTCGCCCTTGCCGTCGTTGTTGAGATCGCCCGCGGCCGCGACCGCGAATCCGGCGAGACCGCCGTTCTCGATCCCCACCGACGTGTAGAGCGGCGCCGACGAGACGATGCCGCTGAGGTTGCCCTGGTAGATCGACACGCGGCCGGCGCGGAACTGACCGCTCTCGACGTGCAGCGGCGCGCCGACGACGATGTCGTTCACGCCGTCGCCGTTCCAGTCGCCGGCGCCGCCGAGCGCGTAGCCGAAGTCGGAGACCGCCTCCGGCGTGACGATCGAGAACAGCGGCGTCGCGACCGGCCCCGACGAGGACGTCTTGAACGCGAACACGTAGCCGGGAGTCTGACCGTTGGCCGGCGCGTTGCGTGGCCACGACGAGACGAGGAAGTCCCAGTACCCGTCGTTGTTGAGATCGCCCGCGGAGGCGACGGTCGATCCGAAGAAGCAACCCTCGGCATCGCCGTTCACCGACCAGGACGGCGTCAGCGCGACGCCCGCGGACGATCCGTAGAAGACCGCGGCGAGACCCTTCGAGGCGACGACGGGATTCCCTGCGTCGTAGCCGCCGGCTCCGACGAGGAGATCGAGGTAGCTGTCGTTGTTCGCGCGCCCGACGCCCGCGAGCGAGCGTCCGAGCTCCGCGTAGTCCTTGTTGACCTGGAGCCTGCGCGAGGGCGTGGCCGACAGTCCCGTCGACGTGCCGTGATAGACGAAGACCTCGCCCTCGTCGATCTGGCCGTCATCGTAGTCCGGCGCTCCGACGACGACGTCGGCGTAGGCGTCGCCGTTGAACGAACCCGAGACGAGCGCGACCGACGATCCCGCGGGCTGGCTCGATCCGACGCTGAAGCCGAACAGCGCGTTGGCCTGATCGCCGTCCGCCGTCCACGCGGGCAGCGCGTTGAGGCCTGTAGACCTCCCGAAGAACACGAAGGCGCGCCCCTCGTCCGCGTAGACGTCGTCGAACCACGGCGCGCCGACGACGATGTCGCCGTACGCATCGTTGTTGATCTTGCCCGCGCGCGCGACCGACGAGCCGAGGCATGCGCCGGCCTGGTTGCTCTCATACGACCACGCGGGCGATGCCGAGAGGCCGTTCGCCGTCCCGAGGTAGAGGAACACCGCCCCCTCGTGGTACTGGCCATTCGTCCACTTCGGAGCGCCGACGATCACGTCGGGTCGCCCGTCGCCATTCACGTCGCCCGCCATCGCGACGGCCCAGCCGGAGCCGGCGTCGGCCTTGTTCGCCTGCATGACGAGCGCCGCGGGCGGAGGAGGAGGCGGAGGCGGGGGCGGGCGCTTCCCCGCGAGGCCGGTCGCGACCGTCGCTGCGAGCAGCAGCGCGCCGAGTTGGAGGATGCGGAGGGACTTGCGCATGGGGATCTCCTCGATGCGGGATGAGCGGACGGCGCGTCGTGCGCGAGGCGGAGGCTGCGGTCGAGTGGGACGATTCATGCCGGGTACTGTCGGATGCGAGGGCGACGGGACTAGCACGTTCCCATCCAGAAACTGGGGCTCGCGGCTGCTACCCCGGGGGCCGGCATCTCGCGTCCCTCGGAAACTCACGTAGGAGGCCGCTACGCTCGACTTTCCTCGGAACGCGATCTGACCGACCCGCGGGGCGCATCCTGGCGGCCCGAGTTTCTTGATGCTCACTAGCACGGCGCACCTCGTCCGTTGTCGTGGAGGATCCAGATGTAGCCGGCGTAGACGCGGGTCTCGTTGCCGCAGGCATCGATGAACCTCAGGTAGATCTCGAACCTGCGATCCTGCTTGTTGCCGTGATCGTTCGGGCACTTGTCGGCCGGCACGCAGAGCCGGTTCGTCGCCGGATCGAAGGTCACGCCGGGAATGGGATTGGGCACGCACGGGAACGGACCGGGACTCCTGCGTCCGATGCACTGGCAAGTGACGTCCGGGATCACCTGCACGTAGCCGCACTCCGGCGGATCCGTGGTGCGGATCTGTAGGGTGAAGCACTCCGCTCCGCCGCCGCCCACGCGACAGCCGGCGAGCAACGGATCGATGGTCACCACGGGCGGCACGTTGTCGTCGACGAGGATCGTCTGCACGCAGGTCGTGGCGTTGTGGCAGGCGTCCTCGGCACGCCACGTTCGCAGGATGGTCCTCGGACAGCTTCCGCTCGAGATGTCGGTGAAGCTGACGGTCGGCACCGAGCAGGCGTCCGACGCGCTCGCGACGCCGGTACACGTGGGCGTCGTGCATGCAGGGCACTCGAGCGAGACGTTGGCCGGGCAGACGATGCCTGGCGGCGTCGTATCGCGGACCGTGATGGTCTGCACGCACGAGGCCGTGTTGAGGCACGCGTCCGTTGCGACGAACGTGCGCGTGATGATCCTCGGGCATGCGCCGGTGCTGACGTCCGTGAACGTGATCGTCGTCGCCGAGCAGTCGGTTGCCGTCGCGTTGCCCGTGCAGGCTGGCGTCGTGCACGCACCACACTCGACCGTGGCGTTCGCCGGGCAGGTGATCATCGGCGGCGTCGTGTCACGGACCGTGATGGTCTGCACGCACGACGCCGTGTTGAGGCACGCGTCCGTCGCGACGAACGTGCGCGTGATGATCCTCGGGCAGGTGCCGGACTCGGAGTCGCTGAAGGTGATGGTCACGGCCGAGCACGTGTCGGTCGCCGACGCATTTCCAGTGCAGGCCGGCGTCGTGCACGCCCCGCACTCGACCACGACGTTCGCCGGGCAGACGATGACCGGCGGCGTCGTGTCACGCACGGTGATCCTCTGGACGCACGATGCCGTGAGGTTGCAGGCATTCGTCGCCACGAAGGTGCGCGTGATGACCTGTGGGCAACCGGGCGCCACCGCGTCGGAGAACGTGATGACCGGCACGGAGCAGTCGTCCGTCGCCGTCGCGGTTCCCGTGCAGGCCGGCGTCGTGCAGGCGCCGCACTCGACCGTGACGTCGGCCGGGCACGTGATGCTCGGCGCCGTCTGATCGATCACGCGGATGATCTGCACGCAGGACGCCGTGTTGAGGCAGGCATCGGTCGCCACGAAGGTGCGCGTGATGACCTGCGGGCAGCCGGGCGTCACCACGTCGGAAGACGTGATGGTCGGCACGGAGCAGTCGTCCGCCGCCGTCGCGTTGCCCGTGCATGCGACCGTCGTGCAGGCCGGGCAGGGAAGGTCGACGTTCGGGGGACACGTGATGACGGGCGGCGTCCTGTCGGTGACGCGGATGAGCTGAGGGCAGCTCGCCGTGTTGCCGCAGAGATCGCGCGCCGTCCAAGTGCGCGTGATGGTCTGCGGACAGGATCCGCTGGTGGAGTCCGCGAAGCTGATGACGATCTGCGCATCCGGGGTGCAGTTGTCGGTCGCCGTGGCGACTCCGACGCAGGCGGGCGTCGTGCAGCCGGGGCACTCGACCGTCGCATCGGGCGGGCACGTGATGACCGGCGGCGTGACGTCGCGGAAGTCGACGGGCGCACCGCAGCTCGCGCTCTCGTTGCCGTCCGGATCCGTGATGTAGACGCAGAAGTTCGTCCGGTCGGGACACGCCCTCCCGACGCCCTGGACCTCGAGGTCGAGGCTGACGTTCGGGACATCGCAAGGAATGGAGCCGCTCATCGGGATGATCTCGTCGCGCACCCAGAAGCCGCAGGTTCCGGTCTTCATCAGGCAGTCGGCGTCGCGCGCGACGTTGCCGGCTCCGAGCGCGGAGTCGTCGGTGCAGATGCTCGCCGTCGACGACTCAGGCAGCTCGGGGGGCAGGGGCGCGTCGCAGTCGAAGACGCGCAGGTCGGCGCGCACGCGGGCACGGCAGCGCAGGTCGAGCGGGGCCGGCTGCCCGGCAGGATAGGTGATGGTCATGCCCGTGCACGTCGGCTTGTCGTCGGGACACATGCGGCAGACCTTCCCGCACTCGACGAGGCACGAGAGCTGATCCCCGAAGGGACTCGGCCTCGTGCCGCCTTCGAACCATGCGGACGGATGAAGGAGGTACTGCCCCGCGGGCACCGCGAGGTTCACGAGGGCCAGCCGATGGTTGGTCGGGCAGATGTCGCCGTTGAAGCCGGTGTTGCCTCCGAGGAAGCGCGCGTCGTTGTCGTCGGGCGCCAGGGGCGAGACGATCTGCCCGAGGACGTTGGGCCTCTCGCTCGGCGAGACGCTGAAGTCCTTGTTGGTCGACGCGAAGATGAACTCGATCTTTCCGAAGCACTCGTCATGAGGCTCGATGATCGGCGTCGCCGGCTCGACCTCGTGCTTCAGCTCGACGCCGCCGCGGCGCGGCCAGAGATCGATCCCGCCGTCGAGGTAGGTGAGCCAGCTCGGCGGATCGTCGAAGAAGCGGAGGTGGATGTAGGGCCGGTACCAGCCGGTGGTGTTGCCGGGCTGCGCCGGCGTGAGGCGGTAGTCGAGGTTGAGCCGCTGGCCGAAGGGTGCGACGGAGAGCAGGTTGCTCTGCACCTGGCCTCCGTCCCAGCGCGTCGGCCAGAACGGCACGTTGGTGTGGACACGATCGCGCGTCTCGCCGAAGCCGGCCGCCGTGATGTTGCACCAGGGCGAGCCGTCGGGGACGCCGTCGGCGTGGATCCAGCTCCGCATGCCGGAGATGACTCCGCCTCCTCCGTCATCGCTCAGGGCGAACGTCTCGAGGTCGAGATGCTCGAGCAGGTCGAGGAACAGGGTGCCGGTGACGTCCTCGTCCTTCAGCGTGATGCGGCCCTCGACGGTGCCGGGAATCATCACGAACGGCCGCGGATCGTCGGAGGGGCACGTCGATCCCACGGGCACGCACGGCGCCACCGGCGAGCCGGTGAAGCAGCGCTCGATCTGCGCCGGCAGCAGGCTGGGCGTGAGGTGCAGCCAGTCGCCCTGCGCATCGGGCGTGTAGTAGATGTCGCCTGGATTGGTGACGCAGTTCTCCCAGAGCATGTCGCCGGTGCTGAACGCCGAGGCCGGATCGTGCGGACCCGCCGCCGACGCGCTCCAGATCAGATCCACGAGGCCGCACGGCACGCCGAGGACGGGGCCGCAGGGCTGGCCGTCCAGCAAGTCGAGATCGTTGTCGTGCATGACGTGGAACGACGCGATGCGGTAGTCGCCCTTCTCGTCGGGCGTCGCCGGATCGTTGTCGTCCAGCCGGAATGGGCTGGCATGGATGCCCCGCAGCGCGAAGCGTGCCAGGTTCGTGCTGCAGGACCATGGCTGGGCGGCAGGGGGACGCACGCGTCCGAGTCGCTGGTTGTCGAACTCGCCGCGATCGAGCCGGATGACGGGCACCTTCTCCGTCGGCGAGTAGATCACCTGGTCTTCATATCGATCGGTCTCGGCCGGCGCGGCGCCGATGAACTGCCAGTCGCCCGAGAGGTCGTCCTCGTCGCAGCAGATGCCGCCGACGCCGCCATTGCAGCAGGGATCGCCGGGGTGGTTGACGCAGCAGGGACAGCAGATGCCGCCGACGCCGCCGTTGCAGCACGCATCCATGGGATTCTCATCGCAGCACTTCTCCGGCGGATCGACGGGAGCCTCGCACGGGATGAAGACCTCGATCTCGGCGCCGCTCGCGCACGTGAAGCCCGTGACCGTCTGTGACGAGAGGTACCGGAACTCGTTGCTGAAGGGATCGCTTCCGACGACGAGCTCGATCTCGACGAAGTACCTGCCGCTCGGATGATCCTGGAGGAGGAACCAGGTCCGCTTGCCTCCCCTGATGTCGCCCGTCGCCTTGATGTCCCCGTTCGACGTCGGCATGGGAACGCCCATGGAATCGAGCTTGTGGACCGTCACGCGACCGTTCTGCGGATAGAGCGCGTGGTTCACCGGGATGGGCCCGGACTCCGTGCAGCCGGGGCCGAACTTGTAGGTCACCTTCAGGATCCCCGCGCACTCGCAGAAGTCCTGTCCCTGGAGACAGGGCACGCCCGACTCGCCGCACTCCGGGAGGCTCGCCGAGAGAACGCCCGTGTAGCGCGGGATGTCGAAGTAGTAGTGATCGTCGCCGAACGTTCCGCACGTCAGGCAGTCGTAGAACAGCGAGGCGTGCGTGTTGAGACGGAACCCCTCGGCGGCATCGGTCTGGTAGGCCGAGTACGGCGCGTCGAATCCGGATTCACCGGCGACGAGGGGACACGTCACGTTCGGTGTCCCGCTCACGATGTCGGGAACTGCCGGCGTGCGCTGCTTCCAGCCGCCGCCCTCGAAGATGTCCGGCGGATCCGTCGGCATGCGCGCGTAGCGGATGTCGGCCTCGTCCACCTCCCTCTCGTCGGGCGTCAGGAGCGACGCCTGCGGGACGAGGAGCTGCATGTTGCCACGCACGTTGAACGCCGTGACCTCCGCGGCCGAGGCGCGCGTCGGCAGGATGCCTGCCAGCGCCATGACGACGGCGAGAAGCGGCCAGCGCGTGAGGGCCTTTTCGATCGGGACGGATGCGTGCATGGACGGCTCCAGCGGTTGGGCGCACGGCGAGGGATCTCGAGGATCGGCCGTGCGAGGGGTTGCCATGCACTGATCAACTCCCCCGCCGCCCCGGATCTCACGCGCGCCGCGCGGGAGCGACGGCAGGCATGGCATCCTCGGGCATGTTGAAGCGCGCCCTGGCCGTCATGCTGCTGGCTACATGCGCCTCGGCGGAACCATTCCTCGCCGGTCGCGTGACGGACGCGCGCGGCGGCGCCGCTCCCGGAGCCATCGTGAGCGTCGTCGCGATCGACCCGCGATGGCGCGCCGTCGCGGCCATGGGAATGAAGCTCCCGCTCGAGACGCCGCTCGCGATGGCCGCGGCCGACGAGTCCGGCGCGTTTCGCATCGACGCGGCGAGCATCCCCGCAGGCTTGCACGCCCTCGCGTTCGCGGCACCGGGATCTCCCGCCATCCTGCGCTGGCACGAGCGCGTCGCGTTCGGGGGCGCCGCGCTGCCGGCGGATCTCGAGCTCCACATCCCCGCCCTCGCCGTGACGAGCGGCCTGGTTCTCGACGAGAACGGAGCGATCGTCGCGGGCGCGCACATCGTCGGCCTGTTCGAGTCGGCGACGGACGTGGCCTACGTGAACGCCACGAGCGATGCGACGGGCCGCTTCGAGCTGTCCGTGCTCCAGGACGCGACGCTCACGCTCGTGGGATCCGCGGGCACGCGTTGGGGCATCGTTCGAACGCGCGTCGGCTCGCGCGCCGAGCTCACGCTCGCTCTCCATCTCGCGGAGGCGGAGCTCGTCGAGGGTGTCGTCGTCGCGCAGGGCAGCGAGCGTCCGCTCTCCGGGATCCGGATCCGCACGCAGGCGCCCACCTGGGATCCCGTCGCGCCGACGGCGGCCGAGGCGCTGCCGCCATGGGGCGACGCACCCGTGCTGACGGATCAGACGACGGTCGAGGGCGGCCGCTTCACGGTGCGCATCCCCACCGGAGGCATCGCGCTGACGACGAGCGCGCGCACGATCGCGCAGCGCGCGCACCCCGGAATGACGGAGGTGCGCGAGTCACCGCCCGTGCGCGGCGTGGTCGTGGACGATCGCGGTGCGCCCGTCGTGGATGCCGACGTGCGCTGGACCGAGCTTCCCGACGCGGCGCGCACCGACTCCGCCGGCCGCTTCCAACTGCTGCCCGACACGAACGCGCTCATCGCCGTCACGACGAGCGATGGCGGCATGCGCTCGATGGAGGTGACGTCCATCGTGCAGGAGCTCCGCATCACGCTGCCCGCGCTGCTCGACATCCGCGGGCAGGTGCGCGCGCAGGATGCTCCGGCCTCCGGCGTCACCGTGCGCGCGACGACGGACACGTGGGACGTGCTCACCGCGACGGACGATGCAGGACAGTTCGCGCTGAAGCTTCGCGGCGTGAAGCGGCTCGCCGCGCGGAAGGGCGCGCTCGCCGCCGAAACGACGCCAAGCGCGTCCGTCGTGATGACGCTGCGCACGGCGGGACGCGCACCGTCGCCACCGGCGCCGTCGATGTCGGAGATCCGCGTGAAGGTGCTCGACGAGTCGGGCCGGCCTCTCGCCGGCGCGCTCGCGCGTGCGGGGCTGGAGCCCATCGCGGGTCCGCCGAGCGAGCCGTTCCCGAC